>Ga0207419_1001859_pt1 | contig 14899 bp, 15 predicted proteins | sample ElkSloMetagenome_4_FD_184723 | JGI IMG/M metagenome (GOLD analysis project Ga0207419, IMG submission 184723) | Hot spring microbial communities from Elkhorn Slough, Monterey Bay, USA - MD2A (version 2) | ecosystem: Environmental > Aquatic > Marine > Intertidal zone > Estuary: Microbial mat ...
CCGCTTGTCATTGGCCGGGGTGCCAGCGCCGACTTTCGAATCACCTCGCGTAGCGTGTCGCGGTCTCACTGCCGGGTCTTTCTCAACGAGGGCAAGATCTGGATCGAGGATCTGCGCTCGACGAACCGGACGCTGATCAATTCCCGACCTGTCGAGCGCCAGCCTCTCCAGGATGGCGATCAGATTCGGATCGGTGATGCGGCACTCAAATATCTTGCCGCCGGCAACGCGGAAGTGGCGTTCCTGGCGGAGATGCGTGAACACGTCATTCGCGATGAACTGACGGGGCTCCATAATCGCCGTCATTTACTGACAACGCTCAATGACGCCCTGATCAACCAGCGCAGCGCCGATCCGGCATCACTCAGCTTGGCGATCATCGACGTCGACCGTTTCAAAGCCATCAACGATGTGATCGGCCATCTGGCCGGCGATGAGGTTCTGCGACAGCTCGGCGACGTGCTTTCCTCCGAAACACGAAAAGACGACGTGCTTGCGCGCATCGGCGGCGAGGAGTTCGCGATTCTGATGCCGGGACATTCCCTGGATTCGGCAGCGGCGACCTGCGAGCGCCTCCGAGCGGCGGTCGAAGCCCATCGCTTCGTGATCGAGGGCCACGATGAACCCCTTGCGGTCACGGTCAGCATCGGCGTCGCCCAATGGACAGAGGTCATGAAAGACGGCAGCGATCTGTTTCGTGACGCCGACGAGCTCCTCTATCGCTCGAAGAACGCCGGCCGTAATCGGGTCTGCGCCTGAGCCTAAACCTCAATCTCAACCTAACCCCGAAGCAGGCGCCGACCGGTGCCGTCAGCCAGGCGCTAACAGGCGTTGCACCAGCGCGCGGGCCGACAGCGGTCCAGGCGCCTCGCTGCCCGTCAATCCCTTTTCCTCAGCCCACTCGCCGCCGTGCTCCAGTAGGGCCAGTGGTGGCCCGAGATGGTCGGAGAGGGTCGCGATGTTTTCATCCTGGCAGGGTTGGTCAGGATCGAGACGATTAGCGATCCAGCCGGCCAGCTTCAGGCCATCGGACTGAATGCAGCTCGCGCTCAGCAGCGCATGATTGATGGCGCCCAGGCGCAGGCCGACGACGAGGATAACGCGAGCCTGGACGGCCAGGGCCAGATCAGCGGTCATCGAAGTCGATCCCAGGGGGACCCGCCATCCACCCGCTCCTTCGACCAGGCGAACGTCGGCCTGATGGGATCGGATTGGGGTCGCGAGCGCCTCGACATCGATGTCGACGCCGGCTCGCCGCGCGGCGAGATGGGGCGCGATGGCCTCGGGCAGAGCGATCGGATTGACCACGTGATAATCCAGAGGAGGGTTCGAAGCGCTCATCAGCGCCAGTGCATCGTCGTTCTGCCACCGGCCATCGATGCGGTCGCAGCCCGATGCCACGGGCTTGAAACAGGCTACGCTCTGGCCCGCTTCAGTGAGGAGGCGACCGATCGCCGCAGTGACCGTGGTTTTGCCGCAGCCAGTATCGGTGCCGGTGATGAAGAACGTCGACACCGCTATTCTCGCCTTCGCACCTTGAGGCTGGAGATCGGAATGCTGGCGACCTCGCCCTGGCCATCGCGAACCGGCTGGCCGTGATCGGGAGCCCAGGCCGAGGCGTAGACGACCTCCCAGGTTGCCGGCACGCGACCATCTTCGAGACGGAAGGTGTCGTAGGCAGCCAGCGCCGCGCGGAGCCGCGATGGCGGCATCAGCCCGCGAGCGCGATGCGCGTCGGCGTGCGTCGCGCCCAGGCCCTTGAGCTCTTTGAGCAGGTCTCCGGCCCGCGCGTAGGTGGTGGTCAGCCAGTCCGTATCGAGTACGGGCTCGGCAAAGCCTGCCCGGGTCAGCGCCGAGCCCAGCCGCTGCACGTCGGTGAAGCGTCCGACGTGCGGCGCCTCGTCGACGGATGCCCAGGCCCGGCGCAGCTCGATCAGCGTATCCAGACCGAAGGTCGAGACGAGCAGCAGGCCGCCGGGTCGCAGGGCGCGCCGGAGACCGGCGAAGACCTGCGCCGGGTCGTCGCACCACTGCAGCATCAGATTGCAGAAGACCAGGTCCAGGCTCTCTTCGGCGAGCGGCAGTGCGCGCGCATTGGCCTGGAGCAGATCGAACCGTTTGCGCAACCAGCCGCGCCGTTTTCTGGCCTGCTTCAGCATCGCGCCTGAAAGATCAGAGGCAAGGAGCGTTGCCCGAGGGAAGCGCGCGTGCAGGGCCTGGGCTTGCGCTCCGGTGCCGCAGCCGAGATCGAGGATTGTCCTCGGCTCGAACTTGATTCCCTCCAGGCGCTCCATCAATCGCTCTCCGACCTCACGCTGGAGCTCGGCGTGAGCGTCGTAGGTCCCGGCAGCGCGCGAGAACTGGCGGGCGATCGTTCGCTCATCAAGGCTCACGCGGCAAGCTCCTGGATAAATCGCTGCATGCCTTCGGCGACCGCCGAGGCGTCGGTGAGAAAGGGGGCGTGCGCTGCACCGGGAACGCGCAGCAGGCGAGCCTGCGGCAGGCGGCAGGCGGTGGCTTCCAGAGCTTCGAAGGACACGAGCCTGTCGCGCCGGCCTCCGATCAGCAGCACGGGGAGCTGAACCGCTTCGAGGCGATCGCTCAGATCCCAGCGTTGGAGCAGTTCCAGTCCACGGACCAGGGCGTCGCGACGGGGCAGGCCGTGTTCGAAGGCGATCTGGCGCAGTAGCTTGAGATCAGCCGCGGCGTCCTCCGAGCCGTGGACTTCGAGCGCCAGGAACCGATTGAGGACCTGCTCCGGCCCGTCCTCCAGCTCATCGGCGAGCTGGCGGACCAGAGCATCGGGTACGCCGTGCGGCCAGTGGGGGCGCTGGGTAAAGCAGGGGGTTGCTGCGATAAGGATCAAGCCTTTCAGGCCTTCAGGTCGCTCCATCGCCAGGCGCAGGCCCAGCAGGCCGCCGAGCGACCAGCCGGCCAGCACACCGCCGTCGGCGGCCCGACCCAGCATCTCGACCAACTGGCTCGCCGCCTCGGGCCAGGCGATATCGCGGTTCTGGCCGTGCCCCGGCAGATCGACGCGATGGCAACGGCACGCCGAAAGGCCGTCATTCAGGCGAGCGAACAGGCCCGAATGCATGGCCCAGCCATGGACCAGGGTGAGCTTCGGGCCCCGACCCTGGACATCGACGATCAGTGAGGGATTGGACATGGCGGTGATCCGGGCGAGTGGTCTTTCAGCTGGCGTCGGGCCGAGAGCCTCGAGCCAGCACGTAGAGCGTCTCACACAGGCGGTCGATATCTTGGGACGAATGGGCGGCGGACAAGGTCAGCCGAAGCCGGGCAGTGCCTTCGGGAACGGTCGGTGGGCGAATGGCCTTGACCAGAAAGCCGACTCTGGCGAGATCCTGACTCCAGGCGAGCGCGCGCTCGTTGTCGCCGAGGGGAAGAATCTGGATCGCGGTCTCACTGGCGAGCACGGGAAGGTCGAGCTCTCGGGCGCGCTGGCGGAAACGCTGAATATGCCTGTTCAGGCGCTGCCGATGGCCGGGCTCCTGGCGTAGAAGTTCAAGGTGGGTCAGCGTCGTTTCGACAAGAAAGGGCGCCAGAGCCGTGGAATAGATCAGGCCGCGAGCATGATTTTCCAGATGCTCGATCAGACCCCGTTCGCCGGCGACGAAGGCGCCGGCCGCGCCCAGCGCCTTACCGAAGGTGGCGACATAGATATCCACTCGCGACGGGCGCAGTCCACAGGATTCCAGCGCGCCACGGCCCGTCGAACCGATCACGCCGAAGCCGTGCGCGTCGTCGACCCAGAGGGCGAGATCCTTGTCGTCGGCAAGCTCCGCCAGTGCAGCCAGGGGGGCGAGGTCTCCATCCATCGAAAAGACGCTGTCGCTGATGAGCATCCGACAGTCTGGCGCCCAGCGCGCGCGAGCGGCCCCGGCATCGGCGTGCTGGTAACGCCGAATCCGGGCGCCGGCCAGGCGCGGGCCGTCGTTCAGGCTGGCGTGGTTGAGCCGATCGGCCAGGACGCGATCGCCGCGCCCGGCGACGGCCTGGCCGACGGCCAGATTGGCCTGGTAACCGGACGGAAACAGGCAGCAGGCCTCGAAGCCGGTGAACTCGCAAAGAGCTTCTTCCAGGGCCGCGTGGCGCGCCGACTGACCGCTGATCAGCGGCGAGGCGCTGGCGCTGGCCGGCACCGGCCCCGATGCCGCGCGCGCGCCGAAGCCCAGGTAGTCGTTGCTGGAGAAATCGACCAGTTCCTGGCTGCCGCAGCGCACGCGCAGGCCCGGCCCGATCCGGACGATCGGCTGGCGAACACGATCCTGTCCCGCCACGCGTCGCCGCTGGCGGTGAGCTCGAATCCGCTCGGCCAGGCCGGCTCTCACCGCGACGGGGCCGATCCTGGCGCGGGTTCAGGCACCGGCGGGGAGACGATCGCTGGCGGTCGCGGCGGCGGGTCGATCTCCCTGCCCGACCTTGTGACGATTGACGCCGAGGCGCTGGAACAAGCTGTCATCGCGGGCGACGTCGGGGTTGCCGGTCGTCAGCAGCTTGTCGCCGTAGAAAATCGAATTGGCACCGGCCAGGAAGCATAGAGCCTGCAGCTCGTCGCTCATAGCCTCGCGACCGGCAGAGAGGCGGACTCGCGAAGACGGCAGTACAATCCGCGCCACCGCGATCGTTCGCACGAATTCAAGAGGATCGATGGCATCGATGCCGTCCAGGGGCGTGCCCGGTACCTGAACCAGCTGATTGATCGGAACAGACTGAGGATGCTCCGGCAGATTGGCCAGGGCCTGGATCAGGCCGGCCCGGTCGGTCCGGGATTCGCCCATGCCGATGATGCCGCCGCAGCAGACCTTCATGCCGCTCTCGCGTACGGCGTCCAGCGTCCTCAGCCGGTCGTCATAAGTCCGGGTGGTGATGATTTCTTCGTAGTGCTCGGGCGATGTATCCAGGTTGTGGTTGTAGTAGTCCAGGCCCGCATCCTTGAGTTTCCTCGCCTGCTCCGCGGTCAGCATGCCCAGGGTCAGGCAAGTTTCGAGGCCTTCATCGCGCACGACTTCGAGCATGTCGATGACCCGATCGAGCTGACGATCCTTCGGCCGACGCCAGGCCGCGCCCATGCAGAAGCGCTCGGCTCCGGATTCGCGTGCGCGGCGGGCCGCGTCCCGAACGACATGCAGAGGCAGCAGGTCCTCTTCTTCCAGATCCGTATTCCAGCGAACCGATTGGGGGCAGTACTTGCAGTCCTCGGGACAGCGCCCGGTCTTGATCGACAGGAGCGTCGAGACCTGGACCTCGTTTGGATCGAAATGCTGCCGATGGAGCGTCTGAGCCTGATGCAGCAGATCAGCGAAGGGCCGGTCGAAGAGCGTCTCGACCTCGGAGCGCTGCCAGTCGTGGCGAATGCTAAGCTCGGATTCGGGCATGCTTGAGGCGACCAGGTGGCATGAGAGAACGACAAGTATCTGAAGCGCGACGCGGCCTTGTCAACCTTCGACGCCTGATGCGGGTTGACCGCTGGCTGTATCCACCCGTCTGCCTGATCTGTGGCCTGGCCGGCCGGCCCGGTCTCGACTGCTGCGAGGCCTGCGAGTCCGAGCTCGAGCGCGTCGAGGCGGCCTGTTACCGCTGTGGCCTCGAGGGAGTGCGTTCCGTAAACCTGTGCGGTCGCTGCACGACGCGCTTGCCGGCCTTCGACGAGACCCATTCCGCCTTTGCCTATCGCGGCCCCATCGAAGGCATGGTTCAGCGTTTCAAGTTCGGTGGTGATCTGGCGGCCGGTCGCGTGCTGGCTCAACTGATGGCGCGTCGTGCTGCCCGTGAGGCCTGGCGACGGCCTCAGCTGATGGTACCGGTCCCCCTCCATCGCCACCGCCGCTGGCAGCGTGGCTTCAATCAGTCGGAGATGATCTGCCGCGACCTCAGCCAAGCCCTGAGCCGGCTGCCCTGGGCACCGGCCTTACGCCGCGCGCGCTCGACGCCGGCCCAGTCCGAACTGCCCGCGGAACGCCGCCGCGGCAACGTCCGCGGCGCCTTCAGCCTCCAGCGACTGCCGCCGGGTGCTCGCCACGTGGCCCTCGTCGACGATGTGATGACCACAGGCTCGACGCTCGATGAATGCGCTCGCGTCCTCAAGCGCGCCGGCGTCGTGTGCGTCGATGTCTGGATCGTTGCGCGCGCCTAGCGAGTCACCACGAAGAACACGAAGAATCAAAACAACCAATAAGCGTCATTGTGTGGGGCCTTCCGCGGTGAAAATCGCACAGACGCACGGCTCGCCAACAAGATCGATCAGCGCGACATCAGAGCCAGGCTGACGGCCATGCCGGCAAACAGAAACAATCCGATCCAGTGGTTGCTCAGAAAGGCCTGAAAGCAGGCCACTGGATCGCGTGTTCGAATCCGCCAGAGCTGATATTGAAAGTGCAGGAGGGACAGGGCCACCGCGGCAAACCACGCCGGATGCGGCAGATAGCGCAGGCCGATCAGCACGAGCAGAGCCGTCATCAGGCCCATGAGGGCGCTCAGGATCGGCAGGTCGAATCGCCCGAAGGCGATGGCTGTCGATTTCACGCCGGCCTTCAGGTCGTCTTCGCGATCGGCCATCGCATACTGCGTATCGTAGATCACCGTCCAGATCAGGTTGGTGGCAAACAGCCACCAGGTCAGGGCGGGGAGCTCTCCGGCTTCAGCGGCAAAGGCCATCGGGATCGACCAGGCAAAGGCCGCGCCAAGCGCCAGCTGAGGGAAATGGGTAAAGCGCTTGAAGAAGGGATAGGCGGCCGCTAACAGGGCGCCGGCGAAGGCCATCAGGAGGGTCAGGCGGTTAGTCATCAGGACCAGAGCCAGCGCGGCCGCCATCAGACCGAAGAACAGGAGCAGGGCCTGGCCGGGCGCGATTTCCCCGGCAGCGATCGGGCGGCTGCGCGTGCGCTCGACCAAGGGATCGATGTCGCGATCGGCATAGTCGTTGATGACGCAGCCGGCCGCGCGCATGATCACTACGCCGGCGGTGAAGATCAGAAGGTTTTTCACGCTCGGCACGCCGCCGGCTGCCAGCCAGAGGCCCCACCAGGTCGGCCAGAGCAGCAGGGCGATCCCGATCGGGCGATCAAAGCGCATGAGCCGCAGCCAGGGACCCAAAGGCCCCTCGAAAATCGCCGTTTGCAGCCTAAACTCCATCGTTCCCTTCCGGAGGGACGCGCAAGAAGAGCGCTGAATCAGTCCGCCATCCGCTGGCGATCTGGCCGGACGCCTGCCGAAGACCGGAATCCGAAAACCGGGAACCACATTGAACCCCACCACGAAACCGGACTACTGAACCCCGAGCCCTGAACCCTGCGCTTCTGACCCTACTCATCCCAGCAAGGAATTTCGCGGTGCTGAGCGCCGGGGGAGGCGCGCACGATGAAGCGCCAGGGTGAGCGTTCGTCCGGTGCGATGCGGTAGTCGATCCAGAACTGTGGAATGGATTCTCGGCGTACCTCCATCTGCGCATCGAAGCCCAGGGAGCGTATCCGGGCCTGGCGTCCGCGCGCGTTATCGACGTTCTCGTAGAGACCGACGGAGACGCTGTTTTCCATCGCCCCGCTGGTCACGACGTAATAATCCTCGACGCCTCGCCGCGCCAGCTCACGGCTCAGGCTGGTCGCCTCGGCGCGAGAGCCTGCGGGCAGATAGACCCACCAGCCGCGGTCGGAATCGGCCGTTGTCTGGCGCGATCGCTGGGCGCTGGCAAAGGGGCGCAGCCGGTCCTCGGCGCGCTGCTGGGACAGGAGGGTGGGCAGGGGGCCGATGGTGTAACAGCGCTCTGCTGTCACGTCCAGGCGGTCGTCGGACAGCTCAGCCACGAGCTCCAACCGAGGCAGCGCCGGGTCGAGCGGCGGGACGGTCGTTCTTTCGGCTCTGGACTCGGTTTCCCCGCTGAGCCAGAACAATGCCAGCACCAGATTCAGGGTCAACAGGGCGAGGGCGGCCCAGCGCCAGACCGGGGCCTTCATGAGCGCTCACTCGCCAGGGCCAGACCGCGGAGCACCAGATGCGGGTCGTGAAGGACCTGCCGGTCGATTGCGGGTCTCAGCAGGTCGGCGTCGCCGCCGGTGAGCCAGCAGTCGAAATCGGGTCCGAGGATCCGTTCCAGCTGCTTGAGGGCGCGGACCAGTCCGCCGATCAGCTGCAGGCGAAAGCCGCCGCCGAGAGCTTTTGCGCTATCCATCGCCGGCAGGTCGTCGGTGCCCGGCGCAGGGTTGTCCGGTGGCAGGTCAGGGGCGCCCTGCGCCAGCCCCCTGCGCAGGCTGGTCAGACCGGCCATGATCCAGCCGCCCTGGTGCTGTCCGCGACCATCGACCGCGTCCACGGTGATCGCGGTTCCGCAGTCGATCACGCAAAGGGCGCGCTCGGACTGGACCCAGGGCCACTGGAGGGCAAGCCAGCGATCGGATCCGAGGTCGGGGTAGGCGGCGGCGACGGGCAAGTTCAGGCTCCCGGTGACAACAGTGCGACAGGATACCCCGAGCGATCTAAAATCGTTGCGCAGGCGTTCGATCGACGCTCGGTGGCTCTGGGGCGACCAGAGCACTCGCCTGATCGATTCACGCTCGATGATCGCGCGCAGGGAGAAACGGTCGTCGAGCGTCGAGGCGCCGACCGAGGAGGTCAGGAGCTGACCATCGCGACAGCGGCCCCATTTGGCCCGGCTGTGGCCGACGTCGATCAGCAGATCACTCGAGGCGGACACTGATCTCTCCGCTGCCGACGGCTTGGAGACCGTCGCAGGTCTCGAGGAGGAGGCGCCCCTGGCCGTCCACGCCGCGGGCGGTGCCACGGATGGGCTCGCCCCGACCACCGCCTACGCGAACCGAGCGACCGTTCAGGCCGTCCAGGCCGGGCCAGCGCGCTTCGAAGGCTGAAAAACCATGCCGGTCCAGCTCCTCATAGGCTCGCGCCAGCGCATTGATCAGATCCGCATAGAGCCGGTCCCGATCCGGGGCAAGGCCCTGGCGGGCCAGGTCGGTCCAGGGCTGGTCGATACCCTCGACTCGACCCAGGTCCAGGTTGATCCCGAGGCCGGTCACGGACTCGCAGGGCCCTTCCGCCGAGCCGCTGATCTCGATCAGGCAGCCGCCCAGCTTTTTCGAGTCGATCCAGAGATCGTTGGGCCATTTAAGCCGAACCGACTCCAGACCATAGGATTCAAGCACCTCGGCCGTGGCGATGCCCGTAACCAGGCTCAGGGCCGACAGCCCGAGCAGGCCGCATTCGAAGCGCCAGCACAGGGAAAGGTAGACGCCGGCGCCCGGGGGAGACAGCCAGGGTCGAGCACGACGGCCACGGCCAAGGGTCTGACCCTCGGCGATCAATGCGCTGGGGGGCGGTCGCTGACTGCGCTCGCGCTGGAGGCAGGCATTGGTGGAATCGACCAGGAAGCGCAGGTCGAGATCGACGGACCGGTCGAGGTGGGCACTGATCCTGTCGGCGCAGGGACGTCGAAGCGCTGAGGGTAGCCGGTAGCCCGCGCCGGCCTCGGCGGTGACGGGAAGGCCGAGCTGGCGCAGGGTCTCGATGTGCTTCCAGACAGCGGCGCGACTGACGCCGAGGTCCTCGGCCAGGGTTTCGCCGCTGTGGACGCCGCCGTCGGCCAGGCGATTGAAGACCTGCTCCAGCGTGCTGTCCATGGTCAGCGCCGTTTGATCAGGCGGGCCTTTTCGAAACGGTTTTCCGTCCCGGAGCGCATGCGGGCCAGATTTTCCCGGTGGCTGAAGACCAGCGTGACGGCCAGCGCGATGGCCAGGAATCCCAGCGCCGCGGGCAGCGGATCCGGGCCCAGAAGCCACATCGCCGGCACCAGACTCAGCCCGGCGAGGATCGTGGCCAGGCCGACGAAGCCCGTGCCGAGCAGGGTCGCGAGCCAGACGACCAGCAGCGGCAGGAAACACCAGGGCGCCACGCTCAGCACGACGCCCACGGCGGTGCCGGCGCCCTTACCGCCCCGGAAGCGGAAGTACACGGGCCAGATATGGCCGATGACCGACGCGAAACCCGCCAGGGCGGCGAGCTGAAGGTAGTTCGGACTGCCGCCGTCGGTGAGCGCGAGGGGCAGCAGGCCGGCGGCCAGCGCGCCCTTGCCCACGTCAATGAGAATGACGCCGAGGGCGAAGCGCCAGCCGACGCTGCGCAGCGCGTTCGTGCCGCCGGCATTGCCCGATCCCATGGCGCGGATATCGACGCCCAGAAAGCGACCCAGAACCAGACTGCCGGAGATCGAACCGAGCAGGTACCCGCCCAGGATCATCAGGCCCCAATCAAGCATCGCGTCGCTCGGGCTTCGTCCAGGGTTGAAGTCCGACCACGAGGCTGCCGGGGCCGGCATGGGCGCCGACCGCCGGGCTAGCTTCTTCCAGCCAGCAGGCGTCAAGCTCCGGGTGACCGTCGAGGAGCAGGTCCCGAAGCCGGCGCGCATCGTCGTGGGCATCCGTGTGGCTGATGATGATCCGATAGCAGATATCGCCCTGCATCTTCTTCAGCAGGAAGCGGGCGAAGCGCGGCACCGCCCGACTCCGCCCGAAGAGAACGGAACAGGGTTTCAGGTCACCCTCCGGCGAGGCGGTGAGAACGGGGTTGAGCGACAGGCGTCGAGAAACGGTTTCCATCCAGGGCTTGATGCGCCCGCCGCGCACGCCCCAGGACAGATCCCGGGCCAGGGCAAAGGTGCGGAACTCCCGGCGCCGGGATTGCAGCCAGCCGACGATCTCATCGCGTTGCCAGCCTCGGGATGCCGCCTCAGCAGCCCACAGCACCATCAGGGCCTGGCCGCAGGCCGCGTTGTAGGTGTCGAAGATTGCCACCGGATCGCTGCCGTCGGCGTCCTCATTGATCTTGCTGGCCGCCGCTTCGGCGGCCTGACGGGTGCCCGACAAGGCCCCGGACAGCAGCACCGACAGCACGTCCAGGCCGTGCGAGGTCAGGAGATCGAACTGGCGCCGAAAGTCCGCCGGCGGCGGCTGAGAGGTCTGCGGTTTGAGCTCGGACTGGGCTAGCTTGGCGTAGAAGTCGGCCGGTGTGATAGTCAGCTTGTCGAGATATTCCTCGTCATCGAAGATCAGGCGAAGGGGAACGACGTGGATACCGAGCCGCTCGATTTCCTCCGCCGGAAGATCGGCGGCGGAGTCGGTCACGACGGCGACCTGACCGATCTGACCCATCAGGCCGTGCTGGCGGGTCATGTCATCGGCCTTCTGCTGGCGGATTTCGCCGAACTCGTTGCAGACGCGAAAGACCTCGCCCGGGGAGTCCGTGTGAATATGGATCCTTGCCTTGCGTGCACCGCCAGCCACGACCAGGGAGCTCGCTTCCAGGCCCTCGAGACGTTCGCGCAGCGCTTTGACGTCCAGATCGTCGCCTGCGAGAAGGCATTCGGTACAGAAGCGATGCGCCTCCGGGCCCGACGTATTCACGGCTGCGGCATCAAAGCGCGAGCGCCCTGCGCTGCTGCCCTTTGGGAGGCGCGGCACCTTGCCGCTGCGCATATAGCCCCAGACGCCGTCGAGCAGGTCGACGAAGCCCTGGGCGCCCGCATCGACGACGCCTGCGTCTCTAAGGGCAGCCAGCTGATCGGGGGTCTGCGCCAGCGACCTCCGGGCGCGGTCCAGGCCGTAGCGGAACAGTTCGCGGATGTCGTCCACGCCGTCATCGGCGCGCTTGCGGAGTTCGTCGGCGAAGTCCTCGAGCACCGTTGGCAGTGTCCCGGGCACGGGATTGGACATGGCTTTCCAGGCCGACTCCGCGGCCTCTCGGGTCATCCGCGCGAGCTGGCCGGCATCGAGCGCTTGGCCTTCCTTGACCGCCTCGCTCAGGCCCTGAAAATACTGCGCCATGATCGCGCCGGAGTTGCCGCGAGCGCCGTTGATGGCAGCCTCTGCAACACGCTCCAGCAGAGCCGCGTGGCTCAGACCCTCTGTCTGGTCCAGGGCCGCGTGCACGCTGGCCAGAGTGAAGGCTAGATTGGTGCCCGTGTCGCTGTCGGCCACGGGAAAGACATTGATGCTGTTGATGTAATCGCGTCGCTTCAGCACTCCAACGATGCCCGCGCGAAGGGCGCGAGCCAGCGCCTCGACGCTGACCTCCGGAATGACTGCCCGGGCCTCAGTCATCGATCAGGGCACGAGCCTGCGACGCCGTGAAGGGCCAGGCGAGTTTTTCGCCGGTCTCGTCGTTGAGCAGCACGGGCACCTGATCACCGTAGCGAGCGATCAGATCGAGATCGCTCTCGATGTCGACCTTTTCGTAACGAGACCGCATGCCGGTCTCGGCCAGCAGCGCTTCGGCTTTGTCGCATAGCCCGCAGTCAGGGCGGGTATAGAAGATCAGGCTCATGGGGGATTCATCCCGATTGGCGTTGATGATCGACAGGGCCGCCAAGTATTTCATTGTCGGCTCGACGCGTCCAGTGACGCCGCCGGCGCCGTCGGATGAACCGGTAAGCCTCAGGCCTTCCCCGAGCTCAGGGCAGCCCTGGCCTGTTCGTGGGGCAGGCCGCATAATGCGCCTTAGGAACTTGCAGGCCTTCGCGGCACTCGTAGATCACCATGGCAGTCAGTATTTTCGACCTGTTCAAGATCGGCATTGGCCCGTCCAGCTCGCACACGGTGGGGCCGATGCGCGCCGCCGCGATCTTTCTCGATCGCCTGCGCGGAGCCGAGCTTGTCGACAACGTTGCCCGCGTGCGCGTCGACCTGTTCGGGTCTCTGGGCCACACGGGCCGCGGGCACGGCACGGATCGGGCGGTGCTGCTGGGGCTGGAAGGCGAGCTGCCGGACCAGGTCGACCCGGACCATATCGGTCCGCGCATGGACGCGATCATCGAGACGGGCTGCCTGTGCCTGGCCGGGCAGCGAGACATTCCCGTGGACTTGCGCAAGGACCTGATTTTCCACAAGCGCCAGACCCTTCCCCATCACCCCAACGGCATGCGCTTTACCGCCTTCGGCACCGCCGACGAGACGCTCCTCGAGCGCGACTACTATTCCGTCGGCGGTGGTTTCGTGGTCAATGCCGACGATGCGGCAGCCGATCGCATCATGCGGGACACGACTCGCTTGGCCCACCCCTTTTCAACCGGCGACGAATTGCTGGCTATCTGCGAGGATCAGGGCCTGCGAATCGCCGACGTCATGCTGACCAACGAAAAGGCCTGGCGCAGCGGCGGGGAGGTGCGTGACGGCGTACTGAGGCTCTGGCAGGCCATGAAATCCTGCGTCCAGCGGGGGCTCGAGCAGACCGGGCATTTGCCGGGCGGGCTGAAGGTGCTCAGGCGTGCGCCGACGCTCCACCGCAAGCTCAAGCATCGGGCCGAAAAGGATAACCTCGACCAGCTTGACTGGATCAACCTCTACGCCCTGGCCGTCAACGAGGAGAACGCTGCCGGTGGCCGCGTGGTCACGGCGCCGACCAACGGGGCGGCCGGGATCATTCCGGCCGTGCTCCACTATTACCGCCGTTTCATCGCCGGCGCGGACGAGGACGGCGTGGTGGAGTTTCTTCTCACTGCCGGGGCCATCGGGTTGCTGTACAAGGAAAACGCCTCGATCTCGGGCGCCGAGGTTGGCTGTCAGGGCGAGGTCGGCGTGGCCTGCTCGATGGCGGCGGGCGGCCTGACCGCCGCGCTCGGCGGCAGCATGAGCCAGGTCGAAAACGCCGCCGAGATCGGCATGGAGCACAACCTGGGGTTGACCTGTGATCCGGTCGGCGGCCTGGTCCAGATCCCCTGCATCGAGCGCAACGCAATGGGGGCCGTCAAGGCGGTCAACGCCACGCGCATGGCGATGGCCGGCGACGGCAAGCACCGGGTCAGCCTGGATAAGGTGATCCGCACCATGCGCGATACGGGTCGAGACATGAAGACCAAGTACAAGGAAACCTCCCGCGGCGGTCTGGCCGTCAACGTGATCGAATGTTGAAGAGAAAGCGTTCAGGTTCCAGGTTTCAGGTTTCAGGGGGGGTGCTGCTCGGGTTGATTCTGGTCGCGCTGGCGCACCCTGCGCTGGCACAGACGATCTACTCCTGGACCGATGAGGAGGGGATTACCCACTTCACCGATCAGCGGCCGGTCACCGACCAACCAGTCCGGGTGCAGCGCGCGATCGCCCGGCCCGAAGCGATGATGGAAATCGTCAAGGCCGGGACCGCCGAGTCACCGGTCTGGAAGTTCACCAATCGAACTCAGGGGCCGCTCGCCGTGCGCGTCTGGCTGGACGACCACGAGAACGTGGTCAGCTATCCGGAATTGCCCGGTCGCTTCGTGCTGCCCGGCGGCAGCAGCCGCGAGCTGGTCACGATCGGCGCCTTCGATCCGCGCAAATCCTGGCGCTACCAGATTCGCGCCGAGTCGCTGCCTGGCGATCCGGCCGGTCAGCATCGACCGAGTCAACCGTATCGGCCGCCGATCCCGCGCAATCAGGAATTCCGGATCGGTCAGGCTTTTGGCGGCAGCTTCAGCCACACCGCCCCGGACGCGCGCTACGCCGTCGATATCTCGATGCCGATCGGCACGCCGATTCACGCGGCCCGCGAGGGTGTGGTCATGGATATCGCGCGCTGGTTTTCCGGCGCCGGCACGGACATCGAGCGCGACGGGCCCCGGGCCAATTTCGTCCGCGTCCTGCACGCCGATGGAAGCATGGGCGTCTACGCGCACCTCGATTACGAGGGTGTCGTGGTGCGGCCGGGCCAGCGCGTCGAGCGCGGCCAGCTCATCGGCCGCTCGGGCAACACCGGCTTTTCCACCGGCCCCCATCTGCACTTCGCCATCCAGCTCAACCGGGATATGGAGCTGGTCTCGGTTCCCTTCGAATTTGCCGGCCCGGAGGGCCAGCGCCTCACGCCCGAGCGGGGCATGCAGATCAAGGTCAACGACGCTCCCTGAAGCCCC
>Ga0207419_1001862_pt1 | contig 14884 bp, 11 predicted proteins | sample ElkSloMetagenome_4_FD_184723 | JGI IMG/M metagenome (GOLD analysis project Ga0207419, IMG submission 184723) | Hot spring microbial communities from Elkhorn Slough, Monterey Bay, USA - MD2A (version 2) | ecosystem: Environmental > Aquatic > Marine > Intertidal zone > Estuary: Microbial mat ...
TGCTCTTACTATTATATACATTCCTAGTAGGATTATTCCGGATTGTTTGTAAATTTCATCTGGATTGACCGATAAAATTTCCTTGGGGGATGTCCATGGATGAGGGGCTGTCTGCGTGGGTTTCCCGCGCAGTTTATACGCCCCGTCCCAACGCCAAATCAAAAATTATGGCGTGGGACTTATGGTTCCTCCCCCAAACCCCCACCATCAGTTAAAATTAGAAAACGTTACTCACTGACTCATAATATTATGGCCGCTCAAGTCGAAATTTATACTTGGAGTACCTGTCCTTTTTGTATACGGGCGAAATCACTCCTCAAAAAGAAAGGTGTAGACTTCACCGAGTACGTCATTGATGGGGATGAAGAAGCGCGAGACAAAATGGCCCAACGCGCAAATGGTGGCCGTTCCGTCCCGCAAATTTTTATCAACGATCAACATCTGGGCGGTTGTGACGATATTCATGCGTTAGATGCCCAAGGAAAGCTTGATCCATTGTTAGCTTAGTTGAGGGGGTTCAGGGGTAGGAATTGTTGGAAGGTGTCAACGATCGCGGTAGGATAAAAAATGCTACTTGAGAGTTGCTCCTTCACCAATACCCCTAACATCGATGAAATTTGCATTCATCATTGACCCGATCGAAAAGCTGAACCCTGGCCACGACAGTAGTGTGGCGATTATGGAAGCCGCCCAAGCCTTGGGTCACGAAGTCTGGATCACCCAGATGCCCCAACTAACGGTGACGCAAGGGAAAGCCTGGGCGACTTTAATTCCGGTTCGTCTGACTCCGGTGAAACGAGAAGGCGATCGCTGGATTTCGGCTGAACTTTGGTTTTCGTTGGATCAGCCACAGTTACTCGCTTTAGAAGAAATGGATGCGGTGTTTATTCGGACTGATCCGCCTGTGACGGTTCCTTATTTATATGCAACTTATATTCTTGATTATATTGACTCCACAAAAACTTTGGTGATTAATTCACCTCACGGGTTACGGGCGGCGAATGAGAAGATGTATGCTTTACAATTTACTGAAGCGATTCCAGAAACTATTGTCAGTCAAAATAAACAGGTGATTCGGGAGTTTGTTGAGAAACAAGGTGCGGGAGTTTTGAAGCCTTTGGGCGGAAAAGCAGGGGAAGGAATTTTATTTTTGGAAGCAGGCGATCGCAATTTTAATTCTTTAATTGAAATTAGCACTAAACAAGGTAAAGAACCTGTGATGGTACAGACTTTTTTACCTGCGGCCAAAGAAGGCGATAAACGGATTATTTTGTTAGACGGTGAACCGATAGGGGCGATTAATCGGATTCCGACAGGGAAAGAATTTCGTGGAAATATGGCAGTGGGTGGACGAGTGGCGCCAGCAGAAATTACAGATCGGGAACGAGATATTTGTCTGCAACTGGCTTCAAAATTAAAAGAAGATGGGTTATATTTTGTCGGAATTGATGTGATTGGGGGGTATCTAACGGAGGTGAATGTGACCAGTCCAACTGGAATTCGAGAGATAGATTTATTGGATCATGTTAATTTAGGAAAACAGGTGATTGAATGGATTGAAAATCGAGCAAAAAATAAGTAATAAATCCCTAGATTAAACGATAAAACTAACAAATTAGAGTTGAATAATGACAAATAAAATTGGAATTGCAGTCATCGGTACAGGGTTCGGAAAAAAGGTTCATATTCCTGGACTTCAAGAACATCCACGTACAGAAGTTGTGGCGGTTTATCATCGGGATATTGAAAAAGCGAAAGCGATGGCATCGAGTCATAATATTCCCCATGCAGCGAGTAAAATTGAGGAGATTGTTGCTTTACCCGATGTCACAGGTGTGGCGATTTCAACACCGCCTTTCTTGCATTATGAGATGGCTAAAATTGTCTTACAAGCCCAGAAACATTTACTGTTAGAAAAACCGACAACGTTGAATGTGAATGAAGCCCAAAAACTCTATCAATTAGCCCAACGAAATAACTGTGTAACGACGTTAGATTTTGAGTTTAGATTTGTTCCCACTTGGCAGTATTTGGCTGAACTTTTGAGTCAAAATTATGTGGGTGAAAAACGGTTAATTAAAATTGATTGGTTAGTTTCAAGTCGGGCAAATCCTGAACGGGGTTGGAATTGGTACGCCCAAAAAGAAAAAGGGGGTGGGGCGCTTGGGGCGATTGGTTCTCATGCGTTTGATTATATTGATTGGTTGTTTGGAAAAGTTAATCGAATGTGTAGTGTATTAAGCACCTCTATTCCGTCTCGTCCTGACCCCTCAGAGGGCGGAAAATTAAAGCTTGTAGATGCAGATGATACCTGTAGTTTAATTTTAGAATTAGCCGACGGAACGCCTTGTCAGGTGAGTTTGAGTTCGGTAACGTATCAAGGACGCGGACATTGGGTAGAAGTTTATGGCAGTGAAGGAACGCTGATTTTAGGAAGTGATAATCAACAGGATTATGTACATGGTTTTAAGTTGTGGGGAAGTAAAAACGGAGAGGCGTTAGCAGAGATTTCTATTCCTGAACAGTTACAGTTTCCGCGTGTTTATCCTGATGGAAGAATAGCGCCCTTTGTGCGGGTTGTTAATCAATGGGTCAACGGAATTGAACAAGGAAAATCTTTGGTTCCCTCAATGCGTGAGGGCGTTTATTCACAGTTGTTAATGGATTTAACTCACGAGTCAAGTGAGACGGGAACTTGGGTTAATATTCCTGATTTTGAAAAGGTTTTAGCGGGAGTCTAAAATAGGCTACAGAGTGCTGTTTTAGTTCATCGTTTTTGAGTTAAAACAGTTATAAAATATTTTTTCAATAGTCGGCAGAAGCATGAAGTCTTTCCCTGCCGGCTTTAATTTAATTAATTTCTGATATTTTAAGCTTTTTATTTCTTCTTCCGTAAACCTGATGACGAATCCTGTAGAGAGAGGCTAGGCTGGATTCAGATCAACAATTGACTCAACGCTTGAAGATGATATGACAGAACTAGCAATTGAAACACGCGGACTGACTAAACAATTTGACCGTCATCTGGCGGTGAGTGACTTGGATTTACAAGTGAGAGTGGGTGAAGTTTACGGATTAATTGGGCCGAATGGTGCGGGGAAAACAACCTTATTGCGAATGTTAGCCACGGCAGAAGAAGCCACAACAGGCGAGATTTACATCCACGGTGAACGTTTAAAACGCGATCATACCAATTCAAGTCTTAAACAACGTTTGGGCTATTTACCAGATGATTTTCCTCTCTATAATGATCTCACAGTTTGGGATTATTTAGATTATTTTGCCCGACTTTATTATTTGCGGGAACCAAAGCGATCGCGGCGTTTGTATGATGTGTTAGAACTGGTACAACTCACGAATAAACGCAAAAGTCAGATTTCGACTTTATCGAGAGGAATGAAACAGCGTCTGAGTTTAGCGCGAACAATTATTCACGAACCGTTAGTGCTATTACTAGATGAACCTGTTTCGGGGTTAGATCCTATTGCTAGGATGCAGTTTCGGGATATTATTAAAAGCTTACATGAAGCCGGAATGACGATTATTATTTCCTCTCATGTATTGAGTGACTTAGAGGATTTTTGTACCTCAATTGGCATCATGGAATTGGGCTATTTAGTTGAAAGTGCATCTCTACAAGAATTATATCAAAGATTGAGCCATCAACATATTTTAATTGGGGTTTGGGATAAGCTTGAAGGGTTAATTGATCAGTTAAAAAATTATCCTCAAGTTGAAGGATGGGAAATTATTCCTCAGACTCAAAAAGTGCGAGTTCAGTTTTCGGGTTCTCAACGCGATTGTGCTAAACTGTTGCGTAAGTTAATGACTGAAAATATTGCAATCACTGAATTTGCTCCGACTCAAGAAAGTCTAGAATCGATTTTTCTCAAGCTGGAACATAAGCAAGCTTCATAGCCTTAAGAATCGACTAACTCATTATCCGAAAAAGGAACATGAACATGAAAATTCATCAGTTGAATCAAGTTTGGGAACTTAATCCCCAACTCTTTCGGGAAATCAAAGGACGGTTTAATCGACGGAATTTAGCTCTGGCAACTGGTGTTTCTCTCTTGGCTCAATTGTGTGTTTATTTTTCATTTTTGAGCCGAGAATTCAGCATGAATGTGATTAGCCTAAGTAGTCGGTATTGCAATCTAAAAGAAACTTATGAACAGTATAATCAACAATACACACAGATTTACAATCAACTCTATTCTTCACCTACCAATGATCTTTCTATTAACCGTGAGGCGTTAGAAGTCAAGCTCTCTGAACTTAATCAATTAATGAATGCTAACTGTCCGCCTGATGCCATTAATACTTCGTTATGGTGGCGTGACTACTGGACGGAGACATTTATGATGTTGAGTGTATTTGGTTTCTTTGCGTTAATTGTCATCGGAAGCTATATGCTCATCAATGATTTAGCAACAGAACAACAACGAGGAACACTTAACTTTATTCGGCTTTCTCCTCAGACTTATAAAAGTGTTTTTGTTGGGAAAATATTAGGTGTACCCAGTTTACTCTATGTAGTCGTTGCGTTATTCATTCCCTATCATATTGGGTCAGGAATATCAGCCGGAATTCCCATACTAGAAATTTTTAGTTTCTATGCAGTTGTAGTTGCAAGTTGTGCCTTTTTCTATAGTTTATCACTCCTATTTGGATTGATAACTGCTGGACAGAATGGCTTTCAAGCTTGGTTAGGGAGTGGTTCAATTTTCATATTCTTGATGCTTGCTAATAGTAAACCTATCTATCAGGATGGTAGTGATTGGCTAAACTTATTTTGTCCGTCTTTTTTTCTGCGCTACTTAATTTATAGTACAGGTTCATCCTACTTACATTTCCCGTTTAATCAGGAGAGTATTCAAGTCTTTAAATGGTTGGAACTGCCTTTAGGAACATCAGGAATGTTGATTCTGTTATTCTCCCTGTTCAATTTTTGTTTGTGGACATTTGGGATTTGGCAAGGACTCAAACGGTGCTTTTATAATCCTGATGCTACTCTTTTCAGTAAACAACAAAGTTATTGGATTACTGGGTGTTTAACGGTGATGAATTTAGGGTTTTTAATCCAAGATTTTGAACTTAAAACTCAGTCTTCTATTATCGTTGCTTTTGTGTTTAATTTCCTTCTATTTTTTGTATTGATTGCGGCTTTGTCTCCGCAACGGCAAACATTACAAGATTGGGCGCGATATCGCCGGGAACGAGTCAACGGAAAAACAAATCTCTTATCTGATTTAATCCAAAGAGAACGAAGTCCTGCGGTTGTTGCAATTGGTCTTAATCTAGTGATTGTAATGACTTTATTTGGACTGACAATGTTATGGGTTGGTTTACCCGATGAACGCTTGCAAATACTCACCGCTTTGCTGTTAAATGTAAGTTTAATTTGGCTGTGTGCAAGTTTAGCTCAATTGGTACTTTTAATGAGAACTCCCAAACGAGGGTTTTGGGCAGTTGGAATGGTTGGGGCTGTACTCATTTTACCTTTAATAGTTTTGGCTTTTCTAGGACTAGAACCCAGCAAAGAACCATTTGTATTTTTACTTTCTTCTTTGTCTTTTACCGCTGTTGAATATGCAACAATTCCATTGGTTTTGACTGCTATTATTAGTCAATTGATGGTTACAGTTTTATTAAACTTAAGGCTTACTCAACAACTTAAAAAAGCAGGTGAATCAACTTCTAAAGCTTTATTAAGTGCTTAAATAAACAAACGGGGTGGGTTTTCTGACCTGCCCTTCATTCATTGGAGAAATAAACCATGACTCAAACTGTATTTAAACCCTTTAGAGAATTCAATCCTCAACTTTTACGAGAACTTAAAGGTCGTCTGAAATCTCGTAATATCATCGCTGTCGTTGCTCTTTCTCTCCTTGCTCAAATTGGGGCTGTTCACGGTTTAAAGTATGAGTGGTTTGATATTTTTCTGGTTCTGAGTTTAGGTGCAATGTCGGCTACTTTAGCTATTGGAACCTTTATATTAGTTAGCGATTTAGATGAAGAAGAACGACGAGGAACCCTAGATTTTATTCGACTCACTCCTCAGTCTGCGACTCATATTTTTATCGGAAAATTGTTGGGTGTTCCCTGCCTTTTATATCTGGCAATTGCTTTAGCCCTACCCTTACAGTTTTGCTCTGGATTGCTTAGTAATTTTAGTTTTATAGATATATTAGGATTTGATGTTATCCTAATTTTTAGATGCGTTTTTGTGTTAAGTTTAGCCATTTTTTTTGGGTTAATCAAGGGCAATATAGTCGGATTAAAGCCTTGGTTAGCAAGTGCATTTGTGCTGTTTTGTTTATTTGTTTTTCTGGTAATGTTTCCGACTACGCCCACTCTCAATAATGGATGGGATGCCATTAAACTCTTTTCTCCTTCTCCCCTGTTGCCTTATTTTTTACCTGAATATCCTCAACAACATATTTTTGATAGAAACGTTCAATATTACATCACAGGACTACACAAACTGCGTTGGTTTTATCTCCCCATCGGTGCAAATGCTTTGAATTTAAGCTTGTTTTATATCGTTAACTATGTTGTTTGGACTCGACTCACTTTCCAAGGAATTCAGCGTCTTTTTCATAATCCAATTTCCACAATAATTAGCAAACGGCAAAGTTATGTAATCACAGCCTGCTTTACTCTTCTTTGTCTAGGGTTCTCAATACAAAACTTTGGATTAGCCAATTATCAAGACTTACTTGCTCAAAATTTCTTGTTCTTTTTTGGGTTAATTGCTGTCCTTTCTCCCCATCGTTTAACCCTTAAAGACTGGATACGAGACTCAGTAAAATTGACTCAGAAAACCGATTTAATCTCAGATTTAGTTTGGGGCGAAAAAAGTCCGGCGATTATCGCTATTGCTATTAACCTGCTCATTGTTTCAGTTCCGATTGGTGTTGTCACACTTTTGACTATTAATTCTTTTCCAGCCAAAGATATACTGTTGTTCGGATTGTTTTTGAATGCCAGTTTCATTCTACTCTTTGCCAGTTTAGCTCAACTAATGTTATTAATGAAAACCAAAAGACGAGCATTATGGACAACTGGCATTCTCAGCACTATGATTATTTTACCCCAAATTGTCTTTAGTCTTTTGGAAATTTATCCTCATCAACAACCCCTACCTTTTCTATTCACTGTACTCTTTTTTGCAGGATTCCGACAAGTGGATTTAGCTTCTATCTTGTGGGTTTTTGTCAGCCAAAGCTTAGTATTAGCAGTCTTAAATTTGCAATTTGTTCGTCGGCTAAAAACGATAGAAAAATATTCTAAACTTTTAGTCTCTTAGGTTTCTTGTTCATAGATTTGATGTTCTCGCTTGATGAACACTTCTGCTAAAAGTTGATAAGCTTCTTTCCAAGCTGCCATGACTTCATCTGTTGCAACTTCACCCAAAACATCTTTCATTGCCTCTAACAAACTCTCACCAACCATAGAATACTGTTCGGGTTGAACATGGGTTTCAACATGACGATGAGCGACTTTTTCAACCATTGATTTTAAGGCTTCTAAATCATCAATGTGAGTTGCAGAACTGTAAATTGCGGTAGCTAATCGAGCGGGTTGAGAACCATCTTTTTGGTCATTCATATTGAACTGTTCTTTGACTTCGGGATGATTTTTAAACATGATTTCATACATCCGGCTTGTAATCTGCTGACCTTGTTTTTTTAATAAAGGAGCGGTAGATTTAATTAGTTCAATTGTTTCGGGACTAACAAACTTTTTGACTTGAGGCTGTTCAGAAAGGGTAAGAACAAAAGCTAGATTTTCTTCGGCTTTTAACGCATGGGGAGCATGAGCAGGCATAAACACGAAAACACCAGGAGTTAACGGGATTTCTTCTCCATTTAGGGTTAATTTTCCAGCTCCCTCAAACACCATTACTGTTGCATTACGAGCCGAAGTATGTTCTTCAATATCAGTCCCTTTTGCCAAACAAAACAGGGTGTATTGACAGTTTTCATCTTTGAGAATAACCTTGCTTAAAATTCCTTTTTCGGGATATTCAATTAATGCTTGTAAATTCGTGTTGTAGGGAGCGTTGGGTGTTGCAATTGTATTTGCCATGATTTTTCTCCTGTGTTTTCTCCATTGTTACCGCCCAATCTCAAATCTTACTTATTCTTGGCTTTTGCGGTAAACTGGTTGTTATATTTACTGTAGCGAAATATTTTTGCTTTAGAAGAAATTGACAGTTAATATGAAATTTAAAAAAGAATGCTACAGATGTTATAAATAACTAAAAATCCCCCGATCTTCGGGGGATTTAGGGGGATTTAGGGGCTAAAATGAGAGGGGTGGAGATTCTATTTATTTTTTACAGTCGGGATGAATAGCGCCTTGATTACAGAGATAACTAATTTGTTCTGAACTCAGATTTTTACTCCGAGAAAAATTAACTCCTCTCATGCGGTTTGATTGATTATCAATTCCCACAGGTTCAATAATTGAATCTTGATTATTCTCCTCTATTTGATTCACAAAAAAGACAGCATCTTGAAAATCTACCCCTCTTAAATTTGCCCCTCTCAAACTGACTAAAGTTAAGTCAGCATTTTGTAAATTGGCATTTTTGAGGTTAGCATTTCTAAAATTCGCGCCAGTTAATAACGTCGAACTTAAGTCAGCATTCCTTAAATTTGCTCCCTTTAAATCCGCTCCGGAAAGATCAGCATTTTGTAACTGACTATTTTCTAAATCCGCCTCAATAAACACAGCCCCTTGAGCATTCATTTCATTGAGACGAGCATTTTTGAGATTCGCCTCAGAGAGATTGGCATTGGCTAAATCTGTCCCTGTAAATTTAGCATTATTCAGCTTGGCTTGCTCTAAATTGGCTCCAATTAATTTAGCACTGCTGAAGTTTGTTCCGGTTAAATCCGCCTCGGATAAATCCGCTTTATTTAACGTTGCTCTCAGGAGATTAGCCCGTCTCATATTAATATGACTAAGAAAAGCACCTGTGAAGTTCACTTCAGTTAAATCCGCCCCACTCAAGTCAGAAACCCAATCATCAAACGTTTCATAACGACCATCTTCTCCCGGCCCGTAAAAGCTGCTATTTTTAAAACTAGCATTGGTGAGAATACTACTTCTAAAATTAAACCCCGATAGATCAATTTGATCCAAAATTAATGTAAATTGAGTGGGAGGTGTCATCGATTGACCGAGATCAATACGACTGAGATCAACATTGTGAATATTCCCTTCGTGAACGGTGAGAATTTTGGCGATCGCTCTTTGGGTGGCTTGTAGACGTTGAGCCACTAACTGTTTATCTTTAGCATTTGCCCCAAATTGCATCGAGTCAAGATCATTTTTTAAAGCTTGATTTAACTGTCGTAAATAGGGCAATGCAACCGGCCCGGTACTGACGAGCGCTTGTTGAGCAGAATCTAATAATAACGGGTTGCTTTCTTGTCCCAAATAATCCACTAATAACGGAATTGCCCGATAATCATTCAACGTTCCCAAGGCTAAAATTGCCCCTCGACGTTGAGCCGGATCTGTGGGCGCACTGGGCGATAATTTACTCACCAACGCTAGAAAAACTTCATTATCTTGGTGTTGAAATTCTCGACGATTGGCTTGATTTTGAATATAAACCTGAGTTCCCACAAACGTCCCCAATACAGCGGCCATACTCGCGCCACTGACGGTTAATAAAGTAATGCCAGGATGTTGGCGCATCCAAGCCCAAAGATTGAGGGCAATTTTGCCTTGTTCAGAGCGGAAGACAATCGCCCGGACTGCTTCTTGTTCACTACTCCAGTCGTAGCTGGTAAAGGGATTATTCGTCGGTAGTTGCACCTCTCGCACCCGAGTTCCCGCCCAAAGATCATGTCCGGTACGACCTTGAAACCGTCTGGCGATTAACCCATCAGCTAAAATCATCAAACCCGATAAACCCGTGAGGATAATCAAATTGGGAAAAGCACCCGTGACTCGCCAAATAATATAAGCAATTCCCACCGGAATTCCCCAACGCCCTACACTTTCGCGATAGAAAGCACGCAGCAAGCCAGGAGGGGCGACAGAATTAGTCTGAATCACTTGTACTGCAAACCAACGTTTGGGCAGAGTTTGTCCCCGTGTCGCCAATAGATAAACCTGCCATCCTCCGACTAACGTGGGAGTCAACAACGCTCCCCACCAAAACAGATTGGTTAAAGGACTCACTTGGGGATTGCGATCGCGGACAGGTAAACCGAGCGTTGCGCCGATGACTTGGCCTGTTGTCCGAAGAACGGGACTGAGAGGAACCTCTGGAGTGCGGTTAGACAAGGCACCAATACCATAGGGGACGGCTCCACTGGCGACGACTAATGAAACTTCTACAGCCCAAGCCCCGCACCTACGAACCCACAGGGGAAGTTGTCGGACTTGAATTTGCCAAGACGGATTGGATGGACTGACATCTCTGCTTGCTGTTGGGCTGGTCATAGTTGGGTGGTTGATTTCAAACGGATCTCGCAATTTCTATTTCGAGAATTTGGATGATTTAAAGATTTGGTATCCTATGTACACGATTACACCGACAACTGCAAGACTGATCGCCAAAGAAATTAATTCAGCCAGGGTTCGCAGTAGGGTTAACCCCATTGCCAAACCCACGACAACAATGGCGGCTTGTCCGAGTTTGGGGAGTTCTTTAAACCAGACCAGAAATTGATTATAGAGGGTTTTGACCGTTGATCTGAAATCAGACGGAGATGATTTTTGACTCACGGGTTGAGGTTGCTTGAGTTCGGCTTCTAGCTCCTCTAATCTGCGCTTTACGTGATTATCGTCTTGTTGGTAACTCATAGGATTGTGTTTGATTTAGTTTTAGAGTTCAAGTTCAAAGTGTAAATTTTGGATTGACGGACAAGCTAAATTGGGATCAGTAACGAATGATCTCAGTGGGTTACAGTGATCAGGGGTTCACTTGAAAATTTTAGGAGATTTAAGCACAGACTGTTAAAACAGAAAGTTAAAAAAATCGCTCTTTTTAACCTTTGTCATACCTAACGCGCGCAAACTTACCTGCTGAACATTCCTACTGCCTGTATTTTACTAAAGGCGTTGTTGCTATTGAGAGGAGAAGACATGAAGTTACGTTATTTTGCCATTGTCGCACTGACTGTCGCTATTAATCTCGGATCTACTCATCTCGCCCTTGCAGATCAACAAAGCCTTTCTCCGGGGGCTAATATCACGGCGGCGGGAACTTCCGGTGGAGAAAGCAATAGCGGAGATTGTGGTTTTGTTGCCGCTACTCCCAATCATATCATTGATATTGCTGAAGATTTGCCCTATGTCGTCATCAAGGTACAAACTTCCGGAGCTCCGACGTTGTTGATTGAAGGGCCGGCTGGGCGCTATTGTGTGTTACCAGAAGGAGGGGGTGGAAATTTACAATTTTCGGGGTATGCTCCTTCTGGCACTTATAACATTTATGTTGGCGATCGCGAACAGGGTCAGCATTCCTACAATTTATCTATTTTAGGTCGAGCCAACTAACTCTAGAAATACCAAGTCAATTCTACATCTGGGTACGTTTTCTAATTCAATCAAGAATATAGAGAAGTCATCAAGTTTTAGGGGGTGAGAATGACTTCAGGTTTAAACTTTCACTGTTCGCAGGACGTTCAGAAACTGATCTTGAGAGTATTTTGGGGAAATCAGGCTGATTTTATCCGGTTAATTTTCGGGGGAAGTTCTCAACACTCGGCTAGCATTTAAAATTGCTAATAATGCTACACCCACATCAGCAAAAACCGCCTCCCATAATGTCGCTATTCCGACTATCCCTAATAAAATAAATATCCCTTTTACCCCCAACGCAAAGAAAATATTCTGCCAAACAATTTTGTGAGTTTTTTTGCCAATTTTGATCGCTTCTGCCACTTTAGAAGGTGCATCGGTCATAATCACAATATCAGCCGTTTCTATGGCTGCATCTGAACCTAATCCGCCCATTGCTATCCCTACATCTGCCCTGGCAATTACCGGAGCATCGTTAATCCCATCCCCGACAAAAGCAACTTTATTTTTGTCTCCTGTTTGGTGGAGAATTTGTTCAAAAGAGTCTACTTTATCTTCGGGTAAAAGTTCAGCTAAATAGTGGTCTAAACCTAATTTTTCAGCCACAGTCTGAGCAACTGTTTTATTGTCTCCTGTGAGCATTATTGTTTGTTCAATGCCGATTTGTTTTAGGTTGAAAATTGCCTGGGCTGCGTCTTCTTTGAGTTGGTCTGCAATGATAATATAACCTGCATACTGACCCTCAACAGCCAGATAAACGACCGTTCCACCGACATCACAAGTATCATGGTTAATATTTTCTCGATGCAAAAGGCGATCATTTCCCGCTAAAATAACCTGATTTTTCACTTTTGCTTTAATTCCATGACCTGCAATTTCTTCATAGTCACTCACGATTTTATCGTCTATTTCTTGACCATAGGCTTCTCGAATTGATTGGGCAATCGGATGATGAGAATGAGATTCGGTATGAGCGGCTAACATGAGTAATTCCGTTTCAGTGTAGCTGTTTTTAGGAACAATTTCACTGACTTTAAATACGCCTTTTGTTAACGTTCCTGTTTTATCAAATACAACCGTTTTTACCGCAGTTAAGGTATCTAAAAAAGTCGCTCCTTTGACCAAAATCCCATTTTTAGCAGCCCCTCCAATTCCCCCAAAATAACCAAGCGGAATACTAATCACTAATCCACAAGGACAAGAAATGACTAATAAAATTAAAGCCCGATAAACCCATTGTTCAGAGGTTGCACCGGGAATAAACAGAGGCGGTAATAGGGCAACAGCAAGGGAAAGAAATACAACAACCGGGGTATAATATTGAGCAAATCGAGTAATAAATTTCTCTGTTTTAGCTTTTTTGCTGCTAGCATTTTCAACTAAATTGAGAATTTTAGCAATGGAAGATTCACCAAAGTTTTTACTAACTTTTAGCGTTAAAACTCCGGTTGTATTGATCATTCCGGCTAATACCGTTTCTCCAACTTTTACCGTTCGGGGTACGGGTTCTCCGGTTAAAGCTGAAGTATCAACTTGAGAATTGCCTTCAATAATCTCCCCATCTAAAGGAATTTTTTCACCGGGTTTAACCAGAATAATATCCCCAACGTTAACGGTTTCTGGAGAAACTTGTTGAATAGAATCATTAACTTTGAGGTTGGCAGTATCTGGACGAATTTCTAATAGAGATTGAATCGAACGACGAGAACGACTAACTGCTAAATCTTGAAATAATTCTCCCACTTGATAAAATAACATTACGCCTACCGCTTCGGGGAGTTGGTGAATGGCAATTGCACCCAATGTCGCAATCGTCATTAGGAAGTTTTCATCGAATATTCGACCTCGTAAAATGTTTCTTCCGGCGTTACTGAGAACCGTCCAACCACTAAAAAGATAAGCGGGAATAAAAACAAGATATTCACCGATAGAGTAAGGAGTAGCGTGAAGTTGTTCTTGAAAAATTAACCCAATTCCCAAGAGAAAAACAACACCTAAAATTGGCAAAAGCTCTGTTTTGAGGTCAAACGATGCAGACGGACTCGAGTTCTGTTCGGGACTGTGATTACAACTACAGCACCCTTGAGATTTTGACTGAGTATTCATTGACAATTTTCCTCCAAGTTAAATACATGAACAGTCTTTCATAAGTATTAGCAAAAAAACGTATTTTTGACAACTATCCTCAAAGATAAAAACTATTTTTTGATAATTGTAATCATTGTCTTAAAACAAACTAAAGTTGTCCGAAAAACAGTGAATCGATGAATTCAACTCTAATCTGGAAGTGTTGGAGGTTGACCCGTCAGGTGAGACTTAGGGACAAACCCAATCTTTAAATTATGTGAAATCAGCCCGGTTTAGGGATTTCGTAGTAGAATAAACAGCAACTCATTTATAATTTTGATCAACCGAGTTAAACGAGCGTGAGGGGGAGTGCAGAGTGATGCCTCAAGAAACAAAAACGATGAATCAGACCAAGCCCGCACTGTCAGACGAACAACTTCTCAAAGATCCAGCATCCGTCGAGATCTATGCTGATCAACTGATGGACGATATCTTTGAGGATGTCGAACGAGTGATCGACGGTGGCACGAAACTGCCGAAAGATCCGGTAGAACCGGAGTTCATCTCCCTCAAATCAATCAAAGTTCCTCAAATTATTCTGCCGCCCGTGGTACGTCGGGATGGGGTTGGGGAAGATGGGGCGATTGATACCGATGTCAAACTGCGAGACGCCAGCGCCGGAAAAGACCAATCTTTTGATCGGATTTTACTGGGAACAGCTTTTGCATCTTTGCTCGTAACGTTATCGCTGTGGGTAGCCACTCGCGGAGGCTTTAGTCGTTTATTCGCGGCAGCACCGGTGGCGGTTCCAGCAGACAAACCGTTAACCGCCAAAACCCAAGCCGATATAAAATTTGGGAACTATATTGAACGTTCCCTCGCCACGATAGAACAGGATATCCCCCAAACCATTCCTCTGTTACCGCCCTTTCCCGGTACGCCTCCGGTTGAAAACTTAGAGTCTATTCCGGTTCCCAGCACAGTTCCCAATTCCAACACCAGTCCTTTGGGGTCTGAAACCAACAACTTGATCGCCGCAATTAACCGAATGGCAGATTCCATTCAAGACGCTTCTGATCGCACGGCTAGGCTGTCAAACCAAGTGATGCAGACGCTACAACAGCAAGCCCAACAGCAAGCCCAACAACCCCAACCCCAAGCCCAAATCAGCACTCCCACTCCAGGTGGACAAACTTCGGGGACAGTTTCTACACCCGCCACTCAAACGGCTCAAACCCAAGAACCCGCACCCCAACCCGCACCC
>Ga0207419_1001863_pt1 | contig 14879 bp, 9 predicted proteins | sample ElkSloMetagenome_4_FD_184723 | JGI IMG/M metagenome (GOLD analysis project Ga0207419, IMG submission 184723) | Hot spring microbial communities from Elkhorn Slough, Monterey Bay, USA - MD2A (version 2) | ecosystem: Environmental > Aquatic > Marine > Intertidal zone > Estuary: Microbial mat ...
ACTGCTGCTTTGGGTCATCCGATTCGTTTTGCTTGTCATCACTACATGGGTCAAGTCCCGGTATTAAAGGATGTCGTGACCACTTTAGGTGCTTTTCCCCTGCAAGAACCCACCCAGCGATCCCAACATTTTTTGCATCAAGCCAGCCAATTGTTGCAAAATCAAGAAATGGTAGGTGTATTTCCCGAAGGCGCCCAACCAATGGTCAAAGTCACATCTCCCAACCACATCGGGTCTTTTCATCGTGGATTTGCTCATCTGGCTTGGCGAGTTCCCGTTGAAAATCTGGCAATTTTACCTGTGGCGATCGCTGCTTTTGACGAACAAATAATCCGATCAGGCATCCCATTACGCCTGTTAAACTGGTTTGACCCCTCCGAACCGCTGTTTGATCGTCCGGGTTGGCATCCGATGGTTCTCTACAAACGCACAAATATTCTAGTCGGTCGTCCTTATTGGATTAAACCCCAACAGCAGCAACAGTATCGAGGTAAACAAGCCCGAGAACTTGTTGCCAATCTAACAGCATATTGTGAGAGTGAAATTGCAAACTTACTACAGAAATCATCTTAGATTCTCCGCACACAGCCCAGTTCTCGATATTCTCTAAGAACCATTCGCCAAGCGAACCGTCAAGCCTATCTCTGTTGTGGACAATAAGGATGAAAAAACAAACATGATCCCCAGTCCGTTCGTAGAACCCAACCCCAATCTCAACACGATCTGCTTTCTTCAACCCAAACCCCCCCAACCAGATTTACCCTTATTGATCTTTTTACCAGGAATGGATGGGACGGGTAAACTCCTACACAAGCAGATTCCTCAATTATCCAAAGTTTTTGATATTCGTTGTCTTAGTATTCCCTTGCAGGATCGATCCAACTGGAATACCCTCACGGTTCGCACAATCGCCTTAATTAAAACTGAACTGACCTCAAACCCAGAACGAGGGGTGTATGTCTGTGGAGAATCCTTTGGAGGGTGTTTGGCGGTCAATATCGCCGTGAAAGCACCGAAGCTAATTGATCGCTTAATTTTAGTCAATCCTGCTTCTTCGTTTAAACAGCAGCCCTGGCTTCAGTGGGGATCATTATTAACCCAATCCATGCCGGGATGGTTTTATCCGACTTCTGTACTGACTCTCCTACCTTTCCTGGCTTCTTTGGGGCGGATCTCACTCGATGATCGCCAAGCCCTAATCCAAACGATGAAATCTGTCCCTCAACAAACTTCAGCCTGGAGACTGGAATTACTCCAATCATTTACCCTCGATACCGCTCGACTCCGCCAACTTCAAAAACCTGTTTTGGTGATCGCAGGGGCGGCAGATTTATTACTTCCTTCGGTGACAGAAGCCCAATCATTGGTGAAACATCTCCCGAATACTCGCTTAGTCGTTTTGCCCAGAAGTGGCCATGCTTGTTTATTGGAAACTGATATTGACTTGCTAGAGATTTTGCAAGAACAAAACTTTCTAAATGGACTCTGGAGTGAGTCTAGAGATTCTGATTCGATTTCTGCGATCGCAGAACATTCTACTCGACGGATCGCCAGTTAAAGGAGTTGCCAGGTTGACCACTGGGATGACAGACTATAGGGTTGAGTTGATCGATAGTCTCTCAATACCTATCTAAAAACCACCATGACCGTCAGCACAACGACTCAACCCGGACTCGCATCCCGTTTAGTGAATGGATTTCTCGCGGTTAAACCTTTATTTAATATTGCCAAACATCAAGCCCGTCAGATGATGATTGATCGGGCCGAAAAACTGGGAGTTCCCTGGCGAGAACAGGCCAAAACCTTGCTTTCGCGCAACTGGGACGCTGAATTTACTCAAGTCCACAATCCCCAATTAAATTATCCTGAATATTATCTGCGTCCGTTTCATGCCTACGATGAGGGAAATTTAAGCTGGCAAGCGGCTGTGGAAGTCGAAGTCGCCGCCTATGCGGTTCATGCCAAAATCTGGCCAGAAGCGGGGGCGGAGGGGGATCACCTTCTACGTCAGAGTTACAACGACGTTTTACGGGCTTCGTTACCGACGGATTTACAGGATATTGTAGATTTCGGGTGTAGCGTTGGGATGAGTACCCTTGCTCTGCAACACCTGTATCCAACAGCCAAAATGACCGGGGTTGATTTGTCTCCCTACTTTTTAGCCGTTGCTCAATATAATAGTCAAAAGTGGCAGCAACAGGGATTTTCTCAGCCAACTTGGGTTCATGCGCCCGCAGAAGCGACAAATTTACCCGAAAATAGTTTTGATCTGGTGTCATTGTGTTTAATTTGTCACGAATTGCCTCAAATTGCGACGCAACAAATTTTTCAAGAAGCACGACGGATTTTGCGTCCGGGTGGGTATATTGCGGTTATGGATATGAACCCCCACTCAGAAGTAATTACTCGAATGCCTCCTTTTGTATTGACGTTACTCAAAAGTACGGAACCTTATTTAGATGAATATTTTAGTTTGAATTTAGAACAAACGTTAACTGAGGCAGGGTTTCAACTTTTAACTCTCACTTGTAATACTCCCCGTCATCGCACAGCGATCGCAAAGGTGATCTAAATTTGAGCTTAAATAGGGGCTGGCTTCTCAATGTTCTTTGTTAGAAACATAGATCGGTACGGAACCCGCCCGACAATGATCTCCGTCTAAAATTTCCTATTTTTCCGCTATGTTAAATGCAGAAGATCTGTTTAATGAAGCCTTTTATTTGGCGAATAATCCTGATGTTGAAGCAGCAGTGGAAGCGGGGATCATTGAGAGTGGGTTCGATCATTTTATTGAGTCGGGTCAGTTTCAAGTCCGCCAACCGAGTCCATTATATAGTGAACTCGACTATCTCGCGGCAAATCCTAATATTCGGGATGCGGTAACGCAAGGGATTGTTAATAGTGGTTTTCAACATTTTATCGAATTTGGTCAATTTGAAAGACGCAACCCCAGTCCGTTATTTGATACATCGTTTTATTTAACTCAAAATCCCGATGTAAATACAATTGTGAATGAGGGGATTTTAACCGCAATTGAACACTTTGTTAAATTTGGTCAGTTTGAAGATCGCGCCCCCAGTCTTTTATATAATCCCAATTATTATTTATCTCAAAACCCAGATGTTGCTGTCGCCGTTGAACGGGATGAACTGACTGGAATTGAACATTATCTTGATATTGGTGCGGCTCAAGATCGAGATTTTAGTGCGTTTCTTTCCCCAGATGGTTCTTCTTTTCCCAATCAAGTGAGTGTGGGAGATGTGACTCAAACTTCGGCGATTTTATTAACTCGAAATACGGTTCCAGGAGAGATAGAGTTTGAAGTTTCAACTAATCCCAACTTTACTAAAATTATCACATCACAAATCCAACCGATTAATAATATTATTGAACCCATTAAAGTTGAAATTGGGAATTTAGTACCTGGAACTCAATATTTTTATCGCGTTACTAATACTTTAGGATCGAGCGAAGTGGGAAGTTTTAGAACCGTTCCCCCAATAGAAGTTCAACAAGGATTAAGATTTGGAGTCAGTGGAACAATTCAAGGTGAACTCGCTCCTTATCCGGCTTTAATTAATGCTCCTGAACGCAATTTAGACTTTTTTGTACAATTGGGTGATACGATTTCAGCCAATACAATTTCACCGGATTTACCTAAAGTTTCTCAAGCAATTACTGAACTTGATTTTAACACAAAATATAATGAAACTATTTCTCAACGGGCTGGAATTAATCCCTTAGCTAATTTGGAGTCATCAACGCCAATTCTTTCAGTGTGGGATGATCAAGATTTAATTGATAATTTTGCAGGAGGAGTTGCGCCAACGAGTCGTTTATTAACTCAAGCTATTTTTGGAACAGAGGGAGAATTTGTCAATGATACACCTTTGTTTGAAACGGCTTTAAATGCTTTCCAAAATTCTAAACCTTTACGGAACTTATTTTATGGAGAAACGGGTGATTCTCGCACAGCAAATGAACGAAAACTATATCGAGCGATCCCCTATGGACAAGATGGGGCGGCGTTTATTTTAGATGCTCGTTCTTTCCGAGATGCAACCTTATTTCCGCTGACTGATGTTCCGACAGAGGGGCAAATTAATCAATTTATTCAACAAACATTTACACCTAATCGAACTTTATTGGGAGCAGCCCAATTAGAAGAATTAAAGAATGATTTATTAGCCTCAGAGAGTGCAGGAATTACTTGGAAGTTTATTTTTTCTCCGGTTCCCATCCAGAATTTAGGCTTTTTTGAAGCCGAAGATCGTTGGGAAGGCTATGCTGATGAACGTAATGAGTTATTACAGTTTATTGATGAAAATAATATTGATAATGTTGTATTTTTATCTGGAGAGGCAAATGGTACAATTGTCAATAATCTAACGTATCAAACCGATTTTGAACAACCTCAAATTCAAACCAATAGTTTTGAAATTACGGTTCAACCGACTGCGGTACAGTTAGAATTAGAAAACGAACAAATCGCGGCTCCTTTTGGCTCGGCTACTGTCGCACTAACACCGGATGATTTATTGTCTCCTGCGCTTAAAGATCTTTATTTTAGTTTAGACACTCAACCCGCAAGAAATGAGTTTATCCAAGAGGTTTTAGATAATCGAATTGTGAATTTTGGTTATGATTCCATTGGGTTAGAAGATTCAGAAATTGATGCAGAGTTAATCGAGGGATCGTATGTAGCGGCTCATACATTTGGCTGGACAGAATTTGTGATTGATTCCCAAACTCAACAGTTACAAGTGACAGTTTATGGAATTGAACCTTATACTCAAGATGAGATTGAAACTATTCCAGTTACTATTATTAATCGTTCACCTCAGATTGTCAGTCAATTTAGAATCAATCCAGTTTTGAATGCGTAAATATTTTCTCTAACTTTTTAGATAGATTTTATAGTATTTTCTGATCGATAAAAAGGTAGATGTAATTTTAACTGATTGTGTGAGGAAAGCGATTAAACTTAATCACGTTATGGTCTGAATCTTAGAACTTTTAAACTTCAAGCTGATTCACAACAGGAACATAAAGCCTTGGCTTCACAATTCTGTCGAAAAGAGCTATAGACAACCCGGTTACGTCCTTGAGATTTAGCTTTATACAAAGCTTTATCCGCATTCATTAAAAGTTCTAAAGGGGATAATTTATCATCCGGTTTCCGAGTCGCAACTCCCAAACTCAATGTTACACAGGAGCTAACTTTTGACTGTTTGTGAGGAATTTTGAGAGCAGCAACATGAGAGCGAATCTGTTCAGCAATTTTTAGAGCTTGTTCCGCCTCTAACTGAGGAAGAATTACCGCAAATTCTTCGCCGCCATAACGAGCAACGAGAAAGGAATTGGGATCAAGAATTTCTTGAACAGCGTTTTGAGTCGCGTCTGCAATTTGTTTTAAAGTAACATCTCCAGCAAGATGACCATAAGTATCATTGTAAGCTTTAAAAAAATCAACATCACAGATAATCACCGATAAAGAGTTTTCACTGCATTTTTCCCATTCTTCATAAAAATAAGCATAAAACTTGCGACGGTTAGCGAGTCGAGTTAGCTCATCTAAATTTGCCAAATATTTCAATTCTTGATTTTCCGATTGCAGTTGTTGTAGCATTTGATTTTGATGTTGAATCACTTGATGTAAGCTCAAAATCGTTAAATCCGTTTGAGAATTTCGGTTGAATCGTTGACGCATTGAGAACAAGATTGCTTTGAGGTTGAACATATTTGACATTTTGGATGCACCACTAAACAACAAGATCTAGTATCAATCACAGCCCCAAATATAGAAGTGATGACATTCTCAAAATCCTGTGAGAATTCCGAAGTATTCTCGTGAGGTAAACCTGTTTGAGCTTGTGACACCCTAGAAGTCGTAAAGGTGATGAGTGTCACATAAAATTAATCGATCTCAGCGTTAAAGTAAGAGTCGAAGCTAATATTGAGCGAAAGACAGCAATAGGTGTAATCGCTTATCCTCCTACCAGCAGCCCCATTGAGCCACTAGCGCTACTATGCAACTTCAAGTTCAAACTTTCACTGTTCACAAACGTTTTCCCCTCACCATTAGCCGGGGAACCACAGCCGGATCGACGAATATTTGGCTGAAAGTCGAACAGGATGGGATCGAAGGTTGGGGAGAAGCTTCACCGTTTTCGATTAGCAATCAACCCCAAACCCCAGAAACAGTAATAACCGCTTTAGAATCGGTGATCCCCAAGCTAGAAGCCTTAACTCCCCTAGATCGACAACGGATTGAACTGATTTTGCAAGAGAGTCAACTTCCCTCGGGGGCTTGGGCGGCGTTGGATATCGCGTTTCACGACTGGTTGGGAAAAAAGGTGGGATTACCCCTGTGGCGGTTATGGGGGTTGGATCGCGATCGCAGTGTTCCGATTTCGGTGACAATTGGGATTAATACCCCAGAAGGGGCGAAAGCTAGAGTCAGAGATTGGTTGAATTATCTTGATGTGCGAGTCTTGAAAGTGAAATTGGGTAGCCCCCAAGGGATCGAAGCGGATCAAGAAATGTTCAGGGCGGTTCAAAGTTCAGCCCCGACAGATGCGGTGTTATATGTGGATGCGAATGGAGGTTGGAATTTGTCAGATGCGATCAAAATGTGTGATTGGTTAGCCTCACTGGGGGTTAAATATGTTGAACAACCGTTAGCGGCGGATACTGCATTAAAACAGCTTCCCCAGCTTTATGATCAATCTCCTTTACCGATTTTTGTCGATGAAAGTTGTTTCAGTAGTCGGGATATTCCTTTATTGGCTGATTGTGTTCATGGGATTAATATTAAACTGATGAAATCGGGGGGATTAACCGAAGCGTTGCGGATGGTTCACACCGCCAAAGCGTTGGGGTTGCAGGTGATGTTTGGTTGCTATTCTGATAGTAGTTTAGCCAATACAGCCGCCTCTCATTTAGCCTCACTTGCTGACTATCTAGATTTAGATTCCCACCTCAATTTAATTGATGATCCCTTTATAGGGGCGACAGTGAAACAAGGATGTTTAATTCCTAATGATTTACCCGGATTAGGAGTGAGGAAAATAGAACTTCAAGATTAAAATGGTTAATTATTACTTCTTTACAAACAAAGGATCTACTTCTTAAATGGTAAACTTACACAAATCTTTTGAGGTGGGAGTCTCAATCTTCACAGAAACACTTTTTTAGTTAATGGGCAAAATTTGAAAAAACTGATTAAGAAGACAAACAAGATCACTGTTTCTGACTTTCGGGGAGATTGATGTCTGATTGATTAATCCTGCCTGACTTTTGGCGAGAGCTTTCGCTACAATAAAAGCGACTTTGTAATAATAAAATATACTAAAGTGTCTTTCAGTCTATTAACTACTGCTGATGGCGTGGAAAATTTACATTGGCTGCACAACATTAGCCCCACAGACCGATCAATTGTTGGGGATAGAGGATTTTACTTGGGTGACTTGATTCAAGAGGGTTATCCGGTTATCCCTGGCTTTGTGGTGAGTGCCAAAATTTATCGCGAGTTTTTGGAAGCAATAGACTGGCAAGAACCTATATTAGTTGACTTTCCAACATCTTCATTACATATTGATCTCAAAGATCCGCGACAACTGCAAGCGATCGCTCAACGGATTCGTCATCAAATCATTACATCCAGCTTATCATCCGAATTTAGATCAACCCTACAATCATCACTGAATACCCTTAACGCTCAGGCTTTGATCTTTCATCCCAGTTTAAGATTTCCCTTGATCCCCACCAATGGATTATTTGATCCGGTGATGAGTTGGGCAACAATCGATGCAGTTGAACTCGGGATTAAACAAGCTTGGGCGGAGTTATTTCGGGCGAGAAATTTATTGTATTGGCAACGCAATAATGTCCAACTTGCACATCTTCAACCGACTATTTTAGTACAACTGATTCCGGAGGCGATCGCTTCAGGTTCAGTTCGTTTTGATGCTGAAGTTTGGGATATTGAGGCGACTTGGGGCTTAGAATTAGCGACATTATGGGGACAAACTCACCCCGATCATTATCAAATCAATCCCCAAACCCAAGAACTACAACACCAAAAACTCGGTTATAAAACCATTGGTTACAGTTTAAAATCCTCTACAAGCACTCAATTAAGCAATCTAGAGGGTCAATGGAGTGGGTTGGCTCAATGTACTCTATCCCCTCTGCACAGCCCGATAGAAGCCAAATTATTAGGGCCTGAGTATCAAGAATCTGTACTCAAACCCGCTCAACTCCAATCCTTAATCGAGTTAGTCAAACCCATCGCCAAAAACTTAGGGCAATCTGGGTTAATTGAGTGGACAATGTGTGAGTCGTGTGAATTTTATATTTCTCGTGTCTGTACGGTTGATGCTGATTCCATCGCTAAACGGGACTTGGAGGTTGACTCTCAAGAATCTTCGGGGGATCTTAGAGGAATTGCTGCATCCTCCGGGCGAACAGTGGGGAAGGCGTATATACTGGCGAATCCTTCTACAGTTCAAACAAATCTCTTTCCGACCGGAGCAATTTTGGTTGTGAAAACCATGATCCCGGAATTGCTTTCCTTACTCCAACGGGCGGCGGGTTTAGTCACCGAACAGGGAGGAATGACTGGACATGGTGCAATTTTAGCCCGAGAGTTAGGAATTCCGGCTGTGATGGGAGTGAAATCCGCAACTGAGCAGATTAAAATGGGAGAATCCGTTCTTGTTGATGGGGATCGTGGAGAAGTTCATCGGATTCTGAGTCAGAATATGACGACTGAGCAACCTTTTTCGACGTTAGAAACAAATTTAGAGACAAAATCGATTATTTCGGAAAATGAGTTACGGGTTCCGATTGCGACTCAATTGATGGTCAATATCAGTCAATCGAGTTCTTTTCTGCGACTCAAAAATGCCAAAAACTTACCGATTGATGGAGTCGGCTTAGTCCGTTCTGAACTGATGGCTTTAAATTTGTTAAACTCGGAGAATCCTTCAGTCGATTTTAGTCAGTGGTTACACCCTCAAAATCAGTCTAAATTTATTGAGGGAATGGTCGAAGGTCTTCAGCAGTTAGCCGCGACGATTGCGCCTCGTCCTTTATGTTACCGGGCTTTGGATTTACGAGAGTTTCACCAAGAGGTTAGACCGCTCTGGAATGGGGAAATTTCTGAGTTAGCGCAGCTAACCACTGTCTCTCACTGCGACAACCATTGTCAAGGACAATATTCGACTTTATTTGAGTTGGAACTCGCGGTTTTATCAAAGCTCAATCAGTTGGGTTTTAATCATATTCGTCTGATTTTACCGTTTGTGCGATCGGTTGAGGAATTTTGTATTTATCGTCACTATATTGAAAAAACTGGATTAACCCGAAATTCTCATTTTCAAGTTTGGATTATGGCAGAAGTTCCCTCGGTTGTCTTTTTAGTCTCTGATTATATTAAAGCGGGAGTTCAAGGAATTGCAATTGGAACAAATGATTTGAGTCAATTTCTCTTGGGTATTGATCGCAATCAAACTCGTCAACTTTCTCATCTCAATGAGTTACATCCGGCAATGCTGAAAGTGATTCAAAAACTGATTAAAGAGGCTCGGAAAGCAAAAATTCCTTGTTCTATCTGTGGGGATGCTCCGGTATTATATCCAGAGTTAATTGATCATTTAGTCCGTTGGGGAGTGACTTCGATTTCGGTGAATCCTGATGCAATTGAAAAGACCTATCTAGCGATCGCCCGAGCAGAACATCGACTCATGTTAGAACATTCTCGTGCCAGCCTAACCCCCTAGAAACCGAGAGGGAATTTTAATCATAATCCACCTCCCGGTTTATTGTCTCGATAATGCTTAGTTTTCCATGCGAGAAATCACTTCTTCGGGGGATAAATTTCCAAAGATCACAGACATGATCCCCGGTAGATATTTATCCATCGTGGTAACATTAGAATAAACTAAATGCTTCACCAACGTTGAGGATAACTGAGTGCCTTCAACATCTAAACTGGTTTTATAGCGAATCTCCCCATCATAGAAATTCATTTCAAAGTTTCCGATGATCATCCCATAGTTAATCATCGTGATAAACGTCGCCACATTATAGCGTTTGTATTCAGGAACTTTCACCGGAAATACAGAATAAACACTTAATTGTTTTTCTTCTTCGCGAGCGATCATGTAGCAGTCAAATCGACCATTGTTCCCTTCAATTCCGAGTGCTAAAACTCTCCGATGTTCGATTTCCTTAAAAACCCAACCATCTTCGTCAAAGAACTCTAGCAGAACATCATATAGAGGGCGATCTGGGATATTTTCTTTCGTGACTGTTTGGGGATTTTGTTCAGAAGCAATCATAATTTTATCTATCTCCTAAAACCACTCAGGCTGTTCTTTTAAAGACTGGAAAATTTACAGCTTTTTATTGTCAGATGTAATCATATCATCCCTCACCTTATTTGACTTCGGCTCCAGACAAATAATATTACTGACTTCATAGTAAACAGGCCAATAAAAGCCTACCTGACTATAAGTAAGCCGATTTTTCTTTTCTACAAATTTCTTGTTATCAAAGATGCGTTTGCGGGTTCCTGAAAAAATACGGTGATTTTTTTCGAGACTTTTTGCATCCGCTTGAATTTCTGTTTCAATCTGGTCAGCATGAACCCCGTTCATCATTAATTGAAAACAGCGTTCGATCACTCGACGAATGGTTTGACGTTCTCTAGACTCATACTGAAAAACAGCACCTTCGGCCTCTCCTTTCCACAAAGTCAACCGATAACAACCGTGAGGATTTCCATGAGGAAACCAACCAAGTTTAAACGTATAACCCTGTTGATCGACAGTTGAACTTGTTCCCTCTAAAGTGATCGGCTTAATTAAAAGTAAATCTTCATTGTAAAAGTGAAAATTGACAATTCCACCGTCTCGAATTAAGGGATCTTCATCTCCGAAAGCATTATGAATGATCGCCCAGCCACTAGGTATATTGAGTGGAACCAGTTTTGAATACATGAATAGTGATTGCTCAGTCTACTGAAGTCAATTTGATTAACGGATGCGTTTTGTTTGCCGTTGGCGTTGCTGAATCCGAGTGCAATGTCCACGTACCGATATCGATACCTTTTCACTCCAGCTCGATCACCTCTTATCAATAACACGTTTTTCTCGGTCTCGCAAGACAGTAGAGGGGAAGGTGGGGAAGTGGAGAGGTGGGGAGATGGAGAAACAGTTGACAGTAACCAGTTATGCAGTTATTCAGTTGTCAATCTTTTACTGTTCACTGATTACTGTTCACTGATTACTGTTCACTGATTACTGTTCACTGATCACTATAAATCAGCCTGTATTTCGCATTCCGGCAGCAATTCCATTAATCGTGAGCAACGCACCGCGTAACAATTCACCCTTGCTATAGCGTGAATGAATCACTCCGGGCGCACTAGCGACTCCATGCTGACGTAAACGCTTCAACAAAGCCACTTGCAGGAAGCCTAACGGAATAATCGTACCATTGCGTAACTGGACTGATCGTTGCAAGGTGGGATCACCATCTAACAAACGTTCATGCTCGGTAATTTCGAGAACCAGTTTACGGGTTAGCTGAAATTCTTGAGAAATTTGTTCGTACAACGCCTCAAAGCGAGCCAAATCTTCACGGGCGCTCAACTCTCTAACGTAGTGGTGAGCAATTTGCATATCCACTTTTGCCAGCGTCATTTCCACTTTAGAAATCGTCGTGCGGAAGAACGGCCACTTATAGTAGAAGTAACGTAACAGTTTGATATGTTCCTCGGGTTCCTTTTGAACAAATTCTTGTAATGCCGCACCCACTCCATACCAAGAAGGAAGCAGAAAACGGCTCTGAGTCCAGCTAAATACCCAGGGAATCGCCCGTAAACCCGAAATATCTTTTTTCTTGTCACCGCGACGTCGAGACGGACGAGAACTAATTTGCAGTTGGCTAATTTCTTGAATCGGGGTGACTTGATCAAAGAACTCCACCAAATCCGGCTGTTCGTAGATCAAGGCGCGATAATGCGATCGCGATTTCACCGACAATTCTTCCATAATCTGGTTCCAGGTTTCAATCTCATCAAACCCGGTATGGAGGAGACTCGCTTGGATGACTGCGGTGGAAACACTTTCGAGATTATAAAGAGCCAGTTGCGGGAGTGAATATTTAGACGCGAGAACCTCACCTTGTTCGGTAATTTTAATCCGACCGCTAATACTTTTACCCGGTTGAGCTAAAATCGCTTTGTAGGCAGGGCCGCCTCCTCGTCCGACTGAACCGCCTCGTCCGTGGAAGATACGGAGACTCACGTTATAGGATTCTGCCACTTTTTGCAGGGCTTTTTGAGCTTTGTGAATTTCCCAGTTACTACTGAGGAAACCCGAATCCTTGTTACTGTCGGAATAGCCCAACATAATCTCTTGGAGGGAGCGATCTGAATCTGGAGTGTTGTTGGACTGGTAATGTTCATAACCCCCGCCGAGCATGGCCCGATACAGCGGTAAATCGAACAAATTCTTCATCACAATCGGAGCGCGTTTGAGATCTTCTACAGTTTCAAACAGCGGTACCACTTGCAGATTAGGGATTCCGGTTGCCGAATCATAGAGTCCAGCTTCTTTGGCCAAAAGCAGAACTTCCAGTAGGTCACTGACTTCATGACTCATACTGATGATATAGGTTTGACAGATTTCCGAGCCGAATTCCCGTTGTAAATCCCGCATCATTCGGAAGGTTTGAATGGTTTCGCAGGTTTTCTCAGAAAAGGGGAGTTCAGACGGAATTAGAGGACGACGGGTTTGCAGTTCTGTAGACAACCACAGGGAACGTTCAGCCTCTGAGAGTTCGTTGTAAGGTTTGGGTAAAATTTCTAGATAGTCTGCAATTTCACTGAGAGCATTGGAGTGAACCGACGACTCCTGACGCATATCCAGACGAGCCAGAGAGAACCCATAAATTTGAACTTGACAGAGGAGATCTTCGAGATCTCGACATTCAATCCCGGTTTCGTGTAAATTACGCTCAATTAGGGTCAGTTCATCAAGAAATTCGCTGCCCGATTGGTAAAAACTCCCCATACTCTTATCGGGGCTAACCAGTTTTTCTCGCTCTAAGGTAACATCATCACTATTGTAAAGTCGCCAGTTGCGATCGCGTGTGTTTTCGAGTCGTTTTTGAACGTAGGCGAGTTTCAGGCGATAGGGTTCTTGACGATAGCGGATAGCCAGTTTATCGTAGATTTCTGGGAGTTGTACCCGATCGCGATCGAGAGCTTCGAGCAATTCTGGAAGGACATCACTCCAGTGCAGGGATAAACTCAGCAGTCCGTTGAGATACTCTACCGCACCGATGTACTTTTCTAGAACCAGATGACGCTGATAGCAAGCCGTTCGCCAGGTGACTTCGGGAGTAACAGAGGGGTTTCCATCCCGATCAGCCCCAACCCAAGAGCCAAATTTGCAAAAATCGTATCTAGGCGGTTTTAAGTAAGGGAAGGAGGCATTTAAGGCGTGTTTGATGCGTTGATAGAGTTGGGGAATGGCATCAAATAAGACTTCTTGAAAGTAGTGTAAGGTATAGTCTACTTCATCAAGGACTGTGGGTTTAAACTGATGGAGTTCATCGGTTCGCCACCAGAGCCGAATTTCTTCAGTGAGTTGTTCGTACAGTTCATTAGTCCATGATGACAACGTTGAAGTCTGCTCGTGGGTCTTACTTTCACTCAACGAACTTGTATTTTGATCGACGTTATCGAGTTGTTGTAGGACTTTAGCGATCCGACGTTGTTTGGTGCGGATGGTATGACGAACAATTTCTGTCGGGTGTGCGGTAAACACCAAGCGAACATCCAAGTTATCGATTAATCTCTGAATGAGTTGGGAGGGGACGTTCAAGCTTCGCAACATCGGGAACAGGTAGTGAAAAGTGGCTAATTCCTGTTCGGTTTGAGATTTAGCCGAGATATCAGAGAGATTCAACGGATATTCTCGTTCATCGGAGAACCGTTGGTTGCGGGTTTCAAAGACCGAGTTTTTTTGATCCGTCGGAAAAAGGGGTTGCTTCTCAGCCGATAGTCCCTTTGTGTAAGCCTGTTGTTGTTCGCGTTGTTCGTAATGTTGTTCTACGATGTTAATCAGCTGGAAGTAGAGTGCAAAAGCACGAGCCGCACGAATGGATTCATTGATATCTAACTGCTCAACCAGTTGTAAAACGTTAGACTCTTGAAAGTGAGATGCTTGTCCCTCTGGAGAGGTCATTGAGCGCATCTGCTTGAGTAAATCCACTAATTCTTGACCGCACTCTTGACGCAGGACTGACTCCCACAAATCTTCCACAATTTTAAGACGATTCCGCAATAATAAATCGCTCTCGGTTAATGTACCATTGGATGAAACAATTTTGTTAGAGACCTGATCTGAAGGGTGGAGCAGTGAACTCATAGGGCCTGTTCCTGTTTGGCAAGATTATGCCTTATTGTAGGGGTTAATCTCCCGAAAATCATAGATTTTTAAGGTTAAATTCCTAAACTTTGGATTAATCTTGTCTAAACCCAATGATTTTTTGACAACAGGGAACCGCTTTGACCGTCACCCGTGAACATTAATTAACCCGTGAATTGTTCAGCACATCCTCATCTTTACGATCTGCCGATCTGCTCACCCCTCAAATTTTAGAGCGAGAATGACCTGATCCGGCGATCGCGTTTATCTCGATGTGCCCAGAGTATATGCTAGCATAGTAGTAGTGGTTTGGTAGGCAATGTGTTTAAGGCGTACAAATATCGACTCTATCCAACAGACGAGCAAAAATGCCAATTGATTCGGTCAATGGGTTCTGCTCGTTGGTTTTACAACTACGCCCTAAACCTAACC
>Ga0207419_1001866_pt1 | contig 14864 bp, 5 predicted proteins | sample ElkSloMetagenome_4_FD_184723 | JGI IMG/M metagenome (GOLD analysis project Ga0207419, IMG submission 184723) | Hot spring microbial communities from Elkhorn Slough, Monterey Bay, USA - MD2A (version 2) | ecosystem: Environmental > Aquatic > Marine > Intertidal zone > Estuary: Microbial mat ...
GGCAGGTACCCAAAATGATAACTATTTGGTCATAGAGGATTTTCTTCCCACGCTTATGGAATTGATTGGCGAAAAAGATTTGCCTACTACCTTAGATGGACAGAGCTTTTTGGCTTCAATGAAAAATCCCACAGAGGAGTATGAGCATGGGCCTGTATATTTTCATTTCCCGCATTTTAGTGGGCAGGGTGGTTACCCTGCCGGAGCTGTTAGGGATGGCGCATGGAAGCTGGTAGAGAACTACGAAACTGGCAAAACAGAACTTTTTAACCTAAAAGAAGATGTATCGGAGGGCAATGATTTAAAGCATGAAAATCCTGAAAAGGCAAAAGCGCTTTGGCAAATGCTGCAAGACTGGCAAAGAGATGTTGGCGCAAAAATGCCAAAAAAGAAATTTCCTTATCAATACTAAATCATATCGGTGTTTACACAAAATAATGGTTGTTTTATTATACACAAAACCTAATCTTTCAGCTCTTTGGTCTTAGGCTTCTTTTTGGATTTAACATCTTTCCTCAGAGCCTTTACTAAACTGAAACAACAAGCAATGACTACAAGGCTTTGCGGCAACCCTGCTGAAATGGAAGCGGTTTGGAGTGCCTCAAGGCCACCTGCCATGAGTAAAGCAGCCGCGGCGGCTCCTTCTGATATGCCCCAAAAAGCCCTTTGGGCCACAGGCGGATTAGGATGTCCGCCTGAGGTAACCATATCGTCTACCAAAGAGCCTGAGTCTGAGGAGGTAATGAAAAACACCACAACCAGTAGAATGCCTACCCATTGCGTAATACTGGAAAATGGCAAATGAGACAACAGCGCATTGAGGGAAATCGCTACATTTTCTTGCACTACTTGGCCTAATTGCACGCCTTCATTTATTTGGAGATGCGAGGCCGTACCTCCAAAAATGGAAAACCACATAAAAGTGACCAAGGTGGGTATGAGCAACACGTAAAAGATAAATTCTCTGATGGTTCTGCCTTTAGAGATTCTTGCTACAAATATGCCCACAAAAGGACACCAAGACAGCCACCAACCCCAGTAAAAAAGTGTCCAATCAGATTGCCATTCGGTATTGGGGCGGATGTCTAGCCACAGGCTCATGCTCACTATTTTTTGCAAATAGCCGCCAAATGTGGTAACAAACAACTTTACTTGATAAAGCGTAGGCCCTGCAAAAAAAACAAAGGCCATGAGTACAAACATAAGCCCAATGTTAGAAAGGCTGAGGTATTTAATGCCTTTGCCCACACCAGAAATGGTGGAGGTTACGGCAATTGCTGTAATAATGGCGATGATAATGACTTGTGTCTTTATCTCATCGGGAATGCCTGTAAGGTCGCTAAGCCCGGAGTTGATTTGCAAAGCCCCAAGCCCTAAAGAAGTGGCCACACCCAACAGTGTGCCCACGGTGGTAAAAGCATCGATTACATGACCCGGCCATTGGTAAATTTTCTCTCCTAAAATGGGATAAAACAAAGAACGCGGTGCCAAGGGCAATTTATGCCGAAAATGAAAATAGGCAATGCCCAATGCAAAAATGATATAGATGGCCCAAGGGTGGAAACCCCAATGGAAAAAAGAATAGCGCATGCCTTCTTTTAATGCCTCTGTGGTTTCGGCCTCTGCTTTGGCCGGGTTCATGTAGTGCATAAGGGGTTCTGCCACGCCCCAAAAAATAAGGCCCATACCCATACCAGCGGCAAACAGCATAGAAAACCAACCTAACCTGCTAAACTCGGGCTTGCTGTCATCTTCTCCCAAGCGTATTTTGCCAAAGGGGCTAAAGTACAACCAAAGTACAAAGACCAAAAAGGCAAAAACGACGATCACGTAATACCAACCAAAATAGGTGGTAATAAAATCGAGCATGTTGCTAAATGCGTTTTTTGCTGTTTTTGTCCAAACAGCGCCGAAGATGATGATGCCGATAGTGGTTACCGCTGCTCCGATAAATACGGGCGGATTCATCATTTTAGACCAGCGGATAAAAAAGTTTTTTATGGTTTCTGTTAAATTATCCATAGTTTAAAGCTTCTTTTGAAGATAAGCTGAGGAATAGATGCAACGTGAGAAAAGGAGATTTGCTTAGAAAGTATCTGGCATTTCCCACCTCAAAAACTAAAAATATTTATTTTTTATAAAACCTATTTCTGGGTATAAAATTTAATTTTCACTATGTTTCAAAAGCCAATACCAATCCTTGCGGGGCACATACTTTCCAAGTGGCTTTTTCCATCGGCAGCCGACGCTGTGATGAAAAACAGGGCGGCCTGGCCGTATGCAAAAAATCTAGCGGCCGCCGTGCGGGGAAATTTGAAACGGTGCGACCGCCGCTCGCTTCGCTCAAACACCAAATTTCCCAGTTTTCAAATAAATAACGAAAGTTAAAACTAGGGGTGAGAAATGTCGGAAGTATGGTCTCACTTCAATCAAAAAACAGAAGGCTTAGCTCAAATTTTTTTGGGATACTTGACTTATTCCTAGTGAAAATCTCTCAAAAAACTACACAATTTTGTATAAGGGCGGACCTATAAGGTTTAACAGTTGTACAGGTTTTAAACATATTTTTTGATAAAATAAAACCTCAGCCAAACAGCAAATAATTTATGCATAAATGGCTTATTGGGATTATTTCACTGGCCCTACAGGTAGGCTAAAGAAAAAAGTGCTGCCTTTTTTTTCAGTGCTCTCGGCCCAAATCTCACCGCCGTTCAATTTTACAAAATCTCGGGACAGGCTCAGGCCAAGTCCGGTGCCCTTTTCGCCTGCTGTACCCCTACTAGATTTTACGGTATCTTCCTTAAACAGGCTATTGAGTTTTTCTTTGGGCATGCCTATACCTTCATCGCGAATGCTCACCACCACCTTGTCTTTATCTCGCTTTGCATCAATCTCTATTATTTCTTTATTTTTTGAAAACTTTAGAGCGTTTACCAAAAGGTTTCGAATAACGATCCTGATAAGTTCTTTATCTGCATAAACTTCTATTCCCTCTTCGATCTCACAAATTAACGCTACGCTTTTTTTGTCTGCTAAAACCTTTTCGAAATTCATGATTTCTAAACACAATTGGCCTATGTCAAAGGCATTGGGCTTAAATTCTATCCTACCCATTTGAGATACTGCCCAATTGAGTAGATTATCTACAAGAGAAGATAGATTTCTCGAGAGCACATGCATTTTATTTATGAAATCATCTTTCTCAGCCTCACTTTCTAAATAACCGCCATCTTGTGCCATTTGTGAAAGCAGCGTAATCTGGCTTACCGGAGACTTAATATCATGCCCAATGATCGCTAAAATTTTATCTTTTGAGTTGTTGAGTTTTTCTAGCGTAGCCTTGTTCTCTTCAAGGTTTTGCATCGCATTTTTAAAGTCAGTAATATCGATCAGTACGCTTAGGTTAAAATCCTTTTTGATCCTGATCGCATGGAACATGGCCGGTTTAATTTTGCCATCTTTCGTTTTTAATGCTATCTCACCGGTCTCTATCCCCTGCTCAATAAATTGGGCATATTGCTCACTTGTTTGCTTGGGAGCATCGGCCAAGATGTCTGCCACATTCATCTTTAATATCTCTTTTTTGCTGTACCCGAACAATTTGCAGGCGGCACCGTTGGCCATTTTATAATTTCCGTTATCATCGGCGATAACATTGGCGGTAATACCATTTTCAAAAATGGCCTTAAAGGTTTCTTCACTTTCTCTTAGAGATTTTTCAGATTCTATTTTCTCAGTAATGTCTATTACTAGGGAATCCCAGATAGTGACCCCATTTTCATCTTTGTTGGGCACACCTCTACCCCGTAGCCATTTTACCCTACCATCGGGCATTTTAATCCTAAATTCTTTTTTCCAAAGATTCAGGTATTTTGCAGAATGCATAACCGATGCTCTATAATCCTCAATATCGTCTTCATGGATCATGGCCCATAAAGCATCAACATTCTTGCTCGCGGTTTCTTGAGGTATTTCGTATACGTCTTCAACCCCTTTGCTAATGTAAAGCAGTTCGTCTGCACCATCGGCATGCAGTGCGTACTTTAATACGAGTCCCGGTACGTTTTCGGCAATATTTCTAAACTTTCTGTCGCTGATCCTCAATGCATTTTCTATGCGTTTTCTTTCGGTTACATCCTGCAAAGACCCATAAGCCCTTATTACTTTTCCGTTCTCATCTTGTACCATTTTCCCTCTTGCAATGCAATGGAATATTTCACCGTTTCTTCTTATGCCATCTAGCTCAACTTCGTAGTCGCTGCCCACTTTCATAGCGTTCTCTAGCTCCGATTTTGCCTTTAATATGCTTTCTTTGGTGTACATACCAAAATTTACATCGGTCTGTTTCCCCAGCGAGGGCGCCTCTTCTTTAGGATCCATCCCGAACATCTTGTACATATTCTCGGACCAAATCACTTTGTCTCCTTCTATTTCCCAGTCCCAGCTTCCAATTCCGGCCACGCGCTCGGTTTGTTTCAATAGCGTTTCATTCTTGGCCAATTTCAGCTCACTTTTTTTCTTATTGGTAATATCGTTTATAGTACCAATTACCCTGGTTATTTTAGCATTTTCTCTTATTGGATTTGCCCTAAGGCGTATCCATTTTTCTTTTTTTTGTTCTGTAAAAATCCTTAATTCTGTTTCTATATTCTCTCCCTTGGTTAGCTTTTTTATAGCGGCTTTTATCGCCTCTTTATTATTAGGAGCAACTATGTCTGGCAGTTTATCGATGTCTATACTTTTTAAAGAATCTTGGTAGGCAACCTCTTCCATATGCCCAATGGCCCACTCCCATTTTAACTTCTTATCCCCTGCTATTTTATAAGAGAAAGCAATGTCATTTGAGATGTAGGAAATCTCTTCGAACCTCTTTTGGCCGCTCTTTACCTCTGCGGTCTTTTCCTCTACCATCTCTTCTAAGCGGTTTTGGTACTTGCGCAGTTCTTCTTCTTTTTCTTTTTTGTCAGAAATATCGGTAAACGTAATCACCACACCTTCAATGCGGTCTTCCATGGTCCTAAAAGGATTGATCTGCATCCAGAAGTAATTTCCATCTTTTGCCCTTACCTCTCTATTTTTAGGTATTAGTTTTTGGAGTACTTCCTTAGCGTCCGCTACTATATTATCGTACTCCAGATTATGCGTAAATTGGGCAAATGGCCTGCCTATATCTGAGCGCAATAGGTTTACTATACTAGCAATGGAAGGGGTAAACTTGAAAATACAGAAATTTCTGTCTAAAAAAACGGTGGCTATTTCTGTGCTTGAGAGCAGGTTATTTAAGGTGTTGGATACGTTGGTAAGCTCTTCCACCTTATTATTGAGCTCAGAATTGGTGGTAGAGAGTTCCTCATTGACCGACTGCAACTCCTCTTTAGAGGTTTCTAGTTCCTCATTGGTGCTTTGCAACTCCTCATTGGTAGACTGGGCCTCTTCATTAGAAGATTTGAGCTCCTCATTGGTAGTTTCTAGTTCTTCAATAATGCTTTGCAAGTAGCGCTCTTTTTCTGCCAACTCTTGTTCGAGCTCTTCTACTATGCCCTCTTGCTGCTGCAAATCTTCATCTGATGATTTCTTTTTGTTCGAGTGCTGCTCGCTTGAATAAAACGTAACCGAGAGTAGCCCGCTCATATTTTTTAAAGGAGATATATAAATATCTACCAGGTCTTTCCCCCCTTTGTCTTTCCGTATTTTCAAACCCAAGGCCCTCACTTCTTTATTGCTGCCCATGGCTTTTCTAATTCCGTTGGCTAAGGCTGTTTTTAATCCATCTTTGGCTACCTTAATAAGGTTGTTGCTCATGGCCCCTGTACTCATCTCGAGAAACTGCCCCATCTTGCCTTGTATGTACAATATTTCTTTTTCATCGTTCACGATGACAGAAGAGGGTACAAAGCGCTCTAAAAGATGTTCGTTTACCAACTCCTTAAGGGGTCTTCTGCCTACCTGTTGCTGCTTTTCTAGAGCCTCTTCTTTGTCTTTGTGCTTTTCTCCCATTATGCTCCATATTCTGCGAGGGAGGTTGGGGTTTTTGAGCTTGGTATATATTTTATGTTTTCTTGCTAATGGAGAATAGAATTTACTGTTTTGGCCCAAAGTTTCTGAGTTGCCAAGCAACAATATACCGTCGTCTTTTAAGGCGTAATGGAATATCAGCGTTGTCATTTGCTGGGCTTCGTTGTCTAGGTATATTAGCAAGTTTCTGCAACTGATCAGGTCTAGCTTTGAGTAAGGTGGATCCGATAGTAGATTCTGCTCGGCAAATACCACTTGTTCTCTTAAAGGTTGTTTGATCCTAAAACCATTCTCTTCCTCTACAAAGTATGCATCTAAAAACTCCTGAGGTATATCTACTACGATGTTCTTGCCGTAGTACCCCTCTCTGGCCTTGGCAATGGCATCAGGGTCTATGTCTGAGGCAAATATCTTTACAGTGTTATTCAGGTTGTTTTTTCTGATGTGATCTTTAAATAGCATGCACAAGGTATAGGCCTCTTCTCCGGTAGCACAGGCGGGAATCCACAGCCTAATTTCCTTTTCTTGTGCATTTTCGACCACCCTGGGCACCACCGTTTCTTTTATGTACTCAAAAGTGTCCTTATCTCTAAAAAAGCTGGTTACCGATATTAAGAGCTCTTTATAAAGTTTTACGATCTCTTGGCTGTCTTTTTTAAGTACCTCTATGTATTCTTTTAGGTTTTTTGCCCTGTTTACGGTCATTCTTCGGTCTATACGCCGCTTTATGGTGTTTTTCTTGTAGTGGGTAAAGTCGTGGCTTACGTTAGACTTGATCAGGCCAAAAATTTCTTTGAACGCCTTATCGTCTTTTTCATCGCTTTTTTTATCTTTCTTTTCTTCAAATCCGTTGCCAATGTATTTGAGTATAACCTCGGGCATTTCTTTAACATCTATGCAGAAATCTACCAGGCCGGTGTCTAGTGCACTTCTTGGCATGCCATCGTACTCTGCAGTATGGGGGTCTTGCACTATTATTAAACCTCCTGCTTCTTTTAAAGATTTGATGCCTAGAGAGCCATCATAACCAGATCCCGAAAGGATAACCGATATGGCTTTATCTCCGAGTGCCTCTAATGATCGTAGAAAAATATCTATTGGTAGCTGCCTGTTCGAGTCTCTGTTCATCTTCCTGAGTAACAGGCGGCCCTCTTTGTAGGTCAACTCTTTATTAGGAGGTATAACGTATACCTTGCCAGTGGTTACCTCTGTATCGTCTTGTATTTGAGAGGCCTCCATTTGGGTATATCGGTTTACGATATCTGCCATGATGCTTTCGTGATCAGGGGCAAGGTGTTGAATAATAACAAATGCTGCCTTTTTATTGTCTGGCATGCTTTTAAAAAATACCTCTAGCTCTTTAAGACCACCTGCAGAGGCTCCAATGCATACTATTGGAGGATACTTCATTGTTCAAAACATTAAAAAATTGATTACAGTAAGTAGACAATAGCAAAGTAACAAAAAATAAGGGGAAATTAAGACTTAATTCTCAAACTTGCTTGATACCGTTGCCTAAGTATCGCAACTTAATAAAATAATAATTAACTATTAGATTATTTGGCTTTAAAATGCCCATAATCAATTTGAGAATTATTCTTTAGTAGTTATATCCAGGTAAAAAAGCAAAAGGGTAATTGAAACTTGATATTAGGATATATTTACACAATGTGACTTAAACATTGAAAATAACATTATGTTTAGCAAACATACCATAAAATATGTAAGCAATGTGCTTTTTGTGTTTTTTATCTCATATTTCTTTAAAGATTCGCTATTAATTACATATTTTCATCGGTTAGTCCTATTATTTCATTCAAATTGAGCAAAATATGGGTGCGCTAGACTTGCTCCCCAAATGGATAGCCAACTCAAATTTTATAACTGTGGCCATTACAGATCTTGAGCTGAGCCTGCTAAGACAATAAAAAATATTGAGATAGATAAGAGTAATTTGTTCATAGCTTTATTAAGTTGACAGGGCTTTTTCCACACTACTATACATTTTTATATTTTTCACCTCCAAGGGCTGTGGCTCACAGCCCTTATGGTAATTGCCAAGTGGATTGTGCTCCAGTGCACTGCGCCAGTGCACTGCGCCACAATCCACTGCAGATTTTTAGAAATGTATAGTAGTCAGATAATTTTTATGAAAAAGCCTTTATTAAGTTGAGAGCAAGATGGATTTCTGACTTAAGAAATGTTTCAGAAGATTATTTCACTTGTACTAAGTGGGATTACAGATTTATCTTCTTTCATAATCACCTTCCCCAATCAATTCCCCACTTTTAAATACCTGATATTTTGTAGGTTGCCCATTGTTTGCATAGTCAACCCACTTTCCGTGCTTTTTGCCATCAAGGTAAAAGGTTTTTTGCTTTAGCTGCCCATTGAGGTGATAATTAAGCCCTATCCCTTGATTAATGTCTTGCTCATAAATCTCTTCGGATTGCAATTGCCCATTTTCATAAAAATACAGCCAAACCCCATGGCCCTTCCCTTCTTTCCACTCCGCTTTGTATCTAAGGTTTCCGTTCTCAAACCATTCCATCCAAACTCCATGAGCACGACCATTTTTGACTTCTTTCCATAATTTAGGCTTAGCGTTATCATAGTTATCTGTAATCACGCCTGATAGGGCCTGCCCATCTTTCTCTATCAAAGGGTCCCAAACCGTTCCTCCAGCGTTTTCAAATTGGCTAGCTGTATAAATATCCTGACCCATTAATGCATGGGCAGTCAGGAACAAGTATAAACTAGTAATCAAAATCTTTTTCATCCTGTGTGCTATTTTTCAATAAATATTTAGGCCACCATTTCTTTAGGGTTGTTCGGTAATTTGTTCATCATTCCAAGAAATCCCTAAATCGGCTAAGTCCGCTACATAAAGATCTCCGTTGTCCACAAATACAATTTGCTCATTGGGGGTTACCATGCTGTACCAAGAGTAGGGTAAATTCAGTCGAGTACCCGTGTCCCACTGAAAGCCGTATTTTTGATAGATGTACAGCCCTTTTTTCCCAAGTTTTTCTTCCTCCTCCTCATTTAAACCAGCTCGATTCACGATCAACTTATCCTCCTTGGCATTGATCACAGGACTGTAAGTAACAGAAGGGAATGGACTGACTGCATCGCTCAACCAAGTTGGATCGGTGTAGCTGCCATCTGCTTTGGGTTCTGAGGTAAATATACCTCTTGGTGTGCCCTCACTGGCATTGATAAAAAGATACAAGGTACCATCTTCTGCAATCCTAAAGTACCCCGCATCCTTTAATTTAGGCTGCATTTTTACTGGTTTCCCCCAAGTGCCGTCTTCGTTGCGATCCACTCGAAAGGCATTGTTCACACGGTCAGCATTGGGTGAAGGCCTATTTCTGGTTTTGAATACAATGCGCTCACCATCTGGGCTAATGGCCAAGTTGTACAGCGTATCTACGAAATTGAGTCGCTCAACCTTCCAACCCTTTTCTGTTTTATTAGCGATGTAAGGCACTTTTTCGCCATAGCTTTGATAGCGAACAAAAACCATGGTGTTGCCATCTGCTGTTATGGAGGGCGAACCTTCTTTTACACCTTTTAAGGAGATTATGCCAGGCTCGAAAACGGTGTAAAGGGAGTCTTCTGTTTGGGCAAATAATAGATTGATCGTTAGCAATGTAATGCTTACAAGTAGCTTAATTTTCATGTTCAGTTAGTTTTTCAATTAAATTTGATAAGTAATGAGTCAAAAATAAATACATCCAAAACCCTTGCTAGGATTTGCCATAACAATCACATAACGAGAACTTTAAAGCTAATCCTAGCAAGGGGTAGAGTTAGTATTAATTTTGTACATCTACTTAGAAAACTCCTAAGCCAATTATTGGTCTTCTTTCAGTGACTTAACAGGACTGCCCATCGCTGCCTGATAGGTAATGACACTTACGGCAAGTAAAGCGATCAATAAGGTAAAAAGGGCAGCTCCAATAAATACGTCAGGACTTATGGATATTTTGAAAGCAAAATTTTCGAGCCACTTAGAAATGCCAAACCAGGTAAGTGGCGTTGCCAAGACCAAAGCAATTAGGATGATCTTAATGTATTCTGAATTAAATCGGCGTATTATCTGAAGTGTAGAAGCGCCCAATACTTTCCTGATTCCAATTTCTTTTCTTTTCATAGTGGTCAAGAGTGCAGAAAGTGCAATTAGGCCAAGTACGGCAATGATAAAGGCAATCAAACTGAGGTAAACAGTCAACCTGCCCACCCTTTGCTCTTTTTTGTACAACTCCTCTAGGTTTTCTTCCATAAAGCTGTACCACAAAGGATTCTCTTCTCCAAGACTGGCATAAACGGTTTCTACCTTTTCCAGTACCTCAGGCAGTTGCTCTGTATCAAACTGTATTACTTCCAAACCTCCAGTAAAAGATGGGTTGATCCTCAAGAAGTAAGGTTCTACTTTTTCTCTGAGAGAAAATACATTAATATCCTCATAAAACCCATAAATGGTATGGGGGAAGCCAATTGTGCCATCCTCCTGCGTATATTCAGGTTCATTTATTATGTTTTTACCGATTAGATCATGTTCATCCAATTGGTAAATGGTTTTAAACCTATTTAATAGCGTTTGGTTGATGAGGGTAATTTCGCTGGGCATAGAATCGCTATTGGCAATTAACTCGGGTACGGTAGTTTTAATGCCAAACGCTTCTGCAGCCTCGGGCGTCATCCTAAAGTTATTGGCATCATCAAAAATATCCTCATAACCCTCTAGGCGGTAGGTAGTTTGGTTAAAAGGCCTTCGGCCGATGGGATTGGCCCTGCCCACCCGTTTGATCTCGGGCATTTCTTTGAGTTTCCGCTTAAATTCTTCAAAATTTTCATTGGAGACGCGGGTGTACATAATGCCTTTTTTGTTATAACCTACATCTTTATTTTTGATGTAAGACAGTTGTTCATTGATAAGGTAGGTAAAACTTGTAAGGCCAATGAGTAGAACAAACTGAAATGCGATGATCAGCTTTCTTATAGTTAGACCTTTTATTTCGGACTGCATCGCCTTTACTTTAAAAAGGCTGTTGATACTTTTATTAGAAAGGAAAAATGCAGGATAGATACCTGCGAGCAAGCCAACTGCAATTGCACTACAGACCAATAATGTAAAGTAGCTTGCTTTCTCTAAATAAAAATTGGATAGCTCCACGCCCATGAACTCATTGAACGGTTTTATGGATAGATTGAGCAGTACAAGCACCAAGGGTATTGCCAAAAATGCCAGTATTAGCGATTCCATTAAAAACTGTAAAACAAGCCCCGGTTTGCTGGCCCCTATTACTTTGCGCATGCCTATCTCGCGCATACGGCCGGCATTGAGCGCAATGGAAAGGTTGGTATAATTGGTTATCGTAAGCAGTAGTATGATGGCCGAAATGATCGCAAAAACATAAAGGTATTTAATTTCGCCAGGCGGTTTCATCTCATAGAGCAGATTTGAATCAAGATGTACTTTTTCTATAGGCTGATAGACCGTACCATTGAACAATTCTTCAGAAGCAAGCCGCTTGTTTATGTTTTGCATATTGTCATCCATCCTTTGAAAAACTTCCTCGGCCTTGGCATCTTTATGTAACAGTGCATAAGTACGCCCACCCCAATACGGTACTTTGTTGCTATGCAAGAATAAATTAAACTCATAATGCGAGTTAGAAGGAATGTCTTCCAATACCCCGACGATTTGATAGGCACTGTCCAGTGTTTCTATGGTTGTGCCCAAGATATCGGCCTCTTGCCATTGCTCGCCAAAATACTTTTCGGCCTCTGAGCGGGTCAGTAAAGCGGTGTACATTTGCGAAGACAACATGTCCTCACTTCCCATCAAAAACTTCCAATCGAACATATTAAAAAAAGAAGCCGGCGTATTAGTCGACAATATGTTGTCAGTGACCATTTTTTTCTCGTCGATTTCAACAAAGGCATCGTCGCCATTGATCCAGAAATGGGTCGCATCTTCAATACCGGTAACCTCTTTAATCCCGTTGATCTGTTCGAGTTGCACTTCGCGCGGGGCGCTCCAATAGCCATCGTAACTCATTACGCTATATCCCTGCGAGCGAAAATTTTGGCCTAAGCGGTAAATTCTGTCTGACTTTTCATGAAAAGTATCCCAAGAAGTTTCGTATTGCACGTAAAGTGCAACAATGGCACAGCACAGCAAACCGATGACCAGACCCATATAATTGAGCACTGAGTAAAACCGACGGTTAGATAGGTTTCGCAAAGCAACTTTCAAATAGTTCGGTAGCAGAAAGTAGAGAGTATTTTTTCTCTTCCAAGGCGGTGTCTTTTCCCATTCGTCGTGGGTTTTGTAATATTCGTTCGCTACTTCTTCTGGCGAGTTCATGGCTTTTTTACAGGCTAAATGATAGGCCTCTTCTTCAGGTTTGCCTGCTTCTGTGTACTCCTCGATCCTGTCTCGTAGATTGGCTTCAATTTCCTCTATCATTCCTGGTTCTAGCCCTCTTTGTTTACGCATGCTTCTTTTCCAAGCTGCAATTGCCTTTTCCAAGTCAAATTTTTTCATAGCGTTTTTATTCGATTCCACCTATTTTACTTTTCTAGTCATCTTTAAAATATCCTGCATTATTAAGCGCAAGTATGAATGGGATGAAATTGGTGGCCTTTAAGATTATATAGATTGCTTTTTAAATTATACCTAACAATATTAGGTATTTATACCTAATGTTGTTAGGTATTAGGCAAATAATTTATAAAAAAGTTATCATCAACTGGTTTAGGACCCTGTTTGAGTTTTTGATATAGTATATTTCTAGGTATTTTTAATTTTATTATACCTATTTTGGTTTATTTTAAAATATTTATACCACAGACATCTACATAAAAAAAGGTTGGTCACATTGACCAACCTTAAAAAATCATTGCTTCTTTTGCACTTATTATTTCTCAGCGAGATTACAATCTAAATTTTGCTCCAAAAAATAATGTCTGTGGCCTGCCGGGTCCATAAACATAGCCTGCATCTCTTTCAGCACCTAAATCAAAATCATCTTGAAAACTATCCAATATATTCTGCACACCTCCAAAAAATTCAAGGTTGAAAGTATTTTTGAGCGGCATCTCATAAGAAAGCCTTAAATTTTGCTCAAAAAATACTGGAGTTTCTTCAATTACAGTAAATTCGGTTTCAGCGTCTATAACATGAGGTGCCAGCATACTACCGGTCAAAATTCCTGAGGCTGAGAGCGTCCATCTTTTTGTTGGAGTGAAGGTTACGGAATAGAAACCATACACATTTGGTGTACGCAATAAATTACCCGTTGTAACCACACTATCTGCATTGGCTTCTGATATTTCTTCCGGAGCCCAAATTTCTTCTTCGGTATTGTAAAGTGCACTTTGCAAGGTCACTCCCGCCTGTATCACCCACTTTTCTGTAAAAGCAGCGCTTGCTTCCAAATTGATGCCTTGTACTAGTGCACCCTCTCCATTGCGCTTAGTGAGTACAGAAATGCCATTATCAAGCTCTACTGCATTGGCCAGCACGAAAGCATCTTGCAACTCAGTACGGAAACCTTCCAATACTAAGTTTATCTGTGTGTTTTCCAGTGTTTTTGTCCAGTTAACCGAAGCGGTGTAGCTATTGGAGCGCTCTTGCGCTAGATTTGGGTCTAGGCGAGTAAACCTCGCTGCACCTCCTACAGTTTCTATATGCAAGTCTTCATCAAAAGCTTGTGGGGCTCTATAGCCTTGTGCAAAACCGGCACGTAGCATCAAATCTTCGTTTACTTGGTACATGGCAGAAAATCGTGGAACAAAAACATTCAAGTTTCGATCATTTACAAAGCTTTCGGTATCTAAATCGTAATTGCCGGCAATGGCTACTCTATCGTATCGTGTGCCCAAGAGAAAAGACCATTTGCGCGTGGGATTGAACTCAACTTGTGCATAGCTGCCTAAGGTGGTCACTTTTTGCTCTATCAAGCGATTGTAGCCAGGCATGGCATCTTTTACATGGCTGTACTGCTGCTCTGTACCCGCTACAAAATTCCAAACATCATTGGGTTGAAATGCATATTGTGCCCCCGCTACCCAGGTTAAATCATTAGAGTTGCCGTAAGCGTTTATCGCAAGTACATCATCTTCTGTGAGGGCATCTCCCGGTGCAAGCACCCTGCCGCCGCCACCATAGTAGCTATCGCGATCGGTAACCTGCGCCGAACTATAGGCAGAGAACTTATGCTTACGGTTTGGTAAATATTGCTCAAAAGACACAGAGCCACCTACTATTCTGTGCTGTAACTGCTCTGTAACATCAGTTTGATGAGGAGCCAAATTAAATTTGTTGCCTCCACGCCTAAACTCATTGATCACAAAAGTATTGAGTTTGAGTTTGCCGTAATCAGAGGTATTAAAGAAAGCGTCAAGACCTATTGTGGTATTCTCAATCAGTGTCATTTCTGAGAAGCCATCTCCATTGGCATCCCAGTGGTCTCGGTCTCTATTAAAGGCATAAAAGCTAACCCCTTTTTCTAAGTCTTCGCTTACCAAAGAACCATTGAGCGAGATGGTTCGGTCAGAGGCTTCTCCATTGATCAAAGATTGGTTGATTCCAAACTCCAAGCTATTACTACTAGGATCTTTGGTGATGATATTGATAGTGCCTGCGATGGCATTGCCGCCATATAGCGCCGAGCCACCACCTCGAACTACCTCTACCCTTTCTATCATATTGGCAGGCAACATTTCAAGTCCGTAAACACCTGTAAGTGCAGAAAAAATAGGCCGGCTATTGATCAAAATCTGAGAATAGGCTCCTTCGAGCCCATTCATGCGTACTTGGGTAAATCCACAAT
>Ga0207419_1001867_pt1 | contig 14864 bp, 9 predicted proteins | sample ElkSloMetagenome_4_FD_184723 | JGI IMG/M metagenome (GOLD analysis project Ga0207419, IMG submission 184723) | Hot spring microbial communities from Elkhorn Slough, Monterey Bay, USA - MD2A (version 2) | ecosystem: Environmental > Aquatic > Marine > Intertidal zone > Estuary: Microbial mat ...
AGCAATTACATAACTTCCTAAATACCGGAGATATATTGTGATAAGTGGTTCTTGCGGTGAGGAAATCCAATTCATGCGTCTACCCCAACAGTGGCTATCTATTCTCAGCGTTAACAGCATCTTCCTGTTGAACTTGGGTTTCCCTTTGTTAACCCTACCGACAACCCTTCATCGCGGAGAAGTCATCGCCCAAACAGACCCCAATGTAGAAGCAGAAAGATTATTAATGCAGGGAGTTGAACTCTTTCGACAAGGGACAGCAGAATCAAAAAAACAGGCAATTGTAGCTTGGGAAAAGGCACTACAACTGTATCAGCAAGGCGGAAATTTGGTAGGACAAGCTGCTAGTTTGTCAGGACTGGGTAGAATCTACTCAGATTTGGGAGACAAACAGCAGGCCCTCGATTACTACAACCAATCCCTTCCTTTATGGCGACAGGTGGGAGATAAAGCGGGGGAAGCAACCACTCTCAACAATATTGGCCGTGTCTACGATGCTTTAGGAGACAAACAACAAGCCCTTGATTACTTCAACCAATCCCTTCCTTTAAGCCGACAGGCGGGGGATAAAGCGATGGAAGCCACCACTCTCGGGAATTTTGCCTCTCTCAAACGCAGTCAAGGCAACCTCACCGAAGCTTTAACAGACATAGAATCAGCAATTAATATTATTGAAGAACTCCGCACCAAAATCATTAGTCAAGACCTGCGAACCTCTTACTTTTCCACAGTTTATAGTTATTATGAATTTTATATTGATTTGTTGATGGAGTTGCACCAACAAAACCCCAATCAAGGTTATGATACCAAAGCGTTACACGCTAGCGAACGGGGTCGGGCGAGAAGTTTATTAGATATTTTGGCGGAGTCGGGGGCGGATATTAAACAAGGGGTTGACCCGCAATTGTTGGCAAGAGAAAAGAGTTTATTGCAACGATTGACTGCTTTAGATCAATCTCGACAATTGAATCCAGGGGAAAGAGATATTGAGGAATTAAAGCAGGAAATTGAAGCGGTTCGCCGTGAGTTACAAAACCTAGAAGTTGAAATTAAACGCAATAGTCCCCAATATGCCAATTTAAACTATCCCGAACCGTTAACCGCCTCGGAAATTCAGCAGAAAGTTCTCGATGAGGAGACGGTGTTGTTGGTTTATTCGTTGGGAACTAATCGCAGTTTTTTATGGTTGGTGAGTACAACCGAAGTAAAAAGTTATCAACTTCCCAAACGTTCCGAAATAGAAGCGTTAGCAACATCTTTTTTAGAAGAAATTCAATCTCAAGCTGTGGTTCCGCCCTCGGGTGAAAAGCTGAGTCAAATTCTATTATCTCCCGTTCTCAATCAGTTAGGAAATAAACGGTTAGTTGTCGTTGGGGATGGGATTTTACAAACCGTTCCCTTTGCGGCGTTACCGATTTCTAGCCCCGTTTCTAGCCCCCTAAATCCCTCCGCCCCCAAACCCCCAATAATGGGGGCTTTCATAGATGGGGGACTTGTAAAAATGGGGGACTTGGAAAAGATTAATTCCCCCCAAATTTGGGGGGACAAAGGGGGGCTATCCCAAATTTGGGGGGCTAGGGGGGCTATCAACCCTCAGTTAAAGACTTCTAGCCCCCTAAATCCCCCAATTCTGGGGGACTTGAAATTTGGAGATAATTTTGAGGAATTCAAAACTTCACAAGTTAGAGGAGACTTAGAAATTTCCCCCCAAAGTTGGGGGGACAAAGGGGGGCTATCTCAAATTTTGGGAACTGAGGGGGGTTACAAACCGTTAATTGTTCAACATGAAATTATCACATTGCCTTCCGCTTCCAGTCTAGCAATTCTCCGAGAACAAGTTCAAGGACGAACACCCGCCCCGAAAAAAGTCGCTGTTATTGCTGACCCTGTTTTTGAACAAAATGACCCTCGTTTTCAAATTGCATCATCAACAAAAACTGAAACCAATGATGTTAATAAAATCGTATTAAGACAAGCTACAAATGAAGATTATTTTGCTAAATCTTTGGGTCGTTTACAACACACTCGCCAAGAGGCGGAAGCAATTTTAGCGTTAGTTCCCGACAATTTAGAACGATTAGCACTAGATTTTAATGCTAACCGTCAAACCGCAACTGATTCTAATTTATCTCAATATCAAATCGTTCATTTTGCCACCCACGGACTCTTAAATGAAACCCAACCGGAATTATCAGGATTGGTGTTTTCTCTCTACGATGAAACGGGAACTCAAAAACCGGGTTTTTTACAATTGAGTGATATTTTTAACTTAACTCTTTCGGCTGATTTAGTAGTATTAAGTGCGTGTCAAACGGGAATTGGTCAGGATATTCGGGGTGAAGGATTGGTGAGTTTAACGAGGGGATTTATGTATGCGGGTGCCGAACGAATTGTGGTGAGTTTGTGGGCGGTTGCTGATGATTCAACTTCAGAATTAATGCAAAATTATTATCGAAAAATATTAGAAACGGATTCAAATCCGGCTAAAGCAATGCGAGAAACTCAGTTAGAAATGATTCAATCAAATAATTATAATTCTCCCTATTATTGGGCGCCGTTTGTGTTTCAGGGAGAATGGAAAACCGGACTTTCTCATTCTTAACCTTCTTTCTGTCTTTTGTCTATATTTTCACTTTTAGAAGAATTCATAGACGGAGTAGAGATAACCCAATAGAAACAGAAACTAAAACTCATTCAATTCTATGATCTCAGATAAAGAATCTGAAGATGGAGTTTTTTGAGAACAGGTTAGTTCCTTGAGATAGAGTTTTCCCTCCGCATAATAAAGGTAGAGTTTCCAGTCGCCCCGGACATCAATATTGGCGGTATAAAGCGGGAGTTGAGTTCCTAAAACTCGTTTTAAATTGGCTTGAGGAAAACGTTTTTTCTGATAACAGTCGGGATTTTCGAGTTCAGCTAAAATCGCCAGAAAATGCAACTTCAGTTCATCGGGTAAACGCTGAAACGCTTGACGAATTATTCCCAAGTGATCAATAATTGCGGGAGGATTATTTTCAGGAATCATGAGTAATGACTGGCTTGGCTAAAGTTAGAGTTTCACTTTTTAAAATAGGCTGATAAATTTGTTCGCCGACTTGTTGATAAACTTCAGCAATTGTCTGACTCTCAACGACTCGAAATAAGGTGATTAGGGTTCGCTCAAAAATCGGATCATCATCCCAGGTTAAAACGACTCGAATTCGATAATTTACAATAAAAGAATAGAGAGAGGAACCCGAACCATGAGGAAGATTAAAGGTATAAAATTGATGAAGACGTCTTTTTTTAAAAGTTTGGTCTTCAAAACATAGAGGTATACCTTGCTGAATTTGTTCAAGAATGACTGATTGTTCTGACTCACTAAAAGCGGTGAGGTCTTGTTTAAAAGCCTCTGTTGATTCTACAACAATATCCATTAAACGACAAAGTTTGACTTAATCTAAAGTTAATTATTCTGAGCCTTCAAGTGTTGAGAACACCGTTAGAACGGCCAGGTTGTGACTAAAAAAACAATCACACAAGCCAGCGCTAAAATTCCTTGAATTAGATTACCCACCAGCGTTCCGACAACAATACCAATTGCAGCCCGAAATGCCAGCTTAATTCTAGCGTTAAATTCTAAGTCTTTGCGATAGAGAAACTCACCAATCATCGCCCCCAATAACGGCCCAACGATTATCCCTAAAAGAGGGCCACCCAAGGGTAAAGCAGGTAAAAGCCCAAAAAATCCGACAATAAAGCCAATGATCGCCCCAATTTGTCCCCAACGGCTTGCACCAGCTTGTTGGGCGCCGAGATAAGCGCTGAGAAAATCCACCCCAACACTCAATAATAATACAGCAATCGCAGTTCCTAACGCCCAACCGATTTCTGTAAACCCATTCACCACACCCCAAACTAAAATTGCACCTAAAATCAAGCTAGAACCAGGAATCGCTGGAACCACTGCACCAATAATCCCGACCAGCATCACGAGAACCAAAATACAGTATAAAACTAACATTGGGGTTAAAGTCTAAAATTTCAATAATTACTTTTTAGTCAAGGATTGACCGAGGGTATTTTCCAGTTTATCTGCAATTCCTTCAACCCATTTTTCATCTTGTTGGGTATAACTCCGAGGTGCATTCGCCCCCAAGATTAAAACCCCTTGATCACCTAACGGTTGACAAATAACCCCCTGTGTATTTTCCGGTAAATAATCAAACTCAATTCGTCCGGGATAAAGATCAAGTTTCACCAAATAAATAGGCTTTTGTGTTTTTAAAACTCGTTGCACAATAGCCCCCGGTTGAACTTGGGGATTTTTGCCCAAAACCCCCCGTCGCAGCAAGACTTGACCTTGATAATAAACCACAACTGACCGAGTGACCGTATTTGTTAACAGCAGATGAGTAGCCCAAGCCAATTCCGTTTTCACCACATCAGACAAATCAGGTTGAAACTCAAATCCAGTTTCCCCAATCAAATCAACAGTATCGGGAGGTTTGGGTTGAACTTGTTGCCACAGTAAGCCCGTCAAAATCAGGACGGCACTCAAAATAACTCCTAATGCATCAGAACGCGCTTGTGAGGCCAATATCTGCGGGGTGAGAATACGATTCACCAACAACAACGTCCCTCCCAATCCGCCCGCGACTATCGGCAGAAGTCTTAACACTCGATTGGGGTCAGATTTAGCCATCTTTTCCGTGATCAGTAACACAGAAGAATCCCATTAATCGATAGTTGAGCCAGAAATTTCTCCGATATCCTGCGGTTCAATCTATGATTATCCGACTTCTCCTGGTTCTATAATACGTTGAAACAGATAACCCGTACCTCGTGCAGTCAGAATCAATTCGGGATTACTGGGGTCTTCTTCTAATTTGGCTCTCAAGCGAGAGATGTGAACATCCACAACCCGCGTATCGACATGACGTTCAGGGGTATATCCCCAAACTTCCTGTAAAATTTCCGAGCGGGAAAACGGTTCACCCGAACGACTAACCAACAACTCCAAAAGACTAAACTCCATTCCCGTCAGACGAATCCGTTCATCGCCCTTGTAGACTTGACGTTTGTTCGTGTCAATTCTAATCGTGGTAACTTGGATGACTCCTGAACTGGGAATCCCAGAAGCCCCATCTTTGTCAATCCGACGTAATACCGAGCGAATTCTCGCCTCTAGTTCTTTCGGAGAAAAGGGTTTGACAACATAATCATCAGCCCCTAATTCAAGTCCCGTAATCCGATCCGCGACATCTCCCAAAGCCGTTAGCATAATGATGGGAATATCCGATTCTTTTCGTAACTCTTGACAGACCCCATAACCATCTAGTTTAGGCATCATCACATCCAAAACCACCAAATCGGGTTCTGTTTTGCGAAAAGTCTCTAAAGCTTCTTCTCCATCAGCGGCAGTCACCACATCATAACCAATCATCGAGAGACGAGTCTCTAGAATCCGACGGATACTTGCTTCATCATCAACAACCAGTATTTTTTCTTTATGATTTTCCAATTGACTTCACCAATCCCTTTGTTACATTCAGCGGCTTTTTTGATAGAACCCTACCCAGACTCGCTCACCGTGAAAACGGAAACTCAAGTCTACAACAGAGTAGATTGTCGTGTAATCACACTTTGTTTGACAAATATGTTGATTTTTTTACCCTATCATTAATAGAACCTGCAAGAATTCTCTCAGTGTAACTTAGCTTAAGGGTATAGCCAGCACAAACCCCATCTGCTCATCGAGTCTAGGAACAAATAACTAGAGAGTTGGATTTCCCGGTAAAATTAGAAGCGACGAGAACTTTAGATTCTTTTTATCCTTGAACTCAGCTTTGAGCAGGAGTTATTGCTTTTCAGTCTCGATTAATGGACTTCACAAATAGCCCCCGTCTGATTGATTTGCGATTGTGTGAAGATCGAGTCCATTTTAAACTTGAACGTTCAACCTGTCTACATCAATTGATTTTAAGCAATGCCAAAGCAGCGAATTCAATATGTTTGTCACGAATGTGGAGCCGAATTTCCTCAATATTTTGGCAGATGTCCGAGTTGTCACGCTTGGAACTCTTTAGAAGAACAAATTGAAACCCAAACTTCACCTTCTCTACAGCGATTTAGTTGGAGTAGCTTAAACGAAGATCAAGATGCCACTTCTGTGAATTCGTCCTCGAAAGGACAACCTCGATCTTCTTTTAAACTCTCTCAAATTGCGGATCAAACTCAGTCTAGAATGTCTTCGGGATATGGAGAACTGGATCGGGTCTTAGGGGGCGGAATTGTACCGGGTTCTTTAGTTTTAATTGGGGGAGAACCGGGAATTGGAAAATCAACTTTACTGTTACAGGTAGCGAATACTCTGTCTCAAAGAACTCGGGTTTTGTATGTTTCTGCCGAAGAATCTGGACAACAGGTGAAATTGCGATCGCAACGTTTGGGAGTCGGGCCTAAACCCGAAGATGTAGACTTTTACAATGGCGACTCGGAACTGCAAGAATCTTCCTTGCCAAACCCTGATCGTGAAGGTGATCCGTTTACAGAAGAATTAAAGTCTCAGAAATCCAAAATGCGCTCCTCTCCGCCTGAAAAACCTGAAAAAACAAATGGAAATCAGGGTCATTCCTCTCCTGAGAAACAAGAAGAAACAGAACCAGAATTATATCTTCTTCCTGAAACAGATTTAGAAATGATTTTGAGAGAATTAGAATCTCTTAAACCTCAATTAGCAATTATTGATAGTATTCAAACGATATTCTTTTCCAGTTTAACTTCTGCACCCGGTTCTGTTGCTCAAGTTCGAGAATGTACTTCAGCTTTGATGCAAGTTGCCAAACGAGAGAATATTACCTTATTTGTTGTCGGTCATGTGACCAAAGATGGGGCATTAGCAGGGCCGAGAGTTTTAGAACATTTAGTCGATACAGTCTTGTATTTTGAGGGGGATAGATTTGCCTCTCATCGCTTACTTCGTTCAATGAAAAATCGCTTTGGAGCGACTCACGAAATCGGGGTTTTTGAAATGGTTGCCGATGGGTTAATGGAAGTTCTTAACCCATCGGAATTATTCTTAGGAAATCGAGAAGAATTTGCACCCGGAACCTCTACTGTTGTCTCAATGGAGGGGACTCGTCCAATTGTCGTGGAGTTACAAGCGTTGGTGAGTCCAGCCAGTTTTGGGTCTGCACGTCGGGCGGCGACTGGGGTTGATAGTAGTCGTTTACTACAAATTTTAGCGGTTTTGGAGAAACGGGTTGGAATTCCTTTGTCGAAGTTAGATGCTTATGTGGCTTCAGTCGGAGGCTTGAAAGTCGAAGAACCCGCAGCAGACTTGGGAATTGCGATCGCCATTGTAGCGAGTTTTCGCGATCGCATGGTTGATCCCCGAACCATTTTACTCGGAGAAGTGGGATTAGGAGGTCAAGTTCGACCTGTTTCTCAATTGGAGTTACGTCTACGAGAAGCCGCGAAATTAGGCTTTAAACGGGCGATTATTCCGAAAGGTCAAAATCCAGCGGATTTAGGGATGCAAATTATTCCTGTTGGTAAGGTGTTGGATGCGATTATTGCATCTATCCCTTCTCAACCCGCAACAATGGGAAGTCCAACTCCTGCAAGTTCTTCTGAGATGAGTTCTTCTCCCGTGGATCACTCCGAAGTCCCCGATTTTTAGGGACAAACAACAAACTACCCCTCATCTTCTCTAGCAGAATAACAAGGGGATCAGAAAAACTAAAAATTATTCAGTTGTGATCTCTTTAAAACGCCCTCTTTTTACGCATAGCCCGTCTCTGACGCTGGTTAGCAATGGCTTTACGTTTACGCTTTTCGGGAGGGGTTTCAAAGTGACGCTTCTTTCTTACGTCTGCTAAGATACCCGCTTTTGAAACTTCACGCTTAAAGCGACGTAGTGCTGATTCGAGTTGTTCATTTTCACCCAGGATCACTTGGGTCATTGTTTCTCCTTTCTCTTCTAAAACTACACTTAATTGTTGACTCAAGTCTTTTTAGAACCTACGGTTGTGGGTTCCTGTTTGAGTTTTATAGCGAAGTTAAGTAGAAATGTTTCTGTTCTCTAAAAAGCTGAGTCATTCCTTCGTCGTCGATCTGGAAAACTGATCATCTCACTCTTGAACTAACTTCAGCGAGTCCAGAAACAATTTCAAGATGGGCTTCAAGAAGCTGATTATACCGGAAACTACAACTATCAGGTCAATGAGTCCACAATTTTGACAAACTTTCCCTGCTAGAAACGAAAGATTGTTGTGCTTGATTCGTGGACATCACTGATTACATCAAGTTTTCCTTGATCTACACCAGTGGAACTCTCTTTAAGCGTTCCCAGTTCTTCTATTGTTTCGCTTCAGCCCTTGGGTACTGTTTTCTGGGTCAGCATTCCCTAACCCTTGTTCTACTCAATACTTAGAACTTCTAAACCCTTTTCAAGAATAGCGAAGGCATTGATGAGTTCTATTGACTTCATTACTTTTATTAGTAATAGCTGACAACTTGTTACCTGATTTACACCCAAACAACTTTGAGTCAGAAGTTAGGTTTTTCTGCGGGGTCAAGTCAAATACCAATCTGATCATCTCAGAGAAGATTAGCTTCCAATCTTTTATCCCTCAGAGTACATTCATAGTCTGGTCAACGGGGATTGAGAAGTTTTCCTCCAATCGTCGATATTGACCCCAGAGCAGTTATTATTAAATTTTAGGCGATAATACCTCACCTCTGAGGATAGATTTCAATATTACCTATAACTATAATACTATCGCAAAGAGTCAATGTTCATCTATATCTTGGTAGATTAGCCGATCATGGCATTTTCCTATCGGCTGACCTGACGGAGAACTCCCATTGCGATCGATAACATCAGTAGTATCCAAATCACAACCCCCGGTAAAAAAGCCAAGACCTCTAGACCTCTGAGAATCCAGACTAATAACGTAATCGTTGTAATAATCGCAAAAATGTAGGAATAAACTTGCTTCTGCGAATATGGAGGTCGAGTCACAGCAGATACCTCGTCAATATTAAAGAGAGGAAAACAGCGATCGCTCTGAGTCAATTATTCTAACCAACGTGAGCGATCGCTGTTGCTAGGATAGCAGGTTAGCTAACGAATGTAGTAAAACTACTTTCAGTTAAAGCACTCGTTTGTACAGTATTGAGAATTGCTAACTGTTGATCATCGAGACTAATAATCGTCGAGGTGCCATCTTGAGAGAACGTTAAATCCTCAAAAGTTAAACCGCCACCCAAAGCGATGAAATCAGTACCCAGTTGGAAATCACCAATCGTATCAATACCCTCATCAGAGAAAAGAACAAAGCGATCGCGGCCACTTCCTCCAAACAGGAGATCATCAGCTTCATCCCCAATCAACCAGTCATCTCCCTGTTCTCCGTAAAGCGTATCTTCTTCTAAACCGCCATAGAGGGTATCGTTATCGGTTCCTCCACAGAGGCGATCTTGGTCTTGATTTCCATAGAGAATATCGTTGCCACTCCCACCACACAGCGTATCTTCTCCGGGAGTATCACTAAACGTTTCATTGTCGTTGATATCCCCAAAGAGAGTATCATTACCCTCATCCCCACAAACCTGGTCATTGCCTAAATCGCCGTAAAGCAGGTCATTTCCAACTTCACCGTAAACGAGATCGTCTTCTTTCCCCCCACGAACGTCATCATTTCCAACACCTCCACCGAGGGTATCATTACCGCGACCCCCATTCATTGAGTCATCGCCAGCACCGCCCCACATCAAGTCAATTACCCCATCAAGACCCCGTGACGGTTCAATCTCATCTTCATCTACGGTGTCACCCAACATTGAGTCATCACCCTGATCGCCGTAGAGGGTATCATTGCCTAAATCTCCCAAGATGATATCGCGATCTTGACCCCCGTAAGTGAAATCATCCTGTTCTCCACTGAAGATCGTGTCATTTCCAGGGCCACCTTGGAGTAAATCGTTACCCTCGTTGCCATAAATAATATCTTGTTCAATGACATCTCCAACAGAAATACCAGAACCATCAGTACCGATAATCGTATCGTTACCCTGTTCTCCAAATAGAGAATCATTTCCCTGATCGCCAAAAATCAGTTGATCGCTATCACTTCCAAAAACCGTATCATTTCCCTGATCGCCAACAATCACAGCATTTTCACTGACAGGAAAAAGCGTGTCATCGATCACGGTTCCTCGGAAAATTTCATCGGCTTGTGAACCAATAATCGGCTGATCCATGTCTGAAGGATTGGGAACCGCATCGGGACGGTCTGGGAAATCAAGCGCCCCAAATTCGGGTAATGGAGGACAGTCACAACCGCCATCATCAACGGGTTCATTGGGTGGAAAGACCGCATCTTCTTCAACGATAAACTGTACCGTTCCTACATTGGAAAGCGCACCCTCATTATCTGTTGCTGTGAACGTGAAGCTAGTTTCGCCAATAAAGTTCGGATCAGGTTGAAAACCCAGTTGTCCAGCTTGTTCGGGGGTGAGGTTTTGAACTTGATCGAGGTCAGTAACTTCTTCACCATCGAGAAATAAGGTTCCATTGGAGGGAAGTTCAACGATATTAAAAGATTCAACAGTCCCATCAGGATCAATAGCCGGGAGTTGAGGGATCTCAGCAGTTGTACCATCATTGGTAATAGTTTCGGTTAGGTCTTGGGCTTCTGGAGGTAAATTTGTAATCGGATCGGGAGTTTGGGGAAAACTCGGAACAGATAAGGGAATAACCGGAATGGTTATATTTGCAACATTGGAGATTGCCTGATCATTGTCAGTAACGGTATAGGTGAAAACAGTATTTCCGCTAAAGCTCAGATTCGGCTTGAAGGTCAGGTTCTCAAGTTGATCGGGAGTTAAATTTTCTACCTGAGTTGCATCTGTAACTGCTACACCATCCAACAACAAAAATCCTTGTTCAGAAGGGGGTAGTGTTAGGCTGACAATCTCTACCGTACCGTCAGGATCATTGAAATCTGCTGGAGACAGGGGCAGAGGAATCGAGCTAACGTTTAAAATCTGGCCACTTTGAACGTTGTTAGCGACAGGGGGTTGATTGGGGTTAACGGTAACTGAAATTGTACCCGCAGGTTCTGAAATTGTACCGCGAGTATCTTGGACTGTGTAGTTGATTTCTACTGGGTCTGCTGAACCCAAAAATCCTTGGGCGGGTGTAAAGGTAACAAGAGGTTCGTTCTCAACAATTTCAACTGTAAATGTTCCTTGGTCTGGAACTTCCCGAGTGGTTTCAAATTCTGGAGTTGTCGGGTCAAGGTCAATGGTGGTTAAATCTTCGTTGTTATCGGGATCGGTAATATCGAGAGGAAAGGGATCAGTTGGAGAGTTGAACCGGGTTTCAGCAGTTACATCCCCCGCAACCGGAGGTTCATTAGCCGGGAGGAAACCAAAGTTAATATCTGTTATGGGTTGGTCTGCAACAGTGACAGGAGTGCTAGCTGTTTCTAGGGTTGCGCCTTCACGAAGATCTGGATCTTCAGTATCAACTTCAACGGTGTAGTCACCCGGAACAACATCATTAAATTGGTAATTTCCATCGGTATCAGTTTCGATGGTTGCGACAACATTGCCATCACCATCAACTAAGTTAACGGTAATATTACCCAATCCCTCATCGAGGTCAAGGGTATTATTGAGGTTGTTGTCGATAAAGATCGTACCGCTTACGGGTTGGGAAGGTGGAGGATTAACGGTAACTGTAACTGTTGCTGTATCGGTATCCTCACCGTCGGTAGTGGTGTATTCAAAAGTCTCAGTACCACTAAACCCTTCATTGGGTGTATAGTCAACTAAATCATCGGTCGTGTCTGCGGGTGTACCGTTATTGTTGAGAACCGCAGTACCGTTATCTGGATCTGTAATATCAGCAATACTTAAGGGGTCTGGGCCGTCATCTGGGTCGGAGTCGTTAGCTAGAACATCGACAGAAACCAGTGTTGCGGCATCAGTTGTAGCCGGATCATCTACCGCATTTGGAGGAACGTTGGGTACAGCATTAACGGTAACAGTTACCGTTGCAGTGGCAGTATCAGCACCATCAGTAATGGTGTATTCAAAAGTATCAGTGCCACTAAATCCTGGATTGGGCGTATAGTCAATGACATCATCGGTCGTGTCATCGGGTGTACCGTTATTGTTGAGAACCGCAGTACCGTTATCTGGATCTGTAATATCACCAGAAACAATACTTAATGGATCTGGGCTATCATCGCGGTCAATGTCATTATCTAAAACCGGAATAGAAACTTCTGTCTCTCCCGAATTTATTGTTGCGGTGTCATCGGCAGCTTCCGGGGGAACATTAACCCCCGATGCTCGATAAACAACACCCCCTCCCACCAAATCTAGACCTCCTCGCCGAGCCTCATCGCCTTGTTGATCGGAGGTGTCTAGAGGAAAGTCACTCAGTCCAACTAAGTCGTTTGTTGCGTCAATATCCGGCGGAAACAGAGAATACCCAAAAAACGCCTCACTCGTAGGATTAGCACCCAATAAATCTTCGTAGCTAACAAAAATACCCGCAATATTTTGAATGTTGGCGTCCGGGTCATTTAGTCGGGGTACTATTGTCGGGGCAAGATCTTCTTCACCTTCTTCTTGACGCAGAACGACCACTCTAAATCTAGTATCAGATATACCCCAATCAGCACCATTATTGGGAAAAGAGAGCAAATCCCCATATGCAGTCGGATTCCCTTGCTCGTCAATGGCAGTAATCGCTGCTATTTTGAACGGATCATTACCTCCCCGCTCTAAAATAAGGAAACCAATACCATCTAGATCCTCTTGATTTTGAGGAAACGGTAAACCTGATGTAGAAATATAGTCAACCCGTTCAATATTATTGACATTTCCATCCTGATTGCCTTGATTTGCGAAAATATTATCTGTACCCCGGTTAATAAATTCACTAAACAAAGCCGTTTCCATCGCCGGACCGTTAATGGTAGGTACGGCTAGCTCGGGGGCTAAGTTAACGTTTGTGTTAGTGCTATTGGGGGCTAGTTCGTACCAAATAATTTGGCGTCTGTCAGGTTCGGCGTTTGGATCTTGATTTTGATCGACCCGTCTTAATTCAAAGTCGTTCAGTATACCTGCTGATAAAAATTCGACACCGCCCTCAGTTTCAAAGCTGGTGACTTCTAGATTGTTACCCTCCCCAAAATTATAGGTGATTCCTTGATTTACAATCGTACTTTCTTCGGCATCTTGCTCCTGTGTTATTAGACTAGCAATGGGAAGAGCAAAAGTAGAATCATAATTGGCGATCGCTTCTGAAGTGAGTGCTAAAGAGACTTTAAATTCATCGGTTTTGACTTCTAGGTTCCAGTCTCCACCTAAACCTGAATAACCTGTTTTGTTAGCAGAAGCCGCAATTTTTGCCCCGGTTAAATTGTGTAATTTTTCAATAAATTCAATCCCGGCATCTCCTGCGGCAATGTTACAGCCATAGAGGATTAAATGGGGAACTGTCCAGGTTTTGAGTTCGTTGGCATAATGTTTTAGCGTATCTAGACTAAGTTGGGTATTACCCAGTTGTAAACAGCCAGGACTACCATGAGAAATAACATGAATTTCCGAAATATCTGTATATTCTTGCAGAGCTTGGCTAATTTGCTGAACTCCGTCTTGAGTTGGATTGAGGAGAATAATTTCCGCTCCCGGTACAACTTCTTTCAGTAGCTTTTCCCAATCTTCAACCTGAACATCAATAATAACAAGAAGGTGAATTTTTGAGAGACGAGACGCAAGAGAAAAACAAGTTTCTGTAGATTTTTTAACGTATTCCGGATCTGGGAACAGTGAACGAGAAAAGGTAGAGTAAAAAGTTTGAGTAGACCCTGAATTAAAAGACATCATTTTAGTTAGTACGAAAAACGACACTAGAGATTGACAACCCACCTGAAAGATTTCAGAGGATTCATTAATTGTGTAAAATTTTTCCGCCTCACAGGCAGAAGCAGAATATGATGTGGAACTGTGAAATTATAACTTATCTCTGAAACTAGCAATATAATGTAGATTTCTAGCTATTCATAGCCTTTGAGTTTCTACTTAATGAAGGATCGAGAAACGACAACTAACTTGACAAGTTAAAACCTGAATTTAGTCTAACTAAATTCTCTGTTTTCAGGTTTAGGGTAATCTAATAACAACACAAAGTTATCGGGTGTTAGATTGAATTGATTAGACAATTATCCCAATTTTTTCAGGTTATCTAACCCGATTAAATCGGAGAAGACTTCTAAATCTTAGTCAAAAGATTAGCTTAACTTATTAAACTCTTTTTTTTATTAAAACTTTAAATATATTTCTACAATTTAGCTTGACACTCGCCCAAAAAGATTTCTGATCTGGTAACTGAAATCTATTCATTTGCACCACTCCCCTATGACTGTCGTTAAGTATTAGAGTGATTTTACTGATTGTCTCAGCAAGATCACTTATAGATATAACTACTCCTAGTTATTTTTCACGTTTTGATTTATAGCAGTTAATAAACTGTCCTGTTATCCCTTGACAAAATGCCACTTTTATGGGGGTTAGACCTTGGTTTATTGATAAGTTTAAATAAAGGAATTTTTAATAATTTAATCTATAAATAGAGCATAACTTTTATCACTCTAAATCAATCGTTATTTGCAACATATCTTGAGAATTTTGTAATAGGCTTGAAAAGCTAAATTTTTAAAGTGGTTCTTCTGATTTGTTGAGCAAAAAAACTAGGATACTATAGCGCTACTTGAATCGGGAACAGGGAACACCGGATCAGGGAACAGTAGACTGTTAAAAGGTTCCAGGATTTATAAATGTCCTAACCTGAATGCGTA
>Ga0207419_1001868_pt1 | contig 14861 bp, 23 predicted proteins | sample ElkSloMetagenome_4_FD_184723 | JGI IMG/M metagenome (GOLD analysis project Ga0207419, IMG submission 184723) | Hot spring microbial communities from Elkhorn Slough, Monterey Bay, USA - MD2A (version 2) | ecosystem: Environmental > Aquatic > Marine > Intertidal zone > Estuary: Microbial mat ...
TGACAACGACCCTTTCACTAACTAACTACGGAAGTCCGTAGTAAGACCCAACCTAGAACATTAAGGACAAATGACCGTTAACGAAGTTTTAGCAGGCACACTACGCCTAATCCGCCGCGCCTTTGATTTCGATCCGTCTGCCGCGATTCAATCCGAACTTAAAGCGCAACTGGCTGACTTTAAAGCACAGCTAGAAGTTGATCCAGAGGTTGTTAAGCTGCTCAATGAAATTGAGGAGTTAGCCGTCAAATCCCCAGTTCTCACTGATGATGGGGTGGAGATGAAAGATAAATCTCTCACCGATTTAGGAGAAGAGATTGCCAGGGGGATTAAAGATGAATCAGAGAGCGCATCGCAGGTTCCATAATCCATTTAGTTTAATGCGCTTAGATATTGATGAGATTGAAGCACCGCTAGTTATAATCGCCCTTGGGGTAATTCTAGCGCTCGCCACTCCTATTGTTGGGCAGTTTGATTGTGATGCCTTTGACACCGCTAGTACCCTGCTTGATATCAGTCAAGCTCTAATTACTGGCGGACTGGGTGGGGCGGTGTTTAAGCCTTTGCGCTCGCGGTAGTAATAGTTTGTTTTGACGACGTTGTAATGCTCCTAGCCCGGACAAACCGGGCTTTCTTCTATGGATTATTTCACTGAACTTTTCATTCAAACCCACTCAATTTGGCAGCAACTGGCTATGTTATACGGGCATGGCATAAGTCCAGAAGAAGCATACACGGCTTATCTGGAAAACTGGGCGTTGGACGAGCATCACTTTAGCCCAGAAGTGAGGGCGGCAGCAAAAATCAATAAATCCATTGCTGATCGCTTTCTGGCTTTGCCCCATATTGATAAGGTTACAGTTACCAGGGCGTTGGGAGGATAGGATGGTTTTGTGGATTGTAGGGGGATTGGTCGCGATCGCGTTCCTGATTGTAATCTATCCCCAAATTCTGTTTGTGCTACTGATTCCTTATTTAGTCGCCAGTTTTTTTGTAAAAGGCTTGCCCCCATTGTAATGATTGCGCCTTCATCGGTTAAGATGAAGGCGTATTTGATTGAGATTTATGGCGAAGTCCAAATATTCACAGGAAATACAAGAAATAATCTGTGAAGCGATCGCGACCGAGGGAGGCGATGAGGTAGGGTGGAGAGCCGGGGGAATATCTAAAGCCACTTTCTATAAATGGATTGAAGCCCATCCCGACTTTAAAGACGCAGTTGGGAAGGCGCGATCGCAGTTTCAAAAGCGCTGCCCAGCTTATCAAAAGGGTTTGGCGCTAGACCGCTTAACTGAAGCGCTAGAACATGGGCAACCGATCCATTGGACTACTAAAAAGTCAAAGCGGCTGGAACATTGGGTACCGGGAAAAGATGGTCAGCCTGATAAACTAAAATGGTATCAGGTGGAAACAACAGAAGAGGAACACACGGAACACCGCCCAGCGCCCAAGTGGGCAATAGAAAGGGTGATACCCAGACCAATAGAGGACGATGTAAATGCCGCGATCGCATTTTTAGAAAGGCACGGATTTAAGGTAATTGTGGATGGTGAGATCCCAACGATTAACCCCCAAAATGGCAGCGAAAGTCAGGGCAAACTCACGGGCGCTCGCGACTCCAACGGGCAGTCTTCCTGAACCTCAACCTAAGCAGAAAGAGTTTTTAAAAACAGAAGCAGATATTGCGATTTACGGCGGCGCGGCTGGAAGTGGGAAATCTCTGGCTTTACTTCTCGACTTTGCCAAGCCCAGGCTTTTAGAGAATCCTAACTATGGCGGTGTAATTTTTCGCCGCACCTATCCAGAAATTAAAAACGAGGGTGGCTTGTGGGATGAGTCTGGATTATGGTATCCGGGGATTGGGGCGAGCGCGAACGAGAATCGACTGACCTGGAATTTTCCGTCTGGCGCATCAATCCGTTTTTCCCATCTCCAGCATGAGAAGGATATATACAGGTGGCAAGGAGCACAACTGGAGCGCTGTGGTTTCGATGAAATTACCCATTTTTCCAAAAAGATGGTATTTTACCTGTTGACACGGATGCGCTCGCCCCACGGGGTCAAGCCCCAGCTAAGGGGAACGTGCAACCCAGATGCCGAAAGCTGGCTGGCTGAGGTAATCGATTGGTGGATTAACCCCCAGGGCTACCCTTATCCAGAGCGCTCTGGGAAGCTGCGGTGGTTTATCGTCAGAAACGATGAATTAATATGGGCAGATTCAGCAGAAGAATTGCGATCGCGTTTCCCAAGCTCTAACCCTAAATCCTTTACCTTCATCAGCGCCAAACTGACAGACAACCCAGCGCTATTAGAGAAAGACCCAAATTACCTAGCCAATTTGGAAGCCCAAGATGTAGTGGAGCGAGCGCGGCTTTTAGATGGTAACTGGCGAGTTAAAAAATCAGAATCCCGGCTATTCAAAGCTGCGGCTATTGATGCGAGCGCTCATGGGGCATGGGTTGAGCCTGTATTTGGGCGCTCATACTTAGTCGGAATTGATCCTAATTTTGGCGGGAATGATGCTTTTTGCTGTCAGGTGTGGGACATCTCGAATACTCCCTATCAATTGGTATCTGAATATTCAGCGACTAACGAATCAATCACTGCATCAATTACTGCTTGCAGTAAGTTGATAGAACAGTACAAGCCAGCATTAGTATCAGTAGAAGTCAATGGCGGCGGGCGCACGGTGCAAGAGCGCTTAATCGAGTTTCACCCAGGGATACGGGTGGAAGGAGTGAACACCACTAAAGCCAGCAAGGTAATTAATACAGACAGGATTGCGATCGCGCTTGAGGAAGGATTGATTCAGTTTCCCCCAGATTGGGGCGGAACTGATCAGCTACGGGCATTCTCAAAGGAAACTAGAGAAGCGATTACAGGACATGATGACTCGGTAATGGCGTGGGCGGTGGCGTTTGCTTATATTGAGGAAGCGCGACAACTGGCGATGATTAATCCTTTGCTTCTCTCGTGACTTGCTTCCTTTCTCTTTTCTGTCTAATTTCCGTTGCTTACGCTTAAGATTACGCTCATGTTTAGCTAAATGCTTAGGATTAGGATACTTAGAGGTTTTGACCCCATCATTGACGATAGCAAAATCCTTTAACCCTAAATCAATTCCAGCCACTTTACCAGGTATAGTTCAGAGTGTTAGAATAAATAAAGTGTCAAACCAAGCAAAAGTAGGAAAAAATTAATGAGATTTTCAGAAGAAACAATCGAACTATTAAGAGGGACTTATGTTATCCCTCAGCTAATTGATCAATGCACTAGCATTCTTAACCAGTTTTGTTTTACCGAGATTGATTTTTTGACGTTTGCGGTTAACTCTGAAAGATTGTTTATTGTTGCCGTTAGTTTAGGAATTATGGAGATAAACGATCCAGTCTTTAAAGAGATCAACGCAATCATTAAACCACAGGCTTACTTAGCGGAAGCTTATTTAGGGGTAGATACGAAAGATTACGATCGCGAAAATTTAATAAGATCTTTACCGCCGATATCAAAAAGCTTATTAGATTTAATAGACTTTTTGACAAAGGTGAATGAATCCCGGTTTAAGGATGACAATAATGCTTTTAGTTCTCCCGGTTTCGGCTCCTAAGCTGCGATCGGTCAGGGTGTCTTTAATGTAGTGTTGGATCTCAAAGGTAGATGAGGCATTAACTACGGAAATCCGTAGTGAGAAATGCTACGATAATGTCACGTTCCAAGTTTTTACCATGTTCACCGACTTAACCACTGCGCTCGCGATCGCCAAAGCCAACCTCGGTGTCACCGGAACAGATCGCGATGCTGAAATCACCGCTTTATTAGAAGCGAGCGCGGGAACAGACGCCAATGGCACAACCAACTATCGCCCTTACCTGGTGGCGGCTTACTTCTTACCGCTGTGGGGCGCGATCGCTAGGCAACAATTAATATCGGCTGATGGTGCTACTTGGCTTAAGCCAAAAGACTTTGATCCATTAATTACCTCTCTCCTTACTCTTCAAGAGAGCGCTGATTGTGGTTTGACTATTGACGAGTGCTGGAGTACAGACAATTTAAGAGAAAGGCTGCTCTGTGGCTGTAAAGCTGAGACTGGGGAGATAGCGGTGGCATTGCTTGGGGCGAATGTAATATGACGGAACTAAGGACAGATACGGAACTAAGGACAGATTCACTGGCGCTCGCGGAAACATTCGCGGCTATTTCCAATCCTTACACCGGAATAGGTACAACCCGCGCCAAAACCCAGAATGCCACGGTTAGCACCCGATTACACCGCCTATCTAGAGAAGCGCTAGAGGTGCTGCCATATAAGGATGAGCTTCTCGGAAAAGCTATTTGGTTGTACCCGGAATCCGCCGCCAAAGCGGGGTATGATATCCACATTGCCAACGACGCCACGGGCGATGAACTACCAGGCTTGATGAAACGCTATTTGGAAGAATTGGGAGAGAGAGAAGACCAAACCGAGGCTGAGGCTGAAGCCGAAATTTATGGGTTATTAGAGGCATTCTGTATCGCTTCTATTTTGGCACGGCAATTCGGCAAGGCTTACATATTGATGGGCATTGACGACGGTCAAGATTTCTCAGAACCTGTCGCTAAAGACAGTGTAAGAGCAATCCGTTGGCTCCAGGTGTACGACGGCTGGGAAATGCATCCAGAGTATGATGGGGTGCGCTCGCGGAAACCTACCCACTACCGCTTATACTCTTTAGACTCCAAACAATACGGGCAGAAAATACATCGTTCCCGTTTACTCTCGTTTTGGGGGAATCGGATTTATAGCCGCCGTCGTTTTCTGGGAGCAACTGACTACGGGGTTAACGATGATGGCGTTAGCATCATTCAAGCGATGTTTGATGCCTATTCAGAATGGATTCAGGGGGTCAAGTCGGGGTCAGCGATGCTGGCTGATTACGATGTTTTTACTCTGGGGATGAAAGGTTTGGGGCGGTTGCTCCTCGAGGATAAGCAGAAGGGGACGAATAAGAATCAGGAAGCCATAGCTAATCGAGCGCTCGCTCTTGATATGGGAAAATCGACGGTTCGGGGAATCTACTACGATTTAGAGAATGAAGAGCCTGGGGCTGTAACCCGTACTTATTCCGGTGCTGATGCGATTATGGAAACCTTGGAGAGGCGATGGGTGGCAGTATCGGGTGTTCCAAAGTTTAAACTGTTTGGGGAAATTGGTAGCCAGGGGCTAACTAATAATCAAGGATTGGCGATGCGCTCAGAATGGGCGATTTTAACTCAGATCTTCGCACACCGATGGATACCTAATCTCAAACGCATTCTCTCCTACGGATTTTTAGCCAAAGACTCACCCACCAAGGGAAGATTGCCTGATAACTGGTCTGTTTCCATTCCCTACGATTTACCGATGACTGATAGCGAGCGCATGGATTTTGAGGATAAAGCGGCAAGCAGAAGCAAGAAGCTTGTGGATATGGGTGCCATTACCCCAGAGGAGGTCCGCACCGGGTACGAGGGTGCTGAATTTTCTGGCGATTACGTTCTCACTACGCGAGAATCCTCGCGTAGTGAGAAAAAGCAACGGACTGATTCAACTGAGATACTTAGTGATGAAGAGTGGGACGCGCTCGCTGAGGTTAGTGCTGCTGACTTTGTTGAAGTCGCCAATAGCCTCACTTCGACTTCGCTCAGTGACTAATTGCAACCTATGCAAATGCCATGAAAAGCTTGCCAGCCCCAAGATAGACTAAGGGGATGGAACTGCTCAGACTTGATAAGTTTAGCCCGTTACCGTGGCAAAAAAAGCCAGACGGTAGATACTGGACGCACGTCACGCTAGGTGAAGTTGGCGTTCCTTTGACGTATCTATCTGTTGATGGCAAAAAACATACTGAGGTGGTGACAGAAAAGGGCTTATTTAATGATGATTCAGTGCGCTCGCTGGCTGGACTTCCTATCCTTTTAAAACACCCCAAAAACAGGCGATACAATTTAAATCGGGATGGATTAAAAGTTGGGCATTTACTGGGGGAAGTAGCCAAAGAAGATGGCAAGCTAATTGCTGAAGCTATTGTTGATGACTATCGGGCAGTTTCAATTATTGATAGCCTGTTGGCTAAAGGGGAAAGTCCGGAAGCCAGTAGCGGCTATTTACTATCTGACCTGCGAGCGCGGTCAGACGGCGTTTATGAGCAAATCAGGGGCGTATATGATCATGTAGCAACCCCGCTATTCCCCGGACAGGGAAGAGGTGGGCAGAACTTGACCTTAAGGTTTGATTCAGGAGACGCTGTAGTAGAACCGCTGTACTTTCTGTTTAATACTGATAAAAAGGAGACGGTAAATGTGAGTGATTTGATTGTAAGGATTGACGAAAAAGACCAACGAATACTCAAGGATGTATCAGATGAGGCGGCGAGCGCGATTAATGCGCTGCAATCCCGAATTGATACCCTCACCTCTGACTTAGAGGGAGTGGAACAGTTGGCAGAGGAATTACAAACGAAAAATGACCAACTCCAGGGACGCCTAGATGCAACTGAAACCCAGCCTCAGACAGACTCACAAGACATAGAGGAGCAAGTCCAGGCGCGGTTTGACGCCTGGAATGAGGTGATTCCGGTCGTTGGTGCGGATAAGCTCCAAATCGACGCCAAACTTTCCCCATCTGAAGTGAAAGCGGGCGCGATTAAACTCATCAACCCCAATCTCAATTTGGATGGAAAATCTGAGGGATATATTGAGGGATTATGGGAAGGGATTAAGAATCAGTCCCCCCCACGGAAAACAGACACTTTCCTGAACAATACTCGCACTGATCAGGGAGAAAAGAAAAATCCCGCGCTTGCATACACACAGGCTTATAAGAATAGGAGGCGTAATTAATGCCAATCACAAATTATGATTTAATGATTGACAAAGAGTACCTACCAGGTACTCTAATTACTGCAACTGGGGGAACAGTTCAGACCCGATTTAATAACACGGGAAATATCCTGTTTTTTGGCTTGGGAGTCGTTACGGGGAGTGGCGAGCGCGTAATCGCTTTGCCTAGCACCGCTAACGACAAATTTGAAGGGGTGCTAATGCATACCAACACTTACGAGGCAAGGGAAGGATACAGCAAGGATGCTACAACCGGGTACTATGGCTACCCAGATAAGCGAGAAGTAAGCATTATCCGCCCTGGTGAATTTGCTCAGGTAGCAGTTTTTGTTGATAGTGCGACGGCGATTAACGACCCTGTTTATGTTCGCTATTCTGCAACCCCAGGGACAACCGGGTTAGCCGGATGCTTTAGGCAAGACGACGGAACAACCACCGCTCTTGAGGTGACGGGCGCTCGCTTTATTAAAGTTGTTGCCGCTCCCACTGCGGGTGAAATGGCGATTAGTTGGGTTGAATTTAGTTAATTGGAGGTGAAGAATGCCTGTAACGTTTGACTTGTATGACGAGCTGACTCAACGGATGGACAAAATCCTTGAGCCTCGCTATCGCGCCATGTACTTTGAGAACGGCGATTTAATCCCAACGATGGCGGATTTAGAGCCAGGGGTTAAGGAGCTGGCGTATCCCCGCATGGAAGAAATCGGGGATGCTGCGATTATGGGAGATGCCGCTAGTGATATTCCCATGATCCAAATAACAGGGGACATTGACAGATACCCGATTTATATGATTATGTCCGCCTTCCCCGTTACTTTTCAGGAATCTAGAATGTTATCGCGATCGCAAATAGATAGCTTCCAGCGACGGATGACAGCCGCGAGACGGGCAATAGCCCAATACACGAACAAGGTTACGGCGTTGGGATTGACAACGCTTAATTTTCCTGGAGCGCTGACAAATTCGCTAATTACAACGGATAACTCGGCGGTAAATATTTACACGTCAGATTACCAAACTGTCCTAGACTTCTTTGTTAGTATAATTAGAAGCCTGACAGACAATTATGTGACATCTACGCCTACGGACATGGTTGTAAATGTCTCCGTTTGCAGTCGCTTAATATCTCTAGAAAACGCACAAGGTACGCGCAACGTTAAAGAGCGACTAGAGGAGATATTCCCTGAATTATTAATAACTGAAACCAAGGAGATGGAAGCCGCCCAAATAGATGGAAGCGGTATTACCAGACCGGGAACAGGAAAGGATCGGATATTTTTGTTTCCTAAAGAGGATATGGTATTGAACCGCCATATTGAAGCAACTGTGGCGGCGCTCGCACCTGAGGAATTTGTGCGTACAGCAACAGTCAAAGGGCAGCTAGCACGAGTTTACCCAATGTTTTCTTGTGTGTCTCCTTCAATTTTTGATTATCCTGATGATTGCCGCTATATCGATATCCCAGCTAAATCTTAATTATGATAGTAGAATTTAATCCCAAGTTAATCGGTATAAGCGGCAATCATGTTCTCAGCGGACAAGATGAAAAAGGTGGGTTTTGGCGAATCACGCTAAAGCCTGGATTAAATGATTTAAGTGACTCTCAAATTCAGAAGCTTAAAGCTTTTGACGGACTTGAATCTTACACTGAACGCAATGCAATTATTTTCAGGGAATCTGCTACAACAAGTTTCTCTCGGACGGCTGAACTAGAGGCTTTGTGGGAATCTCAGGGGTACACGGCTATCAGCAAAATAGCAACAGACTACGGTATTCCTAAGCCAACTACAGGATGGAAAGATGCAATCCCCTTGATTGTGCAGTACGAAGCCGAAACCAAGTAGTTAGACTGGCTATGGCGACAGTTACGGTAGATGCTTTACCAGAGATAACCTTTGATGTGCGATCGCGGCGATGGAGATACCGCGACTCAAAGGCATTTGCACCAATGGCAGCGGTGCGGACTCAAGCCCAAAGGTACGCCACAAGGGAAAAGCAGGTGCTGAGACGCATTGGGCAAGACTACTCTGAAGGAAAGATTGATTTAGAGACATTCCAGCGTCAAGCTGCCCAAACCGTCAAGCACATACATTTAGCGGATATGGTGCGAGCGCTCAACAAGCAAGAGCAACTAACACCTGACAAGTTTTTACTGGTAGCCCGGAATCTTAAACAGCAATACCATTCTGGCAAAGACCCTTTAACAGGGGATAGGTTTGGGCTGAAATATCTGGCTCAGGACATGGCGGCGGGTAAAGTATCGCCAGCACAACTACTCAATCGCCTCAGTATGTTCGGGGAGTCGGGAAAGGTGACATTTTGGGGGACAAAAACCGCGCTCGCGACTGGTGACGGGAAATCTGAAGCGATGAGGGTGTTGGGAGCGGCAGAACACTGCCAGCACTGCCCGGTATATGCGGCTCTGGGGTGGGTTCCTTTATCAGAATTAATCTTGCCAACTCAGCGATGTGAATGTCGCACCAACTGTAAGTGCAGTGTGAGGTACAGGTGATTACAATCTCTCAATCGCTTACAGGAGCTTTATATTTCCGCCAAGATGAGCGGGTAGTTTGGATTAGCCGTAGGGAGTATAAGGATGCGATCGCAAGCTTCAATCAGCGTTTCAATACCGATTACAACCCCAATCAGCCCAGAGATGCCAGGGGAAGATGGACTTCTGGTGGTGGCGGCAGTCGGGGGGGCGGTCGGGGAGGCGGTGGTGGCAGTCGGGGAAGTAGTCGGGGAGGCGGTGGTGGACTAGCCAATAAACGGGTATCTGAATTACAAGAGATAGCCAAAAAAGAAGGAATTGATGTAGAATCTTTATCCTACAAAAACCGTAAATCGGTATTGACCAAGGCAATTAAAGTTAATCGTAAAGGGCAGAACTTGAGAGAGCAGGGACTGTTGAAGGCTATTAAGCCTAAATCTAGCCTAGCCAAAAAACGAGCTGAACGGAAACAGCAAAATAATAAAAAAACAGAAAGTATTAGTGATCGTGTAAAAGCAACTAAAGAAGCCAATAAAAAAGCTACTCAAGAAAAGGCAAACAGAATAAAACCATGGGAAGATTCAGAGTACGATTCTTTAGATGAAACTAGCAGGAAGAAAAGAGCCGAACGCCAACAAGCGATAATCAATGCGCCATTGCCTCCACCCAAGCTCAAAAAATTATCCCAGGCAGAAAATGAAGAGTTAGATAGTTACAATAATATTTTGATGGAAAATACAAGCTCTGAACGAATATCAAGTCCAAAAATGAGAAACTTCATGGATGCAATTGGAATGAAAAACCACAATCAAGCATCGGTCGCTTCTAGGAGCTTAGGGCTAAATGCACTCAATCAGGAAAGGAAAAAAGGGATTTCATCTTCTGTGGATAAACTTGATCAAGAACTTAGAGTAGGTGGTGGGTACGCGCTGAGTTACGCCGGACAAATTGGTGGAAGATATGGCGAATTATACAATAGAAGAGTAGCGGAAAGCTTAGAGAGCCTGCCAACTAACAATATTGTACATATAGCTTCAAAAAGCTATTACACTCAATTACCCAGAATTGGGGAGCCGCTTCAAGTTAAATATTTAGCGGATAGAACACCTACCGTTTTTGTTGCCGAGCTGAAACGACGAAAACTTTTAGATGTGGACAACCCAGGAATTCCCGTGAATGCATCTAGGCAAAGGTTACGCACTTTGAAGGATTTGAAAGGTTTGCCGGATAATGCGTTTACAGGGTACAGATGATTACAATCTCTCAATCGCTTACAGGAGCTTTATACTTCCGTCAAGATAAACGGGTGGTGTGGATTGTACTGGAGCAATCACCGGGAAAATATACTGCAATGGTTCGAGATGCCAGTACGGGCAAATCAAAAGCTCTTGATTTTAGCAATCAAAAAGAAGCTGAAAATTTTGCTCAAGAGAGTTCTCAGGCTTATTTAGCCTCGCGCATTTTCCCTACTAAAAATGCTGAAACGCTATTAAATGACCTAGAGAAAGAAAATGTTGAAAGTATTAGATACGAGCTAAGGCGCAAAGGAATTACTGACACATCTAGAGCAAATATTGAACGGATTGACGACAATAGATCAATTCATCAATCTGTTGCGGACGCGGCAACTTATGACGAGACAAGCGTGTTAGCTGTGAAAGACAAACGGGGTAATCTACAGTCGGCATTAGCTTATGAATTAGTACCTGATTACGATGATAATGGCAATGAGCTTAAAGGGACTAAAGCTTTATATGTGGAGTATCTTGCAACAGCTCCATGGAATGCAGCAAGAGCAAATGATGATCGTGTAGTTAGTGGTGCGGGCGCAAGGGCGATAGCTGAAGCCGTAAAAGAAGCCGAAAAAGTCGGCGCTCAAAAAGTACAACTTACGGCTTTAGACGGGGCAAAACCTTTTTATAAGCGTATTGGAATGTCAAATGACAAATATGATTCGTTTTTTGAGCTAGAATTAGGAACATATAAGGCAAAAGAGTTAGTGGCAAAGTATGGTTAATGAATTTAGTAGTGCTTCCATCTATCCAGTAGATTTAGAGCGAACAGTGTGTAATTCTTTCAACCTAAACAATAAAGGACGCGCTCAGGTTGTTAAAGAAGCGAGAGAAGCTACTACCAAAAAAGGTTCAATTGTAGATTTAAACGCTTATGAAATCAACTTGAGAAAGGCGATTCATCGTTATATACTAACTTGATTTAAGCCTTAACAAGTTTTAAACACATTCAAGTCTTGACCCAACGCTCGCGCTAACCGACAAACCATAAACCAATTTTTGCAGCCGTACTTTTCCCACCTGGAAATAGTGGAAGAGCTAACGGATAGGCGCTCGCCTAGCTGTGATTGGTTTAATCCAGCGGCTAGGCGGCATTCTTTGAGTATCCTTGCTTGGGCACGATAAGCTTGAATCTCGGTCATTTTGCAACCTATGCAAATCCCTTTCAATACTAACATCGCCAGGGATAGGATTAAAAGATGGCTACTCCTTTTGCTGACCCTACTCTTTGGAATCACGCAACCTTTACGTTTGCCGTCCAGTTTGGCGCGGCAACGATTGACGAGCGCGGCAACCGAACGACGCCAGGAAAGACCTACGCCGTCACGTTCAAAATGAAAAAATCAGGCGGTAATAACCTTCAGCAAAAAGAGGCAGCAAGTGAGCTATCGGAGGTTTATAGCTGCAAGGTTGTAGCGGTCGATGGCGATTATGAGTCATTTCAGCTCCCCAACGAGATTAAGCCAGGGGACGTAGGAGAAGGAACGTTAAATGGGCGCTCGTGTCGAGCCACGATTAAATCGATTGCTCAATCATCAATTGTGTTAATCCCTCAGATACTGGGGGATAGTTGCACTTTGGAGATGGACTATCGGATCAGGAGAGGGTCAGCCGCGTGATTGAGTTAAAAGTGGATCGGGGTGAAACCGAACAGATGGTACGGCGGTACAATAGTCGTCTCAGAAGCGTTCAGCGCCCCCTGAGAGGGTGGGCGAATTGGCTACTGAGTGAAACTGAGCGCCAATTTGTAACCGAAACCGATCCAGATGGGCAACCCTGGGCAGCGCTCGCCCCCTCAACCTTGGCTCAGAAACGAGCGCTAAATTATCCAGATGACATTTTGACTCGCACTAGGGATATGCGCCGTTCAGTTCGGATTGTCTTAGCTGGGCGATATGAAGTGGCGATCGCGGTTGATTTCCCGGCACAATTTCACCAGTCGGGAACCGCCAAGATGCCACAGCGCCGTATCTTGGGACTTAATGAACGCCGGCGAAACCGCTTAGTTCTTAGAGTAAGGGGGTATCTAAGAAATGGGCGTTGATTTCACTGTTTGGGATAAAGCGATTGGTACTCGATTGCAACCGATTCGGGATGCGCTTGCCTCTATCCCAGTAGCAGCGATTCCCCAAGAAGCTGGAAAATATGGGGATGAACAGTTCGAGTCAATCGATTGGCTGTTCCCTGAGTACAGCGCCAGTTCCGATGGGAGCGATCGCATTCAACAGCTACAAGTTACCCTCATAATCCGTTTGCATTTCTCAAAACGCTATGCCAGCACCCCCCAGGAAAAAGCAGCATTAGAATGGGCTGAACAACAGCTTTTACTAATTGTTCCTGGCTACCGCCTGCCAGATACCCTGTCCCCCGTCAGGTTAGTATCTGGCAGGCTTTTTGCCCCTCAAAGGGGACAATGGTACAAAGAGCTGCGGTTTGAATTTAGCGCTCAGATTGTGCCAACCGACGAAGTTGAACCCGTCCCACCTGTGATCACGATTGGAGTGGATGATTCTTACGGTCAGTTAGTGGAGGTAACTCAGTGAACTACGTTGTAACTACGGATATCCGTAGTGATGAAACTCAAAGGAGGATTTATGCCTAATACAGGGGTAGTAGTAACCCAATCGACTGCTGAGGATCTCTCGTTAACCCGAACCTTACCCATTGCAGTGGTAGGAACTTGCTCAACTGGGACTTTGGCAGATAGTACCCCAACCCTGATTGAATCGAAGGCGGATGCTACTACCATTCTTGGTGCTGGTAGCGGCTCTGACACTTTGCCAAATGCGGTGGCGGTACTTCAGCGCTATGGCTGCGGGAAAATCATCGCGCTTAAAGGGGACAGCGGCGCGGCGACTCCAGCCGAAGGCGTGACAGGGGCAATCCCTCTGTTGGGTAACACGCTCTCAACCCTTGGGATAGAGCCTGAAATAATCTTAACTCCCACCTTTAATGACGCCACAGTGGTAACAGCGCTAAAAACCTTGTGTGACAGTATTCATGCGCTCGCGCTTATTAGTCCATCAGCGGCTACAACAATCGCTGATGTAATTACGGCTAGAGGCACTTCAACAGGAGTGGGGATTAAAGATCCTCGAATTGTAGTGTGTTACCCTTACATGAAAAATGCTGATACTCCCACAGATTTAGAAGAATTAACTCTTCACCTTGCCGGGGTGCTAGCTAATCTTGATAACTATGGACAATCACCGCTAAATCAGCCGCTTCTGGGGGTGGACAGCCCAGAAATTTCAATGACTCTTAGCTACTCTAGCGACACATCAGATAACGAACAGCTAAACGATAATGGCGTTACCACTATTAACCTTGACCCTGATGCTGATTACGTGATTTGGGGTGGGCGCAATTCAGACTATCAGGAGAATGAAACAGACGTATTAACTTTCATCAATGCGGTACGCGCTCGCGATAAAATCACCGAGTTAACTAGGGCTAGAGCAATTAAAATGCTGGGTCAAAATAGCAACTACACCACTGCATCTTTACTTACGGAAAGTTACCGGACAATGCTGAATGACCAAATTAGTTTAGGGGCAATTAAATCTTTCACCAAAGTAGCGATAAACGACAGCAAAACTGATTACAGTCAATTTAAGATTTACCACGATATAGAGTTTCAGCCCTGGACTCCCACCGAGTTTATTGGCGCTTCTGTGGCGATGACCGTTAACAACTAAAAGGTAAGAATATGGCTGTAATTGAATTTTTGATGGATGAGGGGGTAGACGTAAAGCTGTTGGATTACTTGGGCAATCCAGCCGATGCCAAGGGCATGGCAACAGAAATTACCCCGCCCGAACAAACTCTGAACATGGAAACTGATTTAAGAATCGGGGAAGGGGGAGAGGTAAATCGCCCAACTACCTACGCGGCGATGGAATGCTCAATGACACTTAAAGGAATCTCTAATCAGTTTTGGGAATTCACCTCGACCGCCCAAGCGCAACGCAAAGAGTTAACGATTCAAGTAACAGGGAAAGGGCAAGATAGGTACGATTCTACATCTACCGTGGACGTGAAACTTGTCATGAAAGGTTATGTCATGCGAAATGCCTTTTACTCATCAATAAGCGCAGGGGAAAAGTCAGAATTAGAATTAAGCATGGGGGTTAATTCAATTACTCAACAGATAGGCTCAACCACAGTAACCTTTGAACCAGCACTCAAAAAATATGAAATAAATGGAGTTAATCAATGGG
>Ga0207419_1001869_pt1 | contig 14861 bp, 4 predicted proteins | sample ElkSloMetagenome_4_FD_184723 | JGI IMG/M metagenome (GOLD analysis project Ga0207419, IMG submission 184723) | Hot spring microbial communities from Elkhorn Slough, Monterey Bay, USA - MD2A (version 2) | ecosystem: Environmental > Aquatic > Marine > Intertidal zone > Estuary: Microbial mat ...
GGGTTGTTTGTGATTCGATTTGATCGAATTTAGGGGTAGGAAAGAGTCATTGACGGTCAAATGATTCAAAGTTTTGGTTTTGTGCGCGTTTGAAAATTTTTATTTTCGAATTTCTTGACCCTATGGGTACAAGCTACCACGTCACACCAAAATTTCATTGTGAAATTATTTGCGTCAGTACGTTGCGTACATTGTGCGCAAAATAAATCAAAAATGTGACGCAATGTATTGCAAAGTCTTTTGACTGTCACATTTGGCTTTTGCCATTGATTTCTTGACGGCAAATGTTTCATGATTGAATCTTCGTCATTTGAAGTACCAAAATCGATAGATTTGAGTATGGTGAACTGTGTTCGCCACTCTGAATTCGTAGTGAGAGTAAAATGAATGGGAAAATCGTGGTAAATGATGAAAATTTTTATTTTCAGGTCAACCAATGCAGGAACAAAATGATTGCTATGCAGACGATGCCTGAGCAGCAAACAAATGGACCAGTGCATGTCAACATCCATTCATCTAAGTCGAATCTATGCAAGTCTCTTACCTCATGTTTTGTGAAATTCCTTGCTTTTGTAGGAATCTGTCTCCTCTGTGAGGGCATGAGTTTATCGGGTTTGGGCAAGCTTTGCTTCCTCAATCTTGCTGATTCAATGTCGTAGTTAAGATGCCTATTTAGTCGTGTGAATTCCTGTTCACCGTATTCTCTATGAGAAGTGGTGTCTTCCAAGCTAGGCTGTGCCTGCTCTGGAATTCTAGGCATCATGAAAAACGATTCTCTTAGATTAAGAGAATGTCTCTCCTTCAGCGCCTCTTCGTATGAAGGTGGTGGTGATGAAGGGTATCTTACTGGAGACTGGTGATCTGGACTTGAAGTGTCTCCTATTGCATCAAGTCCCGCTCGAAATTCGAGTCATATGGAGCAGTATATGGTCCAGGATCTCTGTACCATTCTGTCGTGTTCCCAGTTGCAGCTGTACTGCTACTGCTTGAGCTTGCGGGTGTATCACTCGTGCTCAATTTGTGCTGTACGTATGTATAGCATGTTAAATATACCGATGGGTAACATGGCTTTGCTATGGGTGACTTGGCAATTCGTTGTGCGTTTTTAAGGCACTCTGCAAGGTGTGCGTTGTACGCCTCTTTGCGTGGACCTCTTATTAGGTTCCAATTGCCGGTGTTTGCGCTGCCAAAGTGCATGTCTATCTCTTTGAGACCATTCATGCCAATGACGAACACTTTGCTGTCCATGATGTGTGCTACATTGAACTTGATCATGACAACTTTGCTTTGTAGTTTGCAAGGCAGCATTACCTGTCCTATTATGACTACATTTCTGTATTTACCTATGTGGTAGGTAGGTTCATGCACATTTTTGCGCATCATGAGCAATGCACAAGCACCTTGCTCGTCTAGTGCAGCTAGTGACAGTAGTGCTTTCATTGAAATGAAGCTCTTCTTCGCACCTGTGTCGAAGAGTGGGTCTTCTACAATTGTATTGCCGAAGACAAGAGGATAACTAGGCCAGTCTGTGTACATGGCTTCCGCTATCTCTTCCTGCTTATACAGGTGGTCTAGCTCTTTTTCAATGTTGGCAAAGTTTTCGTCGCTTTTAGCGAATTTGCCTCTTTCCTTAATCAGCGTTTCCAACGTGTCCTGTGGATTCACGATGAAGCCTTTGGCCCTATCCGCTGAAATCGGTTTGTTTAACCAGCCCTTTGGGATTTGATTTGACTCTTGGCTAGTATCTAGCTCGTCAAGGTTCAAGTTTCCCAAGCAACTCGCGAGCAGCAAGTCTGCTTTTGTAGGTGTGTACTCAAGCTTTCGGGCTGTTTGTTCTCCTTGCGCACTAGGTTGTGGTGTCTCACCATGATGTCGCCATCTAATTGGCTTGTTTGGCAAGCTTTCTGCCTGGAGGTCATTCGAACTCCTCCTTGTTTCCCTTAACATTGCGTTAAGTTCACGAGTGGTGATATCGACTGGGTCGTCTTCTGTCGTTGGTTCAATTATATTGACGTACGCACAGTCGACTTTTGAAGTGTTCAAGGCGATGATTTTGAACACCTTTTCCTCTCCATTTGAACCCTCGATGTGATTCACACTTTCGCCTTGAGCCTGTGACTCGTCATCGTTTTCACAATTGGCGATTTGACCATCTTGGTCATACTCGTTGTTCTCTGGGAACTGATCGTATTGCATATCTGAGTCTGGATCTGCGTTTGCGCAGTAAACCATTCCCTGATCATCTACGGCAAAGCATTCGTCTGAATACTGCTCAGTTTCCTGATTACCGTAGTATGCATTACCGTCATCGTCGTAACACTGTGTGTCAACTGGGCAGATCATGAATCTGCTGTGTGCATGGATGCGGTTGCGATCATAGCTGTTTCCCCTCTGAGCTATGCCGCCTCTGTAAGGTGGTCTTGACACTGCACCTCCTCTAGTCTGGCCTGACTGTGTGCCAGTGTTCTGATTAGAGTTGAATGCAGGTTTAGCTGCAGGGTTTGTGCCTTTAGTTGGACAATTGACAGCGTAATGTCCTCTTTTGCCACATGTGTGACAAGACACTGGGTCGTTGCCCCATGTGTTGTTCTGTCTTAGTGTACCGCTGCTGTCTGTTTTGGCACTTATGTTGCCTCTGTCCTGCCATCCTGTCGCCTGTGGCTGTCGGAATTGTGGCATTTGCCTAAATTGGCCAGGGCGTGCGTACACTTGTGTTTTTCGGAACAAGCCTCTCATTTGTCCTCTGGATGAGAACATCGGGCCTTGCCTCTTATTCCTGTGGAATTGAGGTTTATTTGAAAAAGGGACTTTGTCCACTTTTGGTTCTTCGCCATTTGCTTTTGCTCTGGCGTTGTTGAGATTATACTCAAGAACCGCGCTGTTCACATTGAGGCCGCATTGTCTTGCCATTTGGGCAAACTCCTTTTGTCTCAAAGGTGCGCCTTGTTTCAAACCATCATCTGCTTTGATAGCCAGATCGAAGTAGTCTTCGAAAGTGAAGCCTGCGTTGTCTCTTTGAGCGCTATGCTGTCTCATCATCCGCTCTTGCAGTTCATGAGTCAGTCTAGCATGGAATTCCAACTTTTTAGTTTGGTCCGTAAACACAGCTCCTGTGAATCTGACATAATCGGCAAGTTTCTTGCTGAATGTGTGATGATGGAAGTGATCAACTGATTCGCTTGGAGACATTTTGCAGTCATGCCAGGCACGAATGGATTCGTCCTTATCGCGTTTGCGAAAGTAGGACAAGAAGCTGTTTTTCAACTTCTCTCCGTTCGTTTGCACATCACTAGGTAATGTGTCGTACAGGTCCCTTGCTGGGCCTGTCAAGCTCCTGACAATCAGTGCTAGGTGATCTTCATAATCCATGTGTGGATTGAGAGTGTTCAAGTGTGTCAAGAACAGCTCGAAGTCACCCTCAAAGCGATCTCTCTTTCTTCCAGTGAATTCAATGTCTTTTGACGTTGTCACTGTAAGCTTTGGTCGCTTGTGATCTCTTTCTTTCTTTTCTTTATCTACCGAGTCTTTATGTCGCTTTTCTTTCATCAGCAACAGCTCGTATTGCAACTTGTAATCTTGGTACTGCTGTGCAGAAAATTGAGTCGTATCGACTGATTCAAGATTTGCAATTTGCAATTGAATTGCGTCTAATGGCGTGCTGTTTGCTTCTGAGCTCGCATTCGAAGTCTCAGCGTGCCTATTAGCTTCGCTGGCACTCGTTTGTGCGTTCGAAGTTGTTGGTTGCGTGCTCGTATGCCCTTCACCATTTTGCACTTGCCCTTCAACTTGTAGCTGAGCAGGTGTGTTTGTGCGTTGTGGTGGTGGCGGTACCGTAACATTCATGTTTTGCATTCCCTGTGGGATTGGTGTCAGCGGGTATGGCCATCCGCCGAAGAATGTCGGTAAGTTTGTGCCTGGGTACATGCTTTGTGGCTGTCCCATTGGGCCAAAAGGCATTGAGTACAGCGGTGTCGAGTGCATCGGAACGCCAAACATGGTGTTGTTTGCGCTCAAGTGTGTTGTAACAATTGGTGCACTGGTTGTACCAGGTTGCATCGTTTGATGACTCGATGTTGCTGTGTTAGCAAGGCTAGCTGCGGGCATATTGCTCGTAGAAGCCGCTCTTTCGTTTGCCTTTTCCTTGGCACTTTCTGCGATTGCAGAACCATATCGCCCATTCCAGTACACGAGTCTTTTGACAAGGTTTGCAGCACTTTCGCCGCAAGGTGCGATCAAGACTATCGCTTGTGTCAAGCGATGCTGCTGTGCAACACCTCTATCGACATGCAATTGTATTGCCCCGCTTCTCTGCTGAGAAGGCCGTTGTGACGGTGGGTTCAACTCGTCGTTTATGCGTTCGAACAGTATCTGTTCTAGCAGTGGGATCACTTGTGCGATCGTAGTTCGACGGTTTTCCACGTGCTCTTTCGGTTGCATTGACGTGAAAATCCCTTTTTCAATCGCTTCGTGTTTCTCGATGAAACAGGCTATGCCTCCCTGTAGGAGGAGCTCGATCTGTTCGATCGGAAGCGTTTGAAATTCGTGCAGTATCTGCGCGACTTCGGCATCGAAAGAATCGGCCGGGATATTCGTAGGCAACGTGGTAATTGCAACTCGAAATTCGTTTTGAGCATCTTTGACGCTCTGCACCATTTTCACCTTGTATTCTCGTGTTGGGAATTCCAACGATCTGTTCGACTCTGTGTTGTCCATCGTCAAGGATCGATTTTTATCGAGATTCCTTCGCTAAAATTCGTGGTTTATCAAGTAACTTGATTTTCGGCGACGAGATTGAGAGATTTCGTCGGAAAATCTGGTTTCGACGGCGCAAATTCTGCCGGCGAAAAGTGGATGCTTTTCTGACGTTTTATTCAAGGATTAGATCAATCAAACCCTAGAAAACTGACGTCAAAACTCTGTGAAACTTTTGAATCTGACTGACTTGTTAAAAATCAATCAGAAACTCGCTAACGGTCGTGAAAAAGAACCCGAGTGGGAGCCAGATAGATTCTTGACGACGACTACTGACAGCGAGGAGGAATGATTACTTGTTGACGCTCAGTAGATGATTCGATAGGATTTATTTGTTATTTGTTATTTCACTTTCTAATTAATTCGATTCTTGATTCTCTTTTTGTGTTGACGTTACGTGCGCCGTGCGTAGTGTCTCGCCTTGTGGCGCAGGCAACATGTACACGTTTGAAATAGTGTCACAAACTTTGTGGCATCATGCACTATCGTTCCTGATATTCCATCCCCCCTCCAGCCAATGCTTCCCTATGGGAAAAGGCCCCTGGCGTTTTAGCCGACACGAGGGCATGTCAGTTTTACCGACAGCTGGTATGAGTGGGAAAGAACAATAGGATGATACTTTTTAGCACAAGTTGTACGGGTATACAGCGCGAGTCTCCACACTTCACATTCGAATGCTCGCAGTAGATACACCCAAGTTTTTACAAGGAATGCACTACCCATAAAAATATGTCTCCTTCAGTACCGTAATACCGTCACCTCTCAACCGGGAGACGCATCTTCGCCGGGAGGAAAAGCCCCGAGGCTTGACAGGTCACGCGTTTTCCTGCATGTCCTCGGGTGGGCCTCGACGTCAGGTCCGGGCCTGCTGCATTGGCGTACTACCAATTGTTTATACTGGTTTACATGGGACCACGGGTGAGCGCGTTTTCCCGCTTTGAGAGCCCAGGTGGCTTAGTGAACACGAGCACTGCCCCCACCTGCTAGACAACTCAATCTCCATGCCGGGTTAGCTGGCACGAGCAGCATTATGCCTTTTAGGCAACCTGGTAGGCCTTTTTAGACCGTGTTGCTTTATTGGCGACCGTGCCAGTCCGTACACTCCAGAGGCCTGTACTCAAAGATAGGCAGCACCTCCTACCCTTGCCATCGTTAATCCGGGGTGGTACGAGTTACTGTCGACAGTCCTGGCGTACTGTAATGGCGTCCCAAAACAGTAGCAAGCATGCGTCCATGCTGCAGGAATCCTATGGGATGGCAGTCCAGTCGATGATTACTCAACGAGAGGCTGGAAGAGTGGTGAGGCAATTTAATCCCGCAGGAACCTCCACCACTCGCAGCAGTGACTAGAGACAATGTTCAAAATTGGTGAGACTTACATCGTGAAGGTTTCGACAAGGTGCCCCCGCTCGACACTATTACGTGCGACACTGGTAGGTGTCTATTATACTCTCATCTATATCGTATGTACCTAGTTAGTAGAGAAGACTTCTCTGTGAAAAGTCTCTCACGATTCCTAGTTTTTATAAATCGAAAATTGTGTTTGTGTACCGGATACTGCACTTGTGTTAAAAGAAAGAGAAGAGGGCCTTGTAACTTGCGGCCATAAAACGCGACAATAGCGAAATAAAATATGAGAAGGTGGGGAGTTTGGTAGTCAGGGAAAAATCGATAAAGAGAAATGGGATATGATGAAAGATCAGATATGAAAAAGGTCGTGTGTATTGCACGACACGCGAAATCACTTGGATAAAGATCGAATGATGTTTGAGAAGTGATTGAGTATAAGATTGGATATGATTGATAAAAAGTAGCGGAATGACGGCGTCGCTAAGTGTAGGAGAAAGTCGTATAAGTGATGTTGTATGCACACACGATATAGCGATAAAGTTGTAGATGGAGAATAGTGGTGTCACATTGTAGAAAGCATACTTTAGAAAGATGATGTTGAATATGGTATGCGATGCTAGCGACCGAGAAGATCGTAGCGTGACATTAGTATGATAGCTGTGCTTGATGGTTCACATATAATCAAAGGTGATGATGATAAGAAAATACGATAGAATATCGTTCGGTAATGTGTGCATTTGCAACCCAATCGTTGGGCATGACAGTGCCATACTGTCATCGTTGCCTGGTCTGGCCATCACTTGTCTGGAGTCGGTGGTTGATGATGTGATATGGTGGTGTCGTAGTAATCACTTTAAAAACGCGGTAACGAAAAGAAAAACAGAAAAAAAAATGTAACGAAGTGATTAAGATGTGATAATGTGTGGTGAACACCTGACTACCATAATCCCTCGTGCGTGTCTTGACGCAATAAAGAAAGAAAAGATCGATAAAGAAATCGGATCAAGTGGCAGTACGGTTTTTTCAGAGAAAAAGATACAGAATGGTGTTGGCAGTAAACCGGTTTTTAGGTAGGCCTATAGAGAAATTGAGCTGTGGGAGAGACTCAGGCTTTGCCCGAGATTTCTGTCGTATGGCGAGTTAAAGCTATGCTTCATACTCTAAAGTCTCGTATGTTATCGTAGTTCCTAAAGTTGGACGTTACCGCCGTGTCTAAGCTTATTAGCCTGGACACGTTGAACTTCTTCAGCCGTGATTTTAGGGCCATGTGTTCGTGCTATTTTGATTTTAGCATTGCGGTTGTCCGTCAGTCTGTGCCATTTGTTGTCACCCTGTAGGCGACACCATTTTACGAAATCCTGGTTGGTTTTCATATCGGCAAAACTGATTCTATCAGGTAGGTTCTTTTCTGTGTAGTAGCGTTTCCACAGACCTGATTCCCATTCGTATTTATGGGCTTCCCATTTGGCTCTCTCGAATTCCTGGTAAATATCATGTCGTGCTTTGCAGATAGGACAGTCTATGACGTCTCTGCAATCACACTTTGGTGGGTGCACGTACTGCGTGTTTACCGAATTCGGTTGAACAGGAGTGTTGCTCGCACTCGAGGTACTGCCTTTGACAGATTGTTGATTGCCCTGTGGGCGAATCACTCGAGTGTCGAGGCAGCTTCTACTCGCTACTGGTTGCTGGGGCCCCTGCGGTGCCTGAAGGCGCCTCTGGAGCGGGAACCTCTGTTGTTGAGATTGCCCCGATTGTTTGAAGCTCCCCGACTGTTCGAAGGATTGCCGCGGTTGTGGCTGTTGCCACGATGGGGTAGGCGGCCGCGGTGCGCTCCACGATTGGTGGAATTGCTGCTGCTCGGCAAGCTGTCCCGAGAGGTTGTACCCCTGGACGCTCTGCTGTGGCTGCTGCCCCGACTGCTGTGCAATGGGGGTGCATCCTCGTGGGGCTGCGCTGGCCGCTTGCGCGTAGTTCGGGATCGCGCGTTGAAAGGGCTGCTGGGCTCTTGTGAGAGCCTCGCTGAAAGCGAATCGAGCCTGATCGATTATGGCACTGGTGCCTGGCTGGTGAGCCATGCTGTGGCCGAAAGGTTCGGCCATAGGGCGCTGTGCGTCCTGTTGTGCCTGTTGCAGCATTTGTTGGAAATGTGCAGGGGACATGACAAAGTTTCCTCTGTCATCTCTGGCGAAATTCGCCACTACAGCTCCTGCGTGAGATGTGTGATTCTGTGAATCGTGCCAACTTGTTGAGGATGTAGGCTCCAGGATCTGTAGCTCTTCATCTGAGGATACCATAAAGTCTCTGTAAGACTGTGCGTCCTCCTCAGCAAGGTGTTGCGCCACGGTCGTTTCTAGTTGAGGGAAATCCTCGGCGCGTATGCGCTGCACCTGTGGTTGCCTTTGTCTCTTCATGGGTACAACCTTCTGAGACAATTTGGCAGGTGCGCCACCTGATGCACTCTGTTGTACAGAGGCATTACTTGCGGTAGGCTGTGCCTTCTGCGTCTGATCTGCCGTCTCAGTCGCTTTGCGATTGAGCGGTAGGTCAATAGGTGTAGTTGAGAAACTTTCCTTGAAGTATACAATGTGCGCGGCTTCGCCGTCACTACTGTATTCAGGGATTCTATTGGGCGGTTCAAACTGGTTTGGCTGAAAGCCAATGGGATGTTGTCGTAGTGAATAATCGATATAGAGGCATGGGAAATTGGCTATGCCATGTTCCGGTATTGCGATAGAGGGAATGTAAACATTTCTCTCAAATGGCTGTGCCACTCCGTTAGCTTTTTGCTTCGGGTATCGCGAATCCTCAAGGTATCGATATTGCATGGGGCCGTGCTTAGGTCTAGAGGTTTGCCTCTGAGCCGGAGCATTACCTCGTAGCATGATCTCGTTGTAGGTTCTGTACCATTTTGCTAGCATCTCCGACAGGGTGAAAGTTTCAGAGTTGTAAACTTCAGTGTCGAGGTTTTTAACCTCAGGAGATAGGCTTGCATTGTCTCCGTAATATTGGAGAACGTTGACCATTGTGCGTGCAACTTTGACTGTGGGCTTGGCGCTGCAGAATTGATCTCTGAGCGAGAATACACGCTTTGAAGCGATACCTGTCTCTACGGCGAAACAGAATCGGTTCCAACCAATGCGGTTGTATTGCGTTTTGAGTGTTTTCTCGTAGTTCTGATTGCCGACAAGTTTACTAGCATAAGCTTTTGCAAATGGTTGTATGATGTCAGGCATATTGATGCGTTTGTCTTCAGGTGCGACATAAGGCAAGACACAGTTGTAGTGCGGTCTGAAATCCGAGTATTCACAGGGTCTTGACCAAGCGACGTTGTCACCTGGGCCTCTTTTAGAGGCAGGCAGCAAGTTCGGTTTCCGATTAATTGCCGTCTCCAAGACATCCAGTATCTGAGTAGTGTTCCACTCAGGGAATTTCAGCTTATAATCATCGAACTTTTTACGCTCATTTGCAGTGAGATCGTAATATTCAATGTTTTGGAGCACTTCTGCCTCATCTTTCTCCTCATCTGGTTTGTGGCCTGTGACCTCTGACCAGTGTCGGTGAAAGAAATCTGTTTTCTTGCACAAATAGACGTACTTTTGTGCTGGGATATCATTCCATGGGAATGTTTCTGGGCAGAAGGGACCGTGTGTCTCCTGAATTTGCATCACGATTGAGCGGTCGCGTGAGTATGGTCCCTGACAAAGCATGCACACCATTTTGCCTGTGCTGCTGTCGTTCAGGTTGACCAAAGGCGAGTTGGAAGCAGCTGTGCTGTCTCCCAAGTTGCGTTGCAACAGTGTCGCCGTGACTGCTTTCAATCTGTCGTAGTTAACAAGGCCGGACATGTCTGTGACATATTGTGTCCATGGGGTGAATGAACAAAATTCGTTTGTTTTACTGTCTACTTTTGCTTGATCTCGCAGAAGTTCGCCAGCCATATTGAAAGGCGTGCGCTGATGACCAACAATAGAGTAGGCGCATCGGTTTTGCATGCGGCAGTCCGACCACTCTCCGTTCATGCGTCTCATACGACGGGTGGTAGGAGCGCCGTTGCGGACCAGCGGAATTTGTGTTGGGTCCAGGGAGTGCGTGAGAATAAAGCTGTTCACATCAGGTTTATCCCGAAGTGAGCCGTCCGACTCGCATACGAGTGCGTCGGGCAAGCGATAGCCGAAGATCCGCTTTGCAGATCGGCATCGTACAGCTTTTGTTTCATTGCGTGTCACTGGTGGTATGTAGTTGGCTTCGATGATCTCGATCATCCACTCTGTGTTCATCCACAATGTGTTGAACCAGAAGCGGCCGAGTCGAGTGGCTTTGTAAGCCGTAGCATCATCTACGTCAAGACCGATGATCTCCCAGCAGCGTTGGAAAGCTTGTAGAGCCTTTCGAGTGTTCTCGAGAAGGAACTCAAAGCTGTCACGATCTTCCTCTGTGAGGAGGATGTCAAAGCGTCTGCTTGAGATATCGTTGTTATCCAACATTATAGGTGTGAAAGCCTCTGGTTTGATAATGTGAAAGGCAGGGAATAGACGCATGTACATCCAGCTATGCACGAATGACATTCCACCGTGTAGTGGTACGTCTACCTTCACAGGCTTATCGTTGGCATCGAAGGCTTGATGGCGTATTCGAAGATTAGAAGCATAGAGTTCCATGCTTGAAACTTCCTCTGTGAGGAAAGGATCTTCGTTATAGTGCCTATCGTCGTGCTCTTCGTTCAGATAGAAGCCTAGTTCAATCCAGGGGGTTCTCATAGGTGTAGTAGTAAAACTGTTTTGTTTAAAGTAGGCCAAGTATTCGTCTCTGTAGTCATATTGACTCAAGAACATGTTCGTATGAAACACGTTGTTATTCTGCGCCCAGTCTCCTCGTTCATCCAGGTACAGTCGATCGCCCCAGACTCCTGGTGCGTCGAAGCCCTGTTGCGCTGTGCGCTCGATGAGCAAGTTGAGTGTGGGTATTTTCGTTTTATTCGCATTGGCGTCTTTGACAGCCTTGCGCCACTCACCTTGCTTTCCTTTTAGGAAAACGGGTGGTGTGCCTTTAGGAGGGAAAGTTTTCTTTCTCGGCTCCGCAGACATATCCCACATTTTGGCCTCCATCATTTTCGTGAGGACCAATCGTTCCTCCTTTTTAGAATCATCGTTGTAATGATAATATTGGGAGAACGAGTACCCATTGTTTGCATCGCACGGGTCTACACAATCGAGTAGATGCTCTAGATTCACAATAGACTTGTCGTCTTCGCGATTCGGTGTGGTTGCAATCGTGTGTTCAACCAGTCCCATTAGACCAGATTTAGCCCAATTAATCGTGGTTCCTATGACGGGGTCGACCTTGTGGACAAGGTCTGCTGGGTTCATGTCTAGATTACTGTCTTCTGAATGTTCAGAATTGTTATCCTCGACGTCACCCTCAGCCTCATCATCGTTTTGCTGGTTTTCCAGAATCATTGCTGATGGCTCGTTTGTGGGGAAGGGTGAATTGTCTTCCACTGGTGTGGTTTCAACGATCAACTCCTGTGGAGCAGTCGATGGGCCGCCTGCCTGTGCAGGGGTCGTAGGTGCGTTTGTTGACGCTGCCAGCTGTTGTTGCGCAGGCTGTGCCTGGGCAGCAGGAGCTGGTCTCTTAACAGTCTGTGACTGTTGTGTCGTATTACCACTTTGGTTTGCTGTATCAGCAGTTTTCGCATTCGTGTTACTCATCGAGCTACCTGCCTGAGCTGTTGCGCTTTGCGCTGCAGCTGCTGGTGCCTGTGGCGCCTGAGCAGGGCGTGTCTGTGACACTCTCGTATTGGAAGTGCTCGGAGTAGTAGTATTGGGACTCGGATTTTGCGCATTGGCATTGGTATTCGTTTTTCTCTCTTTCTTACTCTCTTTCTCAGGCGGTTTACCCTCCGCCGGAGTATTGCTTCCCTTACCACTCTGACCTGTTCTCTTTCCGTCGGACATTATTCTTGCTCTCGTTCGTCGTTCGACTTCGAGTGGTGCAAGCCAGTCAACGGTGTTTGGTTGTCGGAGTGTGGATCGCGGGTTGTGTTCTAGAAAATTATCGAAATAATCTTCTTTCACCGCGTGTTGTACTGCAGCTATTGCTGAGTTTGGTGGTAGGCCCGAAGTATGGGCGAGACCCATGAAAGCGAAAGAGTTAGAGTAACGGCAAACCCGTAGGTACGGTAGGACTGTGCCTATGATGATGCCGTGTGTTTTTGCTCTGTTCGTTTCGAACATTGCGATAACTGATCCTGTCAGTTCAGCAAGCCTGTAGTCTGTTGAATCAAGTTCAGTTGACATTCGTTGGCTTAGTGTTTTTACACGCCAAAGGACATTGTTTATGATTTCAATAGCACGCGGCCTGTTTTCGGGCAGGGCGCTATGATTATACTGTGATCTCATGAAAGCTTCATTGGCTTCCTGTGTCAGGATCAATGGAAGTGCAGTCATGTTGTTAAGATCGTAGTTGTCCATAATGGTGCCTTCTTCCAATGGTAAGCATATGATTGGTGTGTTACGTCGTTCGACATAAGCGATTTTAATCGTTAGCGCTGTTTGCTCTGGGGTTTCCCAATAAGCAAGCAATGTCTTGTGACCGATATCGCTCGCTCTCTCATAGAGATAGTTTCTTTGAAACATGAACGATTCCAGTCGTTTGTTAAGGCACTGGAGAAGTCTCAGGCCTTCGCAAGACGCGCTGTCTTTAAACATGCTTTCCCATCTCTCAACGTAATTCGTGTCTTGGATGAGTGAACCTCCATTAAGCCGTATGTTCTCTATATTAGAGTAAACATAGTGTGCTGTGTACACTGGCATTGTTCGCACGATTAGTTGTGAGAATTGGCCATTGTTTAGACATTGAGCAGCCGTTCTATACCGTAAATCCGTTAAATCCTCGTTTCTTGTTAGAGCTATGATTGCATCGAAACAAAGTGTTTGTAAATCGCCTGTGGCGTAAACATCATGTGCTAGGAATCTTGCCATTGTGCTGACATGATCCATTGCTTTGTCTCCCACGACTGACTTTTCGGCCAGCATGGCTGCCACTGATGCGCTGTACGTCACCAGCTTGGCAAAAGCACATTGGTAAATGTTTCGTATCGTATGTGCAGTCATTTCTCTGTTGCCTAGCCATTGTAATTCACTCAATCTAGTTGCGTTGGGCGTGAAAGGTATTAGCTGTGCTGTACCTTCAGTCCATGCTGACATCAGTATCTGATTGTGCAACACAGAGTGCATAGCCGCTTTTAGCGTGTGCTGTGCCCAAGCTCCTGTATCTGCGACTTGATTCAAGTAGGTGGCGAGTTCAATCTCTGTCACCTCTTGGATGAGTGCTGATCGGCAAGTTAGAAATTGAGCATATAACTCATATCGTATGGCTTTAATGCGAATGTTTTGACGGTGTCGGTCGTTTCTTTCCGACACTGTCTTTAAGTGGTGTAAGAGCGACATTTGCAAAACCAGGTATCCTATGCAGTGGAAACGTTGCGCTGGTGTTGGAAAAGCCACCATCGCTCTGATCTCAGGAATTAGCGAGTTTAAGGATTTTCCTTCAAAGCTCGGCCATTCATGACTTTGCCATAATTGTTCGACGTTTGTCGTAATAATCATGTCAAAATACTTGAGATCTGCATGGTCTGGAGTTACCAGTTCGTATACATATGGAAGATCTTCCTGATACCAATAGTATGGCACCAAAAGTGAGCGTACTCTTGCAGCAATGTCATCAGAGAGCTGTTCAGCGGTGTCCGCTGGCTCTAAGAAGAACTCTGGTTTCGGTATCCAGTGGTTTGTGACTTTATCGAAAGCTATGCTATCGAATTCTAAGTCCATCTGGCATGGTTGATCGATAAGGTAGGTGTCTGACTGTATCAGGCCCTTCTCCTTAAGTAGGTCTACCAGAAAGTTTCCGTTCGTTGACACAAACAAGTTTGCGTCTGGATCGAAGTACGTCGGTCCAGTTCTCATTTGGTATCGCGCATGGTTCCATCTTAGATAGAAACTCTGAATGGTGCGTTGCACTAGCGCGTATGATTCACCATCGTCTTTTCTTGCGACAGGAATGTATTCCTTGAACTTGTCTCTGTGAAACAATGGAATACCTGATCGGCTAAACTTGACGTTGTACGTCGGTTTGTCCGGTCGTAGATTGGGGTTGAGTGTTACTGGTCTGTCTGGATCACCGTTGTCATCTATGACGACTTGGAGACCAACAGGTAGTGCCCGTTTTCGGTGCTCTCTTACCCAAGCTCGTAGTTCTTGGTTCCATTTTGGACCAAAGATCATGTCTAAGAAATGATCGTCGTTTGTCTCAAGAAGTATTTTGGACGGACCAAAATTCTCTTCAAAGTCTCGTAGTGACGGGTTGAGATCGATTTCGTTTTTGATTGTGGATCTGTGATCCCCTAAGGAATGCAGTTTTGCATTGCAAAATTCTCGTGATAACAGCGGATCGTTTCTCGAGAGTCTCGTAAAGATCGGTATCGGCTGATCATCACCGAGGTCGTTTTTGAAGATTTGTTTGTATGGTTCAATATAGTCGAGAAACATTTTGCTTTTTGACGTCGATCTGTGATCGGTCATCAATGATCGTAGCTTTTGTGTTTTACACAAAATGATCAGTAGCGATCTGTTCTCGTTGACGATATTGATCTATCGTTTCAGTCGAGATCGATGAGTGACAGCGAACTTTGTTCGTGTACGTCAAAGATCTTCACTTGAGTGGTGATCGAACTTTGTTCGCACTCGTGAGGGACTGAC
>Ga0207419_1001870_pt1 | contig 14853 bp, 10 predicted proteins | sample ElkSloMetagenome_4_FD_184723 | JGI IMG/M metagenome (GOLD analysis project Ga0207419, IMG submission 184723) | Hot spring microbial communities from Elkhorn Slough, Monterey Bay, USA - MD2A (version 2) | ecosystem: Environmental > Aquatic > Marine > Intertidal zone > Estuary: Microbial mat ...
TCTTAGCATCACAACGTTCTCAAATATAATCAACTTACTTTCTTTGCGTCTTGGCGTCTCTGCGAGCAACATTTTTGCGTTTTAAAGTTTATTTACTATCCTGGTTATACCATTTTTAATTAATGCTTCATTAAAATTAATCAGTAGACCTAGTTTTAATCCAGTTAGTTTTAAATAAGTCAACACTTGTTTTTTATGAACAGGAGCAATTGTTTCAACAGATTTAATTTCTACCAAGACCTTATTTTCTATAATTAAATCAGCCCGAAAACCCTGATCCATTTTTATTTCCTGCCAGATAACTGGAATAGCTTGCTGACGAGCTACTAATAATTCTTTTTTAATTAATTCAAAAGTTAGTATTTCCTCATATACTGACTCAAATAAACCCGGGCCTAAAGCCACATGAATCCTATAACAGGTATCGACAATGATTTTAGATATCTCGTTTTCTGTCATTTATAGTTTCAATATCATTTTATTTTTTGCTTAATTTCCAGCTCCTTGCATTACACTTATCTCAAATATAATCAACTTACATTCTTTGCGCCTTGGCGTCTCTGCGAGCAATGTTTTTCTTCACGCGAAGCCGCTAAGATTTAAATTTTTTTTTCAATATCATTTTATTTTTTGCTTAATTAACAGCTCCTTGCATTACACTTATCTCAAATATAATCAACTTGCATTCTTTGCGCCTCAGCGTCTCTGCGAGCAACTTTTTCGCGTCTTATAAATGCCAGGGGCTCCTCATAGCTCCCGATAGCATTTTATTAGCTTCTGGTTCCCCTATGAATTCTTCTTTTTCATTGTCCCAATTCAGTTTTCTTCCCATTCTGATGGCTATATCAGCTTGCTGACATACAATCTCAGATTTCACTCCCGGACCTACCGGGCAAATTGGATTGTTACCAGTACGTACGGCATCCAGAAAATTTCGTCGGTGGTCATTGCTTACCGGCATTTTAATTTCATTGGGTCCAATAACTGTTTGTAGAATAGATTTAGGATAAGCATCGATGTACCCACGAGCCACATAAATCCATCCTTCGGTACCCTCAAATAATATTCCCATAGAGCTTCGCACATCAAATTGCTTAATTTTGTGACGTGCAGTAGTATGGTCTATGTGCAGTAATTTTGCACCGTTGGCATAGGAGTGCTCTACCTCAAAAGTTTGAAAGGTGTCATACAAACCTTCGTTCGGAATGGTGCCGGTACCTTCCACTTCAATCGGTCCGGAATTATCAGCATCCATGGCCCATTGGGCAATGTCGATGTGATGAATTCCCCAGGCGCCACTTAGGCAACCAAGGGAGTAATCCCTGATCAGCGTCCAATTGCGCGTGCAACGAAGTGAGGTATAAGGTGCATAGGGAGCTGGCCCCAGCCACATTTCATAATCCAGTCCGGCCGGTATTTTTTCTTCTGGTTGAGCTGGTACAGCTCCATAACTGGCTGAACCAACCACGATACGCTTTAATTCTCCGAGCCGCTTGTTACGAACAACTTCTACCGCGAAGCGGAAGCGTTCATCGGATCGCTGCTGAGTACCTAATTGAAAAATAGTATTATTACGGGTAATTACATCCCGCAGCACTTGAGCCTCCCTTACCGTATAACTCATTGGTTTTTCATAGTAAATGGCTTTGCCCTGGTTTGATGCTTCGATACCGGTGAGTACATGCCAGTGATCGGGCATGGCTTGTACTACCGCATCGATGTCCTTTCGGGCCAGCAATTCCCGAAAGTCATTGTATGTGGTACAATCCTGATTGCCATATTTTGAATCTACAATAGCCTTGGCATTATCCCGATGCTCTTTGCGTACATCACAAACGGCCAAAATGTTCACATCATCATAGCCAATGAAAGATCGCAGATGACCGGTACCCATGCCGCCCACGCCAATAAAGGCAAGATTGATCTTGTCATTTGGCAAGGTGTGTTTTTTACTGTTCCATACCGATGCAGGTAAAATAGTAGGAGCTGCCAAAAGGCTTGCCGAGGTTTGTAAAGTACGTTTGATAAAACTACGCCGTTTTAAATTTTTCATTCGCTAGTATTTTTGATTAGCTAATTTTCGGGTTTGATAATTGAAATATTGAATTGACTCTACAATATCAGGTAATGATTTGCCCCAGTTGTAGGAATACTCCAGGCCAAACATTACCGGGTTGATATTTTTCTCTTTCAGGAATTGCAAAATTTCTTCTAATTGTACTTTGCCAGTACCCCAGGGAACGTCATGACCATTGGCATTTATTTCACTTTGGTCATGCATTTGAATAGTAATAACCCGATCACCCAAAGTTTTTACTGCTTCCAAAGGGTCGATGCCCTCCTTGGCCCAATGACCAAAGTCACAAGCCGCACCAATTAGCGGACTACGGCCTTTACATATTTCCACAATTTTTTCAGGATACATGTAAACCGGTGACAATCTTGGGCCATGGTTGTGGATGGCCAGCTTGATATCGTATCTTTTGCAGTACTCTTCAATCAGATCCAGGTCCTCAATTTTAGGCTCTGATATAAATGTTTCTACGCCCATTTTTTTGCCGAATTCAAAAATTTTCTCACACTCCTTCTTGTCACCGGGAATATCAAATACAAAATAAGTAAGCATGCTTAGGCCATGAGAAGAGAGCTTATTTCTAATCTGCTGAATTTCTGCAATCGAGAGATTATGATCCAGCTTTTTAGGAATGTCTTTACTTACATTTTGCACGTTAAGACCGCCTACATAGGCCAATCCCAGAGAGTCTGTTTTTTCTATTACTTCAAAAAAGGTATTGTCTTTGAATGTATAGGCCTCAACACCCAATTTCCAACCTAATTCTTCATGGGCAAGCATAGCTGGTGTAACTTTCTGGCTGGGAGTAGTTGGTGCTTGCAGGTCGCCCAGGGCAAATTGAAAACCATCCAAATAATGTTTTAGTACCTTCGGGTTCCAGGCCAGGTGGCTGTTATGCCCCAATGAAGTATAGAATATTTTACCCTTACCATACCGCTTTACCCAGCTAATGGCGATATCACCATCGGCACGTCTTTCCGGCAATATGCGTCTATCCATATCCATATTGGTATTGGAAGTATCGATGCTTATCAGCGCCCGTTGCCGGTTACGAGAGTAGGGATCGGTAAACTGAAAAACTTCGTCACTTACATCCCAGTTTTTACCATTAAATGTAGCATTAACCGGGTGAATAGGGTCATCTATTTTTAAATTGATCCATTCGTGCGGTTTCCATGGGTGGCCGCCACTTTCAAATCCGCCTAACATCATGCCATAATCCGGGAAGAAATCATACTTGGGCCATTGACAAAAAGTAGCACCGGCTGCATGTGTACCAATAAATCCGCCACCTTCAAAAACATAATCCAGAAGATTTTGACGAAGTTGTGGATCATAAAAAAGTACTCCGGCTGTATTGTTGAAGCATATTGCATCGAATTGTTTCAGAAAATCCTTCTGAAAAACCAAGGTATCACGGCTGAACCAGACTTCATAAGCGCCTGTACTACTGCCAAGGTGCTGAATGGCATAATTTGTATATGGAACCGAAGGATGTCCCTTCCTAAATTCTAAGCCATTCCGGTGCATATTGAAAACCAAAATTTTCTTTGGTCTGTCTGCTTTTACCTGACTGGATGCAGGTGCAGCTTCTTCAATTTTTTGACGTGATGAATCGGGAATTTGAAAATAGCTACTAGCTTTTGCAGTTGGCGTAATTTGTTGCGCCTTGGCTATGTTAGTATGGCCTATGATAATAAAAATAGCAACAGCCAACACTTTTTCAGTAGTTAACTGAAAAATTAGGTTATTCTTCATGACAAGTAATTTTTGGGTTGTGTTGTTAATGCTTAAAATTATAAAGAAAGTAGCCAATTGCAAAGTTTTACACGATACAATTGAATTGCATTTTTACCAAATGACTACAACATTGTCATGTCAATGACAAAAACTTGGCTTTTGATAAATATTAGAAATATTTTAATAGTTATCAGGTTATCTTATCAAAACCTATTATGAAAGTTTTAGCTACTTTTTTTTGTATGATAATAATCAATTCTGCTTGCGGCCAGGGCATGAAAGGATTTGAGTTGCACAATGCAACTATACCGGTAAGTGAAATTAAAGATGGAGGCCCTCCCAAAGATGGCATTCCTTCCATCGACCAACCCAAATTTCTAAAAGCCGCAGAAGCTGATTTGTCAGCAGAAACTCGGGTTTTGGGAGTAAAAACCAATGGTATAGCCAAGGCTTACCCCATCCCGATTTTGAACTATCACGAAATAGTAAATGATGAATTTGGTGGCCAACCGGTAGTTGTTACTTATTGCCCTTTGTGTGGTAGCGGTGTGGCTTTTGATGCTGAAATAGTGGATAAGGCGAGGGCTTTTGGAGTTTCAGGATTGCTTTACAACAGTGATGTATTACTTTACGATCGCCAATCGGAAACCTTATGGTCGCAAATAAAAATGGAAGCAGTGGCCGGCCCATTGGTTGGGGAACTGCTGACGATGCTTCCTACCAGTAATACCACCTGGCAGGATTGGAAGAAGAGGCATCCTGGCACCTTGGTACTTTCTGATGAAACCGGGTTCCGTCGTAATTATGAGCAAAATCCTTATCCGGGCTATGCTCAATCACGAAAACTTTACTTTGCTGTGGAAAATGAAGATAGCCGGTTTCATCCTAAAGAAACAGTTATTGGTATCGAGGACGATGGGAAATTCAAAGCTTATCCATTCAGCGAGTTGGCCAAAACTGACAATAGAACAATTGAGGATCAGTTTCAGGGTAAAAAGTTAATAATCAATTACAATGAAAATGACCAAAGTGCTATTATTTTGGATGATGAAAAAGATGAGCTGCCTGCTCTTACAACTTTTTGGTTTGCCTGGTATGCTTTTCATCCTGAAACAGAGGTTTTTCAGCATTGAAATCAGAATCGTTAAAAAAATTTTTGCAGACTTATTTATTATTGTAGATAATTTAAATTTGATATAAAAACGAACATGATAACTGACCATAAAAAAACCTTTCCAGTTTTCTGGAAAGGCTTTTTTGAGCCCCCTGTCGGATTCGAACCAACGACCTACTGATTACAAGTCAGTTGCTCTGGCCAGCTGAGCTAAGGAGGCATTAAGATTTTCTAAGCAATAAAGTGAATCCATCATCTAATTGCGGGTGCAAATATAGTAGCTACTACATTAACTGCCAAAATTAATTCGCTACTTTTTACATTGATCTTAAAACTTTTAATTGCTGCTTGAGATTTTTGAGTTCTTCACGAGCATTATTTATTTTTTGATCAAATTCTTCTTTTAATTTATCAGCAGTTTTTGATTCGGCAAAGAATTCAATATTGTTTTTCCATAATGAAATATCATTCTCAAGATTCTCAATCTGTTTCCTGATAGTATGTTCTTTACGGTTTATTTTTCTGCTGGCATTAGGGCTACTTTTTAGTTTTTGATACTGCGCTGAGTAAACCAGTTCTTTACGTTCTTCTTCTGATAAGCTTTTTACACTTTTAGTATAATTATCCAAAGCCTCAGTAAACCTTTTCTGAATAGATTTTATCGAATTTCGAGGTACAAAACCAATTTCATTATACTCGTCTATCAAGTCTTCTATTTTTTCTACATCCTCTTCATTATTTTTAGCCATATTATCTATTTGCTCACATATGGCTTCTTTGGCTTTTAAATTTTTGGCATATTCTTTTTCTACTTCTTTATTCTTACCTCTTTTTCTATCAAAAAATTCATCACATGCTTTTTTGAATTGCGCATATATTTCATTTCTCTTTTTTTCAGGTACAGGCCCTATTTCTTTCCATTCTTTTTGTAAGTCTTTCAGCACATTGGCAGCCTTATCTATATCTTCACTATTTTTTACTTCCAGGGCTTTAGCCAATAATTCTTGTTTCTTTTGAAGATTCTCATCTCGTTGCCCTTCTAATTTTTTGAAGAACTGACTCTTATTGTTAAAAAACAATTTAAATGCCGACCAGAATCTTTTGTTTACTGCTTTAGCTTTGTCTCGAGGTAAGCCTCCTACAGCAGTCCATTTGTTTTGAAGCTCCAGAATTTCCTTTGTTTTTGAATTCCATTCTGTTATCCTGTCAGAATCAAATTCTGTAAACACCTGTACTTCTTCTGCTAGTTGAGCTTTTACTTCCAGGTTTTTACCGAGTTCCTCTTTGAGGGTTTCTACAAATTCTCTTCTCTTAGCGTATACAGCATCACTGGCAGCCTTAAATCTTTGCCAAAGTGGCTCCTGGTCTTCTTTGGGTACCGGGCCTATGTGTTTAAATTCCTCATGAAGCTCATTTAAGTGCTTGGTTGCTTCTTTTATATTTTCCAACTTATTTAAGCTCTCAGCTTTTTCACAAAGTTCTAATTTTGCTTCCAGGTTCTTTTTGCGGTCTAATTCTTTGAGTTCAAAATAGATACTTCTGTTGTCGTAAAACCGATCTATGAGAGCGCTGTAATTTGCCCATAAGCTTTTAACATAGCCATTCGGAACTGGGCCCACGGCTCTCCATTCATCCTGGATCTTTTTTAAGGAACTTATACTGGCATTGGTTTCTTCTGAATCTACCAATTGGCGCATTTTTTCCAGTAATTGATTTTTTACTTCTAGGTTTTGATCCTTATTTCTTTCCAATTGAGCAATAAGCTGGCCTTTTCTATCTTTAATAAGTTGAAATGCTGCTTGGTAGCGATCATCCAATTTATCACCTCTATATTCAAATCCATCTTCTTCACCTCCTTCAGCAATAAAATTTTCATAAGCGGATTTTCTTTCAGTATCTTTTATTTCATTGTAATGAGGTCTAATCTCTTTTAATTGCTGATCAGCTTTTCTGGGGTCATCTAATTTACTTAGCTCTTCTACTTTCTTTACCAGGGCTTCCTTATCAAAGTTTGAATAATCAATAGCTTCCTCTTCATCTTCCTCTTGATTTTCATCGCTCTCTTGATCCTCATTTGATTCTTCTTTGCTGGTATCTTCAGTTGGGCTTGCTACTATTGCTTCAACCGTGTTTTTATCTTTGTCTGCTGTATTTTCAGTTGTTGACTCTTCTTTTGTCGCTTGTGTGTTATCTTCCTTGTTGTCTTCGGGGGTAGTACTGGCAGTAGAGGCATCTTCTTTTTCCAGCTCTGAAGTTTCATGATCTTTTTCAGAAGATGTTAACGGTTCAGATTCAGTGGCTTCTGCTTTTTTTTGATCTACCTCCTCTTCAATATTGTGTTGTTGCTGAGTACTTTCTTCTTTTGCGATGGATTTGTTTTCCGAATTTTCCTGTGAATCTATCTTGTTTTCTGTTTGATCTTCCACAATACTGTTTCTGTTTTCTTGCTTTTCCATAAGGTCGATTTTATTCCTGTTTTTTCACAGGCTACGTGTACCAAAATCAATAAACATAAAGCCTTACTAAACTTCGTGTTATTATTTTTAAATTTAAATATTATAAGTCTGAATATGAGTCACTTATATATTATATTCTTAATTATTTTTATTGAATTATGCAAATCTAATCAAATCAATTAATTTAATCGTGGATCAATTGGATAATTTGAGATCATCTTAAACTTACCACCCATTTCGTTTAGTGCATTTTTCCAGAGTTGATCAGCATCCATATCAAACACTTGTTCTTTTTTTGCTTGATCAGAAATTATCCAGGTTTTTTCTTTAAACTCCATTTCTAATTGCCCTGATGACCAACCTGAATATCCTAAAAAGAACTTAAAATCTGCCGGCTCAATTTGATCTGTGTCTACCAATAGCTGCAATTGTTCAAAATTTCCACCCCAAAATATACCGTTTCCCAGGTCGATACTTCCTTCCAATAGATCGCCTTGCGTGTGTAATACATGAAGTGTTTCTTGTTCCACCGGTCCACCTACATAAATAAGTTCGTTGTATGAAGAATCTTCCATCACATCGCTATATTTAAGTAGAGAAGGTTTATTTAGAACAAAGCCAAAAGAGCCTTCATCATTATGTTCACACAATAATATTACTGTTCTTTCAAAGTTTGGATCCGGTAAAAATGGCTCCGATATTAATAAGTCTCCTTTAGCAGGTTTACGGTGTTCCTGATGTCCAAAATAATCCATAAATAGCTGTTTACATTTTATATTATTTAACATACTGATGCTAAGTAATATATGTTTTTACATAGACAGTTCAAATGCAAAATTCGTTGGAATCGGAATAGAAAAACTATTTATATCCTTTAATTTTGCTAATCCATAACTATTTATTACCTGCACAAGTTTAAGGTATTTCAAATAATTTGATCAAACATGTTTTTAATATGCAAATAGCTGATCTGAGGGTTGATTATAAAAAAGAAGCATTAGATGTAGATCATCTTTTAGCCGACCCTTTACAACAATTTGAAAAATGGTTTCAAGAAGCACTAAATGCAGCAGTACCCGAAACAAATGCTATGGTACTTTCTACAGTAGATGATCGAGGACAACCCAATTCGAGGGTGGTGCTATTAAAGGGAATTGAGGAAGGGAAGTTTATTTTTTATACCAATTATGAAGGTAGAAAAGGTAAACAAATTGCTCAGAACCACAGAGTAGCTATAAATTTTTTTTGGCAACCACTTGAAAGACAAGTAAATATAATTGGTACTGCTGAAAAAGTAGCTTCCGAGGTTTCTGATCATTATTTTCATAGTAGACCCCGTAAAAGTCAGATCGGTGCCTGGGCTTCTTCCCAAAGCGAACCATTGGCCAATCGTAATCATCTGAAGAAAAAATTTATACGGCATGCACTGCGCTATTTTGGCCGGGAGGTGCCCAGACCTCCTCACTGGGGCGGATATGGAGTTAAACCTTCTCGTATTGAATTTTGGCAAGGACGCCCCAGCCGCCTACATGATCGAATGCAATACTCGTTGGATCAAACAGGTGTTTGGAAAATAGAGCGTCTTTCTCCCTGATGAGTCAAAACATATACTTGCAACGATATGCTACGCCTGGTCCTCGTATCAAAAAAGAACCCGTTGATAATTTGCGTTTGGTAGTAGTGATACCTTCTTATCGAGAGCCACACTTAGATTTAGCGTTGCAGAGCCTGATCAACTGTAAACAACCGCCATGTGAAGTTGAAATAATTGTGGTTGTTAATCATAGTGAAAATGCAGATGAAGAAACCAAGACGATCAATCAGCAATCATTGGCTACTGGCAAGGAAGTAACAGAAAATGCACCCGAATGGCTCAAAGTTCATTTTTTACAAGTATACGATATGCCTGCTAAGCATGCCGGGGTGGGACTTGCCCGCAAAATTGGCATGGATGAAGCCGTAAGAAGATTTGAACAACTGAAAACTGGTAATGAAAGCATTCATAAGCAAGGAGTTATCATTTGTTTTGATGCAGATTGCACCTGTGAAAGCAATTATCTTATCGCGATTTACAATCATTTTATACAAAGCAATACCCCTGCCTGTGCTATTTATTACGAGCATCCAATTGCTGGAGAGCAGTATTCCGATTCAGTTTATGCAGGAATTATACAATACGAATTGTATTTGCGGTATTATGTAGATGCTTTGCGATGGGCGGGTTATCCATTTACCTGGCAAACGGTGGGTTCAGCCATTGCAGCGCGATCTCATATTTATCAAAAGCAAGGCGGTATGAATTTGCGAAAAGCAGGAGAAGACTTCTATTTTTTACAAAAGTTATTTCCTTTGCCCGGCTTCAGTGAATTAAATACTACTAAGGTTATACCTTCTCCTCGTGTTTCGGAGCGGGTGCCATTTGGCACCGGAAAAGAAATAAGCCAATGGGTTAATCAGCAAAAAGATGTATTAATGAGCTATGCTCCTGAGTCTTTTAAGGAATTAAAGCAATTTTTGAATATATTACCCAGTATTTATAGCTCAAATGAAGTAGGGGAGACATTAAAGCAATTGCCTATCAATATTCAAATATATCTTGAAGCAAGGGGTTTTGCACCTGCTTTACACAAAATGAAGAATAATGCCGGGCACTATTCTTCATTTATAAAGCAGTTTTATGCCTGGTTTAACGGGTTAAAAGTGCTGCAATTTTTTCACTTTACACGTGATGAGCAAAGCCAACAGGAGGTACCAATTTCTGAATCGGCTCTATGGTTGTTAAATGAATTTAATACTAGCGATCAAATAATATATGATCCTGCAGAACTATTAAAACAATTTAGAAAAATAGATAACGAGTGGAACTATAAGGTTACCATTGATTAAAATCAAGCAATTGCTAAATCCTGGTTACACTAAAACATCTTCAATTGATCATCGTCATTCTTTTTGCCACCTAAATTTATGGTACTTCCTACTTTGTATTTTTCATTTTCATGTTCCTTTTGATTGCTTACCAGTTTTAGAGAATGAATTTCATTAGTAGATAATCTATTGCCTATTGATTTCCAGCCTTTTACATCAATCAAGATATCAAAATCATGCAGCATTATTTCTTTTTCACCTTTCTTGAGGTAAACAATCTCTAGCTGTGGCTCTTTTTCTGTAGTTACAATGGCTAGAAATGATCCACGAGTTTCGCTAATGAAAGCAAATCGCTTATCTATAGAGGTGGTTTCAATATTGAAGCGTTTCACAAAGTAATGTTTGCTTTTTTTGTCAAAATAAACACACGAAACTACTTTGGCAGGTTCAAATTTTTCAATCAGCATGATGTTTTCATGTTCATACCTATTGGTTAACTCAAAATTAGTAAGTTCATAAGAACCATCTTTATAAATAACCAAAATGGTATCTCCTTCACGAAAAGTGCCCAGATACTTTCCTCTTTCATCAGTATTAATTCTACCTACGGAGCTATCGTACCAGATATCCAAGCCGCCTAGAGTGGATGCACCTTCTGATTTCAAGCTTATTTTTCTAATAGGATATTTGGTAAGAGTATTCCCTTGAGAATTTCGGCCTTTTATATCCAGATCGGCAAAATCAAAATCAAATTCCTTTTTACGGGCTTTAGACTTCGCGGTAAGGTTTATGTTTACAACTTCAGCCTCTCCATTAGGATTGGCGGTAAAATAAAGCACCTTAGATCCCCTGCTCCCTTTGGTAAGATTGTACTCTTTGTCGCGGGTAATGGCCAGTACCTGAAAACGTTTCGAAAATGATTTTCCAGATGCTCCATCTAAGTAAATTAAATTATAAACCATGCGTTCATCATTCTTTTTAAAAACTGCAACATGAATGATGTCTTTACCCACAAAGGTTTTGTCGCTTATTTTGGTGACCTTAAATATGCCATCCCTTCTAAAAACAATAATGTCGTCAATATCGGAGCATTCACTTACAAATTCATCTTTTTTGAGTCCCGTGCCTATAAATCCATCTGCTCGATTCACGTACAATTTCGCATTGTTAGCGGCAACTACTGCTGCAGATATATTTTCAAAAGATTTAATTTCTGTGCGTCTTTCTTTGTCTTTGCCATACTTTTCTTTCAGTTTTTTAAAGTAATTGATGGCATATTGGGTTATATTAGCCAGGTTGTACTCTACTTCTTTTAATTCCTCTTCCAGCTTACGCATCAATTCATCAGCCTTAAAAGCGTCGAATTTAGATATTCGCTTTATCTTTATTTCTGTAAGGCGCACGATGTCGTCTTGCACAATTTCGCGATAAAATTGTTTCTTGTAAGGCTCAAGCCCCTGGTCGATTGTGTCTAATACACTCTCCCATGTTTCACACTCCTCTATATCACGATAAATTCTGTTCTCAATAAAAATCTTCTCCAGGGATGAAAAGAGCAGCTTTTCAAGTAACTCATTCTTGCGAATTTCTAATTCCCTGGTTAGCAGATCAATAGTTTGATCCGTATTTATTTTCAATATTTCGTTTACGCTCAGAAAATGAGGTTTATCGTCAATAATGACGCAGGCATTGGGAGATATTGAAACCTCGCAATCTGTAAATGCATAAAGGGCATCAATGGTGATGTCCGGTGACTGACCAGGAGCTAAAGAAACCAATATTTCAACATCTTTGGCGGTGTTATCAACCACCTTCTTGATTTTTATTTTTCCTTTATCATTGGCTTTGATTATAGAATCAATCAAACTTGTGGTGGTCACACCATAAGGGATATCTTTTATTACAAGTGTTTTCTTATCATATTCTTCTATTTTAGCTCTTACCCTTATTTTTCCCCCTCGTCGCCCTTCATTATAATCAGAAAAATCTGCAAGGCCTCCATTAGGAAAATCCGGTAGAATATTTGTTTCTTTACCTTTTAAAATGGCAATAGAAGCTTCAATTAATTCATTGAAATTGTGAGGTAATATTTTTGTGCTTAAACCTACGGCTATACCTTCTACCCCCTGTGCCAGAAGTATGGGGAATTTTGCCGGGAAGGTTACCGGTTCTTTTTTTCGCCCATCGTAACTAAGCTGCCATTCAGTAGTTTGGGGGTTAAAAACAACATCAAGTGCAAATTTTGATAATCGGGCTTCAATGTACCTGGGTGCAGCCGCCGGATCTCCCGTGCGTACATCACCCCAGTTACCTTGTGTATCTATCAACAGGTCTTTTTGTCCCATGTTTACCATGGCATCACCAATAGAGGCATCGCCGTGAGGGTGATATTGCATGCTTTGTCCGATGATGTTTGCCACTTTATTATAACGGCCATCATCCATTTCTTTCAAGGCATGCAAAATCCTTCTCTGTACAGGCTTAAGACCATCGCCAATAGCTGGTACTGCTCTTTCCAGAATTACATAAGAGGCATAATCGAGAAACCAATTTTCATACATTCCAGTAATTTGCAACGATTCATGCAATCCTTCTTCCTCTTTATGACTTTGTCCGTTTTCTTCCATTTCCTTCTTTTTTACTAGTCTTTATTCAGCCACAGTTGCTTCTTCTGATTCTTTTTCTGCCAATGCTTCTACAGGATCAGCTTCGGCCTCTACAATGTCTTTTTCTATTTTTAGGTTTCCAATGATAAATTCTTGCCGCTGAGGCGTATTCTTACCCATATAAAAACTCAGCAATTGTTTCACGCTAGTATCCTTGCTTAGCAAAACAGGCTCTAGCTTGATATCCTCGCCAATAAAAGCACCAAATTCGTCTGGCGAAATTTCTCCTAATCCTTTAAATCGAGTAATTTCAGGTTTGCCAGTCAATTTGTTAACGGCCTGCTGCTTTTCCTCTTGGCTGTAGCAATAAATGGTTTCCTTTTTATTTCTAACCCTAAATAAAGGTGTATCTAAAATAAAAAGGTGTCCGTTACGCACCAGGTCCGGGAAAAATTGCAGGAAAAAAGTTAGCAATAACATTCGGATGTGCATTCCATCCACGTCGGCATCTGTTGCAATTACTATTTTAGCATAGCGTAAGCCGTCCAATCCATCTTCAATATTAAGTGCATGTTGAAGCAAGTTAAATTCTTCATTTTCATAAACTACTTTTTTGGTAAGGCCATAACAGTTGAGCGGCTTACCTCTTAAGCTGAAAACTGCTTGCGTTTGTACATCTCTTGACTTAGTTAACGAACCACTGGCGGAGTCACCCTCTGTTATGAAAATCATAGTGTTTTCTCCGCCATCTTTATTGTCGTCTAAATGCAATCGGCAATCCCTTAGTTTTTTATTATGCAGGTTGGCTTTTTTTGCTCTTTCATTGGCCAGTTTTTTTATACCGGCAATTTCTTTACGCTCTCTTTCTGATTGCAGAATGCGCTTTTCCATGGCTTCTGCCACTTCCTTGTGCCTGTGTAAGTAGTCATCCAGGTTTTTAGAAACAAAATCGTTGATGAAAGTACGCATGGTAGGTCCATCGTGTCCTATGGTTTGCGAGCCAAGTTTTGTTTTGGTTTGCGATTCGAATACAGGATCCTGAATTCTGATGGATATGGCGCCAACAATACTGGCACGCACATCAGTGGCATCATAATTTTTATTAAAGTGGTCTCTTACTGTTTTTACAATGGCTTCGCGCAAAGCGGCCAGATGCGTACCGCCGTGGGTTGTATGCTGCCCGTTTACAAAAGAGTAATACTCTTCACCGTATTGGCTGGTATGTGTAAGAGCAATCTCAATATCTTCTCCTTTAAGGTGTATAATTGGATACCTTAAACTGTCTTCATCAGTTTTTCTATTTAATAAATCGAGTAATCCATTTTCAGAATGATATTTTTTGCCATTGACTATAATTGTAAGGCCGGAATTTAGAAAAGCATAATTCCATATTTGATTTTCTATGAAATCAATGATGTAGCGGTAATTCTTAAAAATAGAACCATCGGGTTCAAATGCCACTAATGTACCATTGGCTTCATGGGTTTTGCTTTCTTTGGCTTCATTAACCAATTCTCCCATGGAAAATTCTGCCACTTTGGTTTTCTTATCACGGAAAGACTGGACTTTAAAATAATTTGATAAGGCATTTACTGCTTTAGTACCTACACCATTAAGTCCAACAGACTTTTGAAATGCTTTTGAATCGTACTTACCACCGGTATTTATTCGAGATACGCAATCGACCACTTTCCCTAATGGAATTCCACGGCCATAATCTCTTATTTCTACCCGCTGATCAGTAATTTTGATATCGATCTTATTACCGGCACCCATTAGGTGCTCATCAATACTATTGTCGATTACTTCCTTTAGCAAAACATATATACCATCGTCGTAAGATGAGCCATCGCCCAACTTACCGATGTACATACCGGGGCGCAATCGTATATGCTCTTTCCAGTCGAGTGACCGAATACTATCTTCTGTATAATTTGCTTTGCTTTCTGCCATCTTCCCTTTATTTTGAATTCAAATACTGTAAAATTACGAAATATA
>Ga0207419_1001871_pt1 | contig 14841 bp, 12 predicted proteins | sample ElkSloMetagenome_4_FD_184723 | JGI IMG/M metagenome (GOLD analysis project Ga0207419, IMG submission 184723) | Hot spring microbial communities from Elkhorn Slough, Monterey Bay, USA - MD2A (version 2) | ecosystem: Environmental > Aquatic > Marine > Intertidal zone > Estuary: Microbial mat ...
GAAGTATTTTTTGACGTGGGAAGACAAAGAGTTGAACAACTGCATTCTGAACACTCCTGATATCACTTTCCAGTTGACAAATTCCAAGATCGACCTACTTGGTTTGTGCACCAGGTCATCCATCCCTACCCGATATTTGTATTCGGCCTGCTTTAAAAAGCGATCGAGCTTTTTGCTACTTCCTGATTCTCTCTTTTCAAAATCGGCTTTTAGTTCTTCGAGATTGGCTGGAATATTCCATTCCTCGTCTTTAAAAAAGACCTTGTAAGATGGACTGAGTCGTTGGAGTTGATAATATTGTTTAATCTCTTTGCCGAAGCGCTGAAAATAGTTTTCAAACACATCTGGCATCCAATACCAACTTGGACCCATATCAAAAGTAAAACCGGAGGCTTGGAACTGTCTAGCTCGCCCTCCGGCTTGATCATTCTTTTCAAGTACTACTACGCGGTAACCCTCATCGGCAAGGGTAGTTGCCGCTGCCATTGATGCAAAACCAGATCCAATGACAACTATTTTCTCTTTCACGCGCTAAAATTAAGCGTAATCCTTGAGTGCTGAGGTTAATTTCTTCCTTGCCAAAAATATTCTACTCTTCACTGTTCCGATTGGCATATCTAGTTCTTCAGCAATTTCTTTATACTTGAATCCTTCGTTGTGCATTTTAAATGGTATTCTACACTCGTCATTCAAGGCTTCGATGGTTTTTTTGATCTCCTTGTAATTGTATTCCGACTCGGGAGAAATTGGCGAATGCTTCTTTGTAGAATTTACAAAGTAATCATCAGCAGTATTATCAATTATAGTCCTTTTTCTAACCGCTCTTCTGTAATTATTGATGAAGGTGTTCTTCATAATAGTGTAAAGCCAAGCCTTCAAATTGGTCTTTTCCTGAAACTTGTCTTTGTACTTAAGGGCTTTTAAAAAAGTTTCTTGTAATAAATCTTCTGCATCTTCATTATCTGCAGTCAATTTTAATGCAAAATACTTCAATGGATTTTGGTAAGAGAGTAGCTGTTCGTTAAATTCAATTGCAGTCATGTGAATACTTGTTTAATTAATATGAATCAAAGTTAAACAATATGTACCTACACACAAATATTTTTGTTGAATTTTTTCTAAAAAAAGTTAAACAAAGGATTAACTATTTAGAAATGAGAGAGTTAATTAGTTAACAAATTGCAAGATATCTTGATAATTGGATGCTCTAAGCACCTCATCGGGATAATTCAGCTTCAAATATGACTGGTGTTCGTTCTCCACATAGATCACATTGTCGCATTCACTTTTAGAAAGATCGAGTAAAAATTGCTCAATATCTTTCTTGCTTTTCACAATGCTGTAAGTTAAAACCCAATTAGGCTTAAGGGTGTTTACGAAATCAATGGTTTGGGCTACTGGGGTAGATTGTCCAAGATAATACACTTGAACTCCATCCTTCTTTAGAAGATAGCTGAAAAACAAGAGTCCGAGCTCATGAAATTCTCCTTCCGGTAAAAATAATATTGCTTTTCGCCCGTCAGTATTATTTTGCTCAAGTGATTCGATTTCTGCAATTAATTTACCTCTTATCAAACCCGTGATCAGATGTTCTTGCGTGGCCTGTATTTCTCCCGACAACCATAAGACTCCAACCTTTTCTAGGTAGGGGTATATGATATCAGTAAAGGTTTGTTCAAAACCCAACTCCTTCACATAAGAACTGAATAATTCGTGAAATCGTGCTTCATCAAACTTGGTCATGGTGACGATCAAGTCGTTGATTCGCTTGCGATTCATCGTCTCTCCATCATTGATCTCAAGAACAGCCTTCTTTAACTCTTCGTCAGTAAAAGAGACTACTTCAGATATTCGAATACCATTGGTGGTAAGGAGTGAGACATTTAAGATCTTAATCAGATCTTGGTCTGAGTAATATCGAATATTTGTGTCAGTTCGTTCGGGATTGAGTAAATTGAATCGCTTTTCCCAAATTCGCAGGGTGTGCGCTTTAATTCCCGACAGACTTTCCAACTCTTTTATAGAGTACTTTCCCATTATTAAAGCAGTTATTAATTGAAAACGTATTTCCAGTTGTTTTGTTCTAACTTTCTGACACTTTGCTGCTTAATTTTGATATATGCCTGAATTCACCAATTTACGTACCCAAATTCAAGCTGCTCCAAATAAGCCTGGAATCTATCAATATTTCGATAAGAATCAGCGCTTTCTGTACATTGGTAAGGCAAAAAACCTAAAGAATCGAGTCTCCTCCTACTTCAACAACGACCGATCCAAAAGTGGTCGTACACGACTCATGGTAAGCAAGATCGTCGAGATCAAATACATCATTACCGAAACAGAATTCGACGCTTTACTTTTAGAAAACAGCTTGATCAAAAAGCATCAGCCACGCTACAATGTGATGCTAAAGGACGACAAAACCTACCCCTGGATATGCATCAAGAACGAACGCTTTCCAAGAATCTTCAAAACCCGAACACTTATTCAGGATGGTTCAGAATATTATGGACCATACGCTTCAGTGAAGATCATGAACACCTTGCTTGATCTGGTAAGAAAGACTTATAAATTGAGAACTTGCTCGTACAACCTGAGTGAAGAAAACATTCAAGCCGGCAAATTCAAAAAATGCCTCGAATTTCATATTGGCAACTGTAAAGCCCCTTGTGAAGACCTTCAGAGCGCCGACGAATATCACGACCACATCAATGAAATTCGCAAAATCATTAAGGGTGACGTAAATGAGGTAAAAAAACACCTTAAGGCTTCCATGCAATCTGCTTCGGAGGCGCTTGAGTTTGAGCAAGCAGCAAAACTCCAAAAAAAGATCGAGGCCATTGAAAAGTTTCAGGCGAAATCCACGGTAGTTAATCCTTCTATTCACAATGTGGACGTATTTAGCCTGGTGGCGGATCAAGACCTCGCTTATGTGAATTACATGAAAGTCAACAGTGGGGCCGTCGTGCAAGCGCACACTTTGGAAATGAAAAAAAGGCTTGATGAAAGCAAGGAGGAATTGCTAACCATGGCCATCACTGAGATGCGAAATCGCTTCAACAGCTCGTCAAAAGAAGTTATTGTGCCTTTTCTTCCCGAAGCAGAAATGGAAGGTGTCCATTTTCACCAACCACAAAGGGGCGACAAAAAAAGCTTATTGACACTCTCCGAACGCAACGCAAAGTACTTTATGCTTGAGCGGAGAAAGCAAGAAGCTAAGCGAGACCCTGAGCGACACACCAATAGAATTCTGGAAGGATTAAAAAAGGACTTAAGACTCAATTCCCTACCTGACCATATTGAATGTTTTGACAACTCGAACATACAAGGAACCAACCCCACAGCAGCCTGCGTAGTTTTTCGAGATGCTAAGCCTTCAAAAAAAGAGTACCGCCATTATAACATTAAGACTGTGGTGGGGCCTGACGACTTCGCCTCCATGGAAGAGGTCGTACATCGGCGGTATAAGCGACTTTTGGAAGAGGGGGAATCACTTCCGAAGCTCGTAGTGATCGACGGCGGTAAGGGTCAATTAAGTTCTGCCTTGAAAAGTTTGGAGCGCCTTGGGCTAAGGGGTAAAGTGCCTATCGTTGGCATTGCTAAACGGCTGGAAGAGATCTTTTATCCGGGCGATAAATACCCTTTGTTTCTCGATAAAAAAAGCGAAAGCCTTAAGGTGTTACAGCATCTGAGAAACGAAGCCCACCGTTTCGGCATCAAACATCATCGGAATAGGCGTTCTGCAGCCAGTATTAAATCAGAGCTCAATGAGATCAATGGGATTGGTGCGCAGTCGGTACAGGAATTACTCTCTCACTTTAAGTCTGTGAAACGGATTAAAGAGGCGGATTTAAAAGAGTTGAAAGTGGTGCTACCCCCTAACCGAGCAAAGCTTGTCTACGATTATTTTCACTAGGGATTAATTAAGCTGGTCGGCGAGGATCCTCATCTCGACAGCCGGTGAAATCTTTTCATAAAGGATCCGGTATACAGCAGTGGCGATCGGAATGTCTACTTCGTATTTTTCGTTGATCTTGATGATGCTCTTTGCCGCATAATACCCCTCTGCCGTCATGTTCATCTCCATCTGGGCAGACATCACAGAGTAACCCTTACCAACCATGCTGCCAAAGGTTCGGTTACGACTGAATTGTGAATAAGCTGTTACCATTAGGTCTCCCAAATAGGCGGATGATTTGACATCTCTATGAATTGGATTCAAGGCATCTACAAACCGCTCGATCTCTTGTATGGCATTGGAGATCAGGACGGCCTGAAAATTATCTCCATACCCTAGCCCATGATAAATTCCGGAAGCCACTGAATAGATGTTCTTTAAAATCGCCGAGATTTCTGTACCAAATAGATCATCAGACACACTAGTCTTGATGTACCGACATTCTAATTGCTCGGCAAAGTCTTGTGCAATGTCTTCATCCTGACAGGCAATAGTGAGGTAAGAAAGCCTTTCTAACGCTACTTCTTCCGCATGGCAAGGCCCTGAGATCATTACAATCTGTTCGTATGGGGTTCCAAATCGTTTATGAAAAAAACGGGCCGGGATTTGATGCACTTCAGGCACAATTCCCTTCACGGCAGACACCACGACTTTTTCTTTAAGGTCTTGGTTATCTCTGTCGCCGAATACATCCATTAAAAAGGCTGAAGGGGTTGCAATCACCACAGTTTCGGCAGACTTGATTACTTCACTTAAGTCGTTACTCACTCGGATCTTGTCCTTTTCGAACTGCACTGCGGAAAGGTATCGTGGGTTGTGAAAGTACTTGTTGATGTAGTTTGCTTTGTCGGCATCACGCATCCACCAATGCACCATATCGGCGTGGTTGCACAACATCTTTACAATCGCTGTAGCCCAGCTCCCGCCTCCGATAACACTTACTTCTTTCTTACTCAAGTTGATGAATTGATGTAAACGAAGATACACATTATCGGTTAGGCTTTCAGCACGACTTTTTTATCGTCTCCCTCAACCACTACCTGTGCGAGCTGCTTCTTATTGAGGCCTTTCATTCCTTTATCCCACTGCTTATTACTTAGCGCCGCTTTCTCTTTCAATTCCAAGAGATTGATCTCTCCTGCATCTTTGAGAAGATTGAAGATAACCTTTTCTGAATCACTCAATTCAACTTTCTTGGCCTCCGGTTTCATTTGAGGGAAGAAAAGCACCTCTTGAATGGACACATTGTTAGTAAGGAACATAACCAGGCGATCAATGCCGATTCCCATACCTGAGGTAGGAGGCATGCCGTATTCCAAAGCTCTCACAAAATCCTGATCAATGAACATGGCTTCGTCATCTCCCTTTTCAGATAGTTTCAACTGGTCTTGGAATCGTTCCAGCTGGTCAATTGGATCGTTGAGCTCCGTATAGGCGTTAGCTACCTCTTTGCCGTTCACCATGAGTTCGAACCTTTCGGTCAAGGTAGGGTCTTCGCGGTGCTTTTTACATAGCGGTGACATTTCTACTGGGTAATCAATGATAAAAGTAGGCTGTACGAAATTCTTTTCGCAATGCTCTCCAAAGATCTCGTCGATCAACTTCCCTCTTCCCATGCTTTGGTCTACCTCTATCTTTAGCTCTTTGCAAACCTGTCGAATCTCTTCCTCGCTTTTCGTCTTAAGGTCATGTCCCGTATACTCTTTGATGGCGTCAAAAATGGGCACCTTGCGATAAGGGGCCTTGAAATCGATCTGTTTGCCTTGAAACTCTACCTTGCTAGAGCCGTGCACATCCAAACAAACCTTTTCCAAAAGTTCTTCGGTAAAGTTCATCATCCAATGGTAGTCTTTGTAGGCTACGTAGATCTCCATGACGGTAAATTCCGGATTGTGTGTGCGGTCCATTCCCTCATTGCGGAAATCCTTCGCAAACTCATACACTCCTTCGTACCCTCCAACGATCAATCTTTTCAAATAAAGCTCATTGGCCACTCTGAGGTACAGGTCGGTGTTAAGGCTATTGTGATGAGTGATAAAAGGCCGGGCGGCGGCACCTCCAGGAATTGGTTGTAAAATGGGTGTTTCGACTTCCAAATACCCTTTTTGGTTGAAAAAAGCCCTCATGGAATTGATCACTTGGCTGCGCTTTATGAAAGTTTCCCGCACCTCTGGGTTCACGATCAGGTCCACATAGCGTTGTCGATAGCGTTGTTCGGGGTCAGTGAATGCATCGTGCTTGTTTCCCTCTTCGTCTGTCTTCACTACTGGCAGTGGTCTCAAGGCTTTGCTAAGTATCGTGAATGACTTCACCTCTACAGATACCTCCCCGACCTTGGTTCTAAACACTTTCCCTTCTATTCCAACGATATCTCCAATGTCCAGCAATTTTTTGAACACCTCATTGTACAGGCTCTTATCTTCTCCTTGACAAAGCTCATCCCGGTTGAAATAAAGCTGAATTCTTCCTTCTTGGTCTTGTAGCTCGGCAAACGAAGCTTTACCCATAATTCTCCTGCTCATGATCCTCCCTGCCAATTTAACCTCTATGTCAGCAGATTCGTCTTTTTCAAATTCGCTTGCTGCGGAAAGGCTATGGTGGGTTCTTTGAAACTCCTCAGGAGGAAAGGGGTTTACGCCTCTCTTTCTCAGTTCGGTTAATGCTTCTCTGCGGTTGATCTCCTGCTCGCTAAACGCTCTACTCATAAGGCCTTAAATTAGGCCGCAAAGATAAGATTATGCTAAGAATTCTTTAATGGCAGCCTTACATTTTGCGGCTCATAATCTGTCATTTTTTCTTTTATTTGTAGGCCTTATGGAGAACGAATACATGAAGGGACTGATCGAGTCGTTCAGTCAACACCTTAAAGAGGCCAATGAAATTGGCAAGCAAACAATTTTCGAATCGGCTGAAAAGGAAATCCACAACGTAGTGGTTTGCGGACTTGGTGGTTCCGGAATTGGCGGAAGCATCGTGAGCAAGTTGGTAGAAAGTGAGCTGGCCGTTCCCTTCATCAGCTTAAAGGGTTATCATCTTCCCGCTTTCGTAAGCTCCAATTCTTTGGTAATCTGTTGCTCCTACTCTGGAAATACGGAAGAAACCCTTAGTCTTTACCATCAAGCCGTTCAAAAGGGAGCCGAAATTGCCATTATTACTTCCGGAGGAAAATTTAAAGAACTCGCTAAATCAGAAGGCTACAATCACCTGGTTATTCCAGGAGGGCTTCCTCCTAGAGCCGCATTTGGTCTTGCTTTTCCACAGTTGCTATTCTGTCTACATAAATACGATCTAATTGGTTCCGCGCTGATCGATGACCTCAACAAAGGCGTCGCCTTAATCGAGACGAATGAAGAGAGTGTACAGCGTGCCGCGAAGGAACTCGCTAATTTTTTAAGTGACAAAACACCGGTCATTTATGCAGAAAGCAGATGGGAAGGGGTGCTCATCAGGTTCCGTCAGCAACTGAATGAGAATGCCAAAATGTTATGTTGGCACCATGTGATTCCCGAAATGAACCACAATGAGTTGGTGGGTTGGAGAAAAGAGGATCAAAATCTTGCCGTTGTGATTTTCCGAAGCCAACAAGACTATTATCGCAACCGCGAAAGAATATCCTACAACAAGGAAGTTATTGCAAAATACACCCCAAACATCATGGAGGTTGAAGCAAAAGGCGACTCTTTCATTGCGCAGGCTTTATACTTGATCCACCTAGGCGACTGGTGTTCGTACTTTCTTGCTGAGTCTAAAAGTATCGACTCTGTAGAAGTTGATGTGATCACTGGCCTGAAGAATATGTTGGCGAAGCTCGACTAGCTTTTCTTCATATCTTTAAAATGTGAAATTCTTTGGCTTTATTCTTCGCTTTTTACTGTCTTTATTGATCGCTATTGGCATTGTTGCAGCCATACTTTCATTTACTGAATATTCTTATTTGATCAAGGCGGTAAGCAGCACCTACTTAGAGGGCAAAACCGGCCCCTCAATCTTAGACCACAGCAAATTTGAAAATCGCGTGGTGGAAACAGGGCTCCATAAGCCCTGGAGAATGAATGACTCCACTTCTTTTGAACTTAAAAAAGAAGAAGAAGCTTTGTTGAAGAAATGGGAAACGACTGCTTTTCTGCTCATTAAAAACGACCGGATCGTCCTTGAAAGATATATGGACGACTTCGCTAAAAATACCTACTCCAATTCTTTTTCGGTGGCAAAGAGCTTGGTTTCCATTGCCATTGGTTCTGCCATTCAAGAAGGCTGCATCAGTTCGCTGGATCAAAAGGCGGCAGACTTCTTGCCTGAGCTGAAAGGCAGCGGTTGGTCCAAGATCACCATCCGGCATTTGCTACAAATGAGCTCGGGCGTGGATTTTGGTGAAAGCTATGGCGACCCGTTCGGTTTTATGGCTAAAACCTATTACGGACAAGAGCTAAGAGATCTTACCTTATCTAAAGTGATTGAGCACCCTCCTGGCAAGGTATGGAAATACCAAGGCGGAAATACTTTGGTTCTTTCTTTCATTCTGAAAGCCGCTTGCGGAAAATCCTTATCGGAGTTCTTTTCCAGCCACGTTTGGAAAAAGCTTGGTGCTGCCAACGACGCCTTGTGGACTGTTGCAGAAAAAGATGGATTGGAGAAAGCATATTGCTGTTTTTATAGTAACGCCCGAGACTATGCCAAGATTGGCAAATTGATGCTTCAAAAAGGGGTCTGGGACAAGGACACGATTTTAGATCGCTCCTATATAGCTCAGGCCTTTTCTCCGGTAGGCCTTACTGATGAGGAAGGAGGGGTCATCATGCATTATGCGCTTCATTGGTGGTTAACCACCTACCAAGGACAAAAAGTTCATTATGCAAGGGGCATACAAGGTCAGTACATCGTTTTTATTCCAAGCTGGAATATGATTCTTGTCAGACTCGGCCATCAAAGAGATCCTAATGTTGGCGCCAAGGTTCCTATAGATCTATACGACTACCTGGCTATTGCCCACCGCTTACAACAAGAAGCGTAGCATGCACATCGAAGCATATAGGGATTTTTGTCTCGCTCTTAAAGGTTGTTCGGAAAGCACGCCCTTTGGACCAGACGTCTTGGTTTTTAAAGTGGGGAGCAAAATGTTTTCGCTTTGCGACCTTAAGCGTTTTGAAAGAATCACCCTTAAATCAGATCCTGAAAGAGCGGTTGAGCTGCGAGTGCAACACCTTGAGATCACTCCCGCCTATCACATGAATAAAACACATTGGATTTCGATCGATCCTGCGGGCAGTCTGGATGACGAAATGCTCTTTCGCTTAACCAAAGACAGTTATAATTTAATTGTCCGCTCTTTGCCGAAAAAAGACCAAACTTCATTTTTCCCATTAGATTAACGTATTGAACCCTCATGAGTAACAAGAAAAATCAAACCCGCTTTTACAAGTCGCTTGCCCGCTACTTTCTGCAAGGCTTATTCTATCTGGTTCCTATCACGGCTACCGTTTATGTGATTTTCTATTTGGTGGTGATGTTGGATAGCTTGATCAACTTAGACATCCCTGGCTTGGGAATTGTCATCTTGTTTGTGGTAGTCACCCTGGTTGGCTTTTTGGGCACGCATTTCTTTGTGAACTATTTAAAGCCTTTCGAACGGACCTTAGAAAATACCCCGCTGATCAAGATCATTTACACCTCAATGAAGGACATGATGAACGCGTTCGTGGGGAAAAAAAGACAATTTAATAAACCCGTTCTGGTAAAGGTAGGCGAGGGCATGGAGCGAATTGGTTTCGTAACGAAAGAAAACCTTTCTGATCTAAAACTTAGTAATGATAAAGTGGCTGTATACCTTCCTTTTTCTTATGCCATTTCAGGTGAATTGATGATCGTGCCCAAAGAAAACGTGACGCCTTTGGAGGCCTCCTCGGCTGATGTTATGAAAATGGTTATCTCCGGAGGTGTAGCTGAGCTAAGACCTAAAGAAAATGAATTTCCAGGCTCCTCAGAAGCTGAACAAGATTAAATGTTTCGATTATGTTAAAAAACCTCCTTCTCCTTTTTGCTTCAACCAGCTTACTGTTGGCTTGTCAGTCCTCGAAAAAGGACCAAAATGTACTTACAGCGGAAACTGGAGCCTGGCTGATGAAAATGCGACTGGACGAAGCAGTGCTCCCTTTTAATTTTCATTTGGAAGAAAAATCCGGGGATTATCTAATCCGGATTACCAATGCCGATGAAGAAATCTTGATCACAGAAGTAAATGCATTTAAAGACTCCATCCAGTTTGATATGCCGGTCTACGAGTCTGCTTTCTTTTTAAAGGTGCACAATGCTGATAGCATGAGTGGCAAGTGGGTCAACTACTATAAATCTGACGACTACCAAATAGCGGTGCGGGCAAAACGAACCGATCAAGCTCGCTTTGGTGAAATGTCGAATCGGAAAGATAGCACCCCCCTCCTGTTCTCAAAATATGCGGTCGTTTTCAGTCCGGGTCAGGAGAATTCCTACCAAGCCATTGGTCTGTTTGAAGCGGAAGGAGAAACGGTAAAAGGGACTTTCGCCACAGAAACCGGTGATTATCGCTATTTAGAAGGTCGGCTCGTAAATGATTCGCTCTTCCTTTCTACATTTGACGGATCTCACGCGTTCTACTTTGCAGCAAAAGTTAAGGACAGTACCTTAAAGGGCGTTTTTGTCTCGGGAATTCACCACAGAGAACTTTGGGAAGGCATTAATGATCCAACTTTTAAGTTAAGTAACCCTGACTCGTTAACCTCACTTGTAGATAGCGCTGAGGTAAATTTTGAATTACCTAATAGTGAAGGCCAAAAAGTTTCATTAGGCGATTCGGTTTTTGAAAACAAAGTGAAAATCATCCAGATCATGGGAAGTTGGTGTCCGAATTGCTTGGACGAAAGCAGGTATTTCAATGCCCTTCATAAAAAATATAGTGACTCTGGGCTGGCGATCATTGGAGTTGCTTTTGAGAGAACTCGTTCAGAAAATAGAGCGCTTCAAAACTTAAGTCGATTAGTTGCTAAGGAAAACCTCCATTACCCCTTACTGTTGGGCGGATACAATCGTGATCATCATCCGAGGAAAGTGTTTCCGATGATAGACCGGATCATCTCGTATCCTACCAGCCTCTTTTTAGATAAAGCGAATAAAGTGCGAAAAATTCACACTGGTTTTTACGGCCCTGGCACAGGCTCTTATTATAAGGAGTATAAAGCAGAAACCGAATTGTTTATTGAGTCCTTACTTAGGGAAGATTAGGGTTTTGGTTTAAGTTTTATTCTATTTTCACGGTTGGCGAGTTCCCAGGCCGTATAAAATACCAAACGTGCGATTCTGGTTGTTTTGTCAAAATCGATCTTATCCACAGTATCGGTAGGTTTGTGATAGTCGTCGTGCACTCCACTGAAATAAAAGATTACCGGAATATTGTTCTTGGCGAAATTATAGTGATCTGACCGGTAATAAAATCTATTGGGATCATCGTCTTCGTTGTAACGATAATCCAAGTTAAAGTGGGAATACGTTTGATTTACTGCTTCGCTCAATTCATGCAATTCGTTGCTTAGCTTATCTGATCCGATCAGGTAGACGTAATTACTATCGTCCTCATGATTTTCGTCATATCTCCCAATCATGTCGATATTTAGATTAGCCACCGTTTGCTCAAGCGGAAATACCGGATTATCGGTATAGTATTTTGAGCCTAAAAGTCCTTTTTCTTCACCAGAAACAGGCATGATCAAAATGCTTCTTTTTGGGCCGTGCCCTTCTTTTACAGCTAAACTGAAAGATTGAGCGATCTCAAGCAAGCTAACCGTTCCGGTCCCGTCGTCATCTGCTCCGTTATATACCTTATCGCCTTCAATTCCTAAGTGGTCGTAATGAGCGGTGATCACGATCAGCTCTTGAGGTTTTTCAGATCCCTTTATATAGGCGATCACGTTATCCCCGTTGATCTCACGGTTGGGTTTGTTGATATCGAGTACAAAGTTTACTGGAAACTTTTTCTCAAAAGCTAATCTTCCTTTCTTGTCGATCTTTTTTTGTTTGACCTTTGAAGCGGACATCAGTTTTGCTAATCCCGTATCGCTTAAAGTGATGGTTATTCGTTCAGCTTTTTGTTGATCAGCGGCCAATTTAGTTCTGCTTTTTCTGTAATAATGTCCATATTTATCTAGCTTTTCATCTAAATCGGGATCATGGTAAATAATTGTTTTTGCCTTACCTTCTCTTAGTCTTTCTATCTGTTTTTTTCTTGAATTAAGGGAGTCTTGATCATTTCCGGGCCAAACAAAGAAGTGATTTTTTGAGATCTCAATTTCTTTATAATGGAATTGTAACTCGCCGTTTATTTTTTCATTCATCAGAAAAAATGGACTCATTATGAAATCTTCAAACAGATTCAATTCTATTCCATTAATCACTAACGACACGTTTTTATTCTCCTGCTCAATCAAAGGAAAAGGCTGCCGATAATCCAATCCTTTTACATCTTTTATTCCATAAGACGCAAACTGATTGATCAAATATTCCATAGTTCTTTTCTGTCCTGGCTTCCCTGTTTCTCTTCCTTCATATTCATCTGAAGCAATTACACGAAGATGTTTTTCTATGGTTTTACTTTTTATTTCTTTACCATATCTTAGAGCCAAAGAGTCAGTCGTTTGCCCCTTCGATGAGAAGACTACACCACAAAGCATGGTGCAAAGTATTTTAATTTGAAAACGCTTCACTTATTCTTTTTTTATGATTCAATTTAACTTGCACAACTAGAGGTTGATCTTACTTACTCTCCGCTGGTGTCTTCCTCCCTCAAATTCTGTTTCTAAAAATGCTTTGACTGCTTTTTTTGCCATTTCTTCATCAATAAAGCGAGCCGGTAATGCCAACACATTGGCATCATTATGCGCTTTGGCGAGCTTTGCCAATTCTTCATCCCATGCTATTGCTGAACGAATATCTGCATGTTTATTCAAGGTCATATTGATTCCGTTCGCACTGCCGCATATAGCTACTCCCAACTGGTTATTTCCTTCTTTCACCGAAATTGCCAAAGGGTGAGCAATATCCGGATAATCACAACTTTCCTCAGAGCTTGGTCCAAAATCTTGTACTTGATGTCCAAGATCAGTTATGTAGTCTTTTAATTCTTCTTTAAGCTGAAAACCTGCATGGTCTCCTCCAATTGCCACTTTCATTTATTGTTAATTGAATGTTAGTAATGTATGTTAATAAGCTAAATAAGCTATCATATCTTTTTAAGATTATCGCTTGCTTTAATGGATATAAATGTGAATTGATAATCTACCTCTAGTAAACAACTATTTTATTGCAAAGCTATCATCCTTTTCTAAACATCTTATTATCATTTTAATCTCAGTTAATAAACAGAAGTTATACAAACTAACGATATTAATGCCATGTTAACATATTCTCACAATCGAATGAATAGTAGGTGTTCAATGCACTTTTTCTGTTGAAAAGGTGTTATAGTTATTTAATAAGTCGTTTCAACAATCATTTCGACGAATTTATTTTAACACTATAAACACCCTAATAGTAGTAGTATAATTTCTTTAAATTTTTAAAAATCTATAATATTATATAGTGTTGTTAAGATCTTTCATATTTGGTCTACTTTGTTTGCCATTATTTTTGGCTGCTCAGTTTGTTGATCGAGAGCGAGCGGATTATCAAGCCTATTATTATGAAAGTGGAGCCCTCTCCAGTGAAGGTTATGTGAAAGATGGTAAACCAAATGATTATTGGATCACTTATTATGAAAATCAATTGCGCAAATCAGAAGGCAACCGAAAAGATTTTTTATTGGATGGTCCATGGAAATTCTATGATCCAAAGGGAAATATTAGAGAATTAATTACCTATAAGCAAGGGAAAAAAGACGGACCAAATAAAGTATTTGAAAACTGTCAAATGGTTGAGCTTTCAGTTTTCGAGGAAGGAGTGCAAATTGGTCAGCAATTAAACTTTTACCCAGATTCGGCAGATACGTTACTGAAGGCGAACATACCCTATGCAAATGGTTTAAAAGACGGTATCGCAAAATATTATGCGAAAGATGGCAGACTTACAGAAATTGTAAATTATAAAAAGGGCTTTGTAGAATCGAGAGAAAAGATCAATCAAATTGATGAAAATGGGCAAAGACAAGGCGTTTGGAAGGATTATTATTCAAATGGCAGACTGAAGACAGAAAAGCGATTTAAAGACGGAGAGCTGAACGGATATGTGAAAGAATACAGTGCACAAGGTAAATTAGAGGGAGCTGAATTATTTTTAGAGGGCGAACAACGCTCAGAAGAAGAAAATGAAGCAGATTTTGAAATACGTTACACATATTATCCGGACGGTTCGATTAAATCCACCACTACCTATAACCTGGCAAATGAAAAGGATGGGGTGGCCCAATTTTACGATGAAGATGGTGAAGTAACCAATGCGGAAATTTGGAAGAATGATTACTTGATCGCTAAAGGGATTATTGATCGATCGGGAGTCAGAAGAGGCAATTGGGAAACTTACTATCTCAATGGCACTTTGAAATCAAAGGGAGCCTATAGATCCGGAGAAAAGTATGGAAAATGGGTATACTATTTCAGTTCAGCAAAAGTAGAACAAGAAGGGTATTATGATCAAGCTGGACGTCTCACCGGTGAATGGAGGTGGTATTATGAAAATGGAAGCCTTTTAAGAACGGAAGAATTTTTAAGGGGCGTTGAAGATGGCATGTTGGTAGAATATGCCATGGATTCGACTATCATTACGGAAGGTGAATATCTTGAAGGAGAACGGGAAGGTGAATGGTTCTATCAACTAAATGATCATCAAGAAGAGGGTAAATACCTTTACGGTGAACGTAATGGATA
>Ga0207419_1001874_pt1 | contig 14831 bp, 10 predicted proteins | sample ElkSloMetagenome_4_FD_184723 | JGI IMG/M metagenome (GOLD analysis project Ga0207419, IMG submission 184723) | Hot spring microbial communities from Elkhorn Slough, Monterey Bay, USA - MD2A (version 2) | ecosystem: Environmental > Aquatic > Marine > Intertidal zone > Estuary: Microbial mat ...
CCATTTTGCCATGCAAAATCAATACCATCTGCTCTTACAGTTCGTGATGCAGGAGTTGAAGCCAAGGAATTACTAATATCCATCAACTGAATATTAGGTGCTACTCCTGCTATACCTAAAGTGTTATCTGCTTCAGCTCCTATAACCCCGCTAACTTGGACACCATGATCACCTAATAATCTACTTGGTTGTGTTCCTGATTCTGTGTCAAAGCTTATTGGAGAAAAATTATTGAAATCAGGATGAGTAAACTCTAAACCTTGATCTAATACAGCAACAACAACATCATTGCACCCAGTAGTAATATCCCAGGTTTCACAAATTCCAATATCATTCCCTTCTGTTCCCCCAGCTTGCCCTGTATTAAGTAAATGCCATTGGTCATTGAAAAAATCATCATTCACACAATAAATATTCACATCTTCTATTAAATCTGGTTGTGAAGATGCAAAATATCCTGTTTCGTAAAATAGATTTGCCATCTGAAGAGAATTTCCATTTGAATTTTTATCACAAGATAATATATGCCATAATGGCCTAAATTCAGAATTACCAACTATTTCAATTCCGTGTTTAACGGCTAAATCAATTAAAATTTTTAGATCCTGCTCTTCATGCAATTTAACATAAAAATATTGGGTCAAAGACACCTGTTTTCCATTAACTTTAAATGAAGGTGCTATGTAAAATATTTCAGAAAAATTTACTTGACTTTTGTTGATTGGCTGATCTATAAAGCTCCAATATAACGAATTATCATTAATTCTTCCAGGCAATAAAGAAGACCTTTTATTAATTTTACTGCTTAATTTAATCCTTTCAGGATTTGTGATTTTTACTTCAGGTATACTGAGAACATGAGCAAGAGAAGCTTTGTTTTTAAAATCAATTGAAACGTAAAGTCTTGATGAATCAAGCTCTAATGCATGTTTTTTTCCACCAGCCCAGTAATAATATTCTTGAGAAACAGCTAAGTTAATAGCTAAAAGAATTATAATCTTTATAAGGATAAATTTTTTCATTATAGTTTGCTGTTTTAACTTTTATTAATAATAATTTTAATGTTGTAAGAGATAGGGATTTTTTCATATTTTCTTTCAAGGACTACTAAGTATGTTACCTCAGTAATTACCAAGCAATCAGTTTCTTCAATTTTAACATTAAAATTTATTTTACCATTGCAATTTAATATTTGCTGATTAACTAGTGTTGCGCATTGATGATGCTGATACACACCAGCAAGGATAAAATATTTATCAAAATCAATATTAGGTAAATCATCATTGCAAGTCACAAATTTTTCATAGTCATTTTGGTTTTTAATTACAAAATTGTTTTCCCCCGCTTTAATCTCTAAATTTTTAAATTGACAATTTGCCACATCATATTCGTCTTCATAAAATTGTTCTACAGGTTGAGCTCGATCACCATCACAATTTACTGATACTTCATCTTCACAACCCATCGATACTATCATTATTCCTAATGACATAGTCATTGGCATGAACCATTTGCTAGTTTTTAAAATTGTTTTCATGATTTTTATATTTAAAATGTAAAAGAAACTTCAATTTTAATGACACAGTAATATTTAAAACAGTTGTCAATAATATTATAAAAGTAAACTGGAGAACCGATTCACAGAACCAAAGAAAGGACGAAGGGATATGTCAGGATGCATAATAATTGGTTTGTTTTAGGATTTAAAATTGATTATTAAATAGTATACAACAATCTTACATGTTTTATCTCAAAAATTCTATGAGATAAGTCATAAATAAGCGAATATTTACGTTTTTATAACATGGTAAATATAGGTAGCTTAACTAAAAACAGGTAAATACATATACCGGCTGGAAACGGATGGCTTTAATGACGCTAAGATGTTGATAAAGAAGTAAACCATAAAATTAATTTTTAAAAGACGCACCTCTGCTACAAGCATGGGGTACGTTTTTTATTTGGCCATTATTCTTTTTTATGAAAAATATGCTTTTTCCTAGGCATGTAGTAAAACTGATAATCCTCACCTGCAAGTGGAGCTCAATACCAGTAACTTAGCCTCAAAAAAAACCGGATCGCAACATGAGGTATTACCAGCTTATTTTAATTACCGTCATTACTTTTGCTTATACAATTCTTGAAGCTCAACAAATACAATGGGCTGATAAAGTAGATTTTCAATTCAATCAATTTGGTGAAAGTGATGTAAGTTATTCTGCTCATCAAGTACTGGGTCCTCCAGATGCTTTTCCTCAAGGCAGTATTCATGAAAATGCTTTTCGCTTAAAATATCCCGGTGCTTTTGGTACGCTGGTTTTACAATTTGCCAATCCACAGCCAATACAAGAGTTAGTAATTATAGAAAATTATCTGCCTGGGCGGATTGAAAGTATTTCATTATTTAACGAAAATGGTAAGCGATACCAGTTTTTTGAAAAAGCAGTTGTAGCAGAACCCTCAAATGCCAGAGCCTTATTATTTAATGTACCGTCAACAGCCTACAATGTAGAAAAAATTGAAATTAATATTAATAGCGTTCCCGCTAATGGTTGGGTTCAGATAGATGCTGTTGGCATTGCCAATAATGACGACGTAAATGCCTTTAAACAAGACTTACAGAAGTATGGTGATTTTTTTATAGAAGAAGCCATAACTTTTAGTGCTAAAAAAGAATCTATCGGTGCCCGAATTAATAGTTCATTTATAGATACTAAGCCTGTTATTTCACCAGACGGAAGATCTTTATATTTTGTGAGGCAAAATCATCCGGATAATGTAGGTGGAAAAAATGACCCGCAGGATATTTACGTAAGTCAATGGGTTAATGGTGAATGGGGGGCTGCCCAAAACGCCGGGTATCCTTTAAATGACAAAAATGCCAATGGTGTTTGTTCGGTATCGCCGGATGGTAAGCACATTTATGTAATTAATGATGCCACTCGTAAAGATGAACCAGGCATTTCTATGGCAACCAAAAATGGCATTTCATGGTCGGAGCCTCAACCTTTGGTCATTCATGATTTTTATAATAAATCTTCTTTTCACGATTATTTCATGTCTGCCAATGAGCAATTTTTACTCATGGCTATTGAAAATAATGAAGGAGAAGGCTATCAGGATTTATATGTAAGCTTTAAGAACGCCGATAATACCTGGTCAAAACCAAAAAGTCTTGGATTAACCATTAATACGCCTGCAATGGAGTTTTCTCCATATTTAGCTGCAGATAATAAAACTTTGTATTTTGCTTCGGAAGGCCATCAAGGATTTGGGGAAGCCGATATTTATTATACCAAAAGGTTGGATGATACCTGGCAAAATTGGCTGCCTCCAAAAAACATTGGCAATGCCGTAAATACGGTTGGTTGGGATGGCTATTATGCTGTTTCTGCCAGAGGCGATTATGCATATTTTGTTTCTACCGGCAATGTAATTGATTATTTTGAAGATATTTATCGCATTGCCTTACCACATGAATTTAAACCGGAACCGGTAGCTCTGGTGAAGGGGAAGGTACTGCATGCAGAAACAAAAGAGCCACTGGATGCAAGAATAATGTTTGAAAATACTAAAACCGGATACGAAGAAGGAATTACATCCTCCAATCAGCTGGATGGCTCCTATTCGCTTGTATTGCCGTTGGGTGATAAATATTCTTACCGAGCAATATCTAAGGGCTATATTCCTTTAAGTGAAAATATTGATCTTAGCAATAAGTCCTCGTATCAAGAAGTTTTCCAGGATTTACTTCTTTATCCCATCGAAAAAGGCATAACCATTCGGTTGAATAATTTATTCTTCGAAAGGGGTAAGGCCAGGTTGCTGCCCGAATCACAACCTGAGCTGGAAAGATTATTGACTATTATGAATGAAAATCCTACTTTAGTCATTGAATTAGGTGGCCATACTGATAATCAGGGAAGTAGTAAAGCCAATATGAACCTGTCATTTAGCCGGGTAGAAAAAGTAAAAGAATATCTGGTAGAAAATGATATTGCCAAAAACAGAATGATCACTCAAGGCTATGGAGGCAGCAGACCGGTAGCCAGTAACGCCGACGCGGAAACTCGTAAACTTAACAGGCGGGTAGAAATTAAAATTATGGATTATTAATTCACGTGTTTTTGTAAATGATCATAAATTATTTCTGCCATCAATGCTGCTCCGGCAGCATTTGGGTGAATATGATCGGGGAATAATTCCGATTTCTTCTTAAAAGGCTTATAAAGATTGATTAAATGAGTATCTGTTTTCCTGGCTATTTTTCTAACGGCCGGTACCACCTCCTTTTTTACAACTGATGGTATGATGTCCCAATGCTCTTCAAATGCTGGTACGGGTAAGCAAATAAAAATTTTTGGTTGAGAAGACAATGTCTTAAATTGTTCTATCATATCTAAATAATTGCTGATGTATTGATCAGCATATTGCCAGTTCTGAGGTTTAGTATCATTGGTGCCAAGTTTTATGATTACTACATCCGGCTCAAAAATTAAAGCCTCTCTGAAAGCTTCCTGTTGCCAATAAGGTTTGTCTCCTTTCTTTAGCATGGTAGCACCACTCACACCAAAGTTCTTCACTTGCCAATCCTCTCCTGCGAGAGCTTGTAGTTTGGCCGGGTAGCTATTTTTATCCCTGTTTTCGATGCCTGAACCATAGGTAATACTATTGCCCACGCAAGCTACTTTTACTTGACCATTGCTGTAAAAAGCAATTATAATAAACAATAATAATAACAGATACTTTCTCATAGCCGCGAATTTAGAAGTAAAATGTCTCTTGAGCATTGTTTATCTTTCAAATTTTTTGTGAATTGCAATGGCTCACCTCAATTACCACATCCATTTCCGATTGGCGAGCCGGGGGGCGGAGAAAGAGGCTCATCCATTTCAAAGTCAGCCGGATTTTTTACAAATCTTTCTATTTTTTGCATCGCCCATTGATAATGAGCACGTGTGCTTTCATCTACGTTACCTACAATTATCCGCCGACCTATCCATTGCTGCAATTTCATCAATTGATCAAACGTAATGGCTTTTACTGCTTCACTAGCCTCATTTTTAGCCGAAAGTTGTAGCATAGTTGTCAGCGCTACTTGGTTTACCGTTAGCTGAATTGCTTCTAAATGATCTTCATCTGAATATTCTTTTTTCCAGGTATTGTTTATCAATGCCCCTATTACTTCTTGCAGGCCAGGTTGTAAATTGTCGCGGCTATGATACTCAAATAGTCTTTGTGCTCTGGCCGGATGCAGTAGCAATTGCAGGCTATGCTTGGCAGCAGCTTCAGCCGCCGCCAGCGGATCAAATGTAAGTGAAGTTCTGATAGTTATCAACTCACGGTCACGACCATAACCTAGCGGTTGAGGAGGTATCATTTGTAGTAGCTTTTCGGGTATGGCCAACGTTTCCGGTGCAATGGTGCTAAGGATAGCATCCAGCGCTTTTTTCTGCTGTGTGGGATCAACTTTTTCAGTGATCAATTGTCCATCACCTTTTTGCGCGTAGCGATAATTCAAACCACCAATTAGTTTTACTGCCGCTTCTGTTTGGTAGCGGTGAAAAAAGTAAATCGGCACTACTATTTCTTCCAGCTTAGCATAGTTTTCACCGGGCTTTAGGCTGTTTTCACCAAGCTTCTCCAGTGCTACTTTTCTGATTGCTAAAACCCTTTTTAATTCATCAGCGGCATTTTTGCTGTTATCCCAAAGGTGAGCAAAAGGATGAGCGCCACCGGTAGGCCGTGCATCCTGATCGGAAAGAAAACTGAGGCCTTTTTTCAGGCTTTTGCCAATGATGTTTTCCAGTGCTTCTTCTTCATTCACATCTGGCAAAAAATCCTGATAGCCGTAAGCAATGGCTACTTTGTCCCATTCGCCAATGCCCGTATCATAGGCCTGACTTATATCTATTTCACCATCTTGTATTTTTACATAAGGATGTGGATAGTCCATCACCGAAGCAAAGTTTTCGCTGCTGGAGGCATAGCTGTGAGCCAACCCAAGCGTATGGCCAACTTCATGAGCTGAAAGCTGGCGCAACCTGGCCAATGCCAATTCTTCCAATGCCTGATCTTGTTCATCTTCTTGGCCAAATGGTGACAATAAACCCCGAGCAATTAAATAATCCTGGCGTGCTCTAAGGGAACCCAATAGTACATGCCCTTTAATAATTTCACCTGTGCGTGGATCTACCACTGAGCTTCCATACGACCAGCCACGGGTGGCACGATGTACCCAGTTGATAACATTATAACGTACATCCAGCGGATCAGCATTTTCTGGTAACATTTTTACCTGGAAGGCATCGATGAAACCGGCGGCTTCAAATGCCTGATTCCACCAGCTGGCTCCTTCCAATAGCGCTGACCGGATGGGCTCCGGGGTGCCTGGGTCGAGGTAATAGATGATGGGTTCTACCGCTTCACTTTTTTCTGCTGCCGGGTTTTTCTTTTCCAATCGATGCCGGCTGATAAAACGCTGGGTTAATTCCTGGCTGATGGGCGTAGCATAATCCTGATAGGCAATACCAAAATAACCGGCCCTTGGATCGAACTTGCGGGCCTGGTAATTTTCGTCAGGTAACTTTACCAGGGAATGATGCATTCGCACAGTCACATTTTCCGGCGTAGGCGTAACACCTCGGATGTAGCCACCGGCAGGATCACCGGTAAAGGTGAGTATTACTTCAAATTCACTATTTTGTGGAAAATTTTTGGTTCGCGGTAGATACAAAGCTGCCATTTCGGGGGCTAATTGATAATTGCCTTGACCTGTTTGTTTCAATCTTTTGGCTACCTGGTGGCTATCGCGCAGTAAAAATGGTGTAAAGTCAATCAGTACTTTTCCATCCTCTTCCGTTTCAATGGTGAAAGCATGCAACACCGATTGTGCAAAAGCATCTTGTACCGCTTTTACTTCCGCCGGATTTGAACTTATAGCTCTGTATTGGTAATTAGGTTGTACAAGCAAAATTTTTGGCCCATGCTTTTCAAATCTTAATATACGGCTATTGCCCAATTGATTGCGATCAAGACCAATATCGTTGGAGCCAACCCCGGAAGCCAGAGCGTTTACATAAAGAATTTCTTGATTTAGCTTATCAACAAGCAGCCAGATTTTATCCGTTTTGTCATCATAATAAAAATCAAAAAAACCGGGTAGGTGTTCCATTTTGCTGACTTTATCTGCCAATGATGTACTAGGCGACGTGGTGTTGTTTTGAATAACAGGTGAATTAGCTTTGCAAGCAACTAAGCAGAAAACAGTAATAATAATAATGAAACGGAGCATAAGTATAAATTTTTCATCAAAAGTAGAGAAAAATTAACGCGGTGACAAATTTACGTGTTATTCAAAAGTACTGGCCTACACCAAAAACAAAACCACTCATATTTTCATGAAGTAAATCTTTGCCAAAGTCAAATCTGAGCACTGCATTATACACGGGCTTCAAAATAAGCCTTAGCCCTCCACCGGCAAACCATTGAATATTACGAGACTGCACAAAATCGCTTATTCCACCTCCCGGGTTTCGCCACGATCCAAGATCAGAAAAGGCCACCAATTGAGCAGACACTTTGCTGGCATTCCACAGCGTATGTCTGTATTCACTATTCCAAACAACCATACCCGTACCTCTGTCTACACGGTTGCCCACGCCTCTAATGTTTACATAGCTGTCCAACACGAAAGGGGCAAAGGGACTATTTTCGTTGCTGCTGAGTCCAAATTTTAGTCGCTGTGCCAGGTTACCTATGGGATTATTAGTCTTGCCTATAGATTTAAAAAATCTTAATTCTGCAAAGGTTATGTAAAAATTATTTGCCTGATGGTTGAGCGGAAAAACAGCCTCTGAGTTCACTTGAAGGGAGTAACCATCCTGCATAAAATAGTTGCTTTTTACCTTATTTCTATTAAAGATTACTTTAAAAAGGGATTTTCGAAGATTGGCTAATTCAGGAGCTCCCTCCAATCCAGGTAATTCTCTTTTTTGATAACGTTCCTCAAATATTGTAGCGTTAAAAACCAGTCGATCGGTGAAGTTAAGATGATAATACAAATTGGCTCCTAAAGAAGTATTATCATAATTGTATTCAGTACTACCATTTTCAAAATACAAAGGCTCCACTGTGCCCCAGCGAGTTAAGTTGAAACCATAACCCCAATCACTTTCGCCAATCCAGGGCTTTTGGTAATCAATAATGATAGAATGGCGATCGTAGTATTGGTAGTAAAACAACAATTTTTCATTACTGCCTTGCAAATTCACATCGGTGGCACCTGCCTGCAGCCAAAAATTTTCATTGATACCACCCATACTAAAAATGGGTAGAATGGAATAAAATTCTGTGCAGTGAAATATCACCGTGGCTTTATCGGCCGATAATGAAACTTCATACCTCACCGATGATATGGGCTCTAAATAGGTGAGACGAGTTTTATCTGCTTCTAATCGTGTTGAATCAAGCGGTTCTCCCACAGAAGACACAAGAAATCTTTCTAAAAACCTGGGTTTGGTTTTTTTTATTCCTGCAAAGGAAATACTTTCAATTATCTGACCATGAGCAGTAAATGAAATGATAGTTAATAGAAAAGACATTAACCATTTTGATGCCATTGGTTATTGCTGTATGATTCTCACCCCAAAGTTAAAGGTTTGGCCGGCACCATTGTTAGGACTACCCATAAAAAAATTAGAATAGAGTAATTCTAATTCGAGCAATTGAGGAATCAGCTGATATTTTGCACCCAGTCCGGCTTGAGCAAAATATATATTGAAAGGCTGAGCCATTTGGGTTTCAAAATCGTAATGCCGTGGAAAATATTCCAGCATACCATAAACAGTCCAGCGACTATTTGGAAAATAGCTTAGGAAGCCATTAAATTGAGTATCTAAAAAATTATTGTTGACAAAGGAATCGCGTACTATGCTATACCAGAAAGCCGTCTGTAAAAAAATCTGCCATTTAGTACCCAGGCTTTGGTCGTAAAAGAACTGAGTAAGCCATAAGTATCGATCAAATGAAAGAAATAGAAAAGGGTTTTCCGCACCTGGTTGCCGTCCTTCCAGATCTTTACTCAATGGGAAGAGAAAAGTACTTTGCACGGAAAGGTTAGGCAATTTAGGAATAGGAGCTATTTTTATTTTAGGTCCAACGCCACTGATACCCCATCGATTAGCATTTTGTTGCAGGCTGGAAACATCTACATGGCTGGCCCACAAGTCTACACCTACATTGAGTTGTGGTGTAAGCCCGTACAAAAATTGGTTGATACTGGTAAAATAGAGCGATCTTTTTTCTTCGTCATTCATGATTTTTTCAAATGGACCTTGACCAAATGATTGGGTTTCCCTATACAGATTTTGAAAACTTTTAAATTCCCAATTACCCTGGCCAAGCAAGGCTGAGGGCGTGTAGGCTTGCAGACTGCGTTGCGCCAATAGTGAAGTTGGCAGCATAATAAAAGTAATAATACAAAGTCGTGATAAAATCTTCATAGCATTGAACATGATAAGTATCAAATTTATTCAAGTTTAATCAGATTCATTGTCTGTATAACGACAAATTGACTTTTATTTTTTAAAGATCAGCTATTCTTACGGATTTTATTACTGGCAATTCAATCATTATTTTCTGAATATGAACGCCAGGACGGTTATGTGAAGCTTTAAGTGGTACAAAAATTGCACTCGATTTCTAAATCTTATCTTATGCGTATTTTTTGCCAACTGCTTAATTTTTATAGAAAACTTATTGTTCCTTCTTTTATGTCATCGTTGGCAATTGCACTCTTTGGATATATGTCGGAGTTTCCTTTTACTGAAACCTTCGGACAATCTTATATTTTTATTTCTTTACTTTTTCATTTTTTCATTTATGAAATAATGAACCCCAACGAATACTATTTTTATTATAATATTGGTATTTCAAAAGTAATTTTATATGCCACCACTGTTCTCTTTAGTTTTATTATTGGTATCATAATTTACAACTTATGAATAAGCTTCATGTAGACAGTGTAACGAAAAACTATGGCTACAATACGATTTTGACTAATATTTATCTGTCTTGTAAACCTGGTGAAATAGTTGGTTTAATGGGTAGAAATGGATCGGGAAAATCCACATTACTGAAAATAATTTTCGGCTGTTTATCCGCGGAGTATAAACATGTAAGAGTTGGAAAAAAATTAATTCGAAACATCTTTGACCGAAGAAACCTCATCAACTATTTACCTCAACATAGTTTCTTACCCAACCATCTCAGGATCAAGACACTTATCAAACTATTTTGTGATAAAAGAAATGAAAATTTAATATTAGCCAATGATTTAATTGAACCCCATTTGCACAAGTTCATCACTCAGCTTTCGGGCGGAGAAAGAAGGCTTCTGGAAATACTGTTACTAGTCCATTCAAAAGCTAATTTTATTTTGTTAGATGAGCCATTCAATGGGGTAGCACCACTTTATAAAGATGTGATCAAACAATATATAAATGATCAGGCCAAAGAAAATGAAAAGGGTTTTATCATCACCGATCATGATTATAGAAATATTATTGCAATTGCTACCAGAATGGTTCTGCTTCATGATGGAAGAACAATTGCAGTTAAAGATCAACAGGAATTGATTGACTATGGGTATCTTTCAGATTTCAGATAAAAATAAAAGTGCCAATCTCAATAGATAGTCCAAAAAAAATCCCCGACGTCAACTCGCCAAGGATTTTCATTTTCATCTTCAGTTTAAATATTATTACTCTGTTTCCAGCACCACCACTGAAGCGATAGGATCAGGTGCAGTGGAAGGTAGAGAAATTTCTAACGAGTCTTCATTTTTATTCATCATTAGCTCATTTTCATCATCTGCAAGTAAATAAGCTTTTTTGGCCGTAATCGCGGGAATAGTTAATTTACCATCTTCCGGCCACTCAAAAACATGGGCATAAATAAAGCCATCCTTTTGAGTGAACCTTCCCCACTCCGGTGCCTCGAACGGGCTGGCTTCTGCTCCATAAATAGCAGCACCATTTACATCCATCCAATCACCCATGGCTTTCAGCCTTTCCACGCTGGGTTGAGGTATTACCCCTTTTGCAGTAGGTCCCACGTTGAGCAGAAAATTACCTCCTTTAGATACAATGTCAATTAAGTTGGTTATCAAGGTTTCATCTGATTTCCAATTGTCATCAAAGCTCTTGTAGCCCCATGTATCGTTCATGGTCATGCACGACTCCCAGTCAACTCCGGGCATTCCGGTATCAGGGATTTCCTGCTCAGGTGTACCAAAGTCGCCGGCAAAATCACCCTCTGCATCCAGGCCTTCCATCCCTTTTCGGCCTTTGTCTACCCGGTTGTTGATGATAATATCTGGCTGCAGACTGCGTACATAGTTGTAAATATCTTTGCCCATTTCAGTAGTATAGGCAGGTACCCATTCGCCATCGAACCACAACACACCAATATCGCCATACTCTGTCAATAATTCTTTCAATTGGGGTTTCATGTACTCATCGATGTACCTTTGAAAATTTGGATTTGCTTTTTCGCTATCCCGGCCTTGTTGATAGTTTGGCTCCCACATGGCCTGTGCATCAGGATGGTGCCAGTCCATTATGCTATAGTAGAAACAAAGGGTAATACCTTCCTCCTGGCATGCATCTGCCAACTGCTTCAGCAGGTCTTTTTCGTAAGGTGTAGCTTCTACCACATCCCAATCCGATACCTCCGAATCCCAAAGGGCGAATCCGTCATGGTGTTTGGAAGTAATCACGATGTATTTCATGCCGGCATCTTTGGCGATACGCACCCATTCCTTAGCATTGTATTGCGTTGGGTTAAATTCTTGAGCAAATTGCTCATATTCTGCAATTGGAATATTCAGTGAATTCATGATCCACTCGCCGATACCTTCCACCTGTTCGCCTTTGTATTCTCCGGCGGGCACCGCGTAAAGTCCCCAGTGGATAAACATACCAAAGCGCGCGTCTTTCCACCACTCCATACGGGCCTCTGTTTCAGCTTCCGTTTCGTTCAGGTAATTTTTGGGTTCCTCCACCTCATCAGTTGTCTCTTTTTGTTGTTGTTTTTGCTGGCAGGCTGATGTCAGAATGAAAGCAGCAATAGCAATTGAAAGTAATTTCCTCATAATTTTTGTTTTTTTTGATAATTGTAATTGAGTTAGCTAATATAGTGTTTGTTTAGGAAAGTTGTAGCCATATCAATATAAAAAGCCGAAAAGCCAAAGTAGTACTTTATTTGCAAACCCAATTTCAATATTATCCAGCACAAGAAATGCATTATCAATATTTTCAATTTGCTTTTGTTTTTTATTTTTGCCACCCACTTCGAATACATAATCATTTACCTTAAAATCACCCGTTGATGGGTAGGTCACACGGTGGTTGTTTGATAATTGATTATAAAAAAAAGTTTCCCTTATAGTGCCGTTATCATGTTTTTCAAAGTTGAGTGCTTTCAACAGGTTGGTATTATTCAGGTATATCTTATCTGGTTTTTTTAATATATTTTTACCCGATACATTCTTGCTCAGTGTTTTTATAATTTCGGCTTTTTCCAAATAATTTAGATATTTTAATAAAGTGCGCTGGTCACTTATATATAACCTGGATCGAATATCACTTAGGTTAGGAGTGTAAGGCACTGAGCTACCAATAGCTCCCAATAATTTTTTGATGTTTAGCATGGTTTCAAAAGGTATGTCAGCAACAGCAGGGATGTCTGTTTCTAAAATTACATTGATTACATCTTTCAATATTCCAAAAAATTGACTTTTGTTTTCCTTGTAAAAAGGGTAATAGCCATTTTGCAGATAGGTTGAAAAATGAGGAATAATTTTTAATTTTTCAGTAATATGCCTGCTAATTTCTATATGGTTTTCCAGCAGTGATTCCAAGTAAAATGAGTCAAACTTAAGATTTTGATCAAATGCTAAAAACTCTCTAAAAGATAAACCTATTAATTTCAATTAATCTAATCATTGCTTCAGTCAATCTTGTAATATTGATACCTAAAAAAGTTAAAGTTGGTTTTTGATAATAACCTGGTATTGATTTCAAAAAGTTTATGCATGCCTTTTTTGTATTGCAATACAAAAAAAGCAATTTATATTTGTACTGAATTACAAAAAAATTGATAAAATAGTTGTCAATTACAAATATTTAAATAATGTTAAGCACCCGAAGTAACGGTTGTGTAAAGGAAATGCGGGCTTAAACCTGCCTTCAGACAATGGCGTAGGCTTAATTTGATCCTGAGGAAAAAGGCAATTTTAAAATTATGCTCACACACTTACTTTAAGGTTTCATTTCAACATTCATCCGCGGTAGGTCCTTGTAATATTTATATTCGAAGGAAAGCACATTTCTATCGGTTTTTTTATAAAACACTGCCCCTTCTTCATCCCATTGCACAGGATATTTCCAGTCTTTTAGAAAAGACAAAAACTCTGTGTTGTCAGGGGCTTTAAACCAAGCCGGGTTTACTGTTGCAGTATTAAGGTCTACCATAGCAAAAGCATCACCTATTGCGAAAATTGCCAATTGATTATCTAATACCCCCCGGTAGCGAAACATACCTACTCGCCGGGCAAATTCAAGCGTGCGGTATTCATCAGTATGCGCATTTACCATGGTTGTCTTTTGGAAAGGAATTACGTTGGTTTCAATTATATCCAACTCCTGATTAAAATCAATTAAAATTATTTCACGCACCTTAAATGTACCGGTATAGGCAGAAAATGCCCCTCCAGTTATGGCAGCAGTTAATATACTCATGCCTATTTTTTCGGCATCACTGGTATTGGTAAATCGTTCACCTAATAATTTTATATTGCCATCCTCATCAAAAATAGCATCTTGCCAGCCAACCAGGTAGTTGTCTATTTCGTTACCAAAACTAATTTTCTCATGTATCAATGCTCCATTCAAATCGTATTCAGACAGATAGAAAGAGATGGTTTGTTGTTGCTTCAGCCGGTTGCCAGGCTGGTATCTGCCAGCCATTAGCATTCGATTGTTCAGTTGATCAATTTTTATCAAATCCACCGACTTCACAATATCATCATTATTAAGAGGGATACTGTGAGATTTTTCACCATTTGAGGTATTAAAAAACTCCATCGAAAAGTTGACTTTTCGTGAATAGGCATTATCTCCTTGTACAATCACTATTTTATTTCCCAAGTGAAAACCATCTTCTACCCTTACATCAGAACCATTCTTTTTTCTACCCATCAACCGGGTTTCCCATAGCAGCCCCTCGGTTAGGTGCAGTTTTGATAACATAAAAGTATTATTATTTTTCACTTGTTTAATTATGTAAAAAGTCTCGTGATTTTCACCAGCTCTGATGATGGTTTTAAATCTGCGAGTATTATAGAAATAACTATCGGAATGTAACATAAATGTATTGCCTCCTTTGCTCACCATGTAAATATTGCGCACGAGGTCTTTTTCGTAAAAAATACTTAATGTAGCCGCCTGGTTAGTTAACGAGGCAGTTAATCGGTAGTTACCCCCAAGTATAATCGGGTTGTTTTCAACGATATTTAATTGATGATCAAGTTTTAATAAATTAAAACTTGCATTTCCTGCTTGCTTTTTACTGGTATAAAGTAAAGCAATATTATTGTCTTCATATACGCTCAGATCGTAATGTTTATTCAACTTGATATCATCAATGACTTTAATTTGTGATGCCCCAAAGTTTGAAAACAGGAGCAGAAACAGGAAAGATATAGATAGATTTTTAATTGGCATATCAGTTAAGGGTTTGCTATAAAAACTAAGTACTAATTTACTTGA
>Ga0207419_1001876_pt1 | contig 14819 bp, 18 predicted proteins | sample ElkSloMetagenome_4_FD_184723 | JGI IMG/M metagenome (GOLD analysis project Ga0207419, IMG submission 184723) | Hot spring microbial communities from Elkhorn Slough, Monterey Bay, USA - MD2A (version 2) | ecosystem: Environmental > Aquatic > Marine > Intertidal zone > Estuary: Microbial mat ...
TTGAACGGAAGGCATCATTTTGAATTCTCAGTCTTATCGGATTGAGTATTTGTGAATTTTATCGATCGTTCAATTTCCAGCTTATACGCTTCGATGAAGGCGTTTTTGAAGAAATTTAAAAGACTTTGAAAAATCTTCACCTGACTGTTTTCAATTGAGCCTGAGATCGGAACTTTGGTTCCGATTTGATCTTTCTTTTGGTTCTCAAATAGATCAGTCCCTACTTGAACGGCACCCTTGTAGAGTTTTTTGATCAACCCGTCAGTTGAGTCCGTATCAGCTATCTCCAAATTTTTAATCAATGGCTTAACGTATCCCTCGATTTGGCCATTTCTTGCAGCAGCTTCTGAGTAAAAGTTAAGAGTACCGCTCTTTAAACCAAGGTTGGCATAGGCTTCAAAAAACTCATTGAATCGAACCAAGTTCAGCTGCTCTATTTCCAGATCAATATCAAAATTGGGTGGTTCGAGTAAGTAATTCATTTCTGCTTTGAGATCAATCACACCGCTTTCCATAGCCGATGTGGAAACTTGAATAGATGCAGGCAAATCATCGGAATCGCTTTGAACATTTCTGAGATTTTCCGCACGCAGATGTATCTCTTTCATGGTCACGTCTACTTTCGGCTCGGATGTCGGATCTATGTAGGAAATTTCACTGTTCGATATTTCAAGAATATTAATTTGTATCGGATTGAGTTTTTGCAATTCGGTGATCAGTTTGATTCGAGTATCTAAACTGTCTTGTTCAGTTTCGCTTTCTTCTTCTCGTTTTGTAAAATTTACCAGAAGCGTATCCAAATAAACTTCGCCCACAAAATGTCCTTTCAGTAAGGCTTTCCATTGAATGGAGAAATCGAGAAGACCCAAGGCTACCAAAGGAACTTCGGGCTTTTCCGATGCTTCTTCAAATATTTTTAATTCTTCCACTTTAAAGCCTCCCCGATAAATTTGAAGGTCGACATTGCCGACACTACCGGAGTACCCGTCTATATCGTTAATGGATCGAATGATGCGATCTTGCAGCAAAAAAGGCAATGATATGCGGAATGCAATTATGAGGACAACGGCAATGCCTATCCACTTGTATTTCATTTTCATTGATTTTCTCTGAAGCGATTCTCGTGCCGATTTTTTGGGCCGTGGCATGAAAATTTCAAGTTCGAATTGTCCCTTAAAATCGAGATCCGCAAAACCTATAATGATTTAAAATGCAAGCAATGACTCGTAAAATGCCGCAAAACAAGATTTTAGTTGTTGATGACGAAGAGGATATAGGTTTCTTAATGCGCATGTTGCTGAAATCAGAAGGTTATGAGGTGGTCTATGTCAAAAATCTGTCTGACGCGAAGTTGGCCTTGAAAACTGAGATTTTTCACACTGTTTTTCTCGATTTAAACCTAGAGAATGAATACGGATTGGACTTGGTTTCTACAATTAGAAATCAAAGTATACGCTCTACCATCGCAGTCATCACTGCTCAGAAAGAACCCGGAATAAGAAGAGATGTAGAGAGAAGTGATGTCGACTTTTTAGTGGAGAAGCCTTTCAATCGAAAGAAAGTTTTAGAAGTACTGAGCAATCCACATTAATTCCCAATTTTGTAGAAAATAATCCCCATCTTGATTTATATACCATGAACCAAAAAAGCCATATCCTCATCATCGACGACGAAGTCGATATCTGTACACTACTGAAAAAATTTTTAGAGCGTAAAGGATTTTTGGTCACCACTTCTCATAGAGGAGAAGATGCGTTGAAAGCCATCTCGAAAACAGCATACGATTTAGTAATCTCAGACTTTCGGTTGCCCGATTTTAATGGATTGGACCTATTGAAAGAAATTAAATCACTTCGGCCTGCGGTTCCTGTGATCATCATTACGGGATACTCAGATATTCGAATGGCAGTGGAGGTCATCAAATTCGGTGCTTACGATTATGTCACCAAACCGCTTTATCCCGAAGAATTGTTGAATGTAGTCAATGAGGCTTTGGAGCATAGCGAACCATCACCAAGTAAAAAAGAGCCGACAAAAAGCAGTGGAGTAACAAAGCCCAAAAAAACTCCGCAGCCCGAGACAAAATATTTGCAGGGCTCCAGTGCGGGTGCGGCAGCGCTTTACAAAAACATGACAATTGTAGCACCCACTCCGATGTCTGTCTTGCTGCATGGAGAAACGGGTACGGGAAAAGAATTTGTGGCCAAAGAGATTCATCGCTTGAGTAAGCGTAGCGACGAGCCTTTTGTGGCGCTTGATTGCGGCGCCCTTCCGAAAGAAATTGCGGGCAGCGAGTTTTTCGGACACGAGAAAGGAGCTTTTACCGGTGCAGTTTCGTCTCGGGAAGGAAAATTTAAACTGGCCGATGGGGGCACACTTTTTTTAGATGAAATCGGAAACTTGAGTTATGAAATCCAGCTCAAATTGTTGCGGGTATTGCAGGAAAAAAAGTTTACTAAAGTCGGTGGATCCAAAGACATTGAGGTAGATGTTCGCATTTTGGCGGCTACCAATGAAAATCTCAAACAAGCGGTAAACGAAGGCAAATTCAGAGAAGATTTGTATTACCGCTTGAATGAATTTAGTATGACGCTCAACCCTTTGAGAAACAGGAAGGAGGATATTAAGCTGTTTGTTGATTTATTTATGGAAAAAGCCAATGAGCAACTTGATCGAGAAGTGGAAACAGTGAGTGATGAGGTCATAGAGAAATTTATGAACTATTCTTGGCCGGGTAACTTAAGAGAGCTGAGAAATGTGATCAAGAGAGGCGTGCTCTTGACTGAAGGCAATACGCTGAAAGCAGATGTGCTTCCCGAAGAGATTAAATACGGAATATCGCGCACGGATGGCCCGGCAGACGATAGCTTGAAAAGTGTGGCCAATCACGCTGAGAGAGATCGAATTCTGAGTGTTTTGTCGCAAACGGGAAATAACAAGTCGAAGGCGGCTAAGATTCTGAACATTGACCGTAAGACTTTGTACAATAAGCTTAAGCTGTTCGATATAGAACCTTCATGAGTAATACGAGTGTTTTATTGATAGCCCCTTCAGACGAATTTTTTTCGAAGATTGAGGCATTACTTCTCGAAAGATGGGGAGTTCATTATTCCATTGAGAGAATTTCGGATTTGAGCGGTGATGTCCCTCATAGCGACATCGCACTTTTGGACAAGGATGCACTGCCACAACAGAGCATCAATTTTTTAGCTGAATCCAATTTTCACTTGTCACCTCGCCCGGTTATTTTTATGGTGAACAAAGAACCGGAAAGCGAAGCTGAGTTTAGAACCATTAAGTCGCTCACTTCTGATTTTCTGATTAAAGCCAATCTTACTTCTTCAGGACTGCACAATACGATCAGGTATGCTTTAGAAACAAATGAGCTAAAGTTGCAACTCGAACAACAGCAAAAGCGATACTCTTCCCTTTTCTATAACTCCGTAGAGCCGGCATTTTTTCTGGATGAAGAACTTTTCATTACCGGAGTCAATGATGCATTTTTTGAAACATTTAAAATTTCGAAAAGGGAAGCCTTGAATAAGAATTTCTTGAACTTCATTGAATCGGAAGTGCAAAAAAGAGAGTTGAAGGATAAGATTGCGAAGTTAGAATCTGGCGGGGTCGACATGCAGGTCCGTTTCTCATCAGAGTTAAGTAACTTGAATTTTCTGGGACACTTGAAGGTATCTCCGATAAGAGAATCAGTTATTCGGAATGGAGTTCATGACAATGAAGTGACAGCCTATCATGGAACATTGACCAATATCTCTCACGAAGAAAGATTGAGGGCTGTAAAAGAGAAGTCGAAGAAGATTGCCATGACATACCGTTTGGCGCGAACGATGGCTCACGAGATCAGAAACCCTCTGACCAACGTGAATTTGGCAGTAGACCAATTAAAGGAAGAATCCGGGGGTGAAGAAGATTTTGAGATGTATTTTGAGATTATTCAACGGTGTACCAAGCGTATAGACGGAATCTTGAGTCAATTGCTCAGCTCTTCGGCAAAACAGGTTTTCAAGCGTTCCACTTTTGACGTGGTGGCACTTTTAAAACAAGTGGTAAGTGCCATAAAAGATCGATCGAGTCTCGAAGGCGTCACAATTGAGGCGAAGTACGACGTAAAAGAAGCCCAAATTGACGGGGATAAAGAAAAGCTGAAAATCGCATTCACGAACCTCTTGACCAATGCCTTGGAGAGTATGGATAAAGAGTCAAAAATGATTACGTGCCGTGTAAGACTCGATGCGAATTATGTATGGATAGATGTGGCTGACAATGGGGCGGGAATGGATCAAAGCCAATTGGAATCTCTTTTTGATCCTTTTTTTACCAGTAAATCCAAGGGTGTCGGACTCGGTTTAACGTCTACTCAAACCATCATTTCAGAGCACAAAGGAGAGATTCACGTGGAGAGTGAAAAAGGTGTCGGATCAACCTTCTCTGTATACCTGCCGATAGATTCATGATCGACAAATCTTAAGCGGTGCGCAAGTTCTTTCGGACGTTCATGGTTGCTCGTAGCACCTGATACTCGACTTACTTCGTCATCAATTAGCCTCCTTCGGTAACTAAGTCTACACATTCGTAGAACCCATGCACAGGAAGAGTTGGTCAGCAATGTGTAAATAACTTATGATCAGTAAATAACGGTTGTTTTGATATAGGGGTACGCCGTTTGAGCTATACACGAAAATGAAACAAAATGATCGATCTTCTCAATAGGATACTTCAAATAAATCTCGATGCCTCTGCCGGTTATGCTTATGCAGCTGAGAAAATCGAAAACGACAATTTTCGGAATTTTTTGAAAAGCTATGCAGCACGTCGTAAGCGCTACGCGAACGATTTGGAAGCAGAGATTGTAAAGATGGGTGGAAAACCTCAGTCAGACACTTCGCTCTTTGGTGAAATCCATCAAGCCTTCATGAAAATTAGGGAAACGGTGTCAACCGAACACGATGCTGCTCTGCTCGATGAATGCGTGAGAGGAGAGGGAGAGGCGATATCACAGTACGAGAAAGTATTGAAAACGGACATGCTCAATACCGAGCTGAGGCAACTTATCACAACACAATTTGACAAGGTTAGAGCTGCACGAAGCACCATGGAAGAGTTGGAGCGAGTAGTGTAGAATTAAACAAGCCAAAATGGGGAAGCAATTCTACAATCAAATCGCCATTTCAGACCATATAGAATTTAAATCACTCATAGTCAGAATGATAATATGATATGAGTTAGGCCGGTATCTCTTTTGAACTACCATCCTTTAAATACTAAAACCAACAATAACAATATGAATAATTTGAAACTACCCTTAGTACTTGCTCTTGCTACTTTTGCGGCATCATGCTCCAATATGAACACAAGCGCTGAAAAAGATCAAGCTATGAGTAAACTTGAGAACTATGTAGACAGCGTCGAGAATAACGTTGAAAATTCAGCTCGCCACGATTGGGAAGAACTAGAAGCGCGTTATTACGAACTTGAAGGCAATGTTGAAGAAAAAGCCGGAGAGGTTGGCGATGAACTCCAAACGGAATTTGATAATTTAGAAAGTCGTTTTGATAAATCAAAAAAAGAGAACAACGAAAGGCTGGCAGAATTAAATGACATGGCTGAAGAGAAGATTTCTGATCTCGAAGAATGGCTCGAAGAAAGAGGAGATGATGTTGAGGACGCCGCCGACGAGACAGGAGATGAAGTTGAAGAGGGTTGGGAAGAAAGCATGGACTGGATTGAAGATAATTATGACAATCTGAAAGATGAAACCAAGCAGAAAGTGGATAGTATCAAAAAGTCCATGAATTAGTATTATGTTTCACTCTGAAGTGATTAGCCTTAAAATACAATTTTTCGTACCTTTTAGAAAATAAATCATACACAAAACATGAGTAAAGGAAATAATGAAATAGTAACGTTTTTACTTGGAACGGCCATTGGAGTTGGGGCAGGACTTTACCTCAATAGTAAAAATGGTAAAAAGATGAGAAAAGAGGCAGTTCACAAGATCTCTGATATTGAGCAAACCATCGAAGATAAAGTGAACAAAGCTTACGATGATCTGAAAGAACAAGTCAACACCACGGCAAATAAGGTTAAAGAAGCAACGAAAGCCTAATGAGCACCAAGGTTGAAGATCGCTACGTAGAGGCAAAAGCAGCAGCAAAGCTTTACGCTGAAACTGAAGCGGATTTGGTCAAACTAAAATTGGTCAAGGGTACAACGCGTTATGTTGGAAAATTTATTGCAACAGCGCTTACTATTCTTCTTGGTCTCGTTAGTATGATCATTCTACTCATGGCCTTGGGATTTGCCTTGGCCGAGCACTTTCAAAGTGCAAGCGTAGGTTTTTTGTGCGCAGGAGGGATTGGCCTTTTTATTACTCTTCTGGCTTCATTGCTGTTGCGTAAAATTTTGAATCGTTCGATTATTCAAGGACTTTTAAGCGAGCTCTACGATGAAGCATAAATTTAGTCACGTCAAGTCTTTGAGGGATATTGATAACGAAATTCTCCGGACAGAGGTGAAAAAAGAGATTATAAAAGAAGATATTTCTCTTCGAGTAGCAACTGTTAGGGAAATGTTAAAGCCCGCTTCTTTGATGTGGCAGATTTTAAGATCTTTTACTTCAAAGAGTGGAGCAAATTCAGTTTCTTCAACGCTGATCAAAACCGTTTCAGAGATTTTAACGACTGTAGAAGCTTCAAAATATGGCTTCGAGTTGCTTAAGAAAGTCTTTAAATAAATATTATCACTAAGAAAAATGCAGCCTGTAGAGTTAAGTGCTTTACAGGTTTTTTTATGAAAAAAGAAAAGAACCATATCAGCCTCCAAAATGCAACCTACTTGATCTTTTTACTAGGGGTTGCCATTTATTTGGGAAGCACCTTACAATCCATTGTAGCTCCCGTCGTACTCTCGATCATTCTCGCCTTGGTCATTTTGCCAATGGTGAATTTACTGGAGAAAATCGGTTTCAATCGCTTGTTCAGCGGACTCACCTCTGTGGTAGTCATTGCTCTGTTTCTCATAGGTATAGGTGTCGTTTTTGCGCTGCAGCTAAAAGACTTGGGCTCTAGTTTCGGAGATATCGAAAAAACGTTTTTGTCAAGATTGAATAGCATCATCGATTTTCTGCCTGGTGCTATACGCCCTCCTGATATTGACGGAGTGGAGGATATTAAAAATATGCTACCCGAAGATTTGGGATTCCTGGGTTCATTTGCAGGCGATGCCCTGAAAGTAACGGGTGGTGTATTATCCACTATGGCGCTTATTCCGATTTTCGTTTTCTTCATCCTTTTCTATCGCGGGAGGATTTCCCAATTCCTGAATCAGTTGGATGGGGAAGGAACAAGTGAGCTGAGAGTAGTTACCACGGAATCTAAAAAGATGGTTCAAGGCTACCTATCGGGAATGGGTTTAGTTATCTTGATCAATGCTACATTGACTACGACGGGCTTATGGGCCATCGGCATTTCGTATGCCCTTCTGTTGGGCGTTTTTTCAGCATTTCTTTCTGTCATCCCGTATGTCGGAACTTTTGTCGGTGCGCTCATTCCCATCGCCTTTGCTTTCCTTACCAAAGACTCCATTTTTTATGGCTTTGCCGTGATGGCTCTTTATGCCATCATCCAATTCGTCGAGAACAATTTTATTTCACCCGTCATATTGGGAAATAGTGTCAATGTCAATCCATTTGCTTCCATACTTGCACTGCTGCTTATGAGTCAGTACTGGGGATTATTGGGAATGGTTATGGCCGTTCCGCTCGTGGCAATTCTCGTAATTCTTATCGATCATTCGGCTGCAATTAAGCCGTTAAATCTATTGTTGAAAAACGAGAAGTAAACCTTCAGAATTTTTAGAGCATAAAAAAAGTCGGGAATGAATCCCGACTTTTTGTTTTTCTGTCTCAATTATGTTATACGGTTTGCTCTGCGTGCTTGCCCTCTGCTATCTCTTCCACCAATTTGGCATTGAAAGCATTCAAGTCTGCAGGAGATCTGGAAGTTACCAATCCGTGATCAGTTACTACTTCTTCATCTACCCAATGGGCACCTGCGTTTTTAAGATCTGTAGATATAGATCCGAAAGACGTCATGCGTCTACCATTTACTACATCGGCTTCAATTAGCATTTGCGGTCCGTGGCAGATGGCAGCAACGGGCTTGTGGTCATCAAAAAAATCTCGGACAAACTGGACGGCTTTTTCACTTCTTCTTAAAATATCCGGATTGATCACTCCGCCCGGGAGCATCAATGCATTGTACTCTGAAGAGGATACACCGTCAAGGGTTTTATCCACATCTATCTCCATATTCCAGTTTCCATCTTTCCAACTTTTAATCTTTCCTGATTTGAGCGAAACAAGATCCACTGCTGCACCGCTTTCTTTCAGTGCATTTAGTGGTGAGGTTAACTCTGATTCTTCAAAACCATCGGTTGCGAGGATGGCTACTCTTTTATTTTCTAGCGTTTTCATATTGCGTGCGTTTTTAGTTATTAATTACTTTATAAGGCGCGAAGATCGTTCCATGTAGTAGGTAAAATCAGATAAGTACATAGGCGACTGAATTTGAGTAGATTGTCATTTGCAGCTAAATCTTGTCGAAAAGGAAATTGGTTCGTTTGTGAAATCCACACACGGTGATGTATCACGAATTCCCCGGTGTGAAAATCTGTATGCTTCAGGACTAGGGTTTCAGTCTCCGACAATAATTTTAAATCTCAAGTCAGCAATTGAAAAATTCATGCAGATGCTCAAGAAAAGGCTTTTTGAAAGCCACTTTTTAGAGGTGATTTAATCCGGGATAAAGCGAGACACAGCCTCGCGGAACACCAAGAAATTGAATAACTATTCGAAAAACGGGACGATACGGAAATAGAAAATTCCGCCAACTTGGAGAAAAAAACCAGGAGGATCCTAAGCGGAAAGTGTGTAAGAGATTACCTAAGGTTTTTCCGCTTTCTCCTCTAAATTAAATATCCTTGATCGAAAACAAGGGCATCTTTTATTGACTGGTCTCCGTTTATTAAGAAGTCTCAACTAGTCCATCATGCGAAGGGGAATAGGCTGCCCCTCTTGGTATATTTTCAATTCCACAATATCTGCCGGAAGGCTAAATCCTGCATCAGTCAGTGCAGTGAGGCCTAGCGCCATCGCTTCGTTTTTCAGGGTGATCACGCTTCTTTTTTGCTTGTCGGAATTGATCCAATAATAAATGCCCAAATTCACCGTGCTTGTGCCGAAGTTCTCAATCATCACAAAAGGTTCGAGTCCTTGAACTTGCTCCAGTTCCTCCATTTTTCTCAATGCGCTGATCACTATCCGCATGGCTTTTCCAATGTTATCGCCATAGTCTATTCCCAAAACAAACTTGTGCCGCAATAGTCCGTCACGGGTATAATTGGAAAGGGGATTTTTGACCAACATGGCATTCGGTAAGAAGATGTCCTGTCCGTCGAACGTGCGGATGTGGGTGGTGCGAAAATTCATCGCTCTCACTGTTCCCTTTACACCTTCTACTTCTATCAGGTCACCTATGCTAAAGGGCCGCGAAAAAGCGAGAAAGAAACCTGCAATGAAGTTTTCGCCTATGTCTTTGAACGCAAAACCCAAGATAATGGCCGATACACCTGCCCCCGCGAGTAAACTTCCAGCGGCCGTGCCCAATCCGATGGCATTCAGAAAAAAAACAATTCCAAGTAGGATAAAAAGAATGAGAATAGTTCTACCGACGAAATTGACCAAGAGCATATCGTCGACACGTCTTTTGAGCCTGTTCTTAACCACCCAACTCAGAAATATCCCGAGAAATATGAAAAACACAAAACTCAATAGCCCCCAGAAAAGGGACGGGAATTTTTCGATGAGTTGATCCTTGATTTGATTGAGCGGTTCAAAGAGTTGGTTTTCCATGGCCTTGATTTAGTCAGGTATAATAGTGCAAAAATCGCATAATTCTCAAAAGGCAGGATAACCGTAAGTTGTGATTAGCGCTCTACACCTTGGGGAAAAAATGACGGAGAAGAACTGCGGTGACTGCGGGTGAAATTTCAAAAGGAAATGAATAAGTGCATTTAAGAGGTTGTTTGGAAAGTTCGTGTGCCGGTACGGTTCATGCACTATATATTCTAAATCAAAATACTATAAACTATGGGATCTACTACAGATAAAATAAAAGGAAATTGGAATCAGTTGAAAGGGAAGCTAAAACAGGAATACGGCGAACTCAATGACGATGATCTCACATACACTGAAGGAAAAGAGGATGAGCTACTGGGAAACATTCAGGAAAAAACAGGACAAACCAAAGAACAAGTAAAAGAGTTCATCGATAACGCATAGGTTTTTTGCCATATTGATACATCAATTCAACGCCGCTGTAAGTGAATACAGCGGCTTTTTTATGCTTTATCAGAAGGGCCTTGGCTGCCTTTTTCGTCGCTCATTTTTTCGAAGAGATCTGCATTTTTATGATCCTTGGCCCAGCGATAAATCTTGGCTGTAAAACGCAGCGCCCTCTGGGTGAAGCCCGTTTTGTCTCTTCTCGACATCCATTCAAAACCTCTTTGAAATACTTTAAAATAAGGAATGAGAAGCAGAACCGTCACGGCGTAAAGAAACCATCCCAAAGGAATAAATGGGAGCATGATGGCTACGGATCCCAATAGAAAAGTGAGACAAGCAATGAATGGTATGATGTATTTTCTTTCCAAGTGTGTTTAAAAACTAAATGTTTGTGCTTCGAATCGTTCTATAGTTCATTGATCGAATATTTCAAAACACCTACAAAGAACGCTCCGCCAATGATGTTTCCGAGGATTGAAAACACCAATGTAGAAGCATATAAGGCCAAGTCAGGATTTGGCGTATAAAGCAAGCCTCCTACCAATTCAACCGCACCCACGATGCAGTGGTGAAGTTTTCCATATCCAATCACAAAGGTGATCAGGACAATGATAAACACTCGACTGATCGTCTCTTGAGCAGTTGTGATAAGCCATCCCAGCAGACCCATCATCCAGCCGGCCAATACGGCGCTTCCAAGTGTGATATACCAAGATGACTTGGTAAGGGCATGAGCAAATTCGACAAATGCTTCGCTACTTATCATTTCGCGTTGAGGGCCAATCCACGTAATGAACATGGCGAATAGAGCTCCACCAATCAAATTTCCCGTGAGTACAATGGTCCATAGCTTCATTAGTTCAGAAAAATTCACGACTCCCTTTAAGAAGGGAATGACGGCCAGAGAAGTTTGTTCTGTAAATAATTGGCTGCGGCCAATAATGACGAAAATAAATCCGAGTGGATATCCCAATGAAATAATGAGGTGAAGAACATTGCTGTCCACTTTTTCCACAAATGTGGTGTATAATAATCCCATCAACACGATGGAGAAACCAATTTCCAGCCCCGCGGTAAGCGCACTCAGAAACAGTCCCGAAAGGCTCCTGCGGTATTCAACGATACTGCCGGCGTACTGTTCGTTCAGTATCTCTTCACTCTCCTTTGGCTGATCTGACATCGTGTTTGATTTTAACGTTTATGGAAAGTTAAGAGATTATAATCCCTTTTGTTCAAACTTATCCTGCGGTACGAAGTTTGGCAAATTAGGGCAAGATTTTTAAATAATGAATAAGCATCTGAAATATTTGCCATCTCCAACTTCACTCTGTAGTTCAGTTTTTCACTTTTCTATCCTTGGTTTCCTTTTCCTTTTTAATTCTTGCGATTTTTCAGGAGACGACTCAAAAGTCTTGAAGCTTAAGAAGCCCATACCCGAAAAGGTTATAGAGAAAATTGAACCCGACTCAGGACTTTTCCGACTAAATGTGGAAGAGTGGAATGCAGCGTCCGAAGCAGAGCAAAAGGCGAATTGCGCAGCTATTATTCTGACTTCGGTAGAATCAATTGAGTTTAAGGACAAGGCTGAATTCAATGAGCTCTCGGAAGAGCTATGTTCGTGTATCAGTGATCTGACCAAAGGAATGCCCACAATGAATGACAATGCACTTTTTGATGAAGCACAGCGCTGTCTGGCCTCAATGGGTTACCGCGAGGAGAGCGATAGTTTATCGATTAAATAGGTTTGCCGTGATCAGCGAAGTATTTGCGCTTGAAAGAAAGTATGGCAAATTATCGGAATAAATTTGACTTGCGTACGCTGTTGGCACAAATGATGCACTGTTTTTTTTAAAATTAGAGAAATGAGTTTAGAAAAAAAACACGCCGAGATTTGGAATTACTTAAAGGACCTAAGGGTGGGTATGCTTACTACCGTCTCAGATAATATTCTTCATTCAAGACCGATGTATTTGGTTCAAGAATATTATGAAGGTGATATTTGGCTATTTGCCGATAAGCATGCATATAAAATTGAGGAAGTCAAGAAAAATCCCCATGTCAATTTAAATTTCGTCAGTTTGGAAAAAGGGCTTTACATCACCCTTTCGGGTATTGCTGATGTACAAGAAAGAGGAGAAAAATTTGACGAACTTTGGTCTGAAGAGGTGAAGGTTTGGTTCGAAGACTCCGAAAACCCGAGAGAAAATGCTGTTTTAATTAAAATTGAAGGGATTCAGGCTGAGATTTGGGATACCAATAAAGGAATTCTTAAAAAGGCCTATGAATATGCAAAAGCAAAAGTAACGAACTCAAAGCCAGACCTGGGTGCGAACAAGGTAGTAAAGCAATGAAAAATTTCAGCGAAGGAGATAAAGTAAAATGGGAGTGGGGAAACGGATACGGCACCGGACAAGTCCTGAAGAAATTCACTTCCGATGTATCAAAAACCATCAAAGGATCAGAGGTAAAGCGAAAGGCATCTGATGATGAGCCTGCCTACCTCATTGAGCAAGAGGACGGAGATGAAGTGCTTAAATCGGGCTCGGAATTGAAGAAAGGTTAAAGCCTTTTTCCCACCTTTGCACCATGTCCGATTACGCCCCTGCCCACGAAAAAGCCAATATCATTACCCATTTCTTTGGATTCTTATTTGGTTTGGTGGGTTTGCCACTTTTGGTTGCGGCCATCTCCAAGTCGGCTGAAACCTCTGCGGGTGATGTAGCGGGAGGAGTCGTCTATGGAATCGGTTTTCTCATGGTATTCGGGTTTTCTACGCTCTATCACGCGCAGAAGGAAACCAAGCCCCGAATGCTGATGAAGATTTGGGATCACATCAGCATCTACTACCTGATTGCAGGAACATACACGCCATTTTTATTGGCTTACGCCAATCCGGAAGATGCCAAGCTGATGCTCTGGATTCTCTGGGGACTCGCCTTCGCGGGAACCGTTTTTAAAGTGTTTTTCACGGGGAAATTTCGGCTGGTTTCGACATTGATTTACCTCGCTATGGGGTGGATGGTGGTCTTCGCTCCCGATTCATTCAGTGAAAACTTGCCTCAAGAGCAATTCTATTGGATCGCAGCGGGTGGGGCCTGTTATACAATCGGCGCTGTGTTCTACCTGGTCAAAAAAATTCCGTTCCACCACGCCATCTGGCATGTCTTTGTCCTCGGCGGAGCTTTTTGCCACTACTTGGGCATTCTGAAAATATTTGAAAATTAGCTGTTAGCTTGCTGCCACGATTCGCATTGCGCATTAGGCATGCATACTGAGCTACGCACTACGAACCACGCGATAGGAACCACCAAACCGTTTCCGAAAATCAAACACCAGCCACCCCGAGCGGATCACCATCCAAACTACAAAGGCAATCCAGATACCAAGTAGGCCGGGAGAGAAGTAGTGAAAGCCCACGCTGACGGGAACAAATCCTAGTAGCGTCGAAACAATCAAGAGGTTTCGCAGCAATTTCATTTCGCCCAATCCCTTGTATATTCCATCAAAGGCGAAAGCCGAAGCATTGATGGGCTGGGTGATGATGACCAAGAAGAAGATCGCTTCAAATTGCGCCAGCACGGCGGCATCGTTCGAAAAGAATTTTCCGATCTGAAAGTAACCGATACCATAAATCGCGGCCAATCCAAACCCAATCAGAATGGCGATGCGGTTGATCCGTAACCCCATTTCGTAGAGCAATTTGGGTCTTTCCTCTCCCAAAAGTCTTCCCGCCAAGGCATTTCCCGCATGGGCATACCCATCGATGAAGAAAGAGGAAAACAGCCAGATATTAATGGCGATGGTATGCGCCGCGATGACTTCCTCCCCATAGCCTGTGGCGTAGCGCGTGGCCAGATAAAAGGTAAGATTCAAAAGTATGGTGCGAACAAAAAGATCTAGGCTCATGCCCGCCAGATTCTTGTATTCGGCATTAAGCCTCAGCTGAATCTTTAGTCGAAATGGAGTCTTTTGGTAAAGGAACGCGAGCGCCATCACAAACATGAGAATTTGCGCGACCAAACTCGCAGTTGCAGCACCTTCTATCCCCATAGGATTTATCATTCCTTCGATGCCAAATATCAAAACATAATCGAGTATCACGTTAACCAATGCGCCCGATAGCGAGATAATCATGGCCCAGGATGTATTCTGCAACCCTCGGAAAACCCCAAAGAGAAGAAGAGTAGCCAGGGTAAACGGAAATCCCCACGACCGAATGCTGAAGTATTCTTGACAGAGATGCAGGACGGCGCCGTCAGCATTGTAAAATTCGAAGATTTCTTTCGAAAATATTTTGGTCAAAATGAGAAATCCCGCTCCGAGCAAGATATTTGAGACCAGTGCTTGCGGCACCAAGGTTTCTATTTCGGTCAATCTATTTCTGCCGTAATACCGACTTACGATAGCTGCTATGGCGGTCAGCGTTTGAGCGAGAATCCATACCGTCATCAGGTAAAAG
>Ga0207419_1001877_pt1 | contig 14810 bp, 9 predicted proteins | sample ElkSloMetagenome_4_FD_184723 | JGI IMG/M metagenome (GOLD analysis project Ga0207419, IMG submission 184723) | Hot spring microbial communities from Elkhorn Slough, Monterey Bay, USA - MD2A (version 2) | ecosystem: Environmental > Aquatic > Marine > Intertidal zone > Estuary: Microbial mat ...
CACTCTTTGCGGAGGGTTGCAAAAGTTGCAACCTTCTGCAATCAATCTTTATTTATATGGATAATATATCTATTAGTATTGTCCTAGATAGCAAACCGCTTAAAAGTGGGTTGCATAGCGTATACATTAGATTCATAAAGGATCGGAAGACAAAACGTATAAGTCTAGGAATTCAAGTAAAAAAAGAACACTTCAAAAATGGTCGCTTACTACGTGGCCACGTTAATTATAAAGCTGACAACGCGTTTCTCATAGAGATAGAAAGCAAAGCCCATGAGGTTTATCGTCAACTTAGGATTGAGCAGCCAAGCTTTACCATTGCTGATCTTGTTTCCAAACTAAAAGGGAAACCTTCAGCAGCAGAAATGGGAATCATTAAGCTGATCAATGCTATTACTACAAACTTGAAAGCTGAAGGCCGGATGGGGTATGCAAAGGTCTACAAGGATACAGCAAAGTCACTGGAGCTTTTCAGCGGTGGTGATATCAACTTGAGAGATGTTAATCCAAGCTTTCTGGAAAGCTATGAGGCGTTTCTAAGAAACAGAGGAAACCGGAATAGCAGCATTGCTGTCAAGATGAGGCAAATCCGGAGAGCGGTTTATAAAGCTATCGAAGATGGCATTTTAGATGAATCCAAAAACCCTTTCAGGACCTATAAGGTCTCAAAACTGAAGGGAAGTCCAAGGAAGATAGCGTTGGGTATCGATCAGCTTAAAAAGTTTGTTGAGGTAGACTTATCAGACCACCCCGATCTAATTGAAGCATATGACTACTTCCTATTCTCATTCTACACAAGAGGAATGAACTTCTTTGACATGATGAAGCTGAAAAAGTCAGACATCAAATCAGGCAGGATTAACTATATACGATCTAAAACCAAAGTAAGCTATAGTGTGGACTTAAATGATGAGGCAAGGAAGATCATTGATAAGTACAAGGATATTAATGACACCGAATATGTCTTCCCGATAATGAGTCGGCCTAACATGACCCCTCAGCAAATTGAGAACAGGCGACACAAAGTCATTGGTAGGGTAAATCAGAAACTTAAAAGGATAGCCAACCTAGCAGGCATTGAAGAGAATATCACTTTTTATGTTGCTAGGCACAGCTTTGCTACCAATTTGAGGTTTGCCGGTATTAGCCCAGATCGGATCTCTGAGTTAATGGGACATCAAGATGTAAAAGTCACGATGGGCTACTTGAAGGAGTTCGATTTTAAAGACTTAGACCAAGATACAGAGCAGCTCTTTAAGCTACTCTAGGTCTATACATTCATCAAAGTAAGAGAGGGACTGATTGATTTCAGTCCCTTTTTTAATGCATTCATTTTAAAACTTAACACTTAAATATTCAATCTTATGAAGTTAACAAGAGCCGCAAGGCAAAAAGCTAAAATCAAAATGGCATTGCAAGGACCCGCTGGTGCAGGGAAAACCTACAGCGCCTTATTGCTGGCTAAAGGAATAGTCGGAAGTCTAGAAAAAGTAGCTATTATAGATTCTGAATCTGGCTCCGCTCATTTGTATTCAAATCTTGGAGACTACCATGTGCTTCAATTAGAGGCTCCCTACAGCCCTGAAAAATACTGCGAAGCCATCGATAAGTGTCTCGAATCAGGAATGGAATTAATAGTAATCGATAGTATTTCCCACTGTTATGAATACCTATTAGACTACCATTCTTCCCTTCAAGGCAATTCATTTACCAATTGGAGCAAGGTTACTCCACGTCACAAGGCATTTATCAATAAAATCCTGCAGTCGCCGGTACATTTCATTGCGACAATTAGGACAAAGTCTGACTACATTCTTAACAAAAAAGATGGCAAATATGTACCTGAAAAAGTAGGACTAAAAGCAATTACAAAAGAGGGCACCGATTTCGAATTCACAATTGTCTTTGATTTGGATTCAAAACATTTTGCTAGAAGTAGCAAGGACAGAACCAACCTTTTTGCTAATGCGCCTGAGTTTAAGATTTCTGAAGGGACCGGTAAAAAGATCTTGAAATGGTGTGAATCGGGCGTAACCAATGATCAGATTCTGGATAAGATCAGTAAGTGTGAATCAGAAGATGAGCTGAAGAAACTCTACAGGGCATATCCTGATGTCAGAGAGGAGCTGGTCTTAGCCTTCAAGCAAAAGAAAAATCAATTACTAAACGAGAAAAATTACCAAGAAAATGGAACAGATATTATTAAAAAATAGCTCTCAGAATGGCTCTGAGGGAGATCAAAGGCCTGAGATTAGGCTTCAGTCAAATAAGCCATCAGAAGCTCCTAAAGGAGATGATAGAGCCTTTATTAAGGCCAATACCAAACCTGTCAACCTGGAAGCATTAAAAAGAGAATGCATAGTACCAGTATTTGCCAAGGACAATGAAGTGACCATCTCCCATGATCAATTTGTTGAGACTGGATTGAGAGCAGCTAAAGAAGTGCTTGGGGGCAAGATAGAGATGCCTCAGATCAGGGTCAGTCATGAGATACGCGGCCGCACCCCAGATGCAATTCATCTACCTGCTGATCAATTAGAGGACAAACAAAAAACTCTTTATTATGAACGAATGGCGTGGGTAGCTAGAATACCTGAGATCACAACCAGAGTTGGAGGGAATGAGCTCAGTTTAGCAATAGGTGGCGTAAGATCTTTGAATCATGAAAACCTACATTCTAAAAAAGGTGTAGAGAAATTCAAGGCATTTATAGGCTTTCAGAATATGGTATGCCTGAATCTTTGTATTTCAACTGATGGCTATAGGTCAGAAATAAAAACTGACAATCTGCAAGATTTATCCACTAAGCTAAAAGAGTTGATAGGCTTATTTAATCCTCCAGGTGAAAGACAATTCTACCACGAACTGGAGGGTGCTTTCTTGTCTGAAAGGCAGTTTGCTACTCTGATTGGAAAGCTTAGAATGTATCATCATTTACCTGGAGATCAAAAAAAGGAGTTACCAGAGATCACTCTTACTGATAATCAATTCAATCTCATGGCCAGAGACTATTACAAGTCCAAAAGCTTTTGCAGAGGGAAGGATGGTAGGATCAATCTATGGAGGTTGTATAATCTATTCACTAGTGCCAACAAGTCTAGTTACATTGATAGCCTTCTTGATAGAAACCTAAATGGGTTTCAATTGGTGAAGGGAATATCCAACAGCTTGGATCAGAAAGGCAAGTATGATTGGTTTTTGAACTAAGAAGGAGGGCTTTTGCCCTCTTTTTGTATTACTTACAAATGAATTGATTAGATCATAAAATAGATATTTACCTTTTATTTTCTAATTCTAAAACACGTTCTTGAAGCTTTTCAATCATCTTATTTTGATCAATTAAATAAAGAGTTAACTCCTCTATCTTTTCCATTTGAATTCTTGAAAGTTCTCCTAAACCTAATCCATTTTGATCAATTGATTCAGCCGATTCAATACCAGGTAAATGCTTATTTTTTTTAATGTAAACATCTAATTCGCTTAAGTTCATCAATTTGTAGTCTTCATCAAATACATAATCTGGAAATGCTCCAAGCATTACTTCAATTTCTCTTGCATAAACCCTACCATCGCCTTTTACTTTGAAGTTTAAACTACTACTGCTTGTATTCCAAACTGTAAGAACGTCTTCATTAGCCGCATTGGAAATTCTTAGATTACCCGTAATATCTAACTTTTCGTTCGGATTACTATTATTCACCCCTAGGTTGCCATTATTTATGGTTAACACATCTCCAAAACTAAATTCATGAAGACGAAGATCATTAAAAGAAATTCTTCTATATCCTGTATGTGATTCAAACTTTATTAGGTCGTCAGGATTGGATCCACCAAACGTCACATCTCCATTTACCTCAAACTCGGAAGAGGGTGTGGTCGTATTAATTCCAACTCGACCATTAGAGCTCCAGTATAAAATAGCTTTTTCTCCCATATCTGTAGTGCCTAATATTCCAGAAGAATAGCCAGTTAATAAAGGACCGTCAAATGTTGCTCCAGCAAATGAATTATCGAAAGATAGGTAGTGAAAGCCATCCGCTCTTAAAAATATCTTGTTATCATTCAAAGTAACATTGCCGTTGTGAATATCAAGTGCTGTTGCAGGATTGGTGGTTCCAATACCTATTTTATTATCTGAGTATATGTCAGATTTACTGTGAATTGAATTGTCAGAAATTAATCCGAAAATAGGCGCAAATCCTGAACTATTTGTTGGTATTAATGAATTTGAGACTTCTCCCAAAACTAGACTTCCGTTTTTATATAAACTATATACCCTTACACTTTCATCTATGCTTTCACCTTTTGGAAATACAAATGCTTCTGATAGCAAATCCGTTAAACCAGGCTCCATAATTGAAGCAGGCTGCCAATCTTCCGCAATAATTCTAAAAGGAATCGTCGCAATTTGAGTTTCTTCGCCAATAGGGTACAATATGCCCTTAACAGATAATTTGTATTCGAAGTTGTTAGTAACAGAGCTAGTAATAATTGTGCCTAAGCCAACATTGGCTGAGCTTGGGTATGGGTATGTATTTTGAACTTGTCCAATTGAATTTAAAGAATAAGTTAAAAATGCAAAAAGACAAATAATAAAATTGGTTTTCATCTTACTTGTTTTAGTTCTTAATTAGTATGTATTCGGAAGTTTCATCTCCTCTAGTTATTAATAAAATATACTTGCCTTTAGCAATTCCATTAGTGGGTATCTCTTGACGGTTTGAATTAATTCGTTTATCAAAAAGGAATTTGCCATCAATTGTGAAGAGTTGTATTCTGCTTACAACAATTTCTTCTAAATCTCCTTCAATGCTTACAGTTATATTGTTATCGAAAGGGTTTGGAAAAACCTTTATGGACTTTTCACTTTGAATGGAGCTATCAGCCATGCGGAATGGAATCACATTCACAGAATATTCTCTTTTTATGCGATTACCAGAAGGGTCATAAGAGAATTCATATGTCTGGGCATTAAGGGCTCCTGTGGTCAGAAATCCTGCAATAATTAATATTACTACATAGTACTTTTTCATTTCATTTATATTTTTTATTTCACGTTTTTAAACTGATAAGTCTCATAAGGACCACATTGAAATAATATTGATGTATCTATATTGGCATAAATAATAGAAGAATAGCTATCGAATTTGGTATATGAGGTGTATTGATACTTATAAGCATAATCTATAAACTTATTCTTATGGTCTATTGCCACATAACCACTATCTATTAATGGACAAATCAGATCTTTAAAATAAAATTTAAAGTAAAGATGTGGATTCTTGTCAATTATTTTTTGTCTTTCATTATAATCATACTCTTCCAAAGAGTCTAAAGTACTAGGATTAACTATTTCATATTCACTTCCATTTTCTATTATTTCTCTCATTGCTGAAAACTTACTTCTTATATACTCGTTTCTTTCCTTGTTTATACCAGAATTAATTGACTGACTGAGAGTGTCTTCAACTCCTTTCAATTTCCTAATTGCAGCATTTCTTTCAATAAAGAAAACAGTTGAATCAATCTTCATTTTAATACTAAATAGAGTATTTGGAACTTCAATCACTTTCATAAGCTGAAAACTCCTATGTATCTTATTTTTAGTAACCTTATTACTCTCAATACATCCAAGTAAACTAATAACAAGAATAAATTCAAATACAAAAAATACTTTACCCCTTATCATCGTGAAAAATCTTTAAAAGATCTAACCGGTATTAACTTTTTCCATAAGTCATCATTTTTGCTGTTATGGTGACTCTTATAAGTATTATATTTAGATCTAATACCTCCAGCAAGGTTAAACTCTCTAGCCTGTTGCAACTCCCAATTATAAATTGAACCATGAATTTGCTCATTCATTAGTTGATAATAATCTCCCATTGTCCAATAGGCTACATGAAGATATTCATGTCCCATTGTCAAATAAAGCTTTTGCCAAGATGCAACAGCTGCTTTAGAGAAGAAAATGTCATACCCCCTACCAAAACCTTTACTAACTGAATAAGCCATTGCCTTTTGACCAAAATGACCCGCTTTAGAATTGGTGACTTCTAAATAACCATCAGCATCGAATTTTGCATATGGACCTTTCGAAGCGTGCAAAGTGGCTTGTTTCTTTAATGCAGAAATAGTTTTAAACTTTTCTTCAGAAAATTTATTAAGATACTCATCTGTGTAATTCTCAGGAGTACCTGCTACACTACTTGAAGTTTCTGTTGCTAAAGAATAATAAGTGTTCCCTTTACCAGTTAAGAGATTACCACCATGTTTATAAGCATGAATTCCTCCAGAGATGCCTCCCAGCCCTCCTCCAATTGCTGCACCTTTCAAACCGCTATTAATACCTTTTCTAAAACTCGAGTTTAAATCCCCACCTGAATGAATACTACTTGCAAAACTTCTTGTAAACCCAACTGAGAATCCAGCAGCACCACCAACCAATATTCCTCCAATGATACTTCCTGATCCCGTGGCCGCTGAAACTACCCCACCTACATAACCTCCTGTAGCAGTAGAACCTACGATAATTCCGGCTGTCATTGCAATGTTGTGAAAGGTATTGAATGCATTTAAAAAATTCGCATCATTCATAAAGCCAAGAGGATTTTTGATTGAAACTCTCAATTCTCCGCTTGGGTCATAGTATTTCAAAGGATTGTTATTGACATATGAATATCTATTATAGCTTTGAGTGCTATTCGGATCTTGTACAAAATTGTCTGGACTAAGCATCCTTCCTACTGCAGGATCATACATCCTCCCGTTCATATTGATTAGTCCAAATTCCTCGTAATGTTCGTGTCCAGTATAACCTCTGTACAACCAATCAGGACTTTGATTTAATCCTGAATATGACCAATTTGATGGATTACGGCGGCGACCCCAAACATCAAAACTTTGTTCAAAAACTGTATTTCCCAGACCATCAGTTATTGTTAAAATTGAGCCTAAATAGTCTGAATAGGTGTAATAAATTTCTTCATTTCCATCTTCAATAACACAGATTGCGGCCAATCCATTACCTCCAGATATATAATGAATTTCTTGTTTACGATTATCTTGAGGAAACTCTTGGATTTCATAGTTTCCTAGATAAATCCTTTTGCGTTTTTCAATTCCATTTTCAAACAAAGTGCTACTACTCCGATTTCCTTCTGGATCATAAGTAAGTTGCAATTCATATATATCCTCAATAATAGAGCTTGGTTGATGAAAGGCATTATATGATATATTTTGCTCAGAAACAGGAATAGAATTATCTGAATTTTGTAATGATGTTATAGCATTGATTTTTGAGGGATGATACGAATAATTGGTTAAAGGTCCTTTTCGTTTTATATTACCATTGGCTGAGTATTGAATTTCCTCGATTGTAGCCACTACATCGTTAGTCATGACTTCCGTTAATCTATCAAGATTGTCGTAGTCAAAGTCCTGGTAGTTAGATGTTGCAAGATTCATGAGCTTACTTAAATTTCCATTATCATTAGCATCAAAATCATAGTCTAATGAAATTTTTCCTCCGAAAACATCAGGTAAACCTGATGCATCATAGGAATAGGAAGTTGTCAAACCATCCCCTTTAGTTGTGGAGGTAAACTGCATTTTATCGTTAACGCTATTCCCTTGCCAAAGGATTGAATTATTAGAGATTGATCTTACAATTTCTAAATAGCCTTCTGGAGAATATTCATACTTTATTCCAAAACCAGATGGATAGATTAGTTTTGATTTTCTACCAAAATTATCATACTCATATCTGAATAAGTATTTTATTCCATTGATAGTTTTTGAATACTCTGAAAGTCTACTGAATCTATCATATTTAAACTCTTCTTGAGAGCCATCGTAATTGCTTATTGTCTCTACTTGATTTACCCCACCTCCAGATTGAACATAACTATATTGAATACTTCCTAATGGGCTTGTAATATCAGTTAGCTCTCCATATTGATTATAATTCTGAGTAGTACTTCCTTTAGCATCCGTTTGTTGAGTCAACTGTCCATAAGCATTGTATACGTAATCTATAGATCCTGAATTAGCATCAATCAATTGGGTTTGAGTACCATCAATAGGATCATAAGACATTGTAGAAACTACATTTGATCCTATTTTAATCTGAGTTGGTAGTCCTTGAGCGTTGTAGAGATAATCAATCAATCCTCCTGGATCCATAGATTTAACTTTTTCCCCTGCTGAATTAGTTGTAACTGAAAAAGTCGAATTATTGAAAGTAGTCATTTCTTCAAATCCATCTGAGGTTAAACTATACTCGTAATCTGTGTTTCCACTTAATGGATGTGAAATTTGTTCTAACCTTTCATATGAATCATAAGAGTAATCTATTTGAAGTGGGGCATTCATATTACTTATAAACTGAGGAATTGTTTTATACGATAACAAGCTATTATCAATTTCATACCTAAGGTCTTGATAGGTCGTTTCGCCATTCCAGCTTTCTGTTTCAGTTCTAATAATACGATTCAAGTTATCGTAGAACTTTTTGGTCTTTGGATTTCCAGGTATTATAGTCTCAGAATAATACAGGTTATTTAATGAATGAAAACCACTTCCCGTATACTCCAGATTATAAAAGGTTTTGTTGCCTAGCGGATCTATTTCACTAATTTTTCTACCAAATCCATCATACTCAAAATAAACCTGATTATCGTTCAAGTCTGCAATAGTTAGTGGTTTAGCTATTAGCTGGTGATTCACATATTCGATTTTCTGACCTTTTGCATTGACCTCTGATTCCAACAACCTTCCAAAATCATCAAACTCATATACTGAAGTAAGAGTTGGTAATCCAGAGCTACTTCTAGTTGAGGTGACTATATTGCCATAATTATCGTAAGTGTAGCTATTTGTAACTTGCTTATTTGTTGACGATAAAGTTCTAATATTTTTAACCCGACCATAAAGATCTCGATCAAAACTTGTAGTAGTTGTAAAATTATTAGTGCTCCCAGTCTTGCTTTTTGAAACAACTATTTCCATTGGAAATATATTCATGTAGGTACTTAGGGCAACATATGAATTATATTGAGTTGTAGTTTGGTAAACTCCATCGTCGACAATTTGAGTAAAGAGATTTCCCTCTCTATTTCCTGAAATAATGTAACTATTAGTTGTGCTTAAACTCTTCCCGTTTATCTTATTATTGTAATTGCTTGAAGTTTCTAATATTAAATTCCTTCCATTACTTTTACTTATAACTTGATGATTTTTTAGTTCAATACTAGCCAAACCAGCAGGATCTTGAATCGGATCAGAACCTTGAGGCACATCAGGGTGAAGAACTTTTAAAGTCTCAGGCAGAAGGCATGTACAATTTGCATAATATTCATTAATACTTTCAGTTGTAAAATTATTTATTGGGTTTATAGTCGCCTTACTTTTAAAACCAAGAAGCCCTCTACCAGTCTTTTCATATAAGGCTGTAGCATAATGCAAGATTTCAGAATGATTTATATACGGTGCCTGAGGGGAATTCCAATGACCAAGTTGGGAACGGATGGATTTCGTGAGTAATATTTGTTTGTTGAGAGTATAAATATCAGAACCAATATTCTGTAAATTATTATTGTATGTGCTTGAAGCTACAGCCTCAGGTTCAGAATTATAAACGTAATCTACGTAAAGCTGCCGATATAAACCATCAACTATTCCATGAAGCTTTAAGGTTTTAGGTCCACCATGTAATACGTAATAATACGGAGTCTGCTTAAAAAAAGAAATGGACGGATTTGATTCATCCCGAAGGTAGAATAATTCCAATGAATTATTTCCATCAAAGTCTCCGAAACTAAAGTTACTTAGTTTATGCAACCCATAACCTAAAGGAGTGAATTCCTGCAAAGAAAATTCTGACCCAGAAGAAAAGTACACCCTAATTCCTGTAGAGTTATTTAGATTGTTTATTTTATATAATCTTACTATATCAGCAAGCCTGTCTCCATTAATATCAATTAAGAAAATTTTATCAGTACTAGGAATGAAATCAATACTTGGATTTATAACATTATAGTCAAGTGATCCTTTACCTAGCAAAATTGATGAACCAGTTGGATAAGTGCCATTAACGTATCTTGTAAGCAGAAAATCAGAGATGCCATCATTGTTAAGATCCGCAACCCTAATTTGATTATAGTGATTTGGAAACACAAATGGACTTCCTAAATTAACTAGCTGGTAGCCATTACCTGTCTTAATTATATCGGCTACAGTATAGGCAATATGCCCAGATTGATTTGAGAATTCCCAAAACAAAAATTCAATTGTTCCATCTCCATCAAAATCAATTGTTTCAATATTGTCATAACTATAGGCAAGTCCAAATCCATTTGGTACAGAGAAGTTAATAGAGTAATTCGTAGAATTTACAACATCTCGAATTTGCATAATTCGTAAAGCAGGTGCCCCAGCTACTTCCTCTCTATGCAATGCAATAATCTCACTTGTACCATCGCCTGAGATGTCCCCTGAGATTATATCGTATTCTGCTGGAACAGTTGTATTTAATGTTATTTGATTTGTTGGAATCATTGAATAGTCACTAATCATTCGCAATTGAGTATTCCCTGATGAAGCATAAGAAAAAAGTATGTCGTCCTTGCCGTCACCATCTAAATCGGTACTTCTTACAGCTCTGGAAAATGCATCCCAATATTTATTTAAGTCCAATCTGTTAGCACTAGGAAAAGCACTTAGATTTAAGTTAGATGTGTTTGAAAAACCTTTATAATATGTTGCACCGAAAGTAGGGGTGTTATTTTGCCAAAATTTTAGAGAATTTATGTTTCCAGTAAAATCAGTAATAAATTGTGAAATGTCTGTAAGACCATCGTTGTTATAATCAGAAGTTAAATAAATAGAAGGGGTTGTAGTTGAGGCAAGGGAGTTGAGAGCAAAAGGTCCTAATGCTTTTCCAGCGGAGGAATTCAAATAGTTGAACGCAGTTGAATGATACTCTTTTCCATCAATTAGACTTTTTAATCTAATTTCATTTAAAATCTCTATTTTATGAACTAGTTGTGGTGAACCACTTAGATAACCTTCACTTTGATGTGCATAGGACATTGAGTATTCATGAATTGGAGCATCGTGTGTAAACGTAATTATTCTATCGATTAGATAGTTGTTTTTCACTTCAAGTCCAGCAAAGTATCTGAAGCTATCATGATCTTTCCGAACGTAGGTGAGTTTTATTTTATTATAAGGAGCATTCGTGCCATTTCCAGTATACAAAATTTCGTCAATGAGGTTTTGACCATCTTCTACCCGATACTTAAACTCTATGAAATTTCCATTTAGGTCTTCAATCTTGGATATCAGCCAAGAAATCCTCTTAGAATTATGGAGTACCCTTGAATTATTATCTAAACCGTAATAGCTTTTCAAGCCGGTCTTGCTTTCTTTCATCCATGACTCTGGACCTAAAGTACTATTATCATTAATTTTTGAAAGTCTCTCAAAGGTTTCTGATTCTGTTTTGTAAAAACTTCCATCTAAAATCAATCTTTGTCCATCAATTGCAAATGGATCTGTATTATTAAGCTGTACCGCTTGAGATACCCCATCATAATACTCATTTTTGCTTGTTCTGTTAACTGATGAAAGACCAATCAAATTCCATCCATTACCCATTATCCCCATTGCAGCGTTTGAAGAATAGTTAATAGCTATAGAAGGCTCAAATCCATTTGAACCAGAAGGTACTATTATTGGAATAGTGTAGTTAAATGCTCCACTATTGTCGATAGAATGAGATCCTTCAATCGTTCCAATGGCCTTATTAGGATCAATAGTAGATGTGTTGCGTTGGATTTCAGAATTTGTATGAGCACTTTGAATACTTACATCGTTAATAATATCTAAATCAATGCTTGCCTTAAATTTATTTTGTCCAGAAGGAAGTGCTTGAAACCCTTGACTTAGTCTTACGTAATTACTTGCCTTATACTGATTATCATTTGTTACAAATGGGAAAATTGCATCTGGAAGATCAAAAGACTCTCCACTATATATAGTTTGACCAGAAAGATTTATGCATATAAAGATGCAAAAAAACCATACGAAGTATTTCTTCATATTTTTGATATAAAATATTTAAAAAAAGATTATTGTGAATACGAAGCATCTTATTTTCACGCTAAGTATAATTAGCGTGGTATTTTTATTCTCCTGCAATGAAGATTCTGAAAGCTTAGAAGATTCAAGAATCCCGCGAACCATTGTGTTTGAACCTCCAAGCGCATCTTGGTACTCAAGAGGTTACCCGGATTCAATAATAGTAAAAATTTCTGGAGGTATCCCTCCTTATTCCATAAAAAATAGGCCAGAATTTTCTGCAGAGGCAAAAATTGAGGGTGAAAATCTAATTCTCTTTCCAAACTTTGATGTTCAAGATCCACCTAGAACAGATTTCTTGGTAGTTCAAGATAATAACCTAAATATCAGAGCATTTAACATTACTGTTCAGTCTCCAGTTACCTACTATGATTCTATAATTAACTTTTCAATAGTGGTTGCAGGTGATACTAGTTTCTCGGTATCAAAAAATGATTTTGTGTATTTAGGTGGTTCATGGGGACAGTGGGATCAATTTTTAGGAAATATAATATTAGGTGGTGAAACATCTTCTGGCTACCATTCAATTAAATGTACTAATGTAAAGGACACTGGAAGATTCCAATACACTGATACTTTCGATGTTTCTTTAAATTCTTTCAATAATATAGTCAAGCCATTTCGTTTAGAATTGATTGATATAGATAATTACATCGACGTTCATCTAATTAGCACGGATGAATTAAAAATTGAAACTGATGTCGTTCTAATAGATAGGCGAAATAACTTTCAAGGAACACATATTGCAAAAATTAATGCTCATTTATTGAATACAAAATGAAGCAAGCTTACTTATGAAAGGTAATTATGGGTACCATTTTGGTACCTAAAAAGGGTAATAGAAAGAAAACAAGAGAAAATTTAAAATTCTCAAACGTCTGTAAATCAAACATCTGAAAGAATAAGAAACTATCTATAATACCCTATACATTTACTTCTAAACAGACGGTCGCAGGTTCGAATCCTGCCGCGATCACTACTTAAAATTTAAGGGTTACATCTATTAAGGCTGTAACCCTTTTTCTTTGGGTACCAATTTTTCTTTATTTTAGTTGATATGGATATCAATAAAATAGAACTTTCACTTTCAAGCTCTATTGATTCAGAAACAGCTGGAGCTAATCAAAGTGTAATTGGAACTGCTTCTAATCTGAGGGATGAATATATAGAGCTCAATAGTGAATTAGATTCTAAATATCCAAACTTAAATGAAGTTATTAGTCATCTTGAGATCAACCTTAATCAATCCCAAATTGAAATAATAGAAGGTACTCAAGAAGACATAAAGAAATTTCATAATAATATTGAGAATAGTGATTTTTTAAGTTCAAAAGTAAAACAGGAGTATCTAAAGTTTCTAGGATTTCTTAAAGGAAGAACTCCAAAAATAATCGGTTTTGGACTTACCATTATAGCAACTTCAATAATTCTCTCAGCCAACTACTTAATTCCAAAAGACCTTGATTTTGGGGATATAAAAAAACCAAAACCTGGGACCCCAAAAGTTATTGTTTCTCCACTAGATTATAACAATTCAATTGAAGCTTCTGCAACCCAATCATTGGATAATTCTAACTTAATACCAGTAACTAGTTCTATTGGTTTATCATTCTATTAGTTAGGAATATAATCTATTGATTTGGTTGCTCAATAATATTTATGACAGCAATCACAAAAAACAGAACTATAAGACCCTCTTCCAGGGCAGCCTCCTCCAAAAGTTATAAAATAGATACAAAGGCTGTTGAGAGTGAAGATACACTTATAGTGAATATTGATCATGAATCAGATAGTTTCAGTAAGCAATATAACTTTGATGGCAAGGATCTAAAAGCCAAAAACAGCATCAGCTTTAGAGTCAGTGATAATGGAACTGGTATTCAGATCAGTTGGCCTGGAGCTTCTCACTCTAATGCAAGAAGAACAAGTTCGTCTAGACCTGGAAAAACTAAAAAGGATAATTCAATTAAATCCGAAAAAAAGCCTCAATCATCAAACAAGAAAGCAAAAGGTGGATTTGAAGGCTTTATAAAAGTTAAGGATATAAGAAAAAACTATTCACTTATCCCAAATGTAAAAGGTATTTACGAAGTTTTAAATCCAGACTATAAGAGTCCAAAATATATCAATCCTGGAGTTGGTGGTTTCTTCAAAGGAAAGGATCCTAATGTACCTACAGAACTGCTTAAGGAGAATGAAGTAGTAGGATCAGAAGTTGTATATATTGGAAAAGCTGGTGCTCCAAATAAAAGTGCTACACTTAGATCTAGATTAAAGCAATATTTAAGGTTTGGTGAGGGAAAGAATGTTGGTCACTGGGGTGGAAGATACATTTGGCAATTAGCCAATCATGAAGAACTGGTTATTTGTTGGAAGAAATTACCCAATGAGGATCCAAGAGAAGTAGAAAAGGAATTGATCAAGGTGTTTCATAAAGAATTTGGGAAAAAACCTTTTGCAAACTTGGTAGGTTAACTTACTTAAAGATGTCCTTTAATTTTAGATTTTTTAATTTCATCCAAAATCCTGTAAAAAAGAAAATTGCTGCCAATAACGTTTGCCACATCATAATAGGATTATGGCCATTTGATCCAAAAGCAATTAAGAGAGTAATCAAGCAATAAACTGGAACAAGAATATAAAATCCAGATTTTTTATTTGGAGAGATT
>Ga0207419_1001878_pt1 | contig 14808 bp, 15 predicted proteins | sample ElkSloMetagenome_4_FD_184723 | JGI IMG/M metagenome (GOLD analysis project Ga0207419, IMG submission 184723) | Hot spring microbial communities from Elkhorn Slough, Monterey Bay, USA - MD2A (version 2) | ecosystem: Environmental > Aquatic > Marine > Intertidal zone > Estuary: Microbial mat ...
TTTATTTTTTGAATCAAATTAAAATACAAAAAAATGGCATTCGAATTACCTAAATTACCTTATGCTTACGACGCATTAGAGCCTCACTTTGATGCTATGACCATGGAAATACACTACTCTAAGCACCATGCTGGATATGTTTCTAAACTGAATGCAGCCATTGAAGGAACTGACCATGCTTCAAAATCCTTAGAAGAACTTATGGCAAACGCAGGAAGCAATACTGCTGTAAGAAACAATGGTGGAGGACATTTTAATCACTCTTTGTTCTGGTCTGTACTTTCACCAAATGGAGGTGGAACACCTAGCGGTGATTTGGCATCGGCAATAGATAGCACTTTTGGTTCTTTTGATAAATTTAAAGAAGAGTTTAGCGGTGCTGCAGCAACTAGATTTGGATCAGGTTGGGCATGGTTGGTAGTTGCAGATGGCGCTTTAAAAGTAACTTCTACTCCTAACCAAGACAATACATTAATGGATGTGGCCGATGTAAAAGGCACTCCGATTCTTGGACTAGATGTTTGGGAGCATGCCTATTATTTAAAATATCAAAATAAAAGACCTGATTACATCTCTGCTTTTTGGAATGTAATAGATTGGAATGCAGTAGGCGAAAGATTTGCAGCTGCAAAATAAATTTTAGACGATTTACACGTTTTACGAAAGACCTTTTAACCAAAAGGTCTTTCTTTTTTTAGGTTGTTGATATAATTTTGAGCATATATTTTTTAGAAAAAATTATAATTATGAAAAAGAGACTTATCAATATCTTAGCTATTGCATTTCTGTTAAGTTTAGCCTCTTGTTTTGGGCAACACAACCAAGCTGTTGTAGAAGGCGTAAATCAAGACAGCCAACGTATCTATGGCGATAGAGATGGAGAACCAAGGCAGCTAAATAATGAATATCCTGAAGATGAAACCGGAGAGACCGCGGATAGGATAGCTAACATTAGGGAGAAGTTCTTCCCAGAATAAAAAAAACTGCTTTAAAGCAGTTTTTTTTATATCAAATGTTTTGCATCCTCGAGTTCTTCTTTGGTTTCGGTTTTTACAGCAAAGTTGAAACCTGCTTGTATGCCATAGGCACCATACTCACCATTTTTACTAAGTGCCAAAAATCCTACCTGCAGATTTTCTCTGTCTGGATACAGTTTTAAAATCCTTTCTACAATTATTTTACAGGCTTCTTCAGGAGACTTGCCATTGCGCATTTGCTCAACAACCATGGCACTGCCCGCAGTTCTGATTACAGCTTCGCCAACACCTGTGGCCGTTGCCGCACCTACCTCATTGTCTACAAACAAACCTGCCCCAATCAAAGGGGAATCTCCTACGCGCCCATGCATTTTAAAGGCCATACCACTAGTAGTGCAAGCGCCCGAAAGATTGCCTTTCTCATCTAGTGCCAAAATGCCGATGGTATCGTGGTTTTCAATATTGACAACCGGTTGGTACTCTGAATTTTTCAACCACTCTTTCCATCTTTTTTCTGCTTTTGGGGTGAGAAGGTTTATTTTTTCGAAATCCGATTCGAGGGCAAATTGCAGAGCGCCTTGGCCAACCAACATGACATGTGGTGTGTCTTCCATTACTTTTCTGGCCACTCGAACTGGATTTTTGATGTGTTCTAAAAAAGCAACAGAACCACAGTTTCCATTTTCATCCATGATACAAGAATCTAAGGTTACTTTGCCTTCTCTGTCGGGCAAACCGCCGTAACCTACGCTACTTTCTTCTGGATCAGATTCAGGTACCATAGCACCAGCCTCAACAGCATCTAGTGAGCGGCCACCTATCCCGAGTATTTCCCAAGCGGCCTTATTAGCACCCAAACCAAAATTCCAAGTAGAAATTACGATGGGTTTTTCGTACGTAGCGGTAGATTCTTGTTGTTGGTTTGTACAATGCAAAGAGGTAAAAGCAGCACTACCTAAAACAGCTTTTTTGATAAATTTCCTTCTATTTTCCATAAAAAACTCAATTAAGATTTGTAGTCCATTTTTTGGCTAATGGCTTTGGCTGCTTCTGTTCCAGCCCATTTTTCGCATAGGTAAAGCCCCAAATCAAGCGAAGAGGCTACAGCACCTGCGGTTATTACCAAACCATCTTCTACAATGCGTTCTTTTTGCACGGTTTGGCAGTAAGGCGCTAGCGCATCATACTCATTAAAATTGGTAGTTGCCCTTTTATTTTTTAGAAAACCAGCTGCCCCTAAAAGCAAGCTGCCTGTACAAATTGAGATCTTTAAGGCATCAGCTCTAATAGGCTTGAGCCAATTCATAAAATCAGTATCGTATCTAAGCTGTCTAGTGCCAAAGCCACCAGGCAAAATTACCGCATCGTACTCAGCAAGTTCATTAAAAACCTTATCGGGGATTATTTTAAGACCGAAGTTATCGTTAACCACAGAAGTATTTGAACAAACATCCCAAGTTAAATCAGGCAGATAGTTCATAGAACTTAAGCGACTGATTGGATCATAAATACCGACAAAATCCAACCAGGTAATCCCATTAAATATGATGTAAGCGATTTTTTTGGGAACCATGATTTTTTATTAAGAATACACTTCTCGCTTTTTCTTTCCGGCCTTGTAACCGACCAAACCGTAATAAGCCAGATACACATAGCAAATAACAGGTACAAAGAAAGAGGCTTGCAAACCAATGCTATCTGCAAAAGCACCTTGTATTGGTGGAATTAAAGCCCCACCTAAAATAGCCATTACCAAGAGAGAAGAACCCTGACTTTTGTATTTCCCCAGTCCTTCTATGGCCAAGGTAAATATATTGGACCACATAATAGAGTTGAACAAACCTATGCCGATCACTGCCCAAAATGCCAAGGCACCACCCGTAGCCAAAGTGAAAATCAATAAAACAATGTTAATGCCCGCAAAAATGGCCAAAGTTCTACTAGCAATCGATCTGCCCGCTAAAAATGCTAGTAAATTAACGGCAATCATAAATAAAAAAGGGGAAACTTCCATAAAGGTGAGTGTTTCGCCAGTTTGGCTGTATTTGATGTAAGCACCCAAATAAATTACGCCAAATGCAAGTAGCGAAACCACCACCATAGAACCAAATTTCTTAAAATCCATGGCAGTTTTTGCCAAGGAGATGGCACCTAAGAACCTACCGATCATAGCGCCGCCCCAATAAAAGGATAGAAAAACATCGGCCTCGTTAGGTTCTAGACCCATTATGTTTTCCAATTCAAAATAATTGATCAGTGTGCTGCCTATGGTAACTTCGCCACCTACATAAAAAAAGATGGCCAACATACCCAAAACCAAGTGAGGATATTTTAAGGCACCTGCACCTTTTTCGATCTGTTCCTCTGATGTAAATTTTGGCAATGGCGTTACCTTAATAACTATGGCGGTTAAAAAGAAAACAGCTGCAAAAATGAGATAGGGGATTTTTACAGAATCGGCCGTTACTTGCCCATCAATAGCAAAGTATTGGAAGACCAGGTAACCACCTATGAGCGGGGCGATTGTGGTGCCAAAAGAATTGAAACCTTGTGATAGATTGAGTCGGCTCGAAGCAGTTTCCTCACTTCCTAAAATAGAAACATAAGGATTGGCCGCAATTTGCAAAAGGGTAAATCCTATACCGAGGAAAAAAAGTGCCCCTAAGAAAAAGCCATAAACTTTAAATTCAGCCGCAGGGTAAAACAAGGCGCAAGAAATACCTGAGATGAGTAAGCCTGCTAAAATGCCATTTTTATAGCCCAATTTAGAAATAGGGTCTCCTGATGAAACGGAGATGATAAAGTAAATGAGCGAACCAATAAAGTAAGCTAAGAAAAAAGCAAACTGAACCAGCATAGCCTGAAAGAAATTAAGCTGAAATACATCTTTTAAGTAAGGGATTAAGATGTCGTTCATACAAGTAAGAAAACCCCATAGAAAGAATAAGAGTGTAAGTACCACTAAAGCCTTACCGTATTTACCAGAACCGGTTGGGTCAGATATTTTTTGACTTGATGATGAAGTTACTCCGCCAGCCATATAGTATTTAAGTTAAAAGTTTATTGAAAACCGTACTACATAACATCTTTCATTTTCAGCACCGTAGTTAGGTGTCGTTAAGCGCTCAAGAATCCAAATGTTCAGTAGTTTTTATAAAAAAAGATAAGTTAGACGTAACTAACTGCATTTGTTGCTGTTAACAATCTATTTTAAGTTTGCCGAAAAGCTCATGAAATTATTGAGCTCCACAAAGCCTTATCTGTAGCAGCAATACTACAAAAAACTAACTTCAATATATTAATTTTTTTAGTTGTGTTTGTACCGAAAGAAGAATTAATCAAGCAATTTGATAAAAAAGTATCTGTCATACAGGCAGATGTAGAAGGCTATAAGGCAGAAGGAAAGAAAATTTTTTCCACTTCCTCGTTTCAAACCAATAGTGTGCCCTTATTGCATATCATTAGTTTGATAGCACCGGAGACCCCTATCTATTTCCTAAATACAGGTTACCATTTTCCTGAGACATTAAAGTTTAGGGATAGCTTGGTAAAATGCCTCGACCTTAACCTTCAGAGCATTGGCTCAGCCATTCCTAAAAACCAACAAAAGGATGCGCAAGGTCGCTTACTTTTTACTTCGAACCCGGACCGCTGCTGCCACATCAATAAAATAGCCCCTTTAGATTCAGTTTTAGCTTCTTATGATATTTGGATCAATGGTATAAGAGGTGCACAGAGTAGTGTAAGGGCATCTTTTAGAAAAGAAGAACAAGCCCCTATGGGCGTTAAAAGATACCACCCCATGTTAGATTGGACCACCAAAATGGTACACGATTACATACGTATTTTCGATTTGCCCCGGCACCCTTTAGAAGGCCAAGGCTACTTGAGCATAGGCTGCCAACCCTGCACACACAAAATCAACCACAATGCCATGCTAGACAACCGAGACGGCAGATGGGCCGGTATGAACAAAACTGAGTGTGGCTTGCATACACAATTGGTGAACAAATAAATTCAAAGAATTACATACTCAACCAATACATCTAGCCAATGAAATGCTTCGCGTAATGCAGTTCGCGGAACGCAGTTCGCGGAACGCAGTTCATGGGCTTACTGTTGCGTAAAACAATAAAAAAATGAAAATATTAATAACAGGAGGCGCAGGCTATATTGGCACAGAATTGACCTACCATTTATCTCAATTAAATGGAGTAGAACAGATTGTTATTTACGATAATCTTTCTAGAAAAAACTATAACCTTTTTTTGATGGAGCGCCACTTGCCCGATAGAAAAATCAGGTTTGAAGCGGCAGATATATTGGATTCTTACAAATTGGAAAAAATCGTAAAAGAGGTTGATGTTGTGTTCCATTTGGCAGCTAAAGTGACCACGCCTTTTGCCAATGAAGACCCACATATTTTTGAGCAGGTAAACCATTGGGGCACAGCAGAGTTGAGCTATGCACTTGAGAATACAGAAATTGACAAGTTAATTTATTTGAGTTCTATGTCGGTGTATGGCTCTAGTGAAACACCTGTAACTGTTGAGACAAACCCGAGGCCCAATACTTACTATGGAATATCTAAACTCAATGGAGAAAAAATGATAGAGCGGCTTTCAGAGAAGAATAGAACCTTTATTTTGAGATGTGGTAATGTGTATGGCTACAGCCGAAGCATGCGCTTTGATGCAGTCATTAACAAATTTATGTTTGGAGCGCATTTTCAGAACTTTATACAGATTGAAGGCAATGGCGAACAGCAGAGGCCATTTATCCACATCGATAGCTTGGTACAAGCATTGATAAAGGTTTTACAAATAGACATGGCGTCTGGTATTTATAATTTGTTCGATGAAAACAGAAGTGTGAACCAAATAGTAGGTAGCTTAAAGCAAATCTATCCTAAACTGGAATCTTTACACACCTTGAAAGATATTGAACTGAGAAGTTTAATGGCAGCCAAAGACCCAACAATAGAAAAATTAGATGTAATAGAATCGCCAGATTTAAACAGCAAGCTTAAGGATTTTAGCCAAAAATTTTCATTTTTGCCATAGTTACAATTAGTAAAAATTTTTTAGACTATGAAAGGAATTATCTTAGCTGGTGGTTCGGGCACAAGGCTACATCCATTGACTTTTTCGGTGAGTAAGCAAATGATGCCCATTTACGATAAGCCAATGATTTATTACCCGCTCTCTACACTCATGATGGCAGGCATTCGTGAAATCTTGATCATCTCAACACCTAGAGACATGCCGCTCTTTAAGCATCTTTTGGGAGATGGCAAACAACTGGGTTGTGAGTTTACCTATGCTGTACAGCACGAGCCTAACGGTTTAGCACAAGCCTTTGTAATTGGGGAGGACTTTGTAGGGAACGATAAAGTAGCCTTGATTTTGGGCGATAATATTTTCTATGGCACAGGTTTACAAGATACTTTGATACAAAATAATGATCCAGATGGGGGGGTAGTGTTTGCTTATCATGTTTCAGATCCACAGCGCTATGGCGTAGTGGCTTTCGATAAAAACCAAAAGGCCATTAGTATAGAAGAAAAACCTACCAAGCCTAAATCAAACTTTGCAGTACCAGGTTTGTATTTTTATGATAATCAAGTGGTTGATATCGCAAAATCCATTAAGCCCTCGGCTAGGGGAGAATATGAGATCACCGATGTGAACAGTGCTTATTTAGAAGCTGGTAAACTGCAAGTAGGCATTATGGATAAAGGCACCGCTTGGCTCGATACAGGCACGATCAACTCTTTAATGCAAGCAGGACAGTTTGTACAAGTTATTGAAGAGAGGCAAGGCTTAAAGATAGGCTGCCCAGAAGAAATCGCTTTTTTAATGAATTATATCGATGCAGCTCAATTAGAAGCACTCGCCAAGCCATTGATTAAAAGTGGCTATGGTGAGTATTTAATGGGGCTTTTGGAGGAGGATGGATAATTGTAGCTGTTTTTTTCCATACCATCAGCGAGAAATATAAATTCTATTATATCGAATTATTGAACCTAGAAATCGACCGATTTTCTTGTAGAAATTAAAATTAAACAATCTAAAAAATGCTCATTAAGATCAGGGTACTTTGGTACAGGTTAAAATATCTATATCATAGTTTACTCTCAAAAGGACATCACGAAGACTTAAACAAATTAGCAGAAATATTTAAAACTGATAAAGCTGGTTTACATCATTACACTCCCCACTACAACTCCCACTTCCAAAGATTCAAAGATAAAAAAGTAAATATCTTAGAAATAGGTGTTGGATCATACCACAAAAAATACAAAGGTGGAAATTCCCTTAGGATGTGGAAAGAATATTTTCAAAAAGGTAATATTTATGCAATAGATATCCATGACAAATCTCCATTACAGGAAAACAGAATAAAGATATTTAAAGGAAGTCAGATTGATGAGGGTTTCCTTATGAATGTGGTTGACGAAATAGGTGAAATCGATATTATCATAGACGATGGGAGCCACATCAATGAACATGTTATCAAAACATTCGAAATACTTTTCCCGAAATTGAAAGATGGAGGCTTATATGTTGTGGAAGATGTGCAAACCTCTTATTGGGAAGATCATGGTGGCGATAGCAACAATTTGAAAAACCCAAAAACGATGATGAATTTTTTTAAGAGTCTAACAGATGGTCTTAACCACAAAGAATTTCTGATACCGAACTATGAACCAAGCTATTTCGATAAAAAAATAACTTCTATGCATTTTTACCACAATCTTATATTTGTTTACAAAGGCAATAATGATGAAGAATCGAATATAGTAGTAAATAATCAAAAGTAATTTCAATACGCAAAATGTTGATAGTGGCTACGTCAATGTTTGTAATATCTAAAAAAAGTGACCAAGCAAGACATCAAATACATACGCGCTTTGCATCAAAAGAAATTTCGGCAACAAGAAAATAAATTCTTGGTCGAAGGGGAAAAAGATGTTTTGGAGTTACTTGCTTCAGATTTTGAGATTGACCAACTTTTCTTTACAGACAAATTTACCAAACACCAAGCGTTATTCTCAAACCTACAGCCCTCTCAACTAATTGAAGCTACAGAAAAGCAAATCACCTCAGCAGGTACTTTTAAAACCAATGAGTTTGCGATTGCCCTTGTAAAAAATAGGCCTAGCAATCAAAAAGCAGTATCTATACAAGATTTAGCGATTGCCTTAGATGCCGTGCGCGATCCCGGTAACATGGGTACTATCATTCGCATTGCCGATTGGTACGGCGTAAAAGATATTTATTGTTCGATGGATACTGCCGAGTGGCAAAACCCAAAAGTAATTTCAGCCTCTAAAGGGTCATTTACTCGTGTTAATATTCATTATTTAGATTTGGCTGAGTTTTTAGAAAAACAAAGCGAAAATGTAGAGGTTGTAGGCGCTTTTATGCAAGGAGAGAACCTATATAAAGCCTCCTTAAATCTGCCTGCCATTTTAGTCATGGGCAACGAGTCTCAGGGCATAAGCCATGCGTTATCAGGAAAAATCAAAAATCGCCTTACCATTCCATCGTTTGGTAAAGCTGAGTCTTTAAACGTAGGCATTGCTACCGCCATTTTCTGCGATGCTTTTAGGAGAGGGTAGTGCCCAAATCCCTGTTCAATATCCATAAAAAAAAGAGCATGTAAAATGCTCTTTATGCTAACTTTTCTTTTAAAAAAAGAACCTCCATAAACGCGCCCTAATTTCCTTTAGACATAATCAAATAAAGTATGCCACTGAGCAACCAAGTGGGCACTACCAGAAAAGATAGAAATATATCAAGGTTGATAGATAATAAGTAAAAGCCAATAGGAGGGAGTACCCAAGCCAATAAAACCTTCCAATTGATTTTGTTAGAGGCAAAATCGCCAAGCTTCTCGGTTATTTTAAAATAATGGTCAAATACGATTATAGCGCCCATAGGAGCGAGAATAAAACCATACAGCGCTACAAAGTCTAAAAGCTTCATAGCAAATGCGGGGAAGAGCCCTGCCACCGTAGCCAAACCGCCTGCAAAAAGTGTTACCCTAAAAGTTGAGGCCTTAGGTATGATGGCTTGAAAAGCCAAACCAGCGCGATAAATGGTCGGGTTGGCGGTGGTCCAACCGGCAATAATTACTGCGATAATGCCAAAAACTCCGATGGCATTATAAGCCAATGGTCCCGGAGCTACAGGAGGAGCCATGCCCTCTGCCAAAAATGATTGCGCTTCTGGTGATTTAATGTAAACGGCATACAACAAGGCGGCGGCTATCCAAGCCATATAATGCCCAACATACATACCTGCAGCAGTTGCCCAACCTGAAGAAGCGGATTTTGCAAAACGGAAAACAGACAAATCGGACATACCTACGTGCATGGCTGCATTGGCAAACCAAGACCAAATGGCCACGTGCCAAAAAGTGTATTTAATCTGTCCGGGAAAGGGCTCGGAGCCTTCTCCCCAAATATTCCAAAAATCTGTGAATGAGCTCACTCCAAGTTGACTCAAAGCTACAATACCACAAATCAAAAAGGCCAGAACGATAAAAGGCGACATCCAATTCGCTGCCTTGCTTACGGTGCTGTATCCTCTAGCAGCAATGATGGAAATCACTGATCCTATTGCAATCACGATTACCACCCAAGTAATGCCATTGGGCATGGTATCCGTTAGTTTAGGCATTTCCATATCGAAAGGAACGCCTACAGCCGTGGCCGATACGGTTACCATAGAACCTGCCAAAAAGCAAAAAAGAACGCCATTGGCCAAATTGTAAAGGGTGACCAATTTTCTACCGCATATTTTCTCCAATTGATAATATAGGGTCAGTCTGTGTTTTACCGCTATCTCTGCTGTAAGAAAGCGCCATGACAATACGGCCATTAAATTACCTACCAACAGACCGATGATCAAATCAAACGCACTTACCCCTGCAGTTAAGAATAAAGGACCGATTACAAATTCGGTTCCCGCAGCATGTTCCCCGGCATACATGCCAATAAAGCTGCCCAAGCCTTTTAATTTCGATTTGGGAACCGGTTCGCGCTCAAATTCATTGACCTCTTTGGTAACCGGGGCTGTAGTTGTTTCTTCCATTATTGTTTTAGATGTTAGCTCTTAGCCTATTAGTAATTTTTTTATGGTAAACGTCTTAAAATTTCACTCACTACTATACAAAAAAGATTTAATGGTGTCATCCCTACGGGATTTTACCGCTGTTTTGTGCCTTATTGGCTAATAATTATTTCATCCCTAGCGGGATTACAGAAAAATGTATAGTAGCTAGAAAATTTCATTTGGGCCTTGGTTAAAAATTTTGGATTGAACCAAGGCTTAAATAATCAAAAACTAAAATACTACTGGCTAATTACAAGCCGGTCGCTAGCGTATTGGTCCCTCTTTCAGCTATGAGCTTTTCTCTAATTTGTAGTTTTCTATAAGCTGAGATTGGGTCAATGGCACCTTCTTTTCTTCTTCTAGCTTCGGCCAGCAGCGGCCTTACATCAGTTCTAAAGGCATTTTGTAAGATTTCTTGACAATAGGTTACATCATTTTCTGCTCTTCTGGCCTCCAATTCATTTCTATCTACCAATAAAGCTCTTGCATATGCCAATTTCATGGCCTCTACAGATTGTAGCAAATCTTCTAGAGGATCTTTTAGGTTGTGGCTGGCATCGATCATCCAAGCGGGATATGGATTTTTGGAATTTTCATCCTCCATGCCTTCTACCAACTCATTAAAAATCAAGAATAATTGGTAAGGTTTAAGAGCGCCCACGGTTAAATCATCATCTGCGAATTTAGAATCGTTAAAATGGAAACCGCCGAGTTTTTCTTCTAGCATCAGTGTAGCGACAATTTGCTCAATATTGGTATTAGGCAGGTGATGGCCTAGATCTACCAAGCAATACGCCTTTTCGCCCAGTTTACTGGCCAATAGGTGAGAGGTACCCCAATCTGGAATGACCGTAGAGTAAAAGTTAGGTTCAAAGGGTTTGTATTCTATGAGCATTTTCCAATCTTCGGGCATTTCATCGTAGATTTTGCCTAAAGAGTCTAAAGTGTGGCTCAAGGCCTTTCTAAAATTATGCTGCCCGGGGAAACTAGAACCATCTGCTAACCAAACAGTAATTGCTTTTGAGCCAAGTGCTTCTCCGTATTTTATAACTTCTATATTATGTTCTACGGCTTTGGCCCTTACTGCTGGGTTGGTATGGCACAGTGAGCCAAACTTATAAGAATGGTTTTGCCTGGCTTGGTCCTGAAAGGTATTTGAATTGACTGCATCAAATAGCAAATCATAAGAAGCCGCCAATTCTTTTACTGCTTTGGTATCATCCGGAATATCCCAAGGTATGTGCAGTGAAATGGCTCCACTTGATTTATTTAGCGCGTGTAAGGTGCCTACATCTGCAATTTTTTCATAAAGATTGCCAGGTTCGCCACCGCCGGGAAACCTACCGAAGCGTGTACCGCCCGTGCCCAATGCCCAACTAGGGATGGCCACTTGAAAATCAGCGATTTTTTTTGTGATTTCTTCAACATTGAAACCTTCTGCCTCAAGGTTTTCTGCGAGTTGTTCAAATTGTTTGTGGTGTTTGCCTGCTTCTTCGGAATTGAGCTTTACTATGCTTTCCTTTAATGCTTTCATAAGGATGGTTTTTAATTTCAAATCTAAAATACCACAAATTAACAACTATGATGTACTGTACTGAAAAAAGCAGCCTTTAAAGACTGCTTTTGGTATTATAATTTTGCTTTCTCTGTATCCAGCTCCTTGGCTTGCCCTACCCAATTGTCCCGTTCGATCCTACCGGGAAAAAACTCTATAGCCTGGGTCACTTTCCCAATAAGTATAGGATTGAAATTACTAATTTGCCTGAAATGGTATATTCCTAAATTATTTAGTTTCTTCTCTATAAAAGGACCTATGCCATTTATTAACTTTAAATCGTCTTTTTCATCAGGATTGCCATCTGTAAACATCAAAGCATTTGCTTGGGTTTCCCTACAATCATAAAGTGCTTTTTGCAATTCTTCAATTTTAACCAGCATGGCACTGTGATCTTGTAAAACCTTTTGATATTTTATTTCAAAATCATAATTGCCATTAGAAGATGTTTTGTTCTCTAAAAAGGTAGCGCTTTCTTGTTTCATTTGCTCAAGCGTTTTAGTTTTTTCTTCCAACTTTCTTTTAAGACCGTCCCTTTCAATCTCCAACTTTTTAATACCAGCTTTTTTGTTGATCATTTCTCCCTGTAAAATTCCGAGAGGTTTTTTCCACTTTCTTTTAAAATATAACCATGCCGTAACAAAACCTATAATAAATGCCACAGACAAAACAAGAACAAAGAATAGGGCTTTAGAAATCATAATCAGAAAATTTTAATGTTGGGAAAAAAGGCTTACTTGATAATATCTATTTCAATTCTTCGGTTTTTGGCGCGACCTTGCTCGGTAGTATTGCCCGCTATTGGTTTGCGCTCGCCAGCGCTCAATACTTCGATTCTTTCGATAGCTATACCATTTTCTTGAAGTATTTTGGCAGTCTGCTCTGCGCGTTCTAAACCGAGTGCATGGTTGTCTTTTTCGTTGCCTATGTTGTCGGTATGTCCCGTAATTTGAATGAGTATTTCAGGCCTGGCTTTAAGATACTCTAGCATGAACAAAAAATCTTCCTTTGCATTTAGGTTTTCATGCAAATGTTCATCGTTGAAGTCAAAGTAATAGATCAGGGTTTTATCAAAATCGATAGCGCTGCCCAATTCTTCTTTTTCAATGGTCCTTTCCTCTTCAGTTATAGCGGGCATATCGGTTACTTCGCTTTCCATAGCATCGGTATCGATATTTTGGGCTGTCGCGCTGTTACTAACCTCTGTAGGACACATGTTTTCTATTTGGCACAAATACCAATAAGTGGAAGCGGCTGTCCAAATACCAAAACACAAAACTCCGTAAAAAATAATCTTCATAAGGTATGTTATTGAATTAAAAAATACAGTTTCGGAAAAATGATATTGAAATTGCTACACTAGGTAAAAAGGATAGTTAAATGCTGATTGAGTTCACCAATATGCTGCTCACCTAGTTGCCAAGCAAAAGAACTATGCTGGACTTCTTCTATCTCTAATTGGTAAATACCATTAAAATAAGGTTTTATTCGGACTGTAACAAGAGGTAGGTATCTGTTTTAGAGCTTCGTGTAAAAATTTTTCAGCAAATCCTTATAGTTTTCTGAATATTCACCGTACTGCTTTTCTATAAGCAGTTCTTTATATTCAATAGTTTTGGCTCTTTTTTTTCCGAACCGCATTAGTATTCTATGGATCGCCTTACTTGGGAGAGGCCGTATTTGCACTAATTCTTGTAAATATAGCGTTTGTCGCCTTGCATACTCTGCTAAGACCTTGGCCTCTGCCGGTGGATAGATTACAAAGAAGCATCCATTGTCGTCTAGCAGTTCACCTACTTTTCTGAGTAGATTTTGAGGGGAAAGCCCATCATTGTGCCTGGAAAGGTTCTTAGCACTATCGGGCGATTTTAGGGAGTTTGTGAAGTAAGGTGGATTACAAGTGATGATATTAAACGGTAACTGCGTTTCTAACTGCAATACATCTACAAGCTCGGCATGGATGCGTTGGCTCCAAATACTTGCTTTAAAATTCTCACTAGCCACCTTTACTGCTGCTTTGTTAATGTCTATACCTGTGACTTGTGCTTGGGTAGTTTGAGCCAGCATGCAGGGTATTACACCCGTGCCTGTACCAATATCTAAATATTGATTATCGGTTGATGCCAAACACGTTGCTCGCTCCAAAAATCTAGCAGTGTAAGCGCCCAATAGGCAAGCATCGGTATTTACCTTAAAAACACCATTTTTTTGAATGATGCTGAATTTTTTAAAGCGAAATACCGAGGTTTTATCACTCATCTTTAATCGTGGTTCGGATATTTAAGTCCGATCTGTGCCCTTACCTCATCTAAGCACTCCATAAGCATAAGGCTATTTGCGTGGGTCATTTTTGTATTTTCTACTTTATTGGCTAAAATGTCGGCTGAGGCCTCTTTAATTTCGTGCTCATAACCGTTCTGCCCAAATACCTCGTAGTTCTCATACTGATAGTCAAATCGGTTATTGTAGATTTTTAAACTGCTCGGTTGGTACCAAGGTCTACAGATTTCTATCCGACCTTTTTCTAGGTTTATTTGAGCTATTATTGAAGTATCTGTAATAATGGAACTGCTAGTTACGGCTTGTACACCCTCGGGATATCCAAAGAAGATGGTTTCTTGGGTGTCTGCGCCCGTATCGGCAAAAGCGGCTTTTGCAATAATTTCGCTGGGCTTGCCTAGCACAGATAACACTAAAAAAATAGGGTATAGGCCTACGTCCATTAAAGCACCGCCACCGAGTGCTAAGTTATAAAGCCTACTTTCGGGATCCTCAGGCGCCTTAAAACCGAAGTCGGCCTGTATGCTTTTCACTTTGCCCAAAGTGCCTGATTGTACGATTTCTAAAGCATGCTCAAAGTGGGGCAAGAATCTCGTCCACATGGCTTCCATCAAAAACACCTTGGCTTTTTTGGCGGCTTCTACCATTTCCTTTACTTCTTTTGTGTTCATGGCAAAGGCTTTTTCGCAGAGTACCGCTTTTTTGTTTTCTATACAGGCCAATGTTAATTCGTGGTGGGCACTGTGTGGCGTAGCAATGTAAATGGCGTCTACTTCATCGCTCTGCATTAAGGCTTGGTAACTGCCATAAAAATGTGGGATTTTATAATAGCCGGCAAATTCTTTGGCCCTGCCTTCATTTCTAGAACCCACTG
>Ga0207419_1001881_pt1 | contig 14794 bp, 14 predicted proteins | sample ElkSloMetagenome_4_FD_184723 | JGI IMG/M metagenome (GOLD analysis project Ga0207419, IMG submission 184723) | Hot spring microbial communities from Elkhorn Slough, Monterey Bay, USA - MD2A (version 2) | ecosystem: Environmental > Aquatic > Marine > Intertidal zone > Estuary: Microbial mat ...
TGATATAAATACGGAACGAAAAATTTTGAAAAATATTGCAGGGATGTATCCGAAACTTACACTCATTTCTGTGACACAACGAATTTCATCAATCGAGCACTATGATCAGATTATTCTTCTCATGCAAGGTGAAGTAGTTGCTCGAGGAACGCATGAAGAGTTAATACATTCATCGCCTGAATATATTCAGATCTATGAATCTCAAAAAAGTATGCGTCAGTATGAAGAAGAAAACGCAATATAAAGATACATGAACATTTTCTTATGAATTATTCCCTTGCCAAGACCGATAACAAAAAAGAGAAAGAGAAAAGCGTTCTCAAAACTATGAGACAGCGACTTTTCCCTTTGCTCAAAGAAGAAGGTCGATCAGTTACCATTGCTATGGTTGCTATATTCATAGATGCCGTCGTGTCACTTCTTATACCGTTTCTTATTGCGCATATTGTGGATTTTTTTATTGTAGGAAAAGATTTTCATGGAGTCGTGTCTTTCTCTTGGTGGCTTGTTCTTTTATTTTTTATTGGATTTGTCGCGAGTTATGTTCAAATTGTCTCTATGGGGGGCGTTGGTCGGAGATTGCTTTTTCGGCTTCGCAATAAGATTTTTGAAAAACTCCAAGAACTTCCTGTTGCATTCTTTCATCAAAATAAGGTTGGAGATATCATCTCTCGCATTAATAATGACACAGAAAAACTCAATCAATTCTTTTCCCAAGCGCTCATGCGTTTTATGAGTAATAGTATTATTATTTTCGGAACGGGGGTGTTCATTCTCTTTCTTCATCCAACATTAGGTTTATTAGCTCTTATTCCAGCAGGAGTTGCTCTTATCATTACGCAAATTTTGAGTCCTTGGGTAAAGCGAAGCAGTCTTAAGAGTCTTCGAACTTTGGGGGATATGAGTGGAGAGATACAAGAGAGCGTTTATAACTTTAAAGTGATTGTAGCCTTTGATCGTCTTGACTATTTCCGCAGGAAATTCAAAGAAGTAAATGATCTTAATTATACCGCTTCGATTCGAGCTGGTATCGCGAGTAATATTTTTAATCCTCTCTATGTCCTCGCTTCTTTAATTGCGCAATTATTTGTTTTAGCATATGGAATAGTACTCATAGAAAAGGGACAGTTTACTATAGGACTTCTTATTGGTTTTCTTTTGTATGTGAATAATTTTTATACACCACTTCGACAATTGGCCTCTGTGTGGTCATCTCTCCAGTTGGCGCTTGCAGGATTGGATAGGATCTTTGAGATACTCCATCTCAAGTCCAATATGAAAATAGTTGCACAAAAAGATGCTCGAGTTTCGACTGGATCTGAATGTGTCATCGAATTTCAAAACGTTTTCTTTCGGTATTCAGATGGGAAGGAAGTGCTTAAGAATATACAGTTTTCCCTTAAGAGAGAAAAGACCTATGCACTAGTGGGTCCTACGGGAGGAGGGAAGACAACCACAGCCTCTCTTATTGCTCGTTTATATGATCCAACGGAGGGAACGGTTTTTTTGGAGGGGAGGGATATTCGTTCTTATGATCCGCATGAGCGAGCTGGAAAGATAGGATTTATTTTGCAAGAACCATTTATACTCAACGGAACCGTTCGTGAAAATATCGTTTATGGTAATCCGGATGATTATGCCTATACGGATGAGGCATTGAAGCAAGTACTTTCGGATATGCACCTCGACCGCTTACTGGCTCAGTTTCCAGAGGGGCTTCAGACAAATATGGCCTCTAATGGAGGGTCTATTAGTCTTGGGCAAAAACAGCTCATTGCATTTATTCGGGCGGTATTGCGAAGCCCTGATGTGCTTATTCTGGATGAAGCGACTGCCAATATTGACACAGTAACCGAAGAGCTCCTTACAGAAATTATTGAAAAACTGCCGAAAAAAACTACCAAAGTTATTATTGCCCATCGACTCAATACCATCGAAAATGCTGATGAGATATTTTTCGTGAACAATGGAGAGATGACTCTTGCTGGATCGATGCAACACGCCATCGAAATGCTCTTGGATAAGAAAGAGAACTCATCATAAAGAGAGTGAGTGGGGAATATTCTTTATATTTACCTTTTACAAAAAAAGAGAAAAGTGAATGGAGCTTTGTCATAAAAAATTAATTGACATTGACAAAGAGTGTTGGGACGAGTACTCTCTTTTCCGCTGGGCGATTTTATTATTCAGACAAAAGCGAGGATAATATCCCCATGGCTAAAGAAAGCATGACTTATGGGCAAATTTTGGAGGCATGTGAGTATGCTCCTGGTAAGGTTATTGCGACGACTTGCCAGGGCGTCCCCAGACAGTTCGTCTATGTCGCATCGTCGGCGGAGGTTGTGGAGGGAGAGGTTCTTGCCGTAGAGAAGTTCTTTCGAAAGGATGTGCGGAAAGGGGTTTTCGTTCCTTGCAAAACCAAGGATGTTCCGCCGTGTGGATATGAGATCCTGGAAGAAGGGGGTCAATAGAACCTCATCGAAACAATGAACAAAAGGGCGTTTCGGATGAACATTATCCGCGACGTCCTTTTTTAAAGAGAGAGGTTATATTTTTGTACAAAAAAAGAGATGCTTGTATAGTAGGGGAGACACATTATCTTTGATATAACTTTTTATGAACAAAGAAAACCTTCTTTTTTTAGATACAGAAACCACAGGATTGGGCCCAGATGATAGATTATTTCAAGTAGCCTATTCTTTTTTGGGGAAACAGTATAACGAACTTTTCAAACCTCCCGTTCCGATTACGATTGATTCTATGGTAGTTTCTCATGTAACGAATGAAATGGTTTCGGATAAAAAGCCTTTCGAAGGATCTGATATGCAAAAAGACTTGCATGTATTGCTTAAAGAAAATATCCTCGTGGCTCATAACACAAGGTTTGATGAGGAGATGCTTCGTCGTGAGGGTCTTGAAGTCACCAGAAGCATTGATACATATAAAATTTCTCATTATCTTGACGAAAAAGGAGAGGTCCCCAAACACAGTCTTCAATATTTACGTTATTATTACACCCTCGACAAGGACGCTGTAGCTCACGATGCATTGGGGGATGTTTTGATTTTGGAGGCTCTTTTTGAAAAGTTTTTTTCTCAAATGATGGAAAAATATAGCGATGAATCGAAGTGTATTGAAGCAATGATGCAGATCTCTTCGAAGCCTCTTTTCATGAAGAAATTTAATTTTGGTAAGCACAATGGAAGGGACGTTCGTGATGTTGCTCAAGAAGATATTGGCTATGTACGATGGCTTCTTAATGAAAAGATTATGCAAAGGGAGCGAGGCGAAGGAAATGACGAAGACTGGATTTACACACTTGATCTTTGTGAGAAGGGAAACATTTGATATATTTTTATGCCACAAAGAAAGTTTCAACGAGTGAAAGAAGATTTTTCTTGTGAACAATGCGGTTTTTTCGTAGAAGGAAATGGCTATACAAATCATTGTCCGAAGTGTTTGTGGAGTAAACATGTTGATATCCATCCCGGAGATCGTTCAGCCTCGTGTCAAGGACTCATGAAGCCAGTACAAGCTGAGCTTAAACAAGAAGGATATCGTATTTTTCATATGTGTGTTTCTTGTGGTTTTTCGAGATGGAATAAGGCTTCGGAGGATGATGACTTCGATGGCATCCTTTCTGTTCTCAGAGAAAGAAATCAAAAAGAGTGTTCATAAAAAATAATAACCCCCCACTGAGATTCCTCAGTCGGGGGCTTAACGGATGCCAAGGGCAAAAAAAAGTTCACGCTTAAGGTGATTTGTTTCCTCTTGGAGATGAGTGTGTTCTCTCTCTAGAACATTAAGAAGGGGAAGATAGTATCTTCTTGTTTTTTCTTGCGTTCGGAGGCGTTTGGTTTGCTCGCAGCAATGGAGTGTTCGCATATTGTCGAGAGCGTCACAAAGCTTAAGAAGGAGCACTCGGGGATCGGGATGCTCGGCGAGTTGAAGAGCATACCTTTCTCTCGCTTCATGCTTTTTCTGCACGAGGGGAATGGTAGTTTCTTCCTCTGGCAGAAGATACTCCGGCTTAGTTACTCCCTCAACAAGAGATGTTATTATTTTACCAAACACTCTCTCCAGATCCTCTCTCGTCGTCGGAGTGTCTTCGAGGACGTCGTGGAGGAGCGAAGTACAAACAAGCTCAGCATCGCGTATCCCAAGCTCTAGAACAAGAATTCTTGCTACGGCAACGGGATGAACGATATAGGGCGTACCATCATATCTCTTCTGACCGCGATGCATTTTTTCAGCAAAGAGAAAGGCTTTAAGGATTAAAAAGCTTTCTGTGTCTTCGAATCCTTCTGTGAGGCTCAAGATCGAATGGGTTTCCATTTCGATTCTCCTAATTAAATTGTTAAAGAAGAAAATATAGAATAGGTTCAAAAGAAGAATAAGTCAATATGAATATGCTTTGATTTTGCAGAAAGAGAGGTATCCATAGTATACTGAAAAAAGAATATGTTAAATACAGGATGAAGTATATGAATAATACAATTTCTTTTGATGAAAGAGGGTTTATTGAAATTATTGTTCATGGAGTAACGAGTCAAGAAGAAACTATGAGTATAGGACTAAAAGCAATACACTTGACTAACCAACTTACTCTAAGAGGAGAAAAAAAGAATCTTCTTTTTAATCTCAGGGAAAGCGACGGACTTTTAGATGAAAAAGCATTCTCTATGACAGCAAAGGGTTTCCGAGATCTCGAGTTAGATAAGTTGGCCCTTGTCGTAAAAGAGGACGAAGATACAGAAGAAATGCAAGAGCTTCGGACATTAATTAAGATTTCTGAAAAAAACGGAACTCGTGTGCAGAATTTTTCAGATCGAGAAGAAGCTCTTTCCTGGCTTTTGGAACAGGATATTTCTCTTTGAATATCTTGAAAGATTCTGTCTAGTATATATTTTTATACATTCATGAAAATACAAACAAAAACAACCATTCTTTTTCTTTCTTTAGTAATCATTCTTATTATGAGTGTTGGAGGGGTGGTTGCTTTTTTTATAAAACAAAATCTGCACCTTGATGTTTTTAACAGTCTTCATGCTGCGGGATATGCCAAGACCGCTCATATTAATTCCTTATTTTCGCACTATAAGAAGGAGACAGAGACATTAGCACGAAGTCTTTATCTTGAGGGTTTCGTTCAAGAAAATGAGGAAAATGATCAAGAATATAAAGATTTTATAGAAAAAACGACATTAAAAATACATTCTCTTAATGATGCGGATAGGGATATCTATAAGATAAAAATTATAGATATGAAAGGAAAGATTGTTTCTTGTGCTCCTCGTTCTTGCATAGGGGAGGACAAGACAGGGGCAGATTCTTTTCTTTTTGGCTTACAGAAAACATGGATGAGTGACATTCATTATTCAGAAACTATTCACGCTCCTGGCATTGATGTGGCAACACCAATAAAAAATGAGGAAGAAATTACCGTTGGGGTTCTTGTGGTTGATTATACGACAGAAGAGCTTTTTTCTATTCTCACAGAGAAAACTGGGTGGGGAAAGACAGGGGAGAGTTATCTTGTTAATGAAGACTTTCTTATGGTAAGCCCTTCTCTTTATAATGAAAATGCTTTTCTTTCTCAAAAAGTAGAAACGCCAAATGCAAAAGCTTGTTTTAAGAATAAGAATACTTCTACCGATCGTGGGATTGTTACAAACATTCTTGAAGAACGTGGTTATGATACATTTCTGGGTTATATGGGAAAAAATATTATTGGATCAGGGTTTTTTCTTCCCCAAATAAATATTTGTCTTCTTGCTGAAATACAGCAATCTGAAATAGAAGATTCTTTTAATGGATTAGCTTTCATTCTGGGAGCTATTATCTTTCTTGGTTGTCTTTTTGCGATATTTTTTATCCGACTTATTTCTCGAAAAATAACAGAGCCTATTTCTCAATTACAAGAAGACACAAAAATTATTGGACAGGGAAATTTCAATCACCGATCTCGTATAAAAAGTAAGAATGAAATTGGAATTCTTGCCCAAGCATTTAATGCAATGACTGCTTCTCTTGGACATGCACAAGAGGAGGTTGAGAAAAAAGTCCAGCAACAAACACGAGAAATTACTCAAAAGGCTCTTCGAGTCGAAAGACAACAAGACGCTCTTCTTGCTGCCCTGGATGCTGTCAAAGAAGAAAAGAATCGCGTAGAAGAATTAGCGCATGATCTTGATAAGTTTCGACTTGCCGTGGAGAATGCATCAGACCACATTGTTATAACAGACACGGGAGGAAAAATACTTTTTGCCAATAAAGCCGTCGAATCTATAACAGGTTTTTCTAAAGAAGTTGTTATTGGTCAAAAGGCAGGTTCAAAAGAAAATTGGGGAGGAGAGATGGGGAAAGCTTTTTATGAGAAAATGTGGAAAACGATAAAAGAAGAAAAAAAGGTATTCGCAGGTGAGGTTTATAATAGGCGAAAGAGTGGGGAGGTGTATGTAGCAAGGGCAAGTATATCTCCCGTTTTGGATAAGCAGAAAAACGTTATCTTCTTTATTGGAATTGAGCGGGATGTTACCAAAGAAAAACAAGTTGATCAAGCAAAGACAGAATTTGTTTCTTTGGCCTCTCATCAATTGAGAACTCCTCTAACGGCTATCAAATGGTATTCGGAAATGCTTCTCAATGGAGATGCTGGGGAGCTCAATTCTGATCAAAGGGATTATCTTGTAGAAATGGCAAGAGGAAATGAACGAATGATTGAATTGGTTAATGCACTTCTTAATACTTCTCGTTTAGAGCTTGGAACTTTTTCTATTGAGCCTGTCAAAACGAATATAGCACAATTACTAGAAAGTATTATAAAAGAAATGCAACCACGAGCCTCAGAAAAAAAAGTCGTAATAGAAAGCACTATTGACACTTCTCTTAATGCTATTTCTGTTGATCCGAAACTTATGAGTATGCTTTTTGAAAATATTCTTTCCAATGCTGTGAAATATTCTCTCGAAGAAGATAGTCGTGTTCATGTTATTCTTGAAAAAAAGAATCCCGGTGAGTTTGTGGGAAATGTGGAGTCTGTTCAGGAGTGTATTCATTATCAAGTAAAGGATGATGGAATGGGTATACCTTTTTCTCAAAAAGATAGAATATTTAGTAAAATGTTCCGTGCTGATAATGTTCGATCAGCTGACATGGAAGGAACAGGACTTGGTCTCTATCTCGTGAAATCGATTGTCGATCATTCTGGAGGGTCTGTTTGGTTTGAGTCAGAGGAAGGAAAGGGATCAACATTTCATATACTTTTTCCTCTCTCTGGGATGAAGAAAAAAGAAGGAAAGAAGAAATTGTCCTAAAGGTAAAAATGTTTCCTTTTTGGAATGTGTTATACTAAGAAAGCTATCGTAATGAAATATATATTTATGGATACAAAGAAAGTCCTTATCATCGAAGATGAAATTCCTATGGCGAAAGCACTTCGCCTCAAGATGCAAAAGGAAGAAATAGAAGTGAGCATTGCCTATAATGGGAAAGAAGGTATCGACTTTATCGAAAAGGAGTCATTTGATCTTATTGTTTGTGATCTCATGATGCCAGTCGTAGATGGTTTTTCTGTCCTTGAATATTTACATGAACATGGAAAAAATATTCCTGTTATCATAGCGTCAAATATCAGTCAGGGTGAAGATATTGAAAGAGCGCTTTCTCTAGGAGCTCGTGACTATTTTGTAAAATCAGACACTCCTATTGTTGCTATTGTAGCAAAAGTCAAATCTCTTCTTGAAGAGTAAAGAATTCTTTGTGAAAAAATTGTAGGATATTTTGATGAGATAGAGCACGATTTCTATGAAAGAAAAAAGAAGTTTAAAGATTTTATTTACTTTTCTAGAAGTACTTTTCATTGTAGGAGCACTTGTTGCCTTAATTGGAATCGTTATTTTTGCTATTAACCCTGAAGAACAACTTGCAGATACACGAAATACACAGAGAGTATCTGATGTGAATACAATCATTAACGCTGTCTATCGGTATGCTATTGAGCACAATGGAAGCCTCCCATTGAATATCACTACGACGCAAACAGAAATATGCGCAACGGGTGGAGATTGTACTGATCTCGTAGATCTCTCCGTTCTTACAGACAATGGAACCTACATCGTGGGTATACCTGCAGATCCTACGGGAGCCACGACTGATGGTGTTGGGTATGAAATTATCAAAGATGCCAATGGACGCATAACGGTGACAGCTCCTGATGCAGAGGAATCCGCTTCGATTAGCGTAACTCGTTAGTAATTCTTTAGAAAATGTAAATAAAGAAAAAAACTTCTCTCAGAGAAGTTTTTTTCTTGCTCTTTTTGTATGAGTGCGGTACGCTAGTGATATGAATACACTTAAGAAAAACGACCCTCTTTTAGCAAAAATCATCACAAAAGAGATGAAACGTCAGGAAGAGGGAATGGAACTCATTCCAAGTGAAAATTATACCTCCAAAAGTGTTTTGGAGGCATTGGGATCGGTATTTACCAATAAATATAGCGAAGGATATCCAGGAAAACGTTACTATGGAGGACAACAGTTTGTTGATGAAATGGAGCTTCTTGCTATAGATCGAGCAAAAAAACTCTTTGGTGCGGAGCATGTTAATCTTCAGCCACTTTCAGGGGCACCTGCCAATTTGGCCGTATATAGTGCTGTTCTTCAGCCTGGCGATACCGTTTTGGGTATGGATCTTTCTCACGGAGGACATCTTACTCATGGACATCCCGTAACACTTCCTGCAAAAATCTATCATTTCGAACGTTATAAAACAGAAAGCAATGGTAAGATTGACTACGATAAACTTCGCACGCAGGCAAAAAAGGTGAAACCAAAATTGCTTTTGGCAGGATTTTCTTCGTATACGAGACGACTGAACTTTTCTGCCTTTCAAAAAATTGCCAAAGAAGTAGGGGCTATTTCGATGTTTGATATGGCACACGTCGCGGGGCTTGTCGCAGGACGCGTCTATCCCAATCCCGTGAAGTATTTTGATATTGTAACGTCCACAACGCATAAATCACTCAGAGGCCCTCGAGGGGGAATGATTCTTTGTAAGAAAGAATATGCTCGTGCTATCGATAAGGCGGTTTTCCCTGGTCTCCAGGGTGGTCCACATGAAAACAATATCGCTGCCAAAGCAGTAGCTTTTAATGAAGCGCTCAAACCTTCTTTTGAAAAGTACGCTCAGCAAATTATAGCTAATGCGAAGGTGCTCGAGAAAGAATTGAAGAAAAGAAAATATCAAATCGCCTTTGGCGGAACGGATTCCCATATGCTTTTGATTGATGTAATGGCAAGTAAGGGACTTACAGGGAAACAAGCTGAAATCGCTCTTGACGTTGTAGGAATAACGCTTAATAAAAATGTGATTCCTGATGATCCTCGAGGCCCACTTGATCCCAGTGGTATTCGCCTCGGAACACCCGCTATTACAACCCGAGGAATGAAAGAAAAAGAAATGATACAGATTGCTGATTGGATAGACCAGGCACTGGAAGCACACGACAATCCAAAAGAGCTCAAACAAATCCACAAACAAGTACAAGCACTCTGCAAAACATTTCCGGTATATGGGAAAAAGCAATAAATATAAGAGGGCTTCTCTGAGACTCCTTTGGTAGTGATACGCATAATAATACTACGTTCATGGAATAATCCAAGAACGTGTTGTCTTGTATGTTGATTTTGGCTTGTTACTGGTGGGGTATCATTTACAGATGAAATAGTTGTAAACCATCCTAAAAATACTGGTGGGGATTGTTTTTTGTGAAGAATCCTTTTGCCGAAAATCCCGTTAATGAATCACTTGTTAGATTATTTAGAAGCCAGACGGCAAGCAAAGAAGACAATAAAATAATATTAAGAAGGAGTTATTAAACTTCATTCTCAATACAAACCGCTACTTGGAGTCGCGGAGAAGGGGATTGCATGGGGAGGAAAAAATAAAAAGTGACTCATGAACGTTCAAGGAACGTTCATGAAGAGGTGATTCTTTATGGTATCTTCAAAATAACTTCACTCCTTTGTTTTTTTGCCTCAGCTCTCCATCTCTTCGCCCGCCTACGCGAAGACGCTTCGGACGGACAAACAGACTCGGGACTTCCCCTTAACGAAGAGGAGAATTGTTGCGCTCCAGTACGGCAAGAAACGCATCATTGAGGATTGGGGGGAATAAAAAAATCCATGGACCGCTTCGTCGGAAGCCTCCTCGCGGAGTTGGAGGGATGGACCGCGTCGTCCGATGGGAATCGTCCTCGCGGAGTCGGCGCGAAGGCGGAGCGGAGTCGGGGAGGGAGAAACTGCATTGTCGCTTTGGTTTCGATGTCGAGACGAGAAGATTTCTCGCGGAGGAGAAAAACATGGGAAGGGTGGATTTTTCCAGAATAATGAGGTACTATGAGGATGCTTAGCCAGGATTTTCGTGTTTTCATGTTATCCTCAAATAGTTTTTCTTATCTTATTGTTTTGAACTCAGCTCCCCATCCCCTCGCCCGCCTATGCGAAGACGCTTCGGACGGACAAGCAGATTCGGGGCTTCCCTTCAGTTGAGGGGAAGAGGAAGAAAGAAGAAAAAGAGAGAAAGGTTTTTTAGAAAGAGTGTGACTGGGCGCTTCCTGGCAAAATTATACATTTTGAGAAACAAGTATGAAAGGAATCATTCTTGCAGGAGGGTCGGGAACTCGACTTCTTCCTCTTACGGCAACAACATCAAAACAACTTTTGCCCATCTATGATCGGCAGATGATTTTTTATCCCATCAACACGTTAATAAAAGCAGGGATTAAAGATATTCTTATTATCGTTTCCCCTGATCATAGTGGACAATTTTTGAATCTCTTGGGCTCTGTCTTTCTTAAATATGGCGTGAACATATCGTTTATGGTTCAGAAAGTCCCTCGCGGACTAGCCGATGCCTTTATTTTGGGAGAAGATTTTCTTGACGAAGACAGCGTGACGATGGTTTTGGGAGATAATATTTTTGAAGATGATTTTACTGAGGCCATTACTTCATTTGAAACAGGGGGGAGAATCTTTGCGCTTCCTGTACCTGATCCAGAACGATTTGGCGTCGTTGAATTTGATGAGCAAAGAAAAGTTCTTTCTATTGAAGAAAAACCCTCATCACCAAAGAGTCATTTTGCCATTCCCGGTATATATATTTTTGATAACCGTGTATGTGAAATTGCCAAAAAAGTACGTCCATCAAGTAGGGGTGAAATAGAGATTACGGAGATTCACAATGCTTATCTTCAAGGAGGTTCTCTCGATGTAAAAACACTCAAAGGAAAGTGGTTTGACGCTGGAACCTTTGAATCTCTTCTTGAAGCGGGTCAATTTGCTCAGTCAAAACAACTTGGAAAACACTTTAGTAGCCTTGTAAATAAAGCAATAGGGGAATATAATGAGGAGATGAAAAAAATTGCCAAATCACTTGTTTGAAAATACGAATATGTCAAAAAAAATGATTAAAAAGGCTGTTGTAGCGGTTGCAGGTTCAGGAACACGACTTCTTCCTGCTACAAAATCGATGCCAAAGGAAATGCTTCCTATCGTAGATAAGCCAGCGATTCAACTTATTGTAGAAGAACTTGTTGAAGCAGGAATAGAAGATATTATCCTTGTTACAAAGTGGGATAAAAAGCCCTTGGAGGATCATTTTGATCGTTCTTGGGCACTAGAAAATGAACTTCAAAAAGCAGGAAAAGAGGATAAATACAAACAAGTAAAGAAAATCGCTAATCTTGCGAATTTTGTATATGTTAGACAAAAAGGTCCCTATGGCAATGGAACACCCCTCCTCTCCGTTGCTTCTTTGGTTGATGATGAGCCTTTTGTTTATGCTTTTGGAGATGATCTTGTGAAATCGGAAGTATCTTTTACCAAACAAATGGTAGAAGAGTATAATACGTATCAAACGCCCATAGTAGGAGTCCAACGTGTAGAAAAGAACGAAGTTCATAAATATGGTATTGTTGAGCTCAAAGAGGGAACACAGGAAATGAAAAGTATCGTAGAAAAGCCAGACCCAGAAAATGCTCCATCACAGTTAGCTCAGTTTGGTCGTTTTGTTCTCAATCAGGATATTATCGATGCTCTGCGTGATACTGAACTTGGGAAGGGGGATGAGCTTTGGCTTACCGATGCTATCGAACGATACCTTACAACAGGAAAAACCGTACGAGTAAAAGAAATTGAGGATGGAAAATGGCTGACCATGGGGGATCCTCTGAGTTATATGATGGCAAATCTTGAATATGCTCTCGATAGAGAAGATTTACGAGATCCTATTTTAAGGTGTATAGACAAAGAAATACAAAAACAAAAGAGTGTTTAATCCTTTATTACCACAGGCTTCTGTACTGGATATACATTTCACTTTTTTTGTTCATGGTGCTTGTTCCTCGCATTGTCCGGGAAGGGTACTTTGTTAATTCTATTGGACAAGAAGCCATGGAAATGCTTCTTCTGTTCGGAGCGGGTCTTATAGGTCTCATTCTTTATAACTGGATCGACATTCGTCTTCGTCGAATGATTGATGAAAAACATCATTGTGCACGTGAAGTCTCCGATACGACTCGAGATCTCACTTTTTCGTATAACTATATAGGATCGCTGAATAGAAAGATTGAGATTCTTAAGGAAATTATTCTTTCTGTTCCTAAGGAAATGTATTCGAAGAAAAAAAGTGAGCCAACTATTTACGATCCTGTAATAAAAGCGATAGAACTTTTTGGAGAATGTCGTGGCGTACGCATTGGTTTTTATGACTATAAAAAAAAGAAAAAACTTCTTGAAGTAAATAAGGGAGTTGAAGAGGAGAATCCCATTTCTACACAAGATTGTTTTTATGCAGATTCTACGAGTCTTCTCAAAAAAGATAAGCATGTCATCATAAGGAGTCCTGAAAAGATGCAAGGAGTATCCGTTTATTGTATTATAAAGAGAAATTCGATTAAGCCAGAGGATGCTGATCTCATTAAAGCTCTTTTGGTGCAAGCACTCTTCTTGTATGTGAGTACGCTTCCGGGGGGATATTTGAAAAAAGATTGATTTTTTTGTCTTTATCTATAATACTTATACATATGCAAATTATACTTTTGAAGGATGTGAAAAAATTGGGAAAAAGGGGTGAGATAAAAAATGTTTCCGATGGTTACGCTCGGAATTTTCTTTTTCCTCAAAAACTTGCCAAAAATGCAACAGCAACGACCATCAAAGAAATAGAAAAGGGCAAAAAGGCTCAAAATATACAACAAAATACTTTGAGGGAACGAGAAGAGTGTTGGGAGCAGAAAATGAACACTCTTTCCTTAGAGTTTATCAAAGCTTCTTCAGGGACATCTTTATTTGGATCTCTTACTTCACAAGATATAGTCAAAGAACTTAATAAACACAAAATTCTTATTGCTTCTGAAAATATACTTCTTCCTCAGCCTATTAAGACGGTGGGAGAACATGTTATACAAATTCAACTTCCCACTACAAAAAAAATAAAGACAGTAACTATTCATGTCAAAAGTGAGCCAAAGTAAAAAATAATTGTTATAAAAAGATCGCTATGCCTAAGTACATTTTTATTGTTGGGGGGGTTATGAGTGGAGTCGGAAAAGGGATAACAACATCTTCTATAGGAAAGATTCTCCAGGCACGAGGATTTTCTGTCACCGCCCTTAAAATTGACCCCTATATAAATGTCGATGCAGGAACCATGAATCCCACTGAGCATGGTGAAGTTTTCGTCCTGAGAGATGGGTATGAAACGGATCAGGATATGGGAAATTATGAGCGATTTCTCGATATCGAACTTCCCAATGATAATTACATGACAACTGGGCGAGTATATCAAAGCGTGATTAATCGAGAACGTAATCTTGAATATAAGGGAAAGTGTGTAGAAGTAGTGCCTCATATTCCCCTTGAGGTTATTGATCGTATTCGAAAGGCTCAAAAGAAATCTTCTGCTGATATAACATTGATTGAAATAGGAGGAACAATTGGAGAATATCAGAACGTTCTTTTCCTTGAAGCAGCTCGGATGATGAAAATGCAAAATCCAAAAGATGTAATAACGGTTCTTGTGAGCTATCTTCCTGTTCCCAAAAAAGTAGGTGAGATGAAAACCAAGCCTACACAATATGCCTCAAGAACGTTGCAATCTGCAGGGATACAAGCTGATTTTATTGTAGGAAGAAGTGAAATTTCTATTGACGAGAAGCGAAAAGAAAAAATAGCCATGTTTTGTAATGTTTCCCAAGAGGATGTCATTAGTGCCCCTGATATCGAAAGTATTTATGATGTTCCTCTTAATTTTGAGAAAGATGGTCTGAGTAAGCGTATTTTGGAAAAACTCAGCCTTCCTTTGCAAGAATCGGAGATGAGAGAGTGGAGCTCTTTTGTAAAAAATCTTAAAAAAGCGAAGCAAAACGTACGGATTGGCATTGCTGGAAAATATTTTGCTACGGGTGATTTTGTTTTACCCGATGCCTATATTAGTATTATCGAAGCTGTAAAACATGCTGGAGCTCAATATGGAGTAAAACCCGAAATTATTTGGCTTGATACAGAAAAGTACGAACAAGATCCCACTTCTGTAGAAGAGCTTCAAGAACTCGACGGACTTATCGTTCCTGGAGGATTCGGAACAAGAGGTATAGAAGGAAAGATTACTGCTATTTCGTATGTAAGGAAAAATAATATTCCTTTTTTGGGAATTTGCTACGGAATGCAAATGGCAATTGTTGAGTATGCTCGAACCGTTCTTGGTCTCAAAGATGCGCATACGACAGAAATA
>Ga0207419_1001882_pt1 | contig 14791 bp, 13 predicted proteins | sample ElkSloMetagenome_4_FD_184723 | JGI IMG/M metagenome (GOLD analysis project Ga0207419, IMG submission 184723) | Hot spring microbial communities from Elkhorn Slough, Monterey Bay, USA - MD2A (version 2) | ecosystem: Environmental > Aquatic > Marine > Intertidal zone > Estuary: Microbial mat ...
TTTTTGATGATCATAAAACGGATACACGGGGTGTAGCGTAGCCCGGTTATCGCGCCTGCTTTGGGAGCAGGAGGTCGCAGGTTCGAATCCTGCCACCCCGACAAAAGTCCTTCACAGAAATGTGAAGGACTTTTTTGTTTCATGAAGTTGGGCTTTTTTAAAATTAAGATGCTATAAATATGACTAAGGATAAGGTAGCTTGATGAAGAATTTCTGAAAAGCTCTCTTAATCAGAAACATTATCTGTTATCGCGCACCAAAAAAGAATGCCTACAATCTGCAGATATTAGCATTACATTAAAAGACGCTAGTATGTATTTTAAAAACTTCAAAGCCGACTTCATAAGGAAGCATAAAGTGTGTGGTAGAAGAATGGTAAAAGTTGATCTTTATACTCTGTATAAGAATGATTAATTTTGGTTTAAATCCTTTGTAAATGAAGCCTTTAATCCTTCTTTCTTCGTTTTTTTTATTTCCTTTCTTCGGCCTTATTGGGCAAACGGACGTATACCTAAAGATCAATCATATGCTCGGGAATCAAAATTATTCCCCAGAAGTGATTATCAATAACGGACAAACTGACTCCTACAAGTTTAATAGAATAGAATATTACCTTTCCTCCTTTTCCATTACCCACGACAGTGGTAAGATCGCCACTTTCCCTTCTACTTATTTATTGCTTAAGGCGGGCCAAGACTCCTTTTACAAGCTAGGCGAGGCAAATGTTGGTCAGTTGGAGACCGTTTCTTTTGCAGTGGGAGTAGATTCTGCAAACAATTATCAAGATCCAAGCGCATGGCCAACAGATCATCCGCTTGCACCGAAATTCCCTTCTATGCATTGGGGTTGGATTGCAGGGTATCGTTTTGCGGTGATTGAGGGCCTTACGGGGACCGCATTCTCAAATCAATTCAATGTTCATGGATTGGGTGTTAGAAACTACAAGCTTCAAACTCACCAAGTGACAGGCAAGATGGAGAATGGTAACCTTGTCATCGAACTGAATGCCGATTATTTAATGACTGTATCGGATATGACCGTCGATGCCAATTTGAATTATCACGGAGAGTTTGAAGAAGGAAGCGACTTGCTCGACAACTTTTGGAGGCGAGTATTTAGTGAAAAGCCTGTTGGCATCCAAAATGCGAATGAGGAAAAAGCCAAAATCAAACTTGGACCCAATCCAACAGAAGGCACTTTATTATTGACTTCAGAAAAGGAGTTCAAAAATCTTGAATATCGGATATTCGGCTTGAATGGAAAGCTAATAACTTTTGGGATAATCGACCAGAAAGAAGCGCAGATCCATATTGAAACAAGCGGTGTGTATTTATTAGGGTTATATCGGAATGGTCAGAAGATCCAAACTGAAAAAATAGTGGTACGCTAATTCGAATGAGGCTAAGCGATTACTTTAAAATTATTTCTGTTGGGTTTTGCCTAACGGCCGTCCTTATGGCCTGCGAGAAGGAAGCAGACCCCCAAACCAATGAGACTGGGATCGAGCAGGACGATACACCTTATGAGCTGAATGTCGGCTTATTAAATCAACCCAACATAGCGGGCGACAATCCACTCACAGTGCAAGGGGTTAAATTGGGTCGAATGCTTTTTTACGAAAAGCGCTTATCAAAGAACAATCAACTTTCCTGTGCCGGTTGCCATCGACAGGAGCATGCCTTTACTGATACCAGCCGCTTTTCGATTGGGGTTCGAAACCAGCTCGGAAAAAGACAATCAATGTCTGTCTTCAACATGGCTTGGAACGACAATGGTTTCTTTTGGGATGGTCGTGCCAACCTTTTAAGACATCAATCGCTAGAGCCTATCATTGACCCCTTAGAAATGGATGAGCAAATCGATTCTGTGACCGAGAAACTAAGGAGTGACCGCAACTACCGAGAGCAATTTACGCGTGCTTTCGGGGAGCCTGTTATCACTGCTGAGCGAATGTCGCTCGCCCTAGAGCAATTCATGAACAGTGTTGTGTCGGTCGAAAGTAAGTATGATCGCTATCTGAAGGGCCAAGTAAGCCTAGACAGTAACGAGGAAAGAGGTAGATATTTGTTCTTTGCCGAATTTAATCCAGGTTTTCCCAGCCTGTCTGGAGCGGATTGTCAACATTGCCATACCGGATTGAATTTTGAGAACGATAGTTACATGAACAACGGTTTAGATACTGACGCGCAGATGACGGATCTGGGCAGGATGAAGCACAGTCAGCTAGCGAGTGATAGAGGCAAATTTAAGGTAACCTCATTGAGAAATATAGAGCTTACTCCACCTTACATGCACGATGGTAGATTTCAAACCCTTGAAGAGGTGATCGATCACTATGATTCAGGTTTGAAGAATTCTTCTACGTTGGATCCCACACTGGTTTACCCGTTCAATAATGGAGGTTTGCAGCTTAGCGAAGAAGATAAGAGGGACTTAATTGCCTTTTTAAAGACCCTTACTGACCGCAGTCTGATCACTAATCCTGAATACAGTGATCCTTTCAAGAATTAATATCCTAAGTGTTTTTTGCCTCCTTTCGCTGCTTGCGTGTGAGCGGGAGGACCAAGAATCCATTCCCATACAAACTCTTGAAGAGATCAATACCTCTAATCCGCAAGGTTTTCCTGAATTAATCGCTCCCGAAGATAATCGATATACGGATGAGCGGTGGAGTCTAGGAAAGAAGCTCTTTTTCGAAAAAAAACTTTCAAAAGATGGACAGATCAGCTGCGCTAGCTGTCACCAGGCCTCCTTCGCTTTTGCAGATCAAGTTGCTTTCAGTGTGGGGGCCTTTGGTAGATCCGGCACACGAAATGCCCCATCTTTGGCTAATGTGGGCTATCATCCTTACCTTATGAGGGAAGGAGGCGTACCTACTCTAGAAATGCAGGCTCTTGTACCGATCCAAGAAGAAAATGAGTTCGATCATAATATCGTAAAGATCTCAGAATCGCTTTCCACTGATCAGTCATATCGAAGAATGAGTCAGGCTGCCTACGAAAGAGATATTGATGCCTACGTGATCACTAGGGCGCTGGCCGTCTTTCAAAGAAGTATAATAAGCGGAAACAGTCGCTTCGATAGATATCAGTATCAAGGTATACCGTCGGCATTATCGAATAATGAGCGAATAGGGATGGATTTATTTTTCAGCAATCGTACCAACTGCAGCAGCTGTCATGGTGGATTTAATTTTAGCAATTATAGTTTTCAGAACAACGGTTTAGACAGCGCGTATGCAGACGTCGGCAGATTTCGACTTACCAATGATTCCAATGACCTGTCATTATTTAAAGTTCCTTCTCTGAGGAATGTGAGTATTACCCCACCTTATATGCATGACGGGAGGTTCCATAGCTTGTCTGAGGTGGTTGAGCATTACGACAAGGGTGGGAGACCACATCCTAATAAAAGTCAATTGATCAAGCCCCTTTTCCTGAACAATAAAGAAAAAGCAGCTTTAATCGCGTTCCTGCACACCCTTACTGATCATGAATTTATCAATGACCCAAGATGGAGGCCTTAAGCATATTTCTTTTGTTGTGCCAAAAGAAGTCAAAGAGACAACCATAACAGTGCAAATTATGGTTAGAGCAAATCCATACCTTTGAAAAAGTCCGCGAAGTAGATTAGCAATCAGAAAAGACTGATCTTCAGAAACGAATTTAAAAGCCTCCATGGAGCATGGTAGGAGTTATTTGAAAAGATTGGTAAAAGCAGCACTGGGAACTCATCAGATACTTTAAATCAACTACCAGAGCTGGTTTGTAGCTCAACTTTTCCCGAAGCCTAATTGCCACCAGTTGATCGTATTGGTACTTATAACCTGTGCTTGTATCCTGCTAATCAATTGACCGGTATTGTGATGATCTTAAGTGATCAGATTGGTTGGGTTGATGAAACGGAGGCTTCAACACTTTTATAATGATTCACAATCCGCTATTTTTAGAAGATGAAAACAAAATCAAGAAGGGAATTTCTACGCAGCGGTATTCTATCTTCACTTTTTCTGAGTACTTCAGCTGCGCTTGGGCCTTTATTTGCAAATGATAAGGGATTTCTGACCCCTCGCTATAAACCTTATAAAAGATCCTCTGGGTCTCTTGATTGGAAAAGGGTTCGCGAATTATTCCCGATAAATCCTGACTTGCATCATTTTAATGTGGCCGGACTTGGACCTACATCCTTGCCCGTGCTTGAGGCCATGAGTGGAATTCAAGAGGAGTTGGCCTTTAATGGTAGAGACGGTCGTTGGCATTATAAGCAAGCAAGGGAAAAACTAGCTGAATTTGTGGATGCAGACGAAGATTCGATCTCTTTCACCAGAAACACTACTGAGGGAATGAATATTGCCGCGCAAATGATTCCCTTTGAAGAGGGGGATGAAGTGATACTAACCGACCAGGACCATATCGGTGGTGCTGCTCCATTCGTGGCCTTGCAAAAGCAGAAGGGGGTGAAAATAAAGCTTGCCAAGCTGAATCCCAATGGGGAGAATCTTCTGGAAGATATACTGGCACAAATCACTCCCAAAACCAAGGCCATTTCTGTTTGTCACGTGTGCTGTACCAATGGAATGATCTTGCCGGTTAAAGAAATTGTAGAAACGTGTAAAAAGAAGAATATCTTCTCCATTGTCGATGGTGCCCAAGCGGTAGGCATGCTTCCCTTACATCTGGATGAACTTGGGGCGGACTTTTATGCCGCAAGCGGACATAAATGGCTTTACGGACCAATTGGCACCGGTTTTCTTTACAGTTCGCAAAAAGTATTAGAGACCTTAGATCCTCCATTGGTTGGCGCGTACAGCGATCGAAGCTTCGACCTGGATTCGGCTGCCATTACTTATCTGACTGAAGCATCAAGGAACGAATATGGCACTCGAAATCCGGCAAACGTCGTCGGTTTAGCAAACGCAATAACTTTAATTAACCAATTAGAGCTGAAAGCGATCCAAATTCGGGCAAAAGGTCTTCGGGATGCATTTCTCGATTTTTTAAAAGACTTAGGACAGATCGAAATTTTAAGTCCAGTTGAGCGTGCTCATCCCGCCATGCTTAGTTTTAGAAGTAAAGGGCACGATAGTAAGGAGTTGGTTGATAGTTTGAGAAGCCAAAAACGTGTTCGCTTAAGGCATGTGTATGAAGGGAATTTAGATGCAGTGAGGGTCTCAATACCAATTTACGCCTCGGATGAGGATTTTAATCTGCTCCTACTCGCTTTAAAGGAAATGCTTAAGCGCTGACCAGGGCATGCAAAGGTTAAATTTGATCTTTCTCACGGTGGCCCTTTCCGGCTTTCTATTTGGATTCGACATTATCGTTATTTCCGGCGTAGACCAATCGCTTCAGGAGCTTTGGCAAAGTAGTGATCTCTATCATGGTTTTGTGGTCATGGGAACTGCCTTGTGGGGAACGGTGATCGGTGCGATGTTTGGACACATTCCAACCAATAAGCTAGGAAGGAGGAACACTCTAATTGTCATAGGGTTACTATTCTTTATCTCAGCTGTTGGTTCAGCTTTGGTTGACCATTCCGTTAGCTTCGCCTTATTTCGTTTCTTAGGAGGATTAGGCATCGGGGCATCCACCATCGCAGCGCCGGCTTATCTCACAGAACTTGCGCCTGCTCACCGAAGAGGTAGAGTAGTAGCCTTGTACCAATTGAGTATTGTACTGGGCATTCTCATCGCGATGGGATCAAATTTTCTTTTGCAAGATTTCGGAGCACAAAGTTGGAGGTGGATGGTAGGCGTTGAGGCACTGCCGGCTCTTTTATACAGTGTCTTGATCGTCAGGGTACCTAAAAGTCCAAGGTGGTTGCTGTCCAAAGGGAAGATTGCCGAATACGAGCATCTCAAATCGACTATGGAATTGAATATTGATGAGAATTTGATGCGCCACAACGGGCCTTCTCAAGAAAGGACGAGTTTTATCTCATTATTTAAGGGCAGACAATTGAAAGCAAGTTATTTAGTGATCATGATTGCCTTATTCAATCAATTTTCAGGTATCAATGCAGTGCTCTATTATGCGCCTCGGATCTTCGCCTTAGGTGGTTTAGAGAGAAGCGCAGCTCTGCTAGGTGGCGTGGGCATTGGTTTGGTCAATTTGGTCTTTACCCTTTTGGGCATTTGGTTGATTGATCGATACGGAAGAAAAACCTTGATGTATTTGGGAAGCTTTGCCTACCTCATTTCCCTTTCTATGATTTGCTATTATTTCTTCATGGGATTGAGTTCCCTTTTATTGAGTGCGTTTCTTTTTCTATTTATTGCTGCTCATGCGATCGGGCAAGGGACCGTGATCTGGGTGTTCATGGCGGAGATCTTTCCCACCGAACAGAGGGCCAATGGGCAAGCCTTAGGTTCTTCGGTACATTGGGTCTTGGCCGCCTTGATCCCCTCTGCAATTCCCTTTTTATTTAGCAGCATTGGCGCTGCTTATGTCTTTCTGACCTTTGGTGTTTTTATGCTTCTGCAATTACTTTGGGTCTACTTCTATATGCCAGAAACCAAAGGAAAAAGCTTGGAAGAGATACAGCAAGAGATACAGGTCAATTGATCTCTATTTCCGGTGAATTGTGAAAGATCACTTCTTTTTTAAGATCAGATCCCGGCAATTCCAGTCCATCGATCTGAAGTCCTCTGGCATCATCAAACACCATGGCCGGGCGATAATCGGGATACTGTTTAGATAACCTAAGGTTTTTTAACCCCAAACCATTGACGTGCCTCACGTACAAACCCCAGGCAGGCAATTCACCAAACATGGAGAACTCCGGATATTTCGAAGGATACTCAGGCACCTCATCCAGACGATCTAATGGCAGATTGGCGTAGGCAGGATTGCCGCCACCCGGATGAATGATCTCGATGTTTTCGAGGGTAATGTCTTCAATGAGATGATTTGGTAAACCGACAATCGAAGAAGGAAACACATTGTGAAAGAAGGGTAGGGCGGGTCCGCGAATCTGGTAAGAGGCATCTGGGGCCGTTGAGGGAATCTCTACCTTCATATCTCTGATGGTAAGATTTTTAATACCTCCCTTGCGCCCATCCTTTTTCACTTGCCCAAGCCTGATGAAAAAAGCATTGCCGGTATTGGTGGCGTTGATATGTTCTATCCGCACATTTTCGATGATCCCATTATGGATGGATTCTATGGCCACAGCCGATCGGTAGGTGTCGTAGACCTCAATATTCCGAATGGTAATATTCTTGAATCCTCGGAATGAAGAGGTGCCCAATTTAATTGCACTGGCACTGGATCGTACTCGGCAATTTTCGATAAGGATGCTATCACACATAATACCTAGCTCTTGCGGACCGGAATAACCATTCTTGTACGATTTTAAGCAAATCCCATCATCAGATGCATTAATATCGCTGTTGGTGATATGTACTTTAAAGCAGTCGATAATATCGATACCATCATTGTTCCAGTACGTGTCGCTTTCTACTTTGATGCCATCAATCAATAGGTCTTTGCATCTGAAATAAGACTGCACCCAGCTTGCGGCGGAACGAATTTCTATATCTTTGATTATAATGTGCTGCGAATTGACCATTTCTATGATCTGTGGTCGTATGTTGGCTTTGGGACGCTTGTCTTGGAAATTATAATCTGAGCTATCCACCTTGCCTGCATAAAAAAGACTATCAATTCGCAAAGCCAATTCAGCCCCTTGTCCGTCAATTATTCCGCTTCCTGAAATCGAGATATTACTTGCGGAATCAGCCAAGATCAAGGCCTTCCATCTTTTTATTGAATAGTAACCTGAAGGTTGGCTACTTCCTAATAGCACAGCCCCTTCTTCCAAAAAGAGGTGGACATTCGATTTGAGTACGATGCTGCCACTGAGAAATCTACCTTTAGGGATGACTACTTTACCACCGCCGGCTTGGTATGCTCGATCGATCGCCTTTTGAATAGCGATTGTATTCAGCTTTTTGCCGTCGCCTATTGCCCCAAAATCCTCTATCTGGTATTCTTGGGCATTGAGCCAAGCTGGATTAAGCAATTGGAGAAAGATACTAAAGTAAATTAGGCTTAATTTCATGGTTCAAATGAGGAGATTCGATGCGTGGATTGATCAAGTGAAATTAGTGAAAAGCTGGCGCTTTGTTCTGATGATTTCATTGTGCTCAGGTATACTTGCTTGCAACCTTTATTTTGAGGATAAATCCACAAGCTGCCTTACTTCGACATCTCCAGACCAGCAATACGCCTTATTGGCAAGTCGATTCAAGGACCTTGATTCTTTAAAATCAGTAGTGAAGATCAGCTACACCCATGACCCGGCTTACTCACCTTTTAAGCGTAAGAAAGTAGAATTAGAATTTTGCAGCCAAGTGGGAAGATTATACAGCGAGATGGCTGAGGGTTTAAGTCAGGCAGAGGTCTTAGAAGCCAGTCGCGCCGGACCCTTTGATAAGCTTAATGTATTGTTCAAGGAGCCAATGGTGATCCAGAACAGAAATTACCTTAAGGAGATCTTCCTTTTGGCAAGAAGACGCAATGATTTATATGGCTTTGGTGATCCTGCCTTTTACGATCTGGCCTTGCAGGCCTTCTTAAAACTGGAAATCGACAACGCTAGTTTGACGAAAAGAGATCGAGGAGCGAAAGGCTTTCTTAACACCTTCAACCACATCACCGCTCAGGCGATAATTACTTCGATATACTCTGCGGATTTGGCTGATTTGGTCGCCGATTTGCATGAAAGGGAAAATATGCCGGAATTGATAGACGGCAGCTTTACTGTCGACCAATTGAATGATAGTTTGAGGAACCCTGTAGATAACTATGTAGATATGATCAATAATGAGATCGGTCAATTGTTAGGGGAAAGACTAAATCAGCAATTCCAAATCAAAATGCATCAATTTTGGACACCCAAGCTTCTCTGCAGTTATCTAAATGAGCTGCAAAAATTTTATTCAGTTGCATTTCAATTGAGGGCCGAGCCTTTCCATTGGGAAGAGGAGGTAGTCATTCGCTTTTGTCATAAATTAAATACCTATTATGATTTACCTCATGAAATCATTTGAGGTTCTTTTTGCTCAAAAAATAACTAGCATTTGGAAAGCGCATTGATGAGCCTTCAAGGAGCTGATATTCTTCAAGAATTGGTTCGGGTCTAAGTACCGCAGAAAAGATGTCCTCTAGCTTTCCTTCAGAAAGCGATAAACCTTCCAGTTCAGCGTCTTTAAGATCAGTAGCACTTAAGTTCGCCCGCACCATTCTTGCACCTTCGAGATTGCATTTGCTTAAATTGGCATTGACAAAGAATGAGGAAAGGAAGTCGGCCGATCGAAAACTAGACTCTTGCATTAAACAGTTGTCGAACCGCACCCATTTTAATAAACTACTGTCTAAAATAGATTGTTGAATAGAGGCTTGAGCAAAGTTAGCTCCAATTGCCTCTATTGCTTTCAATGAAGCATGATCAATGGAAGCGTAACTAAGATCTGCTCGTTCCATTTTTGCACCATCTAAAACCACGTGGTCTAATTTTGCTTCCGCTAGCATGGCTTGATTTAATTCCGCTCTAGATAAGTTTGCCCTGCTTAGATCGCTTTGCACTAAGAAAGCGTGATTGAGTCTAATGTCCATCAAATTCTCTCCGCTCAACTTTGCCTTTTTTAAAAAGGCATAAGAGAAATCTAATTCCTCGAACAGTTGGCTTTTAGTTAAGGAATCAAAGCCTTTCTTAAGAATGAAATTAAGCAACAGCCCTTTGCCGGGGGAGCATTTTATTAAGCTGTCTTCATAATAAAATTCAATCGGATTCAGCTTATCTATTAAATTAGATAAATCCTGTATGTCATTGTAGGTCAATTTATTGGCGTTCTTTAATCTCTTTTCAGCTTTTTCAACTATTGCTCTTTGTCTTAAGAATTCTTTCTTGTGGATAAAATCGACTTTTTCTCTTTTGATCGCATTAAGAAGAATTTGATTTTGCTTTAAAGCCAAACTTTCTTCTCGTAGAATTTTGACATACAACCACATACTAAAACAAGTAATTCCAGATATCATTATAAACCAGAGAATCAACCGACTCTGAGCTTTATTTTGAAATGATTTGTGGAAAAGAAGTATAATCAGGAAAGCGAACGCAGATGATAAAGCGCCTAGAATAAAAGGAGAAAATGTAGTAAAATAAGGAAGATTAAGATAACCTAACGTCCAGCCAATAATTAGAGCCCCTAAAAGAGCGACAAACATTTTCCTATTATTCGTCATGGCTGTGAATTTATCAAAAATTGAATAAGTAGGCACCTTTAATTATGACCCTCGAATGAATTAATATCTTTATCCCATGCGAACATCATTATTGCTCTGGGTTTTTCTTTTCGTCCTCATCTATGCATGTAAGCCAGATACAAAACCTCCTGCTACTGTTGATAAATCATCTACGGCAAGTGATCTTTATGCTTCATCCAAGCCGGGTGTTCGTTGGTGGTGGTTTGCCACTGAGATCAAAGAAAAAGATATCGCCTACCAGCTCGATTGGTTGAAGGCAAACAATTTTGGTGGGGTAGAGATCGCCTGGGTGTATCCTTTACACCGATATCAGCGAATGTATGCCCGCAAATATGACCGCCATTATCCGATAGATACTTCTGCGCAAGAATGGCTGAGCGACGAGTGGGTTAGTCGGCTTGCGTATACGAAACGCTATGCCGATTCAATCGGACTTTTTTGCGATTTCACCTTTGGCAGCGCCTGGCCGGTAGCCTCTGATCAGATCGGCCCGGAATTGTCCACTAAAATTTATGGAGATAGTAACTTCAGACAGACCTTAACCTTCGCTTGGTCTTGGCCTGACACACTTCTGGTGATCGACCATCTGAATAAAGAAGCCTTTGCACAATTTGCTGAGCCAATTTGCAAAGCGCTTGAAGGACCGTTAAAAGGCAATAAATCGGCTTTATTCACAGACTCTTGGGAAATTAAGCTCAATGCGACCAATAAGATATGGACTGATGGTTTTGATCGGTTCTTTAAGGATCAGTTTGGGTACGATATTTTGCCCTATATGGATCGTGGACTCGACTCCTTTCCGGATGTGCGCTATGATTACATGATGCTTCTCGATTCGATGGTTCGGGCTAACTTCTACCAACCTTATGTGGAGAAGTGTAAGGAATTAGACGCGATCTCGAGGGTACAGTGTCTGGCTTCCCCAACCGACGTGATGACCACTTATGGCATGGTGGATGTGCCTGAGACAGAGAGCATGCTCAATAACCCCAATTATTCCCTGATCGTGAGTTCAGCAGCAGCCCTCTCGTCAAAGCCAGTCGTTTCTAGCGAATCCTTTACCTGTATGTACGGTTTTCCGGCAACCTATTTAAGAAAAGAACAGGTGGCAGATCTGAAAATGGTGGCTGATGCCATGTTCGCTAAGGGGGTTAACCAGCATTTCTATCATGGATTCCCTTACAATCCTAAAGGGGTGGATTCGATCGATTTTTTTGCCACTACCTATTTTGGCCCATCAGGGAGCCTTGAGCCTGAACTTCCCAAATTCAACGATTATGTGCAAAAGGTCTCAAGTATAATGCGCCAGGGGAGCACCTACAGCGATATTGCGGTTTATATCCCTTTTGAGGATGGAATCATGAAAGGTGCATACCCTAAAGCCCGTCAGCGCGTCTGGGTTTGGGGTCAATATGAAATGCGTTACATTGATGTGCCCGAAGAAACTAAAGCTTATAATCCACTTTGGATCAACCGACATTTCTTAGAAAAGGCCAGAGTGGAACAAGGTCAGCTGAAGGTGGGTGACCTTAGTTTTTCCGTGCTCTATGTGGATGTAAATTTCCTCGATGAAAGCGCATTAGACCGCATCATTGAACTGGCCCAGAGCGGCCTGAAAATATGTTTGAAGCAGATGCCTATTCAGCCCGGCAAAAGGAAGTCAGCGGATTTTCAAAAGAAGCTGGTGAAGCTTTTCGCTCTTGATCAGGTTTCTTCCGACCTTCATTTTGTGCTCGACAAAAAACCATTGATCGAAGCGGAGTCGATGCCTGCCTATTGGGCACGAAAACAAGCAGACGGATCACTGATCATTTTTCTTGCCCAGTCGAAGTCGAAGGACCTTGAATACCCAATCTATTCTGGCCAGTCGCTCATGGAAGACACGGAACATATAGAAATTACTTTTAATTATTTAGGAAACAGCCTGAATAAGCAGATAGCATTTGAACCTTATCAGTCGGTGGCGGTCAAATTGACCAGCTCAGGGGAATTGCAATATCTCGACGTAGCATACGTGCCCCCGCACCCCATAATAAGGGAAAGGGAGCCGCAAAAGAGCTATTTTTAAAAGTGAGCGAACCCTTTACGCTTCTACTTGTGATAAGCATAGAAAAATGAACGAAAACAAGATCAATATCATCGGGGCAGGATTAAGCGGCTTGGTTGCCGCAAAGTTGCTTGAAGAATATGGCTTTAATCCGGTGATCTGGGAGGCTAGTGATCGGGTAGGTGGGCGAATGAAGACAGATCTGGTTAACGGTTATCAGCTAGATCGAGGGTTTCAAGTGCTGCTCGATCAATATCCAGCCTTAAAGAAATATCTGGATTATGACTCCCTAGATCTCCAGAAACTATTGCCGGGTGCAGAGATCTTAATGAATGGGAAGCAGTTTGCCTTTGGTGACCCGGTCCGCTCGTTTTCAAATTTTTGGGCTTCAGCCTTCAGCCCTGTCGCTTCTTTAGGTGATCTTTTCAAACTCTATCAGCTCAGAAACAGCTTGTCGGATGCCAAGCTGAGTGATCATTTTTCGGAAGATGGCGAAAACAGTTTAGCCTATCTGAGAAGACTAGGTTTTTCCGAGAAGGTGATCCAGTACTTTTTTAAGCCATTCTTTTCTGGCATTTTTCTGGAAAATGAATTAGCCACTTCGGCCAGCATGATGAGATTTGTCTATGCGCTCTTTTCGAAAGGCAATGCCGTTATCCCAAAGGCAGGAATCGAGGCTGCGCCCAAACAGATCGCCGCACAATTGAAACGAACCACCATTCATTTTAACACCAAGATCGATCAGTTGCAAGGAAAGACCATGCAAATTCGGGGAGTTGATGAAATCACTTCCGATTTTTTCATCGTGGCCTGTGATCCATCTCAACTTTTAAGTCAGCTTCCTGATGATAGCGTATTGTGGAATTCCTTAGACACCTTCTATTATGAAGTAGACCGAAATGTGTTCGGTAAAGCGATCATTGGTCTTGATTCTGACGACCACTTGGTCAATCACCTTTTTTATCCTCAATCGGTTGATACCGCTTCTAAAGGGGAGAAGGAAGTGATCTCGGTGAATGTAGTGAATGTTGAAGGGAAAGCATTAGATTCAATTGAGGAGCATCTAGAGGGATATCTACGTAATAAACTAAACCTTAAGGAGAGCAATTTGATAAAACATTATCACCTTAAAAAAGCACTCCCTCGCTTTGAAAGAATGCAATATGACATTTCAGAAAAGGAAAGTCAGCTAAGTGAGCATATTTATTTGGTTGGCGACCATCAGGTAAACCCCTCCCAAAATGCCGCTATCTTATCCGCTGAAGCAGCCGTTAGTGCAATTGTCGAAAAGCAACTTCAATTGACTTAACAGGCTTATTGTAAATCGATTGTAATTACTTTATTAAAGCAACAATTCAAATAGTGTAATTCCCTGAGATCATCCCAAATGGGGAATTTTATGGCTGAGGAAGCGGGAGGATAAAATATCAAACTTATGTTTGTAGGTAGGTACGTAAACCAAACCTGATGGAAGAAAATAAGAATACGTTCAACTTTTTACCATGGATAGTAGGCACGCTAGCCATTGTCTCCATTTTGTTGATTTACCGAAATTCAGCAGATCGAACTGTTCCAATCAAGTCTGCGGCGGTTTCTGAAACTGAATCCACCGCTAGCGAAAAGTCAAGTCAGCCGGCCCAAAAACCCCAAATAATGACCAAGCAAGAGAAGGGTAGTTCAATCGGCTTAACTCAAGAAGAAGTGGCTAAGTTGCCGAATGAGGTAAAGAAGTTTCATAGCCGGATCGAGGGTACTACAAACTTTGCTAGTGGGATAAGCATAGCACCCCTGCTTAAAGCACTCAACCAGCTGATCAATAATGAAATCGATGCGCAAGGTATAAAGTTAGCAATCGACGAAAAGGGCCTCTCGGAACGAATAGAAGCGCTGAAGGTCAATCCGAGAAAAACCGGTGACCACTATTCTTATGTGGGACGAACTTTTCTGGCAAAACTCTACGAATTGCAAACCCAGGCTTACCCTAAACTGGCCAACCAATTGAGGGAGATCAAATCTGCATTAGGTAACACTCCGGCTAGCGGCAATCTAGAAGGCTACGGAAGCTTGGTGAAGAAATTCTTTGAAGAGAGTTTGGTCTTTCTTTATCTGGTAAAAGAGGAAAATGGAGAATTGAAAACCCCTGAAGAGATCGGGGAAGAAGTGGCCAGAAAAGAATTGGGGGAAGAAGATTAGATGAACAGGTATTCAGGAGAAATTCCCAGGCGATTCCATTCTGATATTAGTCAGGCCCCCTTTGACCATTGTTTACTGTGTGACAAAGCGCTTTTAAGCGGGGGAGAGCTCTACATCATTGAGAAAGCTTATCGTGATTTTGGAAAAAAGATCGGAGAAAAGACCCTTTTCGAATATGCCGTCTGTCTGAGCTGCGCAGAAAGTTACCGAAAGCAATTATCGGTAGAATCCAGAAAAAAAATGGACGAGTTCATGTCGAACATTGATTTTCAAAAACGAGCCA
>Ga0207419_1001884_pt1 | contig 14783 bp, 15 predicted proteins | sample ElkSloMetagenome_4_FD_184723 | JGI IMG/M metagenome (GOLD analysis project Ga0207419, IMG submission 184723) | Hot spring microbial communities from Elkhorn Slough, Monterey Bay, USA - MD2A (version 2) | ecosystem: Environmental > Aquatic > Marine > Intertidal zone > Estuary: Microbial mat ...
TGCTCAATGAGCTGAAAGCTGTAGTAAAAACAGGATCTGCTGCTACCGTGGCACTAAGTGCTTAGGATACGTTAAAAAGATCGCCATCTGACGTTCTTTCTTTGGCTTTGGCTGTTGTATTTCAGTTGTAGTTGCTCAGTCATTTTTCATCCGTGTACTAACTCCAATATGAGCCTCGGGACGCTTTGCACCGTTCGAAATTTTACAGCCGAGATGCTGTATATTTTTGTTTACTATAAGTCATGTGTTATGGCTCCGGACTTCTTCTAAACGTGTATTGGCGTAGTCCGTTTGTACGTATCCGCCATTATAATTTGCTGACCAACCGGGATACAATCACCCTGCTCAGCCAAATTAGGGAGAATATTAGTTTGAAGCCAGTAACTACAATTGTAAAAGCCTGTTGCCATTCGCATGTTGGAAAAATTTGGCAGGGACATCAACAAATGTAGCCAATGTGACAATGGCCGGTATGAACAGTTATTTACCAAACGTTTTGGAAAAACAAGCTACCGCTCCGGCAAACGCAATGCATGTGGATGAAAAAGATGGACGAGAAATATTGATCTGTAAAGTCAAAAATACTATATTGCACTATAACATCAGTTGCCTTGAAGATTTTTACCAAATGTTAAATGAGCATGGTGATTGAATGCTGCTCGGAAGCAAGTATGAAAAGCAAGATGCTATTCCCGGCACGGTCGAATATTGGGAGCGATCAGAAGACAACCCAATTGATGGATGGTATGGATTGAAAAAAGGATTTTGGGGAAAATTCGGAATGCATGTTCCACCTTTGGTTATATAACTTGGATTGACTGAAGTGAAACACAATAAGCAAAATAATAGCAAAAAGGACAAATAAACTATAAATTCAGTTCGATCTACTAAATACGATTTGGACATTATTATTAAAAACAAATCAATCTATGGAAAAAACCACGTATCAAAAAAACCTTGAGCACTACGAAAAGCTCATATCGCATACTCCAGGGATTGAGCGTAAAGGCAAAACCTTACCTTATACTTCAGCCAATGGGCACATGTTTTCTCAGATAAATAAAGAAGGGGAAATTGGCATCCGGTTACCAAAAAACAAAAGAGAGGAGTTTTTACGCAAGTACCAAACAGCCCCTTTTAAATCTTATGGAGCAGTCATGCAAGAATATGTGCTTATTCCACAAAGCCTCTTAAATCAATTAGACATACTTTCATCTTATATGCTTGATGGTTGCAATTATGTAAATTCATTAAAATCAAAATAAACATTTCAATAGAATTGAAAAGGAAAACTAAAATTAACAAACTAGTAGAACATTTTTTCAGGCATGAATCTGGAAAAATGATCTCAGTTTTAACCGGAATTTTTGGAACTAGTAATTTTACCCTTGTTGAAGATATTGTACAAGATACCTTAATTGAGGCCATTGGCAATTGGACTTATAATGGCGTTCCTGAGAATCCTGTGGGATGGCTATATACTGTAGCCAGAAATAAGACTTTAAATGCCGTTAAGAGAGAAAGCCATCTACAAAGATTCATTTCCGAAAGGTCGCATCTTTTAAACGAAGAATGCACTGGCGAAGGTAACGTCGTAGCAGAACTATTTTCGGAAGAAGTCATTACAGATGAACAACTGCGGATGATGTTCATGTGTTGCCATCCGTCCATTTCGCAAGATTCGCAAGTTGCCCTTATTCTCAAAACCTTATGTGGATTTAGTATCAGCGAGATTACCAGGGCTTTCCTGACCAACAATGAGAGCATCAATAAACGATTAGTGAGAGCAAGAAAAACGATCCGGAATGGTAATATTCCATTTGAAGTTCCTGAAAGTAGTGAATTAGACCAAAGAGTTGATGCCGTTTTAGAAGCTATTTATCTCTTATTCAATGAAGGGTACAGCGCTTCATGCGGAAATGAATTAATCCGTAAAGAACTTTGCGAAGAATCCATTCGTTTAGCAGAAATGTTGATCGATCATAAAGCCATCATTCACAAGTCCAATTTATATGGCCTGCAAGCATTGATGCAACTTAATGCATCCCGGTTTAAAGCGAGAGAAGATGAAAATGGAAACATACTGACTCTAAGCGAACAAAACCGGTCATTGTGGAACTATCATATCATGGAGCAGGGGTTTCTCAACCTGGAAAAAGCAGCAAATGCCAGACATATTTCAAAATATCACATCCTGGCAAGTATTTCTGCTTATCATTGTTCAGCCAAAGATTTTGCTTCAACAGATTGGAAAAGCATTCTAAAAATGTACGATAAATTACTTGCTGTAGACGATTCACCAATTGTTATTCTTAATCGCGCCATTGCCTTATCAAAAGTAGATGGGGCAAAGAAGGCTCTACGGGAATTATCTGCAATTGAAAATAAAAAAGCAATCAAATGCAATCATCTATTCTATTCAGTAAAAGCAGATTTTCAAATACAAATGAATGAACTTAAACTTGCAAAAAAATCCCTTGAGAAGGCCATTGAGTTAGCTCCATTGTCCCAAGAAAAGCAAATACTTCAGAAGCGATTTAGATCATATTTTGATATTAATGTTCGTTTTAATGTCCCTATTTCCTAAACAGGATTGTCATTAAGCAAAATTATTATTAATGTAAATATAGAAAAATGAAAGATTATCTATTGATTATCAAAACTGAAGGGAGTGTGTGGACAGACCTATCTCCAGAACAATTGCAAAAGCATATGGAAAATGGAAACGCCTACATAGGAAGTTTAATGGAAAAGGGAATACTGAAAGGTGCCAACCCAATTGAAAAATCAGGAAGCAGAATCGTTTCAGAAAGCAACGGGGCACTCAAAGACGGTCCTTTTAACGAGAGTAAAGAGGTGGTTGCTGGTTTTTTTCACATTACAGCCAAGGATATTGATGAAGCAGTAAAAGTTGCAAAAGGCAATCCTATTTTTAAGGATATTTCTACTAAAATTGAAGTTCACCCGATGATACCGATTGGAGGATAGTTAAAACGAACCACCAATATTAATACAAGCATTATAACGACTTTGGTAGGTAACCAAAGTCGTTATTTCATTTAATTGGGAAGAACATAAGCTGAATAAAAAGTGTCTCTACCGTGATAACAGGAAATAATAAGATGGCAATTTCAAATTAACACAGGTTGAGGCTCACACAATTTATCCCGCATCAAAGGTCGGGCCACTGTATCCCGGGCAGCTTCGGGAGTCTAATTATGGTTCTATATGAGATTCTATGGATTATAAATTTTAGATTATCAAATTAGCAAGGATGATAAATCAAATGTAATTGTAATATTTAACAAATGCCTTTAGGTGGATTATAATTTATGAATTGTAGATTCTGGGCTTTCTGATTTTACAACCACCCCCTACCCCCTAGTCCACCTAAGGTGTCCTTTTACCCCTCCTTAATCAGGGGGTAGTTAATAGGCAAAGTATTTTTCCGTGATAAATTGTATTTTATTTCTTCAAACCGTATTATTTCTTCCCTGGCTTCTATTAGTTCATTACCAAAATAATCAGTGGTAGCAACTACCTTGTTATTAAGTTGCGAAACAGGCTTATGCAGGAAAGGATATAGCCCGTAAGGCTTAAATTGAATTACCAGCATTTCAGAATTTTGATGAGCTGAAATATTGATAAACTTTTGCTGCATACCCGATATCCATGCTTTTTTATAACTACTTACCGGTGCCAAATCATTGTTATAAGTCTTTCGTTCAAAATTATCTAATTCTACGAGAATAAAAATATTACCAGTAGGTACTACTCGTTCAATACTATGCGATGGTACAAAATCATTATAGTGAAATATGCTTTGAATATATTTAGCCAGTTGCGAATTTATCTCACAGGATTTAAATTTCATAAGAATGTGATTATTGTAGAATACCTGAATTTTTGCTAATCCCTCAGAGTAAAACTTACAATGATAATTATTTTTATTCAAAAAGAACGAAAATTTTATAGCCGATAAAATTAGTTTATTTAAACACGCTCTTAGTACACTTCTGCTTTTGACAAGTGGCTGTAAAAAAGGATGTAATATAATAAGTATTTTATTAAAATTGCAGCTTATAAAGCTCCTGAAATTTTATGAGAAAGATTATCATGCAATTAAATAGCAAGCAAGAAAACGTGTATTTGATATTCGGTTTCGTGATCTTGTGGAATTCAGGATTTATTGGCGCTGAGTATGGCTTACCTTATACCGGTACATTTACTTTATTGTTTTATCGGTACCTGGCTTTAACGTTCTTACTCGCAATTTACTTGAAATTGAAGCATCAATTTCAATGGAAGGGATGGCGCTATGTAAGGCATCAAATGCTGATTGGTTTGCTGGCGCATGGAGTTTGGCTTGCTTGCGTGCTCATTTCCATTGATTATGGTGTACCCGTGGGTATCGTAGCCCTGGTGGTTGCCTTACAGCCATTGGCAACCGGAGCATTTTCCGGGGTGATGGTTGGCGAGCATACTCCCTGGAATCAGTGGCTGGGACTAGTAATTGGTTTTGCCGGAGTGGCTGTACCGGTGGTAACAAGAGTTAACTTTCAAGATACCTCTGAGATTTTTGCCTGGTTTATTCCACTAGGATCGGTAATTGCGATCACAGCGGCCAGTCTATTTCAGCGAAAAATTAGCCTAAATAAAGTACAAGAAAATATCCCCAGAGGTTTATCACTTTTTTACCAGAGCCTGGCCACAACTTTAGCCGTGATTTTACCTGCCATTTTAGTTGAAAATTTAGCAGTGGATTGGAACCCTGTTTTCATTGCAGCTTTGATGTGGCTGATCATAGGAGTTTCTTTAGGCGCTTATACCTTGATGTGGATTTTGATTGATCGCATTAATGCCACTAAAGTTGCCTCATTGTTTTACCTTGGGCCACCGGTTACTATGCTTATGGCGTGGCTAGCTTTTGGCGATGAGGTGCAAATAACCGACCTGATTGGATTAGGGCTTGTGTTCCTTGGAGTTTTCTTTACTTACGTGAAATCTTCATCAATGGAACGTTCACAGCATAGATAAAATTAATAGTTTTTTTACCTTTACGCTGGTAATGACAAGTAAAAAGGACATTATCAAATAATTCTGAAAAACGCAAATTTCAAACCTCACTATGAAACAAAGTTTAATTTTTACAATTGCCATGCTTTCGCTCTTCAGTTGCCAGCCAGCAGATGAATCATTGCCATCTGTAAAAGAAAAATATGAAGATTACTTTCCGATAGGTGCAGCCATTGGGCGCAAGCATTTACAATCATATGATACTTTACTACTAAAGAAACATTTTAACAGTGTAACAGCAGAAAATGACATGAAGCCAACTAATACGATTGAAGCCCCAGGAGAGTATACATTTGAGGCTGGGGATAGAATAGTGGCTTTTGCTCAAAAGAACGATATGCTGGTACGAGGGCATACTTTAGTTTGGTACAATCAAACACCAGATTGGTTTTACCAGCACGAAAATGGTGAAACTTTATCGAAAGAAGCTTTATTGGAAAGAATGAAATCTTATATATACACCGTTTTAGATCATTATCGGGGCCAAATCTACTGTTGGGATGTTGTAAATGAAGTCATTTCTGATCATGATGAAAAAACCTATCGCGACGATATACGATGGTTTGAAATATGCGGACCTGATTACATCGAAAAAGCTTTTGAGTATGCACATGATGCTGATCCAACCATTGAATTGTTTTACAACGATTATGACCTTATTAATCCTAAGAAGCGGGACAAGACTTACCGGGTTTTAAAAGAATTGTTGGACAAAGGAGTACCAATACATGGAGTAGGCATGCAGGGGCATTGGACACTGGAAGACGTAAACAGGCAATTACTTACAGAGGCCATTGATAAGTTTGCCTCCCTGGGACTGCAAGTGCAAATTACAGAATTAGACATTTCTGTTTATCCTTATTATCATAATCAAGATTCGCTTCCGCAAGCAATAAAACCTTATACTGAGAGCCTTGCTGATTCTTTAGCCGCAAAATACGGTGAAGTTTTTGAAGTTTTCAGAGAAAAAAAGGACAAATTAACGGGCGTTACCTTCTGGGGAGTAGCAGATAATAAAACCTGGCTTAGCAGTTATTTTGTAAAAGGAAGAACCGATTACCCTTTACTTTTCAATCACGAATTTGAGCCTAAAAAATCTTTCTATCAGGTGGTTAATTTTTAGAAAGATAAACACCTGATTATTATAAGATTTATATTGAAGATTAAAAACGCTTTTCATTGTCTAATAATAATAATCTCCATGAAACGACATAGGAAGTATTTCAGGTACAAAAGCCCTACCTATTTCATTAAATTCTTTAGCTTCCAGAGCTAATAAAAAAGTATTTTTAGCATCACTATCAAAAACAACTGAAAGAACAATTCCATCGTCCAGGATATTCTAAATCTTACCGAAACAAAGATCAAACAAACCGTTTCGGGTATGGCTGGAAACAAAGCGCAATTGAACTATTTGATCGGACAAATGAAGGCGATGATGAAGTAAGGCAAAACCTTTATTATATTTTGTAATTAAGTATCTTATAGAAAAAAATCATATATACACATCAAAATATTTCTTCAAATAAGTTTCAAATTCTTCCTCATTAAATTTCTCTTCCCAGAGTATATCTTTTCCTTCGGTTATCTTTAAAGTATTTCCGGTAAGTGTTATCCTACCTGTTTCCGTAAGTTTGCTGATAAGCTTCTTTTGTGTAAAATGAGAATCCGGACTTGTCTGATGATAATTGCACATTCCACTGAATTCCGATAATTTTCTTGCCTCTTTCTTAAAGATGTATTGGGCTGTTTTTGCATTGTTATTCAAATTGCACACACCAAAATAGCCGTTTTCAAATTGATCAATAATGAAATCACCGCGCGGATCTTCGTTAATATATCCTAATACAATTTTTAAAGGATTCATCGTAAATTCACCGAATCCTACATCAACTAAATATTCTGCTTTATCCAGCGCTACCAAAATAGCTAAATGATCATATTCCCTGCCAAAACTATTTTTTTTATCGTCATATACTTTAGCAGAAATTATTTTAGAATTATACCCCAATACTTTTAATAAAGAATTAAATAATCCATTAAGTTCATAACAAAACCCTCCTCTTCTTTTTGTTACTATTTTTCCATAGAATTTACTTAAACTTAAATTTATGGGGTGTCCATAATGTATATCTAAATTTTCAAAGGGTATATTTAAAAGGTGTACTTTCTGTAATTGATAAAGGTTTTCTATCGTGGGCGATAAAGTTCCAGTGTAGTTAATTCGATTTAAATATTTATTGATATTCATTTTGTATTTCATGGTAGCAATCATCCAGATATTGAATTTTTATCGTGGGCAACAACAGGCATTTTTTACCCGTTATCTGCATTTTCTTCTCTGGTAAGCTCCATCATGTATTGAGGATTTTTTAATAGTTCAAAACCAAATTTTTCATATAAACCATGAGCATCCTTAGTGGCGAGTCCCCACCGCTGAGGAATTTTCAACTGCTTATTACTCATTATAGCATTCATCAATTTTTTACCATAGCCATTACCTTTACATTCATCAATAATAAAAACGTCCATAATCCAGACAAAAACTGCATAATCGGTAACTACTCTGGCAAATCCTATTTGTTTTTTAGTGCTGTAAACTCCGAAACAAAGAGAATTTTCAATAGATTTTATTACAATATTTTTACCCCTCCCTTTTGCCCAGTAGGATTTATTGGAGAGGTATTGATGTATAAAATCAACGTCAAGTTTATTTTTATCTGTTGAAATTTGAATTTCATTTTGGAATTGATCAGCCATTTAACTGCTATTTGTTATTTAATACAAATTTACCGTTAAAATGGCGATAGGGTTACGAACTTGTGCAGGAAATATTACCGACAAATCAACCAATTCTTTTGTGATCCAATAATTTCAAATAATTTCGGTACACTGCCCCTAATAGCTCAAAGCACTATTTTGCTGAGTACAGTTTATACCTGATCAAGAAAGTTGTCAAATACCAGGAAAAGCGGGTCAGGCCTGTAATACAGTCAATTTTTGAGAAATGTAGCTCAAGCCCAAAGATTTTCGGTAACTTGGTAAGAAAATTATATGATGAACAGAATCTGTTTAATATTCTATTGCTGTGTTTTTTTTGCCTCTTATAGTTTTGGCCAAACCAAAGAAGAAAAAATTAGTGGTATCCGCCAGCAATTTCTCAAAATTCAGAAATTTATTGACTCGAATGAAAGTAAATATATTGTAGAAGAACAAGGGAATGGACATGGTTCTACCTATGAAATATTTTCTGAAAATGAAAGGCTTTATTTAATTCATCAACTCTCTAGTCTGGACAACGGACACAGCCATTCTTACAAGTACTATTTTGACCATAACAATGAACTTGTTTTTGTTCATAGCGTGGTAGACCTTTTTAATTACACCGGTGGTGCACATTTGTATCGCGAGCTAAGGATATATCTTTACGAAGGTGAGATCATCAAGACGCTGGAAAAGAAAATTAGCCATAAAGACATTCAGGTTGTAAGGGAATTCAAAGCAAACATTGATAGTCAACCAAATCAGGAAATAAAGTATCCTGACCTATCTTCATTATCTAATGCTGATTTACTATTGTCTATCTGGGAAAATATGAAGAAACTGAAAACACCTTATTAGTCAATAACCTGCTATTTAATTTAGGCACTATAAAGTAAAAGACCTGGACAATATTCCTAAAGAAGACTCTCGCAGCCCGGTTTGAAAGCTAACAAGCCGGAAGGTGAAATTTTCATCACAAGCCCACCTACGGAAAAAAGCAAAGACCATAATTTGAAATCACATCCTGACTATGAGTAAATTAATTTAATTTTTTCATGGCAAATTGTATTGTACGCTCTTCCTTTCCTCGTTTTCCCCTAATTTCCGCCAGCAAAGCATCACCACCCTGCTTTTTATATTGGATGACCTGAGGGAAATCATGAGTAGCATTTTCAAATACCATCGCGGTATCCGAGAGATTTACCAGGGTAAATTTTACCGGCTCACCTTGGTTTTGATTACTCACTGTAGGTATGTAATACAACTTTCCCGACTTTTCAGCCAGTTTGATCGTTTCAAATACCATAGTATCCATTTGATTGATCTTATAACTTTTGCCCAACAAAGTACTATCATTTTGCTGACTCCACGACTCATATACCGAACCTTTTGCGGTGTCCTGCACCCAGGTTCCTATTAGCCATTTTACTCTTTGAAAATCACCGGTTGCTTGTTTTTCCTGTGGATAAGCTGGTTGAATGAAGGGAAATAGCAACACGAAAAGAAAGGTTAAAGCATGGATAAATTTCATGAATAATAAAAATTTTAATAAAATCGCTACTAAATTACCTGATTGGTCAATAGCTAGCAATAATATACCGTTAACTTTACATTTAAAATTGCCGGGGTAATTCAACTTTACCCTCTTAAGTCTTAAGTTTGCATACAACCTATAGCTATTTGATAGAAATAAAAATTATAAACTTTTTGAAAAAATTAAGTGATCATAATCAATTGGAAATTTTTTGATCCCTAAGGAGAATAAATTGACAATTACAAAATATATCACGCAATAAAGCATAGAAATCTAATTGAAATACTGAAATGAAAAAAATAATAATTTTACTATTGACAAGCTTTGGGGGGAATTTATCAGTACCTGCGCAAACACCTGAATCAATGGTGAATAAAATTGCTGATCACTGGTTGGATTTACATAATCATTTTAATGAACCCTCTGATGTATGGGGAAACTACACCCTTGATCTAACGCTTGAAGCTTTATTGTACTACGACAAATACACTGAAGATGATTTATATACCGAAGTTGTTTTGGATGTATTTGAAAAAAGAAATATCAAACCTGAAGATACAATTAACTACAGAATACAACCATTTTGTAGTATTAATTTTGCATTAGGAGAAATCACAAAAGACGAAGATTGGCACAATGGATTTATCTCGGAATCGTACCGCATGTACAATGAGGCGCGGAAATCTCCTGAAGGTGGCATACTAATCAAGCATCAAGATAAATATCGATTATTAATAGATTATTTGCAGGATTATGCCAGTAGATTAGCCAAAACCGGTTATTTGAAAAATGACCCGCAGTTATTCAAAGAGGCTGTCAAGCAATTTTTGATCTATGAAAAGCTGGTCAGGAATGATTCAACTGGACTTTGGAGCCAGGGTAGAGGATGGTGCAGTGATACCACAAAATTATCGGAAGGTGCATGGTCGAGAGGGCATGGTTGGTTGTTGAGAGGCATCGTTACTTCCATGCTTTATTTACCGGAAAGATATCAGGAACAATTACTACCTGTTTTAAAGCGTGTTGCATCTTCTTTATTAAAAGTGCAGAGTGATAGCGGAATGTATCACATTTTACTAAATCAGGAGCCGGACAAATCAGCACCTGATGTAAGTGGCACGGGCATGATAGCTTATTATATGGCCATTGCAATAAAAAATAACTGGCTGAGTTCTGATAATTTCAAGCCTTCTGTAAAGAAAGCAACCACTGCATTAAAGGATTACATTTCCAAAGAAGGAGAGATTTTAAGCTCGAGTAAAGGCCCTGGCCCACTGTGTGAACAGAATGAATACGTAAATTATACACCTGAAATCGATGAAAAACATGGTTTTCAAGGAGCTGTTTACGGAATGATTGCAGAAATTTTGATCAATGAATAGTAGGTTTCTTTATTGATAGAGGTGCAAGAAGTATTGAAACTGTTTAGGTTAGTTTTCTCAGAAGTGCGTATTATAAATCAATTGACATACCTGGCCTTTAGGTTATAATGAGAAAATCCCCAGAGTTTAATTCTGAGGATCATTTATTTAATCTCGCTTTTCTTTGCGTTTTGCCTCTTTGGCAGCTCGCTTTTCCTTTAAGTTTTTGGTAGGCTCTTTCTTTACAAGCTTTTGTCCTTTATCTTTTCCTTTGGCCATATTTAGTATATTTAATTTTATCAAATATCTGCATTATTTAGATCATAAACTATAATCACTGGCAGATATAAATTTAATATGGCTCAAATTATAATATAACACAGCTAATCCAACTTCTATTTATCATCAATCTCACTTTAAATCTACCCCTTACAAAGTCACACCTAAAGCAGGTAATGTAGGCATACGAACCAGCGCACAATGTAAAAAGCTCCCCGTTTATGGAAGATGTGCATACAATAATTAATAATCAAATAATTTTAACTAAGCTTAATTCACATCCCACCATTTGTCCCTTAAGAAAGGGGGCGCTGCATTATATCTTCGTCGACGCTTTTTCTTATTTCGATTGATGGCTTTGAATTGATAGCTAACCGATACTTCGTGAGCTCCTCCTGATCGTCCGCCTAAACCGGAAAGCAAAAAGTCGTAACTGTAGGCAAATTCAAAGCGATCGTATGCCACTCCCAGCAACAATGCTATGCTGTTGTTAGGTTGTATAGCTTGCTCCTGGGTAACAGTAATTCCTCTATACCAGGCGCCAAAAACCATGGGCTGAAAAAACACTTGCATACCCAAATCTAATTGATCAAAATTGCCCTGGCGAAAATAAATTATCGCTGGATTGATATAAGGCATTGAACCTTTGTTTCTCAACCGACTCATGCCATTACCTAATTCAAATTTACCACCGGCATGAATTGACCACCGGGTATCCAGTATATCTTCATTTTCTAATATTGAAACGTTGGGGTTGTTTAAATGAGCCGCTGAGAACCCAAACCAGTACCTGCTATTGAAAAAGATAACACCGGTAGAAAAATCAAAGTAATTTCTTTGGGGAGAGCCAAACTGCAGGTAATCCTGGTCATCTACATTGCCAATGATTTCACTGCCAAAAAGAAAATTTTGTTGGTTAAAATTACGCATTACATAACCGTATTGTAATCCCGGAGCTACCACCCATTGTTTATTTATATTAATCTTGTAACTGTATAACAGATTAAAACTGGTTGAGGATAAATCTCCGAATCGGTCATTTACAATCATTGCCCCTACTCCGCTATTGAAGTTTTGCATGTTATAATCGAGTGTAATAGCATTATTAATGAAGGGAATATCCAAAGCCGGCCACTGCACTCTGGTATTAAGTGATGCCTTAAACTCTAGCGCCGAACCGGTAAAGCCAGGGTTTATCAGGTTAGGAGCATTGAAAAACTGGGTATAAATTTGATCTTGGCCTAATGAATTTGCTACCAAAATAAAATTTATAAAAATAATAAGTATTGCTGCTTTCTTCATCTGATTAACGTATCAAAGTTACATTTCCTGTTTTATTAACTGTATTGCCATCGCTAAACTGTATTTGTATCTGATATACATAAGTGCCGGAGGGTGCTAATTCAGATCCTATAAATCCATTCCAGCCTATGTTAGCATCATCACTTGCAAATACCTGAGATCCCCACCGATTAAAAATTTTCATGGTAAATTGATTTACACCGGTAGTTACCGGTAGAAATACATCATTGGCATTTACATCTATGATTCGACCTTCAGCAGAACCGGTCATGGAGGGGGTAAATGCCGTGGGTATTATAATTGTCCCGCCTTCTTTAATTACAACCGGTTCTTCCAAAAAGAATTCATCTTCGCAGCCAACTTCATTTTCTACCATCAAACTTACTTCATAGGTGCCTGGTTCTTCATAGACATATTCCGGTTCAAATTCAACAGAAGTGTTGCCATCTCCAAAGTTCCAAAGGTAAGCGGTAGCTCCCTGGCTTGCATTAACTATTCTAAGAGGATCAGGCATAAAATACTCCAAAGGATCTATAGAAAAACCTGCTACCGGTAAATCATAAACCTGAATTACAACGGTGTATTGATCTTGCCTTCCGGCTGCATTCAGTGCCGTAAGGGAGGCAGTATAGGTGCCTGGTTGATTGTAAATGTGAGCAGCATCGGTAGAAAATACATTGTTACTGTTATCTCCGAAGTCCCATTCATAGCTATCAGCATCAATTGATTCATTTAAAAATGATACCTCCAGCGGTATACAACCCTCAATTTGTGAAACAGAAAATTGAGCTGTTGGCACTTTGGGGATAATCGTTAAAATAACCTGATCAGAAGCATTGTCACAAAGATCAGAATCATCAAAAGCAGTTAGCGTTAATACAATTTCGCCTTCTTCGTCTTCTACTGGAATATATGTAGTGGACACTTCATCGGATACAAATTCACCATTACCACTGGTAGACCATTCCAGCCGATCGAAAGTACCAGAAATTGAAGGCGATAAAGTAGCTGTCTCACCTTCATTGATGGTCAAATTAGCACCGGCATTTACTTTAGGCCTGGGCACTAGCGTTACCGCTACCGTACCGGAAAAATCAGGACAACTACCTGTTTCATCAGTAGACTGTAAGGTAAGTGTTACCTCGCCTAGCTCGTTTTCTTCAGGAATATAGGTGGTACTGGCAGTATTAGGATTGGTAAAAGCTCCATTGCCACTGCTAGACCATAACAAATCAGAGAATGTACCTGAAACAGTTCCATCTATTGTAATGAGATCTTCTTCACACCATACTGGTGCTGACTGAAGGTCAAATTCAGGTGCAGGGTTAAAGTTTACAGTAACTTCATCTTCTGCTATTGGGCATAAGCCGGAACCATCTCTGGCCGTGAGGAAAAATGTTACCACCCCAATTTCATCCTCCATAGGCTGGTAATTTACCTGTGGCTGAATTTCGTTGCTAAGGTTTCCTGAACCAGAAGTGGTCCATTCCAGATTGGAATAATTACCGGAAACATTTGCTGTGATCGCAACTGGCTCATTTTGGCAGACACTCAAATCGGATCCTGCATTAACCATTATTTTTTCCTTCACATCTACTGTGAAAGATGTTGTGCTTTCACTACAAACAGCCCCCTCAGAAATAGCAGTCACATTAACGGCTACTTCTCCAGTGACTTCATCACTTGCAGTGAAAAAAGTATTCAACTCATCAGGGGAATCAAATGCTCCTTGATCACTCTCCCACAATAAAGAAGAGTATTCACCCGAGATATTAGCAGACAATAAAACACTTTCTCCCTGACACAAATCTTTATTGTCAATTGCTTCCACCACCACTGCCGGTAATACACTTATTTCAATATTATCTACTGCCTGGCAGGAGTTACCATCTTTTACCTGATAGACCAAAATAAATTTATTCGGCTCATCTACTACAGCAGAAAATTCTGGTGTTTCTATTCCGGTATCCGATAAGAAGGAACTGCCGCTTCCTGTCCATTGGTGATCATAATTGCCATCTCCACCGGTTACTTCCGGGTCTAAACTGATTACTTGACCCGCACATACTTCTAATTGGCTTTCACTAAAATTAATTACTGGCTTTGGGTAAATGGTAAAGTTTAATGGTGAAGCGGTGGTTACGCAAGTATTCTGATCTGTAACTTGATAAACTAATTCAAATGAAGTTGGCTGATCCACATCTACTTGAAATACCGGATTAGGCACGTCAGTGTTATTCAAATAGGCTGCCCCACTTCCCTGCCAGGTATGCTTATTATAAATTCCCGAACCACCGAATGGATTTCCATTGATTTGTATTTGTTCACCGGTACAAAGATCGGAGGAGAATTCGGGATTTACTTGTGCTAATTTGTTTACCTGCACCACCACGCTTTGAGTTAAGCCGGTGCTTTCGCAGCTATTGGCATCTCTCACACTTGCCAGGGTGTAAGTGGTATTGGCAGCC
>Ga0207419_1001885_pt1 | contig 14778 bp, 7 predicted proteins | sample ElkSloMetagenome_4_FD_184723 | JGI IMG/M metagenome (GOLD analysis project Ga0207419, IMG submission 184723) | Hot spring microbial communities from Elkhorn Slough, Monterey Bay, USA - MD2A (version 2) | ecosystem: Environmental > Aquatic > Marine > Intertidal zone > Estuary: Microbial mat ...
ACTGTCTCCCATAGACAAGGCCAGCCTGGGCAAATGGGACGAGTACACCGAGGCAAAAGAGGCGATGTTTTTCTACACCGACACCGCCGATTCACCCTGGACGATTGTCAAATCGAACGACAAAAAGCGTGCGCGCTTGAACACCATGCGACACTTTCTTGCCTCGCTGGATTATCCAGACAAGGACTCAAGCATTGTTGTTCCAGCTGATCCGCTCATCGTCGGACATGCGACCCACGTGCTGCGGCGCTCGGACCATATCCTCGGAACATCGCTACACCCAGGCAATCGCCATGGCCCGAAATAAGCTTGCATTGAGTGAGCTGGTCTACTGATTCATGAAGGAAGCCCTCAGATTTGAATACGTCGAACCCAAAAATTAGCGAAGAATCGGTCTGGGACTATCCCCGTCCGCCGCGCATTGAGCGCGTGGATTGGCACCTCAAGATTGAGCAAGACGGCCTGGTGATCGCGGAAACTCGCAGTGCCGTGCGCGTTCTGGAAACCTCGCATCCACCCTGCTTCTATTTGCCACCTGATGACATCAATTTCGACCGGCTTGAATCCAGCCCGTCGCGCACCTTCTGCGAGTGGAAAGGCAGTGCTCGGTATTGGCATCTCAGAACCGAAGATGGTCTGGTTAAAGATGCAGCATGGGCCTATACCGATCCGGTTGATCCCATTATCAAAGATCATTTATCGTTCTACGCCGGGCGGGTTGAAGCCTGCTACGTCAACGGCGAGCGCGTGGTCGCACAAGAAGGCGACTTCTACGGCGGCTGGATTCTGAGCTGGGTCAAGGGGCCATTCAAAGGCGGGCCCGGCACGCGCGGCTGGTAAGCACAGCACTGCGGTCAAAGTATCGTGCCGCGCTGCGGTACCCTTAAGGCTGTCTTATTACACGAGCATCCCTCATGCGTCTGACGTCAAGTTCATTTTTCTCTCTGCTAACCGCGCTGCTGATTCTATCGTTGCCGCTCGCATCAACCTACGCCGACGAGCATGAACCGGAGTCGGAACACCACGATGCCAATGACGCCCCTGAAGCGCATCGGACCACAACCCAACATAGCATTCGAATCGACGGCGAGGCGATTGACTACGAGGCAACGGTTGGCTGGCTGATCATGCAAGATGAAGGCAAGCCGGTGGCTCGCTTCGGCTACACGGCTTATAGCCGCAACACCGATCAACCCAAGGGCGAGCGCCCGATCACCTTTGCATTCAACGGCGGGCCGGGTTCATCATCAATCTGGCTACACATGGGCGTGCTTGGACCGCAACGAGTGGTCGTCAACGACAGCGACTACGCCGCACCTCCGCCGGTTCGCCGTGTTGATAACGCCTACAGCGTGCTGGATGTGACTGATCTGGTGATGGTCGATCCGGTCGGCACCGGCTTCAGCAAACCGCTGGGAGAGGCCGAAGGCAAGGATTTCTGGGGTGTGGATCAGGACATCGAATCGGTCGCCAGATTCATTCGTCAGTACGTGAGCGAAAACGGTCGCTGGGGATCACCCAAGTTCATATTGGGCGAGAGCTACGGCGGCATTCGCGGCGCAGGCCTTGCCCATCACTTGCAAAGCCGCCACGGCATGAATCTCAACGGGCTTATTCTGGTCTCGCCGTTTCTCGATGCCGGTGCCGGGCGCGATGCGGGCGACCTGAATCTCCCGCATGCGCTCTATCTGCCAACGCTTGCGGCCACCGCCTGGTATCACGACCGCATAGAAAACCAATCCGACGATATGGAAGGCTTCCTGGCTGAGGTTGAAGACTTTGCGCTCAATGAGTATCTGCCCGCGCTGTTTGCCGGCTACGTCATCGATTCAGATCGAAAACGGACCATCGCCGAGCAATTGGCCGTCTACACCGGCACCACAACCGACTACTGGCAGCGCGCCAACTTAAGGGTCAGCCACCAACAGTTCGTACAAGAGTTAATGCGCGATGATCGAATGATCGCCGGGCGCATTGATTCACGCTTTGTCGGCCCCAGCACCAACGCGCTGGCAGAGAGCATGAACTATGACCCCTTCTTCCCCGCCGTCGGCCCGGCGTTTACCGCCGCCTTCTTCGACTATCTGCATGATGACCTGGGCTTTCGCGAGAATGAAGACTACAAGACCACCGCCTGGCCGTTGGACTGGGACTGGTCTCATGTGAATCCGGATGGACGCACTCAGGTGGCGGTCAACCTGCTGCCCGATCTGTCACGTGCGATGGTCATGAACCCTGGCCTGCATCTGCACATCCAGCAGGGATATTACGATCTGGCCACGCCCTACAGTGTTACCAACTACTATCTGCGTCACTTGGACATTCCAGAGCGTGCGCGCGAGCGCATCCGATATGACCTCTACCCGGCCGGCCACATGATGTATTTGCACGATGAGTCACTTCAACAGTATCGCGATGACCTGGTCGAGTTTATTGAAGGCGCCATTCCGACCGAGTAAGAGAATCACAACAGAAGCGCTTATAAACGACCACCCAAGGCGAACCAGATGGGCGAACTAGGACACACATCAATTGAATTCCCTCGCAAGTCGTGTTCATTGATCTAGGGCCATTATTTCTGCGCAAAGATCGCTGACTCGGGCTCCATGTGCCTCTATGCTGCTACTCGCCCGCGAGAAGGCAAAAAAAATCGGCTCCTCAGCAGAATCTGTGGGTGAATTTTGGCTCCGGTAACGCGCCTAGCGAGTGAAACAGGGCGATTTCAGCGCCTCTGAAGGTCCGAAAGCCGTACGATTTTCTCGTGGTCAATTTTGCTTTGGTGTTTAAGCCCTCCACAACGCCGCTGGAAAGCTGCCCTTTGGCCCGGAACCAGTTGAGCAAAAGCGGTCGATGTCGGCGCAACATTTTCGCGACCCGTTTCATGGGCTCGATCTGTGAACGCATGGTTTTAGTGCACCAAGTGTCGAGAAACTTGCCGGCCCAGTGCGGCGAGACGTATTTCCAGAATTGTTGGAAGTCTTCTTTGAGCAGATAGGCTCGGACTGAGGTCAGGTTGTATTGGAGCAGCTCCTTTAGCTGGATGTCTTGTTTGTCGGTCCTGCGGCGAGCGGGTCTTGATGCTGTTGCGAACCCAGTCCGAATAGACGCCCAGTTGCTCACTCGATCCCCCAAACCGAACATTCGCCGACCGTAGTGCCTAATCATCGGCCAACTATCGTTTGGCTCCAAAATCTCACTGCGCCTCAAGCCATTTCTTGCCTAAGGAATTTCGAAGTCCTTTATCTCTTTCTGACACGAATCTTGCGCTTCGGAATAGATATGGTGGCTGTCCCGATTTCGCTACCGATTTCGGTCTCATACGGCTCAACCGCTACCCTTTGCCTCCATTCATAATCGAAATCTGTTCGCAAAGCTCTTCATCCGGCTGAGATCCGGATAAACGGGAGTATCCGGCATAACTCCACCAGCTTTTGACAACGTCACCGTCTGACTTATCGACGATATCGATAATCCAGTCGTCAGAACGATACTGGTAGTTTCGCTCGAAGGTGTAGATTTGCCCCGGCCTGGCGTCGAAGACATAGTCTTTCGGATTGGGAGGCACATACAGTCCGTTATTTCCAGCGAACGTGATCACCACGAGGCCAGGCGCTAGAATAAGCTCATCTCGAAGCCCGTGGACCCGTTCACAGTTTAGATAACGAAGCAAGATGCCCTGATAGCCAAAGTTGTGTGGATTGTGGAAGCTTGCGTATTCGCCTTCGACCAAATTGGCCGTGCCAGGCGCTCTATAAGTTCCACATCCTGAAACAGACAAGAGCGTCATTGAAACCGCTGCTAGCAACCCTGCTCTAATTACAGCCATGATTCTTGACATCTCGATATACTAAAAATTGATTTTAACTACTCAGCCAATGAACAAGCGACAACACAGGACACCCAGCCAATTGAGCAAATAGCTTAGCTTAGAACAGGCAGTTTTCCTATGGCCAATGCCGACCGCCACGGTGACACTGTCATCATGACCTACGCCCGCTCACAGATCGCGCCGCCCGGCGACTTCGGATGCTTTCACGGAAAAGGGGGTCAGGTCGTGAAACGTGCATCAGGGTTCCGACTGAGTGACTGATACCCGCTCATCGCCGAGCGATCCGGCTTGCTGTTGAGCGGTGAATGCCAAAAAAAGCGGCGATTTCGGTGATCGTATAGGCACCAGTTTCGTAGGCTGTTTGTATCGCAAGGTCGCGGGACGTGTGCTTTTGGGCGATGGCCGCCAGCGATGCTGCAGGCCGGTCTCTACGTGCGATTTCAGAACTCAGTGTCTGATGATCGATATGATCGAAAACGCGTTCCATGAATGTTTCACCACCGAGAAACCCCGCGCGTTCCACCGCATCATAAGGATCATCTGCACCGACGCCGGCTGATACGAATCGGGCGTAGGCTCGTCGCGCAGGGCCGCGCTGAATATGAAACATCGACAGAATGTCATCAACCGGCAGCCAATCTGGCGCGGACGCTTTGCCCATTACGGCTCGGTAGCTGCTCCAGCTTGACTCTGATGCGAGTTGGACTAACCCCGCGCGTACAGGATTGAGTACAACATAGCGAGAAAGCTCAAGCAAATAGGAGTCCTGATCGATCAGAATGGCTTTATATCGGCCTTGAAGGACATGACCCACTCTGCCATGCCGCCGGTTGAACGCTTGCGTATAGACCCCATTCACCTCGCGCATGCCCTTCGAGAGCGTGGGCTGGCGAGTCTGGATCAGCAGGTGGTAATGATTGTCCATCAAACACCATGCCCAAACCACCCAATCGAATCGCTTGGCAACTCGACCCAAGTTATCGATGAACTTCACTCGGTCAGCATCGTTGAGAAAAATATCCTGACGGGCGTTACCGCGCGCCATGACGTGATAGAACGCGTCTTCAAACTCGATTCGGAGAGGCCTAGCCATGGGACGACTTTAACAGCAAGGCGGCTCAAATGCACGTTTCACGACCTGACCCCTTTTCTGCAGTTCGAAGCCATCAGCCAGCTTGCGCCAGAAGAAATGCAGGTGGTCAAAGAACTGATCGAGGGGATGATCATCAAGTATCAGTCCCGGCGATGGGACATCCGACGGGGACAGTCGGCCGCCTGATAGCGGCTAAAGAGGAACTACAGAATGAACAACGCCCGGCAGCGCCGGGCGTGTTTTAATCGAACAGTTTTGTGGCTGTCTCAGACCTTAACTCTGATTTCAGTTCGCATGCACGTTACACGACGTGACCCCTTTTTTTTCATTAAAGGAACTGCCGCTAGGCAAACCGTGGACGATATTGACGCGTTGTTGCCCAATGCAGTCAAGGATGGATGATCGTAGGCGCTTACGAATCATCGCAACCACGGGTTGCTGAGACTATGACAATCCGCTGCGAGAACCAATTCGTTCGGGAAATACTGAGCACACAAAGCAGCACTGTTAACAATAGCGTGGATCGCATTGAGCACTTTCGCATCGGAGAATACTCCTGGGAGCACTGGCTTTTTGTTTCTTAGCGCGTCTTTAAATTCAAGTCCATCGATCTCTAAGTCTGGCGCAAAAGAAATCCTAAATTCGATACCCTCAGCGACAAGCACGTCGTTAATTTCCAACACCAATTGAACCGGCCCGATACGTTTATCTCTCATATCGTCCGCCAAGTGATTTATTGACGTTTCCGACATTATGCGTTCGTAAGCTCTAACAGCTTCGATGTGATTCTCTGCGTATCTTGATTCAGAAATCTCAAAAATACGACTCACTACGAGAGCGCCACATGATCTTTCAAAATCGTCGTCCGAAGGCGCATTGACAGCCCCGAAACGAGAGCGACACTCTGATGAAAGCCCATACGAATCATCACTAGTGCGTGATATTCCAACTCTATTTCTGACAAGTCGATTTAAAGTATCTGAATACCTTATGTCCCTGACTATTGAAGGAGATAGCGCGATTATTTCTTTCTCCTCCTCAGTAATATCCTCAAGCACCTCGACTGCAACAGTGTCAACTGGACTGACGTTCGAACGCTGCTTCATTCCCTCGCAACCGCTCACCAAAAAAAAACAAAGGAAAAGTGTATAGTTTTTCATAGTTAAAAGTTGTTAACTCAAATCATAAGTTCATCGGGCTCACATAATCGCCAAGTCTTGCACCAGTACCTGCATTCAATGCATCAGAATAATTGAAGTGGTAGTACGGGCCAGACGATGGCACAACATAGGAATCCGTTTGATTCTGCCATGCTCTCCTCAAATCACCATCAGGAAAGCCATTTCCTATCAAAGCGCCGCCAGCGCCTACAATCAAATGTGTCCCTGAAAAACTCGTGGCCCTGGGATGAGTATGTATCGGAATGGCTCCAGGGATAGTTTCAACGGAAGTCAAATCCACGGCACTGCCTCGTCTCGATCCGATAACAGGAGAGGACCAAGTCCACTGATCGCCGATAGGTATTATTGCCGCACCTATTTCAAACCTGAACTGCGAATTATAAGGCCTTGTTAATGCTCCGGCCATTGCGCCCCATGTTTCGACGGCCGCTTCTTTAGTTGGAAACATAGCCCTCGACCCACCTGAGGCAAAATCCCCGGAAAAGGCCGCCTCCGTAGCAACAGTAAGTGCCTCGTGTGCTCGGTCACGTCGAACGCAACCTCCGGAAACACATTCATTAAAAGAAAACGCCATAGCCGCCGTGACCGCCCCATTTGCGAATTTACCGCCCGTTAGACTCGAAGCACTACCGCCGACGAGTGCAATAGCAGCTCCTCGAGCAAAACGATTCCCATTGAATCGATTGGAGACATAAGGTGTTACTGCTGCTCCAGCGCCCGACGAAATGAATCCGTGTCCGAATCGACCGCCTTGCAGATGTGAAACCGTGCCACCAATGAGGCCATGACTCAGAGTTTTCATTGCAAACCCTGCACCCGATAAATCCCCAGCAAATGAACCTCGAGCCCAATCTGAGCTTCCAATCCACTGGCCTGCGCCAAAGAAGAGCTGTGCACTAAACGCGCCCCAATAGGCACCCTCCCAACTACCGGATGCTACTGCACTGCTAAGAGCCCCTCCAACTGCTACCGTCGTCATCGCCGTGCCTGTACTAACTGTGCCGCCAAACAGTCCCCAGGATACACCGGCGGCAGAACCACCTGAATAGATCGAGATCGCTACGCTAGCAGCTATTCGAGCAAACTGCTTAAAACTCAAGTGTCCGCTAGGATCCGTATATGCAAATGGATTATTGTGTACGTAGGTGTAGCGGTTCAGAGTCACCGAGTCTTCCATCAATGAATCAGCCTGCATAAATCGCGCCAAAGCCGAGTCGTAGATGCGACCGTTCATATGGATTATGCCGAAATGATCAAGATGCTCGTGACCCGTAAATCCTCGCGGTGTGTATTGCGGAAGGTTACCAGCGGCTTGTATCCAGGGAGGCTCAGAAAATTCCCACTGAAGCCATGTCGGCACATCGCTTTCTAAATAAGGGTCTCGACGATTACCCCAAGCATCAAACGCCATACGAGCTAGTATTTCACCCCACTCGTCGGAGATCATCACAATCGAACCAAGATGATCTCGATGTTGATAGCGCACTGTTCGATCACCAAAGGCATCGGTTGTGACGAGAGCGACTCCAGCGGTAGATCGGCGAACTTCGTTTGGCATCAAGTCATCATCAAGATAGTCAAACTCCACCGCACCGACATAGTGCGTGCGAATTGTAATGCCATCGATTGATTTACGTTGAACCACTCGTTTGCGATCTGGACCGTAAGCAAATTCAGTTTGGCCGACGCCCTCCCGATCGACTTTTCTTAATTTATCAAAACTCGAATAGCTTAATGTTCTGTCGGGTACACCATTAAATTGATCTTCAATTAGGTTCCCATTGCGGTCGTATGTAAATGACCGATCACCTGCGCTTGAAACCGCATGGGGACCACCTAAAGCATTGTCCGTATGCTGGTATTCATAGTCACCAATATCGCTCTTACTGGTGATATTGCCGGCGCCTGAAGAATCGTATTGAATGGACTGAACAATTTCATAATTGGGTTGACTGGGGCCACGCCTCGAAACCGAAAGTAGGCGATCCTGCCCATCATAGCTATACATCTCCTCACCCATAATTGTCTGGGTTATCTCTTGCTTGTAAGACAAACGTCCTCGTTGATCCCAGTTGTACTGAAAATATCGCCCAAAAATATTTCGACCAGGATGGTAATCAAACAGCTCTTTTATCTCGCCAGTCGCAGAATCATTTTGGCGATGCACTTCCATACCGTTTCCCAAATGGCCAAGCGTGATATTGCCTAGTGCATCCATGGACTCTACTGTCCAGTAATATGATCCGTTTACTCCATCTCGGCTCTCTTGCAAGGCCTCTAAATAGCCGTTGTTGTTATAATGCAATCGCTGGCCTTGGCCGTCGCCACTTGCATCGAAGCGCTGAAATACTCTTCCAATTGAATCAAAAGTTGTTTGTTCGTCATAGGTAGTTACAAGTCCAGGCTGACATGGTAGGGAATTGCAATAAATCTCTTCTATGGTCGTCGTTTTTAAAGTGTTTCTTCCAGCATAACTGTCATATTCATAGCTCTCAGTGACTATTACTCGTGAGCCATTTTCATCAATAGTCTCCTCATGGTGGACACTTAAAACTTGCCCATAATCATCTGTCAGTTGATCTAAGCCGAAGCTTGTCAAGGTAAAGCCAAGCACTTCAGCGCCGGCAACTACTCCATCGATCTCACACAAACTGTTGCTGGAATTGAGGTTTATAGGTAACGTTATGTTGGAAAGATCATCCCTGCGCGTCACTCGACCCAAACTGTCTCTCTGATTTGAAACGCCCATCCCGCGCGAATCAGCTTGACACATCAACTCACCCATTACGTTGTAGCGATAATACCAAGTGCCTTTATCAGGATCACTGACAGCTCGCTTGTTACCAAATGAATCATAAAAAATCTCGATGATGTCTTCTTCTGTCACTATGCTATCGTCGTCAGCATCGTCAATCGGCACAAGCGGTCCATCTACCCAACTTAACTGACCAAGTGCGTCATAACCAAACCGTGACTCCCCAGCGTTCGGACTACGAGATTCGAGTACTTTTTCGCCAAATACGTTGAATTCACGCTCAACTACTGTGTTTATTTCGGTTGAATTAGAATCGTGCTCTGTTCGAACAAGCAAACCGTTATAAAAAGTCTTTTGTTCAAGTCCGTTAGGTTGGCGCACCAAAGTCGGACGACCTAAAACATCATGAACCGTTATATTCCACACCCTAGATTCGTCCAAAAATCGTGGAACAGAATTCGCTATGGAACGCGCTGCATAATCGTGGAACTGATCGGTAACGATCCAGTCACCGTGAAATGACCTTACCAACTGACGATAATCCAAACCCAGCTTGTCAACGCAGGAAACGGTCTCAGAACCATCTGAATTCGTGGTCCAGCGAGCAAAAGCCACCTGCCTAAGATTCACTTCAACTTCGCCAGGATCGTCGAGCGGATCGCTTTGTAATGCTTCCTCGGTTGGGTCTCCTTCCAAATCGCAACTTCCAGGCGTGCCGAGATAGAAATCCAAATCTTCGGGCCTCAGCTGAATCACTTTCGACCAGGAACCATCTGGCAAGTATTGATAGAAAGGTCGACCAGCTTGGTCAAAATAGGCAGAGTGAATGTTTCCCTGCGCATCTCGTTTTTCGATGACATTGCCATATTTATCAAACCAGTTTTCTACGATCTGCTTCGCACTGCTACCGACGTAGACGCGGGCTTTAGACACGAGACGACCTTCATGGTACTCATTCTCTGATCGTCGAACTCCGTCCAGTTCAGTGCCAGATACTATCGTGCTGATTCTATTGCCAAAATTGTCATGACCGTAGGCGGTGACTTTAGCGCCACCAATTGTCTGGTCAATTGTTTTTGAATTACAGTTAAAAGAGGCATCCGGCTCAATAATTTCATGGGTCAAAAGACCGGTATTCGGATGATAAACAAACCCACTACGTCTCGTGACTGTTTCTGAATTTATAGATCCACTTGGAGTAGAAGTGTCTCTAGTTGTACTCACGGTGCTGCACTTGAGACGTCCAAGATACCAACGATCAGAATAATCACGCAGGGATAAGGCATCGTCATAGTAAGTCGCGCTGGTGATAGTTGTTCTAGCGGGCAACTCCTGACCAGGGATGAATGTACTTTCAGTTATCAACGCAGTGTTTCCATACTGATCAGGCGTTGCATTGATGGTCATTGAATATGCGGTCTGCTTAGAACCGATAATATTACCCACCCCATTATTTGTGGGGACAAAAGACCATTCTTCGGTGAGCCCCACATATACCTGTTTTAACAATGGTTGGGTATGGTCTTGGAGAGAAGACTCCTCGAAAAGTCCAGGATCTTCTAATAACGGTCGATCGTCCGATGACGGCAAAATTTCAAGAGTTTCGACGGATGACCAAACTGTGTCAGAGCAGCTCAATGTAAACGCGCCTGCAGTATTAGATTCACATTCACCCGAATTCCACTCGGGGAAGCTAGGCGTGTCAATTGAATCCATCCCACCCCAAGGGTCAGTACTAACTAACCATTGCCGCGTTGCTTCTGGGCGTCCAATGTAGGGAAAATCCTGTCTGAAACGTGTTGACGTCAAGACACCGCTTTGTAGATCGTAGGTATGCAGTTCTCTAAACCCAAGAAAGCCACGGCCACCGCCTTGAAGCCGCGCACCAGAGTAGTGATATCGAATTCCGGCTCGAGCATTCTGATCCCACATCGCTTTCGTATTCTGGGATTCAAGATAGCCCCCAGGGCTGTCGCTTTGAACTGATGCCACTACACTTATCGGTGCGCTCATATTGTAAGCAGGGAACTCAGGATTACTAATTTGCGCTAATTCAAAATCACCTCTTTCGTAGACGCTACTTTCGGCCAGGGAGGCATAATCAATCTCGGTTTCGTAACCAAAACCATCCGTTATTTTATAAACTTTGTGCAAATCAACTTCGATGTTTTCTTCGAGACTGTTTTCACTGTCCTGCCGATAACCATTTACAATATGAATGTAATATCGACTATCCCCAGATTCAATAAAGGGCTTCCCACCAAACCCGATATAGTCAGGTTTCCCATCGCCATTAATGTCAGCAAAAATGGTCTGGTCACCTTCATTTTGCTTTAAGTAGTGGTCGTACCGACAGCGGGAACCAGGTATTTCGCAATCTAACTTTTCTCCATTGACATAATTTGCAAACACAGCACTCCGACCATCTAGTTGTCTAAAATCTTCATACTGAATCCAGGGCCATTGGCGGATCCAATATTGACCGTATCCATCACTATCTGAAATTGCATGCGGTATCAGTAAATCAATTTTCCCATTTCCCGTTGCATCTTGAAGGAGTATGGAATTTACGAAATCATAATCAATCGTCGTTCCAAGTTTTTGCGATTCCTCTAGCGAAATTCCACCATTGCCGTCACTGACCAACAGGTCAATTGTCGCGGGATTCTCACTGTTTCCATTTTTGTGAAAAACCACATAGTCCATCAAGCCGTCTGTATTCCAATCAACAGGACGGATCAGGGATGTTGGTTGAAAAGCAGTGAGGTCATTGACACCTTCAGGCGGAAAGATAACTCTAGGAGTTGCGACTGCATTAATCAAGTCTGGCCCTGTGCTGAAATCCCACGCGGCAGTAATAGTCCAAGTCTCTAGAAGCTCTCCACCGTTAGGTAAGGTACCAGTATATAAATCATTAAGGTCAGACGTCGGAGCTTCCGATGTTCCACGTTCATCAATGATCTGTTCATAGGTTAAGCGACGAGTAGCGCGCCCGACCAAACTTGCGTTTGCACCGTGGTCTGAATTTGTCACAGGAGCATTAAAAGGCTGAAAAAAATATTCCAACCTACAGTTTCCTGAGCTTCCTATAGGCATGGCTATATTGCCGTCTATTTTGCAAGGCCCAAACTCACCGTTTGGCCAATCTGCATTAGTGCGTGCCCCGCTGATACTTAAGCCCGCATCAAATTGTGCTTGAATAGTACCTGACTGATTAGTGCTTGATTGATTCAAGAATAGATAACCCGAAGTAGCGCCAAAGGAAGCGGCTGTTCCATCTTCATTTGCGAATGTAAGGACCAAATCTATGCGCCCATCACCATTTGCATCAATCGGAGCCAGCCGTAGATCAAGGCCTGTATTATTGAGAATACTGGGGAGGCTTGCTAACCGGATAGGGTCTACTCCCCGAAGTCTGTTAGTTGTTGAGTTCCATGGGTGGAAGTAGATTCCGTTTTTCTCTGGGTCATTGCACTTTTTGAGAGAATAGGCCACGCCCATTTCACCAATCCCATAAACGTCGATCGCAGTCCAACCGCCTAAGTCGCCTACCTTAACTTCACATTCGGCACTAAACTCTGGTGGTGTTATCGGTTCATCAATATCGTCATCGTCTGGATACTCTGCGTCAATCCAAACATCGACTTGATCTGTTGCAATGTTTCGCAGCACGCCGAATTTAGCTCTATCGTCTGAATCCTTTCGTACATAAATGATTTCTTGGCGCCCATTACCCGACAAATCGGCTGCCTGTGCGCCGCGAAAGTTATCGATCCGCCCTGGCAAGTGCATGCTCGCTTGCTGAACAAAACCGGTGTTCCAATTGAACTTCGTGGCAGCAAAACATTCATGATCTAGCCACCCCCAGCATTCGGCGATCTCAGCTAACATATCCTCCTGCAACAATCTTGGCTCATCATCGAATTTCAGCTTGTAACGACGAACCAGATCTTCTCCAATTTTAGAATTGATCTGACTGATCCGAGTAGACCGCATTAATCGATTGCCGGCAACGTAGTGAGGTTGTCGGTCTAAACCATGCTCGCGAACTTCTGTCATGAATTCGATAGACGCAAATGCCTCCTGGTTCGCATTAACGTTCCCCGTATATTCAATTTTCGATGGCAACCATTCAATCCATGGCGCAGGCTCGTTCCGTCCAGGCTGTTTATACTCAAATTTGATGTAATTATTGGAACTGTCTTCGAATCTGGAAATAGGCCACACGAACATCGCGTTAAAAGTAAGCGCTCGAACGCCATCGCTATCTTCGGGTTCAATATTTGCAGGATTAACTCCGTAGGTTGCGATTGAACCATCTCGACGCTGAACAGTGAAATGAGTTGGGCCGATGATTTCCGAGTTTGCGGCATGAGCCGTCACTACAGTCTGATCATCTATTTCCAGGCGATACCTTGATAGATTCTCACCATAAAAATCGCCATCAACCAAAACAAGGCGTTGTCCGTCTAAGCAAAAACGATCTTCTTGAATGATCAAATCGGGTTCATCGTCAACAGGAATAATCGTCGCAATCGACACCCCTGTTGTCTTCCCATCATGAATCAGAGTTTGACCACAACGTGTTAGCGTTGACATTCCAGTGATTGTCCAGCCGCGCCCCAAATAGCTCTCACCCGCTTGGCTGTTGTAGCGAATTGAAACTTCAGGCACTACCCCCCCTGATCCCGGTACGGTCATGATCGGAATAGCATATTCAGCAGCACCTGATTCCGACACGCTGAACTCGCCTCGTGTCGCTCCTATTTTCGAACTCTTTAGTAGCAGCGCTGGTTCCACATCCCCCTGCGGAAAATAGGGATCAGATGCCGGAGGACGATTATCCCCGACTGGAGCAGGCTCAGGATCCGGTGCTGGCTCGATACCTGTTCCATTCACAGTTAGGATCTCCGAGGTCGCAAGAATGCTGCTCTTTACTGAATCAAAGCCGAAATTCGACGCTGGTCGACTTACCAAGCGAAATTTATATTCACCGGGTTCGGTAATGTCGCAGAAAAAGCTTTCTTCTGAGAATGATTTCGGCGGCGTAAAACCGCAGAAGTTTTCAAGTGGTTGAGGATATTCAAAACCCGGTGCACTTATCATTGGCAAAACATCGGGACCTAATGTTGAACTAAAGTCGTCATCCGTAAACCACTCCAATAATAGGTGGCAAGATCGATCATCTAAATCACAATCTTGACCGGCTATGCCTTCGATTTGATAAGCAATGTGATGATCATTTGCTACCTTCTTAAGTTCAATATCAAATTGGCTTGGTACGCCACAAGCCAATGTGCCTGTTTTGAAACTATAAAATCGATCGCCTACAACTCCTGTTAAATCGATGCATGCTCGACCGCTGCGATGATCATCGGGAGCGTTTAGTTCATCTGTTCCAGCATAGGCTCGGGAAACACCTGTACCGCTCTGTGCAGGAACTGTGTTGTTCGAAAAGTTTCCCATATCCGGGGCAAATGGACTCACACCAGGATAGACGAAATGAAATTCGTCTAGTTGCTGATATTGAAATCCGCCAGACCCAGGCGGGTCAGAATCTACACAGTCCGAGCTGTAATCAGGATGATCCGGATTGCCAGCACACTTGAATGAAATATTCCATATAGGTCGACGATTCTGTCGAACACCGGCAATTAATTCCCCTTCATCAAACCCTAGAACGCCCCACGAGTGCATCTGACCATGAATCCACTCTGACAAGAGAAAATCTGCATTGAGGTTTTTGTCAACATCAAAAAGACCTGTATCTGATGCGCCGTGATACCAAATACCACGGAAATGGTCATTCTGATTAAGGCTAAACCACTCCGGATCGAAGTTTTGACTATCCAACAGAAAATCACGGATTGGGAAGACAACAGGCTGCTGAATCATCAACCCGCTGCCGTGTAAAGGTTGA
>Ga0207419_1001886_pt1 | contig 14777 bp, 15 predicted proteins | sample ElkSloMetagenome_4_FD_184723 | JGI IMG/M metagenome (GOLD analysis project Ga0207419, IMG submission 184723) | Hot spring microbial communities from Elkhorn Slough, Monterey Bay, USA - MD2A (version 2) | ecosystem: Environmental > Aquatic > Marine > Intertidal zone > Estuary: Microbial mat ...
ACACCGCGCAGAACAAGCGATGCGGCGTGCGCGGGATGCGCTTGCGCGTAAATGAGCGCAAGCGTGGCCCCCCACGAGCCACCGAAGATGATCCAGCGGTCAATACCGAGTGTCTCACGAATGAGCTCGATATCCGAAACCAGATGCCATGTCGTATTCGCCTCGACGCTGGCATGGGGGCGTGACCGGCCGCAGCCGCGCTGATCGAAAAGGATCACACGAAAGACGTTTGGGTCGAAATACCGCCGCATGGCGGGGCTGCAACCTCCACCCGGCCCGCCATGCAACACCACGACAGGCAAGCCATCGGGATTGCCGCATTGCTCGACATAGATCCTGTGGCCGTCGCCGACGTCCAGCATCCGCTGGTCGTAAGGATCGAGCGGCGGGTAAAGGTGGGCGCCGGGGCGCTTTTGTCCTACGACTTTATCCATAGGCACTCTATATCGACAAACGAAGCCACTGACCATGAACGAGGCGCAAAATGTCGGCGACCCAGACAGTAGACCCTTCGGAAATCGCGAAATTCGAGGCGATGGCGGCGGAATGGTGGGATTTGAACGGCAAGTTCAAGCCACTGCACATGATGAACCCCGTCCGACTCGATTACATCACGCGCCAGATCGCAGCGGAATACGGCCGCGACCTGTCCGAACCTGCACCCTTGCGCGACTTGCGCATCCTCGACATCGGATGTGGCGGCGGGCTGTTGTGCGAACCGATGGCGCGTCTGGGGGCCACCGTGGTCGGAGCCGATGCCGCCGGAGGCAACATACCCGTCGCGCGGATACATGCCGAACAATCCGGCCTCGCCATCGATTACCGCCATACCACCGCCGAGGCGATGGCCGCTTCGGGCGAGGTATTCGACGTGGTCCTCAACATGGAAGTGATCGAACATGTGGCCGATCCCCAGGCGTTTCTGAACGCCTGCTGCGGCCTGCTGAACCCCGGCGGACTGCACATCTGTTCGACCATCAACCGGACCGCCAAAAGCTTTGCCATGGCGATCGTCGGTGCCGAATACGTCATGCGCTGGCTGCCAAGGGGCACGCATGAGTGGAGCAAGTTCGTCACACCCGACGAACTGTTCAGCCTTCTCGAAACCGCGGGCATGGCGCCGGTGGACAGGAAAGGGTTCGTCTTCAACCCCGCAAGTTTCACATGGGCGATCTCGGACAGCGATCTCGCGGTCAACTACGTGACAGCCGCGACACGGCCTGCTAGCTAGTCGGTATACGCTCTGCTGACGAAGCGAGCTTGTCGCATTTACAGTTACAGAGTGAGCTTTGAAAAACCCCCTGAGAACACTCAAACGGGTTATACGGCAACCCGTTGACAGGTTCGAGCGCACGCTCATGTTGCGACGGCTGCTGGACCAGCAATTCACGCAGGCCGGCGTGACGCCACCCAAGGTGCGATTTGTGTATTCGCGTCAGGTCCGGCTCCGATCCGACGCGCTCATCCTGCGGGAACGAGCGGCATTCGTCGTCCATATCTCGCAGGAGACATCGACGTCTCAGCTTCGGTTTCTCGGCCCCCGCATTGCACCGTTCGTTCGTTGGTTTTCCAGGACAGGGCAAGAAATTCGCAGGATTTCTGTCAACCTGTCTGACGGTCACGAGCCAAGCGAGGCAACCTACCGTTTTTCGACCACGCCCAATGTCGGCGCGCCTGTGCCAGACCCCTACTACTTCGTGACCCGCGGCTATCAGCGGATCAGAGAGACCGCGACCAAGCAGTCGGCCCCGTGGCGGGATCGCACGGACGAGATTGTCTGGCGAGGTGCACCGAACAACACAGGTTTCTTTTCCCTCGATCCGGATCTTGCATCCAATCCCGCTGTCATGCAGCGGCTGCGGCTTGTCCTTGCTTGCCGGAACCTCGATATCGACGCGCAATTTTTCGGGGGCGGAAATCCGCAAGTCCGCCACCTGATCAAGACGGCCGGTCTCGTCGGAGACTTCATTCCGCCCGAGCGATGGCTCAATATGAAATACGCGATTGATATCGACGGCTTTACCAACGCATGGAACAATTTCATGCAAAGGCTGCTTTTGGGGTGCTGCATCCTGAAGGTCGAAAGCCAGCATGGCTTCTACCAGTGGTATTATCCTGAACTGAAGCCGTGGGAACACTTTGTGCCAGTGCGGGCCGATCTGGCGGACCTCGCGGAGAAGGCCGAATGGGTCCGGTCCAATCAAGGGCGGGCCGAGGAGATTGCCATGACGGGTCAGGCCTTCGCGAGATCGATGACTCTGGAGAGTGAAACGGCGCGCGCAGCGCAAATCATCGAAGAAAACGAGATGCAGACGTGAGGTCTTTGCGCGGCAAAACCGTTCTCGTAGCCGGCGGGGCAGGTTTCATCGGTCGGCATCTTGTCCGCCGTCTGCTGGCGTCGGGCGCTAGCGTCATCGTCGCCGATGATCTCTCATCCGGCCAGGACGTTGGCTGCGATCAGGTACGGTTTTTCCAGTGCGATATCGCGATCATCCAAGACTTGCCTTCCGCCGATATCATCTTCAACCTCGCAAGCCCGGCCTCTCCGCCGATATATCAGCGAGATCCGATCCAGACATGGAAGAGCAATGTTCTCGGAACACTCAACCTTCTTGATCATGCGATCCGTTGCAATGCGACCCTGGTTCAAGCCTCCACGAGCGAGGTCTACGGCGATCCCTTGTCACATCCCCAAAAGGAGGAAGATTGGGGTCACGTCAATCCGATCGGACTGCGGTCCTGTTACGATGAAAGCAAGCGGGCTGCCGAATCCCTGCTGATGGATGCGTTCCGAACACACGAAACAGACATCAGGATCGCGCGTATTTTCAATACCTACGGCCCGGGGATGCGCCCTGCAGACGGGCGGCTGATACCGAATTTCATCCATCAGGCCCTGTCGGGAATGCCGCTGACGATCTTCGGCGACGGTCAGCAGACCAGAAGCCTGTGCTTCATCGACGATACGGTGAATGCGTTGCTTTTGATGGCGGCCGTACCCGAGGCGCGGGGCGAAGTGGTCAACATCGGCAACCCGCGGGAACAATCCGTCCTCGACATCGCCGCTTGTGTCAAAATGATCACGGGAGTTGACGTGCCCTTGGTTTTTTCCAACCTGCCGCAAGATGATCCTGTCCGGCGCTGCCCCGACATCAGCAAGGCGATACGCCTTTTGGGATGGCAACCGAGGATCAGCCTGCAAGACGGATTGCAGGAGATCCTGACAGCGACCGCCAATCCGGTCTAACCGTCCCTGTCGAACTCGCTCAGTTTGACACGCATCTCGCGCAGTACGGGCAGGATCGCCCGCACCTTGTCGTCCCCCACGTTGGCCACGACTTCGGCGATGATGGGGGCGATCGCGGCAAGGGCGGCGTCCCGCGCAGCTTGTCCGGCAGGGCTGATCGAGACCATCTTGCGCCGTGCATCGTCCCAGTCGGGCCGGATATGAACCCAGCCCGCCCATTCCAGCTTGTGCAAGGTATTCGTCATGGCCCCGCGTGTGAGGTGAAATGTCCGGGCCAATTGCCCGGGCGAACGTTCCGCCCCCGCGCGCGCAAGCTGGTTGAGGACCGAGAAATGCGACAGCTCCATACCGCGCGGCATCGCCTTGGCCACGCTGGCGCGGGCAAGCTGATCCACCATCAGGATCTCGCTGAAGAGCGTCACGGCAAGACTGTCCGGCGGTTTCGACATCAGGGGCCTTCGAATGGGCGGTCATGTTGCAGGGATGCGATACGGTTCCTGCATTTTGCCACTTCCGACAGGTCCAGATCAACTACTGCGACGCCGGGCTCCTCTCCCATGTCGACAAGCACCTCGCCCCAGGGTGATACCGCCATGGCGTGTCCGTAGGTCTTTCGCGGCTTACCGGCTGTCGCCGGATGGCTGCCCGTCTGTGCTGCGGCAAGCACATATGATCCCGTCTCGATCGCGCGGGCGCGCAAAAGCGGCTCCCAGTGGGCGGCACCGGTGACGGGCGAAAACGCGGATGGGACCAACAGCACCTCAGCGCCGGCCTGCGCCAGTGCGCGGTAGAGATAAGCGAACCGCACGTCATAACAGACGCTCAGTCCGATTTTCGCGAATGGTGTCTCGGCCACGACCGCCTTTCGGCCGGGACGGTAGCCGGCGGACTCGCGATAGCTTTCGCTTTCCGACACGGTGACGTCGAACATATGGATCTTGTCGTAGCGGGCGTGGATCCGGCCGGAAGGATCAACAAGGAACGACCGGTTCGCGAAACGCCCGTCCCGATCCCCGGTCTGCAGCGCAAGTGACCCGATGGACAACCAGATACCATGTTGGCGCGCGCAGTCACGCAGCCCCGCCAGGGTCGGGTCGCCCGGCTCGCGTGACAGTACCGCCTGTTGGTGGCTGCGGTCTTGCGAAACGCAGTTCGTGACCTCGGGCGTCAGTACGAAGCCCGCCCCCTGTTGCGCCGCCTGCGCGATCAATGCCGTGGTCGCTGCCAGATTTTCAGCCGGATCATCCCCCGACGTCAGCTGCAGCAGGGCCGCCTTCATGTGGCCAGAAGCGCGTCCAGTTTCCCACCACGCTCCAGCGCCATCAGATCATCACACCCACCGACATGCCGGTCGCCCACGAATATCTGCGGCACGGTCGTGCTGCCGTCGGCGCGCTGGATCATTTCGGCGCGTCGTTCGGGCTGGGCCGAGATATTCACCTCGGCGAAGCTCACACCTTTCGACGACAAAAGGCGTTTGGCCATGTGGCAGAAGCCACAGGTCGGCTTTGTGTATATCTCGACGTGCGCCATTGTGATGATCCTCGAATAGTCTTCGAACCTCATTTAAGGCGTCTTGGCCACTCTTGCCAGTGTCAGGACAGACACGTTGCCCGCACCGGTCGCACTCAGCGCCTCTGTCGCGGCGGCGAGCGTCGCTCCCGAGGTCATGACGTCGTCCACCAGCAGGACGGGACGGCCCTCCAGCACGCCGCGGCGTTTGGGGTTGCCGATCACCGCCCCGTCGAGGGCCGCGAACCGCTCTTGCCTGCTATGGCCATCAAGCGGCCTCGTGCGTCCCGGCCGCAAGAGCGCGTCGACGCAGACAGGCAGGTCGAGCGCCCCGCCCACGCCCTGCGCAAGGAGTGCCGCCTGATTGTACCGCCGACGCAACAGCCGCGACCAATGTAGCGGCACAGGCACGACAAGCGGATCATCCGACACAAGATCGCCCGCGGCCTTCGCCATCCACCCTGCAAAGGTCGGCACCAGATCGGTCCGGTCACCATGCTTCAGAGCCAGGATCAATCGTCGCCCGACGCCCTGATAGGTCATCACGGCGCGCCCGCGCACCCAAGGCCGGGCGATGGTCAGGCAATCGTCGCATTGAAGAGCGGTGCCGTCCTCCACGCCCGGCAAAGGCACGCCGCAGGTGTCACAGGCCGCGCCCACGATGAAACCTGTATCGCGCCAGCACGAGGGACACAGGCTTTGGGACTGCTCCACCAGCGCATCGCAAGACACGCAGGACAGCGGATAGATGGCACGAACGACGCTTTGAAACCGCATGAGGACACCCTAGATGAAGCGCATGAATGCACCCCGGATCACTGACCGCGACGCGCTTGCCCGTAACCGCGCTCGCGCCGAACCCGATGCGCTGTTCTTGCTGGAGCAGGCTGCGGACGAGCTTCAGGAAAGACTGAACGAGGTTAACAGAACCTTTACGTCAGTTGCGATCGTCACCGGTTTTCCCGATTTCTGGGGCGCACGGTTCCCCGAAGCAACAATCGTGTCCGATGAAGAAACCCTGGATCTCGTGCCTCAGGCGCATGATCTGGTTATCCATGCGATGGTCCTGCATTGGGCGAACGACCCCGTGGGACAACTGGTGCAATGCCGCCATGCTCTCAGGCCGGATGGATTGCTGCTGTGCACCTTCCTCGGGGGGCAGACGCTGCACGAGTTGCGCGCCGCGCTCGGACAGGCCGAGGCGCAGGTAACAGGCGGTTTGTCACCGCGGATCGCACCGATGGGTGACATCAGGGATTTGGGCGGTCTGCTCCAACGGGCCGGCTTTGCGCTACCCGTGGCTGACAGCGCTGATCTGACCGCCAGCTATGCCAACGCGTTTCACCTGATGCACGACCTGCGCAAGATGGGCGAAAACAACGCCTTGATCGGCCGGATCAAACACGCGACACGGCGGGATATCCTGATCGAGGCGTCCAAAATATATGCAGACAACTTCCGCAACGCCGACAACCGTGTCGATGCCACCTTTGAGTTCATCACGCTCACAGGCTGGGCGCCGGCCGACAGTCAGCCCAAACCGCTGCGCCCAGGTAGTGCGACGACCCGACTGGCCGATGCCCTCGCTACCGAGGAAAAGCCGCTTGATAGGTCCAATGATTGACCTCGCGCGTATGATATTTATCTCCAACCGAAATCACAGTACCTAGGGGCGATGAAGATGTTCGATGCTCAGAAAAACACCGAAGAGCGCCCGGCGGCCTGCCCGGTTCATGCGCAACCCGACCATCCGCCGATCAAACCCGCCCGCGTCGGGATCCTGATCGCGAACCTGGGCACACCGGATGCGACCGATTATTGGTCCATGCGCCGCTACCTGAACGAGTTTTTGTCGGACAAGCGTGTCATCGACTATTCGGCATGGATCTGGCAACCGCTCCTGCAACTTGTGATCCTGTCGAAACGCCCTTTCTCATCCGGCGCCGCCTACAAATCGATCTGGAACGAAGAGGCGGATGAAAGCCCCCTGATGACGATCACCAAGGCGCAGACCGCCGCCATCAAGGAACGCATGGTCGCGCGGTATGGCGACGACGTGCGGGTCGATTTCTGCATGCGCTACGGCAATCCGTCGACCAAGTCCAAAGTGCGCCAAATGGTCGAGGACGGCTGCACCAAGATCGTCTTCTTCCCGCTCTATCCACACTACGCCGGGGCCACATCGGCCACAGCGAACGACCAGTTCTTCCGTGCCCTGATGGATGAGAAATGGCAGCCCATCGCCCGCGTGGTAGAACCCTACTATGAAGACCCCGCTTATATCGAGGCGCTGGCGCAATCCGTTGAACGCGCTTATGAAAACGCCGAAACACGCCCGCAGAAACTGGTATGCTCCTACCACGGCGTGCCGGAACGTTATCTGCGCGAGGGCGATCCCTATCATTGCCAGTGCCAGAAAACGACGCGCCTTCTCAAGGAACGTCTGGGCTGGGACGACACCGAAATCGTCACCACCTTCCAGTCACGCTTCGGCCCCGAGGAATGGCTGAAGCCCTACACCGTGGAAGAGGTTGCAAGGCTCGCCGAAGAGGACGGCATCAAGAACATCGCCGTTTGCGCGCCTGCATTCTCTGCCGACTGCATCGAAACGCTCGAGGAAATCAACGAAGAGATCAAGGAAAGCTTTGAAGAGGCGGGCGGCGAGCACTTTACGTATATCCCCTGCCTCAACGACGATCCGGCGCACATTGATGCGCTTTCCGGCGCGATCGACAGGAACCTCAAGGGCTGGCTAGCTTAGCATCTTCCCCGACAGAAGAGCGTCCGCGACATGCGTCAAATCCGTGTCCTACCGATTCTCGTTTCGGGGCAGTGCCGAGGTGCCTACCTGCCCGAAATCCGCGTGGTCCACACTTCCAGCTGAGGCATGTGGCGGAATCATCGCATTTTCGCAGGCTGGTAGCGGTGTATCTTGCCGGTTGCCCGGCATGTGCCTCATTACGGCCCTATTCCTCGCGCATTTCTACGATATTTAAAGCTTGTTTTGTGAGGAGTGCCGACTGGTTGGCACGGTATTGGTAAGAAAATGACAGCAGCAAATCATGCTGATCTCGACGCTGTCCCCGCATCGGGTAGCGAGACGCTCCCAAGCGGCACAAAGCTGCTGGGCGATCAATTCACGATCGAACGTCCGCTCAGCAACGGAGGATTCGGGATCACGTATCTCGCTCAGGATAACTTCCTGAGCCGCCGTGTTGTCATCAAGGAATGCTATCCCGAGGCGTTCTGTCGCCGCGAGGGCCGCGACGTTCTTGTCCGTTCAAGCACACACGAAGAAAAGTTCCGGGCCATCGTGCGGATGTTCATGCGCGAGGCGCGGGCCATTGCCAAGCTCAAGCACCCCAATGTCGTCGGCGTACACCGGATCTTCGAGGACAATCAGACCGCCTACATGGTGCTCGACCTGATCGAGGGTCGCGATCTGCTCAGCGTGATCAAGGACGACCTCGACCAGGTCAGCCCCGAACAGACCAAGGAACTGCTGCTGAAGATTCTCGATGCGATGGACCTTGTCCACCAGCATGATCTTCTTCACCGCGACATTTCACCCGACAACATCCTGCTCGACAAATGGGGCAATCCCATCCTGATCGACTTCGGCGCCGCCCGCGAAGAAGCAAGCCGCGAGACACGCGCGGTTTCGGCCGTTCTTGTCGTCAAGGACGGGTATTCACCGCAGGAATTCTACTTTGCCGGCGGCAAGCAAAGCCCCAGCAGCGATCTGTATGCGCTTGGGGCCACGTTCTATCACCTGATCAGTGGCGAGGCCCCGCCCAACAGCCAGACCCGCATGGCTGAATTCGCAGGCAAGAACCCCGATCCCTGCGAACCGCTTGCCGGGCGCTTTCCCGAGTACGAGCCCGAGTTCCTCGAGGCGATCGACCAGGCGATGCAGATCCTGCCCAGAGAGCGTATCCAGTCTGCGCGCGAGTGGATGAACATCATCACCGGTCGCAAGGACAAGACCCGACCGATCCGCAAAACGCCGACCGACGATCTGAACAAGGTGCTGACTCGGCTTGTGTCGGAAACCAATGAATATCTCAGCGCCGAACCGCGCGGCAGCGAGAAGCCCGCGGCGCGCCAGCCCAAACCCGCCAAGAAAGCTCCGGCGGCCAGTGCGCCTTCTCAGGCCCCGACCGAACAGCCGGCGGCGGAAGAGCATCACCAGCACACCACGCGGTGGTCCGAGCCTGTCTTCACCGAGCCCGGCAAGCTTGCCGTGCCCGCCAAGAAGGGCTGGCGCGGTATCTTCAGCCGGTTCCGGCGGGACTAGGCCGAAGGCATCACCGGAAACGTGGCCTGTCAAAAAAAGGCGCCCTGAAAGGCGCCTTTTTGCGGTTTCGCATGTATTGTGGTTCAGATCAGCAGAACCTGCGTACCGACATTCGTCAGATTGTAAAGCTCGGCGATATGCTCGTTATAAAGACCGATGCATCCATTGGATGACCGTCGACCGATCTTGCGTGTGTCGTGCGTGCCGTGGATGCGGTAATACTGCCAGGTCAGGTGCAGGGCATGCGTCCCCATCGGATTGTCCGGGCCGGGGCCGATGAAATCGGGCCACTCGGGATTGCGCACCTTCATCGCTGGTGTCGGGGCCCAGCTTGGGCCTTCGACCTTGCGTATGATCGAGGTCCGGCCTTTACGCGTCAGATCCTCGGTCAGGGGCACGCTTGTCGGGAAAAGCTTGTAGATGGCCTCGTCCTCGGACCAGTAGTGCAGGGCACGAGACTGGACATCGACAAGAACGGCCCCGTTTTGCAGGTTCGAGAAGTACGGCTGCCAGTCGAGTGACCGGAAGCTCGAGATATTCCGCTGCACGCCTGTTACCACGTCAGATTCCATCTCGGTGGTATTGGCGGTTTGTGCGGTTGCGCCTGTCCCGATCATTGCAGCGGACGCAGCCAGAAATCCACGGCGAGAAAATGTTGATGTCATTTCGGCTCCTGCAGGTATAAATTTCTTTAATCAGATGCTTTTGTACCTTCGATTTGCGAGACCATCAATTCAAACTCCCGTCAACACGTGCGGTTCGCTGCCAACTGTGTTTGAAGTGCTGCTGCAATGCGGCTAAGCAAGCATGGATTTTGTGAAGAAGGGTATCTACCAGATGTTGCGACGCGAATTTGCCTTCGGAATTGCCGCCCTTGGTCTTGCGGCATGTGACACGGCCGCGCAGAGGCCGCTTGGTCCCGACGGCATGCCCTTGCCGGTCGTCTACCGAATCGACCCTGCGGATACGGCGGCCATCCAGTTTCGCATGCTCGACAGCGTGAACGCTTTGCGTCGCACCGCCAGTGTGCCCCCGGTTGCGCTGGACCCTCGCCTCAATGCCGCGGCGGCTACCCATTCCCGCGATATGGCCGTACAGAACCGTCCGTGGCTCTTCGGCTCGAACGGATCGAGCCCGTTGGACAGGGCACGGCGCGTCGGTTTTCCGGGGCGGCTTCTTGGCGAGAACATCTCGGAATCCTTCGAAAACGAGACGCAAACCCTTGCGGCCTGGATGACGCAGGCGGACACACGCGCAGTGATCCTTGATCCGGCAGCACGGTTCATGGGTTTCGCATGGTATCAGGAAGAGGGCGGCAAGCTCTGGTGGACACTCAACATGGGTAGCGACCCTGCCGAAAGCCGGCCGATCCCGAGTGTCGTCTAAGCGTAGAGAACGATACTTGTTCCGGTTTCAATCATCGGAAAGATCTCGTCCATCTCCTCGTTGGTCACCGCGATGCACCCCCATGTCCAGTCAGGCTTTCCGGCGAATTGCGCCGGGGTCCCGTGAATGAAGATATCGCCTCCGGGATCGACACCGAGGTTCCGTGCCCGTGCCACATCGAACCTGTTGGGGTAAGAGATGCCCAACGACAGGTGGAACTGGCTATTGGGATTCTTGCGGTCGATCAGATAAGCGCCCTCGGGCGTGCGACCGTCGCCTTCCTGGATCTTATGTCCGACCGGTTCGAAGCCCAGATCGAATGAATACTGTTTCAGCAGTCTGTTGTGGTGCAGGAACTGCATGACCCGCGCGCCCTTGAAGACCTGGATCCGCGTGACCTCCGGCCCACGATAGAGAGGTGGCGACGTCGCACACCCCGCAAGACCAAGCGCCGTGCCCATCATCATGGTGCGTCGTGAAATCATAGAAACTGCCCAATACACGCGGTCTTTGCCGCTTTGATGATTCGATACTACAGCGCAAAGCCTACAGGCAAGTATATACCGTCTCTCGCGTCATATCCGCGTGAATGGTGCAACAACTTCGATATGCGGTGACCAGCGGAACTGGTCGACCACCTGCACCCAATCCATCGCAAATCCCGCGTCGATCAACGTCCGTGCATCGCGGGCGAAGGTCACCGGATTGCACGAAACCATGGCGATCGTCTTTATCCCGGATTGCGCCAACGCCGCGACCTGCGCATCGGCCCCCGCGCGGGGCGGGTCTATGACGGCGGCATGATAATCGCGCAGCTCGTCCGGCTCCAGCGGGCGGCGGAACAGATCGCGCGTCTGGTGCGTCACCTGACGCAGCTGGAACCCGCCGCGCCAGCCCCTGTCCAATGCCGCCAGCATCGCGGCATCGCCTTCGACGGCATGCACTTGGGCATGTCGGGCAAGGGGCAGGGTGAAGGTGCCGCAACCTGCGAAAAGATCGACGATACGCCCGGCACCGGCGGTGATCTCCCGCACGGCGGCCACAAGTGTTGCCTCGCCATGGGGCGTGGCTTGCAGGAATGCACCCGGTGGCGGCACCACCGCGGTACCATCGAAAACCTGTTGAGGCGGATTGATCGTGGCGACCGGTTCATCATTCCAAGTCAGACGCGAAAGCCCGAACCGGTCGGCAATGGCCGCAAGCTCCACCCGCAGTTCGGGCGTCAGGTCCTTGTCGGTTGCGACCAGAACGTCCGCGCCCAGCGCGGTTTCGGTCACGGTCAGGTCCACCTCGCCCTTGCGTGAGCAGGCCAGCACCGTCAATGCCGCAAGTGCAGGCAGGCTCTCCATCAATGCTGGCGAGAGCAGCTTGCAATCGGGGACGTCCACCAGGATGTCAGAGCCCTTGGCATGAAAACCGACGATGGCACCCTTTTTCGTGCGCCTGCCGGATAACTTCGCCCGCCGGCGCGACTGGCCGGGCGAGGTTGCGATCGGCCGAAAGGTCGTATCGATCCGCTGCGCCGACAGCGCCTTTTGCACAATATCCTGCTTCCAGCGCGCGACGAAGGCATCGCTGGCATGTTGCATCGCACACCCGCCGCAGGATTTGAAATGGCGACAGGGGGGCGCGACACGGTCCGGCGACGCCGAAATGATACGAACACTGCCATCCGGCGCAACCGTGATCTCTTCGCCGGGAAGAACGCGTGGCAACACCGATTGCCCGTCCGAGGCGCGGCCCAGCCCGAGATGCGTCAGGTTCTCGATGGTGAGCATCTATTCCGCGGCATCTTTCATATTGAGAAATCCGCCGGACTGTCTGTCCCAGTAACGCGCATAAAGTCCGCCCTTCGCCAAAAGGGTTTCATGCGTCCCATCCTCGACGATGCGGCCCGCATCGAGAACGATGATCCGATCCATGCGAGACAGCGTCGACAGCCGGTGTGCAATCGCAATAACGGTCTTGTCCGTCATGATACCTTCCAGCGCGACCTGAATGGCGGCTTCGACCTCGGAGTCCAGAGCGCTCGTCGCCTCGTCGAGAACGAGGATCGGCGCATCCTTCAGGATAGCCCGTGCGATGGCAATGCGCTGGCGCTGGCCACCAGACAGCTTCACACCCCGCTCGCCCAGATGCGCCTCGTACCCCTTGCGCCCCATGTGGTCGCGCAGGTCCTTGATAAAGTCATCCGCCTCGGCCTGCCGGGCGGCGTCGAAGACTTCTTCGTCAGTGGCGTCGGGCTTGCCATAGCGGATATTGTCAAAGGCCGAGCGGTTGAACATCGCGGTTTCCTGCGTGACCATGGCGATCTGGCGACGCAGGCTTTCCTGTGTGATGTCGCGCACGTCCTCGCCATCGACCAGCACGCGGCCCGCCTCGGTGTCGTAGAGCCGCAACAGCAGCGCCACGAGGGTCGACTTGCCCGCCCCCGATGCCCCGACAACGCCGATTTTCTCGCCCGGACGGATATGCAGGCTCACCCCGTTCAATCCACCGGGCCCGCCGCCGTAGCTGAAGGAAACGTCCTCGATCGCGATATCCCCCCGACTGACCGAGACAGCCTTTGCGTCGGACCTGTCTGTCAGGGTATGCGCGGGCGAAAGGGTGTGCATCGCATCCTCGATCTCGCCGACATTGGCGTACATCCCCATCAGCGTGAAACTGACCCAGCCCGTCATCTGCGACAATCTCAAACTGATTGCGCCCGCTGCGGCGATATCCCCGGCCGAGGCCTGCCCCGCACCCCAAAAGACAAGGGTCGTGCCGACCAGAAGCAGCGGCAGCATCCCGCCCAGCGCCATCAACGAAAACCGGAACGCCGCCGAGGTCCAGCCATACCTGACAGCCTTTCCGCGATAGGTCTCCATCGCGTCCATGGCGGCACGGTCTTCGTGCGCGTCATGGGCAAAAAGCTTGACGGTCTTGATGTTCGTGATCGTATCGACGACCTGCCCCGTCACCATCGCCCGTGCCGAGGCGCGATCCTTCGATCTGACCCTGATCCGCGGCATGAAATAGCGGATCATCAAGACATAACACACAGCCCAGGCCGCCAGCAGCAGCCCCGCGCGTGCGTCGACCGTAAAGAGCAGCACCACCGACCCCACGAGCGAGGCAAGCGCAAAGGCGACCGTGTGGATCATGTCGATCATCAGATCCATCACCGCACGTGCGGCCTGCATCTGCTTTTGTGCGATACGCCCCGCGAAATCGTCGTCGAAGAAAGTGACCGACTGCCCCAGCGAATGCCGGTGCAGCCGCGACAGCACCAGATTGGACAGCGCCGGCCCCAGCATCACCGACTGCATCACCCCCGAAAATCCCATCACGACAGGCCGCAGGATGATGAAAAAACCCATCACGCCCAAAAGGAGAAGCGCATTGTCGGAAAAGAAGGATCCGGCTTCCGAAACAAGCGCGGCATCGATCACCGCGCCCAGCATCAACGCCGTCATGACCTCCAGCACGCCACCGACAGCCGAAACAACGGCGGCTGTCCATCCCAGCTTGCCGCTCCCCTTCAGGCACCAGTGCATGAAGGCCAGCAGGGTCTGCGGCGGCGGGCCGTCAGCCCGCGCGAAGGGATCGATCAGACGGTCAAGTTTCATTCAGCGACCTGCTTTGCGTCATGGCCCAGAAACCCGCCCGACTGACGTGCCCAGAACCGTGCATATTGTCCATCTGCCGCGAGGAGTGCGTCATGTGTTCCCTCTTCGACGATCCGCCCCTGATCCATCACGATGATCCGGTCCATCTGCGCGATCGTCGACAGGCGGTGCGCGATGGCGATGACGGTCTTGCCGTCCATCATCTGATAGAGCGTTCGCTGAATTGCGGCTTCGACTTCACTATCTAGCGCGCTTGTCGCTTCGTCCAAGACAAGCAGCGGCGCATCCTTGAGGATCACCCGCGCGAGGCTGATGCGCTGGCGCTGCCCGCCCGACAGTTTCACCCCCCGCTCGCCCACTTTCGCGTCGTATCCCCTGCGGCCCTCGTTGTCTTCAAGCTCGAGGATGAAATCATGCGCCTCGGCCTTCCTGGCTGCCGCGATCATCTGCGCCTCGCTGGCCGCCGGATCGCCATAAAGGATGTTGTCACGCACCGAACGGTGCAAAAGCGCGCTGTCCTGCTGAACCATCCCGATCGCCTGCCGGAGGCTGTCCTGCGTTGCTTTCGCGATATCCTGGCCGTCGATCAGGATCTGCCCCGTCTCGGCGTCGTAAAACCGCAACAGCAATTTGACCAAGGTCGATTTGCCTGCTCCCGACTGCCCGACAAGACCGACCTTTTCACCCGGCGCGATCGCCAGGTCGATCCGGTCGAGCCCGCCGG
>Ga0207419_1001887_pt1 | contig 14766 bp, 8 predicted proteins | sample ElkSloMetagenome_4_FD_184723 | JGI IMG/M metagenome (GOLD analysis project Ga0207419, IMG submission 184723) | Hot spring microbial communities from Elkhorn Slough, Monterey Bay, USA - MD2A (version 2) | ecosystem: Environmental > Aquatic > Marine > Intertidal zone > Estuary: Microbial mat ...
AAAGAACAAAGAATAATGACAGAATACAGATTTGGATTACGTAGTAATTAGGTTCAAGTTAACGCCTTTGTAAATGCTTTGGCGTACAGGCAAATTCAAATTCAAATTCAAAATAAATAAACCATCAGCTAAGAGCCAAAAGCGAATAGCCAATAGCAATTAAATAAAATGATACAAATTACCGACTTAGAAAAGTACTACCGCACCGAAGAGGTACAGACTATCGCCCTCAACAAATTGTCTTTTAATGTGAAAGAAGGCGAATTTGTGGCCATTATGGGGCCATCGGGTTGCGGAAAATCCACGCTACTCAATATATTAGGACTTTTAGACGACCCAGATGGAGGAAGCTTTAAATTCAATGGCGAAGAGGTTGCTGGCTATAATGAGCGCAAGCGGTCTCAGCTAAGAAAACATAATGTAGGTTTCGTTTTCCAGAGCTTTAATCTTATAGATGAATTGACTGTTTTTGAAAATGTAGAGCTTCCCCTCATTTATACAGGTGTTAAGCCTGCAGATCGTAAAAAACGAGTAGATGAGGTGTTAGAAAGAATGCAGATTATGCACAGGCGTAATCATTTTCCGCAGCAGTTGTCAGGAGGACAGCAGCAGCGTGTAGCGGTTGCCCGAGCGGTAGTTAATAATCCAAAGCTTATTTTGGCCGATGAGCCAACGGGAAATTTGGATAGCACCAACGGTAATGAGGTTATGGACTTGTTAATTGACCTCAACGAAGCCGGAACAACCATCATCATGGTCACCCACAGTGAGCACGATGCCAAATACAGTCATAGAATTATTAGGATGTTGGATGGGCAAAAAGTGACTGAGAATATTTTAGCACTTTGACGTTAAACTTAAAATCGCCTGTCCGCCGCCGTGCCTGCCGGCAGCCAGGAAGTATTTGCAGACGTGGAAACTTGTACTCGAAATCAAAAGGAAGGGAACAATTATCTAATGTTCATATCAATCAAATCAAAACGTAGAATTAAAATTAACTGGAGTTAAAATGGGAATGGTTCTAAAAGGATTAAGCACAAGTAAATCGTCATCGCCAGTTATGATACAGGAAGCTTTTGCATTAACCGCAAGTTCTAAAAATTTATCATCTTTTGGGTCTCTACAAGCAGAAATGGATTCGCTAATTTCTATAAATTGGATAATATCTGAGAGTTGCTCTATTAGTGATTGCGGTATAGATAATGAAAGATATTTATCAAATTTTGATCTCAATAAAACCTTTTTGAATTCTTCAAAGGTGAAAGTACTTGCTATTAAAAATCCTTTAGGTCTTGCTTTTTCATACGCTAAGGTGGGTTTTGAATTTTTGAAAAGTAAGGCGCTAAGCAAAACATTTGTATCAAAAACAAAAGCCTTAGGCATCAGCTTTCAAGATATTTTGAAGTTCATTTTCGGTAAGACCATTCATTTCAGCTTCCTCTCTAACCATATTAAGCAAATTATCAAATTTAGTGAGTTTACTTTGGTGCAGGAGTCGCTTTATTTGTTCTTGAAAAGATTTTTGAATCTCTTCACGAAGTTTTATGGGTGCATTATCCCAATCAGAGGCCAACTTCTTAGTGACTTTTATGTTGATAATTTCCATCGCATTAATTATTTAGTTGATTTAAATATAATAAAAAAAGAATCATTGGGAGGTTAATAAGATTTAAAATAGGTGCATTTTCTGCGTGAATTGAAATGCTCTTGCAATTGTAATTTATGACGTAGTCTTAAGATAGTTTAAAAATTTATCAATCTTTTTTCTACTGAAAATCATATCAAAAACGAACAGTAATAATCAATATTTAAAATTTAGAAAAAGGGAGTCATTAACCTTCTTTTTTAAGAGATTTTAGTCATCAATCAAATGGTAAAATTGCTTCAGTATAGTTTGTTAGTCTTTTCTATGCTGAAGTAGATTTTACCAATCATTAAAAACATTCAAATCATGTTCAGAAATTATATCAAAGTAGCGTTTAGAAACTTAAAGAACAACCCGTTTTTGACTGGTCTGAATATCTTAGGTTTAGCCGTAGGTATTGCTGGTGCAATACTGATTGGTTTATATGTTTTGGATGAAATGGGACACGATAAAATGTTCTTGGATTCCAATCGTATCTATCGTGTAAATACCGATGTAAAATTTGGTGGTGCCGCCATAAAAGCTTCGGAAGCATCTGCTCCAATGGCCGAAGCAATGAAAAATGATTTCGCTGAAGTTGAGGAAACCGTAAGATTTAGAAACCAAGGAGAAATCCTGATTAAGCGTGAGGGCTCAATAAATAATACCAATGGAGATGATGCAACTTATGTCGACCCAAGTTTTTTCGATTTTTTCGGTATTGAACTGCTATCTGGAAATAAAAACACAGCGCTTCAAAAAGCCAATTCTGTTGTAATTACCCAGTCTGTTGCTAGAAAACATTTCGACGAAGAAAATGCTATTGGAGAGACCGTAATTCTCAAGAACAGTGAAACCTATCAGGTTACCGGGGTGATTAAAGATTTGCCAGATAATTCCTTTTTACGTAATCATGGCATTTTTATGGCCATGGATGGCAACCATGCCTCTAAAGAAAACTTATGGGGAAGCATGAATTACTATACTTATTTTAAGCTAAAAGAGGGTGTTGACTTAGGTAATTTTCAAAAAAAACTTTCGGGAATGTTGGAAACCCACATGCTCCCTTGGGCACAAAAAGTCTTTCCGGGCATGACGGCAGAATCTTTTACCGCCTCAGGAGATTACATTAATTATTTTGCCGTACCCCTTGCAGATATTTATTTACATTCCGATAGACAGAATGAGATGAGTGAGACGGGCAGCATTAAGAATATTTACATATTGACTTTTGTAGGTGTTTTTTTGATTGTCTTGGCATGCGTTAACTTCATGAATCTCTCAACCGCGCATTCTCTAAAAAGAGCTAAGGAGGTAGGCATAAGGAAAACCTTAGGTTCAAATAGAAATAAGCTTATCGGGCAGTTTTTAATTGAATCAGGCCTCGTTGCGGCAATATCAGTTATTATGGCACTGGTCATTGTATTTTCCTCTATCCCTTTATTTAATGAGCTTGCTGGTAAAGACGTATCTGTCCCACTCAATGAGCCGATGTTTTGGATTACTATTTTTGGAGCCACACTTTTCTTGGGTCTTATATCGGGTAGTTATCCCGCATTATTTCTTTCAGGGTTTAAACCAATAAATACCTTAAAAGGCAATAGCAAAAGTCACGTTGGAGGTAGCGGTATTCGAAATTTTCTTGTGATATTTCAATTTACGGTTTCTGTAGTCTTAATTATTGGAACTTTAGTTGTTTACCAGCAGCTCATTTTTATTCAGAGTAAGGATTTAGGCTATGAGAAAGAGCAGGTTTTACTATTGGATAATGCATTTTCTGTAGGAAATCGTTTAGATGCCTTCAAAGAAGAAGTTGAAAATATAAGTGTGGTTGAAAGCGCTACTATAAGTAGCCAGATGCCAACCCCGTCAGATCGCTCTAATAGTTCGTTTTTTAAAGAGGGACAATACAATTCAGAAGATGCCTTGCAAATGCAGGAGTGGGGTGTTGATGAAGATTATATTGAAACCTTAAATCTTGAAATTATTGCTGGTAGGAATTTTGACAGCTCAATTAAAACGGATGAAGATGCCATAATTATCAATCAGGCAAATCTCAAAATTTTGGGAGTAAAAGCAAATGAAGCTATAGGAATCCGTATAAATGAAATTGATTCGGGAAATCAGCCTAAAATTTATACTGTTATTGGCGTAGTAAAGGATTTTCACTACTCATCAATGAGAGAAAATATTGGGGCTTTAGCTCTGTTCAATCGAAGGTCATCGGGAAAAATGGCAATTAAGTTGAAGACGAATAACTATACCGAAACCCTAGCACAGATCAGTAAATTATGGAAGGAGTTTGCTCCTGGTCAACCCTTTGATTACAGATTTATGGATGATGAATTTAATGACGTTTACAGTGCGGATTTGCGTCTGGGCAAGGTATTTATGGTATTTACATTTTTATCCATATTTATCGCCTGTTTGGGTCTCTTCGGTTTGGCTTCATTTAATGCACAGAAACGTACAAAAGAGATAGGAGTACGTAAAGTGCTCGGTGCCAATGTTTGGCAGATTACTATGAAACTTACCCTAGATTTTTTAAAACTCGTAAGTATTGCAGTTCTTATTGCGCTTCCATTAGGGTGGCTAAGTATGAACAGTTGGCTACAGGATTTTTCATACCGTATTGAGGTGGAATGGCAAGTGTTAGTTTATGCCGCCCTGTTAGTGGGTTTGGTCGCGGCACTGACCGTAAGTTATCAAAGTATTAAGGCAGCAATAGCGAATCCGATAAAGTCACTAAGAACTGAATAAAGCGAGGTGAGATAAAGCAAAAAGAATAAAATATCCAACCTCATCAAGAATCTTCAAAAATATAATCAAATGTTCAAAAATTATATAAAAATCGCCTTTAGGAACTTATTTAAAAACAAGGTCTATTCGTTCATCAATATTTTCGGTCTGGCCATCGGTATGGCGGCAACTATTATGATTGGACTTTGGGTGGCAGATGAACTTTCCCACAATAATTACTTTAAGGATAAGGACAATATCGCCCAGATATTTCAGCATCAAACCATGAACGGGCGAACGGAAACCGGCCCGGCCATACCAATGCCTTTGGAGTTTACGCTTCGGGATAAATATGATGATAACTTTAAGCACATTATCATGGCGTCGTGGAATTTTCCGCAGTACATTAAATACGGCGACAAGAATATTTCGGTACCAGGTAATTTTATGCAAGAAGGAGCGCCAGACATGCTTAATCTTGAAATCATCAAAGGTGAAAAAAATGGATTGAAAGAGAAAAATTCAATCATGATTTCCCAATCTACCGCAAAAACGCTTTTTGGGTCTAAAAATCCTTTAGGCGAAATCATTCAATCCAATAATAAGGACGACATGAAAGTAACTGCTGTTTATAAGGATATTCCAGAAAATAATGCGTTTAGCGACACCGATTATATCACGCCTTGGAAACATTACATCACAACCCAAGAGTGGTTGAAATGGTCTAAAGATGCATGGGACAATAACAGTTTCCAGATGTTTGTCCAGATAAATGACAATACCACTATGGCTGCTGTAACCGATAAAATTTCAAAGGTGAAGCAAGATGAAGACCCAGAAATGGTTCAATATGACGCGCGAATGTTTTTGCACCCCATGAAAGATTGGCACCTTCGTTCTGATTTTGAAAACGGCGTTCAGGCGGGCGGTCGTATCGAAAATGTCTGGTTGTTTGGCATTATAGGTGGCTTTATATTGTTATTAGCCTGTATTAATTTTATCAATTTGAGCACAGCACGCTCAGAAAAACGCGCTACCGAAGTTGGGATTAGAAAATCAATAGGTTCACAGCGCAGCCAATTGATATTTCAGTTTTTAAGTGAATCTTTCGTTATTGTTATCTTGGCTTTTTTCTTGGCTTTAGGTATCGTTTTATTGTTTTTGAATGGCTTTAACAATCTGGCAAGCAAAGAAATTGTATTCCCGTGGACAAGTTTGCAATTTTGGGGTATTTCCGCAGTATTTATAATCTTAACGGCTGTATTGGCAGGAAGCTATCCTGCACTTTATTTATCGTCTTTCAATCCGGTTTCAGTATTAAAAGGAACCTTTAAATCGGGTAAAAATTCTTCGCTTCCGCGGAAGGTACTCGTGATTACCCAATTTACAATTTCAGCAGCATTGATTATTGGCACCTTGGTGGTCATGAACCAAATCCAATTCAGCAAAGACCGACCTACGGGTTACGATAAGTCAGGTTTGATTCAAGTACCCACAATGACTGGCGATTTCTACGGAAAATCTAACCTCATGCGAAATCAGTTTTTAGAATCTGGAGCCGTTACCGAAATGGCAACCATGAGCAGCCCGACCACCGAAGTCTGGTCAAACAGGTCTGGCTATACCTGGGACGGCAAGCCCGAAGGGTTTCAGGAAGATTTAGCCTATACCGATGTGTCTTATGAATTTGTAGAAACCATTGGTGCAAAAATTATCGAAGGACGAGGGTTTTCGAGAGAATTTGCAACCGATTCCAATGCGGTTATCCTTAACGCAACTGCAGTAAAATATATGGGTCTCCAAGACCCAATCGGGAAATATATTCGGGATTCTGATACAGAAGACCCAAATCCACCATTACAGATAGTAGGCGTCATAGATGACATACTTATGCAATCGCCTTATAGTCCGGTCAAGCAGTCTATGTACGTATTTGATAAGTACGGGAATACGTCTTATTACAACCTCAGATTAAATCCTGAACGCAGCATAGAATCAAATCTCGAGACCATAGAGAATGTATTTAAAAGAAATTTCCCAAGCATTCCCTTTGATTATCAATTTGTAGATGAAGAGTACGGTAAAAAATTCAGGTCAGAAGAACGGACTGCCAGTTTAGCCCGCGTATTTACAATTTTAGCAATTTTTATCAGCTGTTTGGGTCTTTTTGGGTTGGCCTCTTATGTTGCAGAACAGCGAACCAAGGAAATAGGGGTTCGCAAAGTATTGGGTGCTTCTATGAGCCAATTGTGGTTATTGCTATCTAAGGATTTCATTGCGTTGGTGGTCATCGCCTTAATAATTGCTTCGCCCTTAGCCTATTATATTATGAGCCAATGGCTTCAGAAATTTAATTATCGCACATCGGTATCTTGGGATGTGTTTGCCGTTGCCTGTATTGGAGCTTTGGTCATTACCTTGATAACCGTAAGTTTTCAAGCCATTAAAGCGGCGAGTGCGAATCCTACTAAGAGTTTGAGAACGGAATGAATTAGTCCCCTTTTGGAAAATAAGGGTTAAGTAAAAAACAAATCTCATCAGTCATAAAAACAAGATTTATGTTTAGAAATCATATCAAAATCGCTTTTAGGAATCCTTGGAAAAACAAGCTGTCATCCCTCATCAATATCATTAGTCTCGCGATAGGATTAAGTGCCTCAATCGTAATCGGGATGATGGTATATTATGATTTTACTTTTGATAAATTCCATCCAGACGGTGAGCGTACGTATCGTGTAGCTTCAGTTTATAAAGATGCGGATGGCGTTTCATACAATTCGGGAATACCAATTCCTTTAGTGGAAGAGGTTGAACAAAACTTTACAGGTGTTGAAGAGACCGCATTTATTTCAATGGCAAGGCCTTTCAACGTTATCGTTAATAATGGCGACCAAACTGTTCTCGAGCCTGAGTTTGTAACCTATGCCGATCAGAACTACTTTAATGTTTTCGATTACAAATGGCTCGAAGGAACTGGAAAAAATCAACTTTTGAATCCAAATGAAGTGGTTTTGACCGCTTCTCGCGCTAAAAAATATTTCCCCAATAGGGATTTATCTCAAATTATTGGTAAAAGATTAATATATAATGATTCCATTAATACCACAGTGACTGGAATTGTAGCCGATTTTGAAGAACGCACCGATTTGGTTTTTCAGGAGTTTATATCAAATAATACTCAACCCATGGGAATGCAGATGCAACCTAACTGGCGTAATGTTAAGACTTCATCCCAATTGTTGGTTAAACTAAACAAAGGTGTGACGGCAGCCATGTTTCAAAAGCAATTAGACCAAACCGCAATAGACCACGAGGATTTAGAGGATAAGGAAAAATATGGGGAAACTCGCGGGTTTTACGCACAACCTTTTCTTGACTTACATTTTGACGAGAACCTAAGCAGTTTCAACTACACCGTTCCTAATGCGGATAAAAATGTAATGATTATGCTGGGCGTTATTGCCCTGTTCTTGTTGATCTTGGGCTGTGTAAATTTCATTAATCTCAATACCGCACAAGCTTCACAGCGCGCCAAGGAAATAGGAATTCGCAAAACCTTGGGAAGTTCAAAATTTCAGTTGATTAAACAATTTTTAAGCGAGACTTTTTTCTTGACATTCATAGCTGGATTAATTTCCATTGTGATGGCGTTTTGGCTGATTCATATTTTTAGTGATTTCATTGCAGATGGTCTTACGTTTTCGATACTTTCAGAGCCGTTTCTCATAGGCTTTTTAATTGTTCTCACCCTTGTAGTCACAGGTATCGCGGGATTTTATCCCAGTTTTGTACTGGCACGTTTCAAGCCTTCTAAAGTGTTGAAGTCAGACCAAATCGCAGATACGGGTAAAAACGGATTTAGAAAAGTTTTGACTGTGTTTCAGTTTACGGTTGCCTACGTTTTTGTTATTGCAACATTGCTCGTCGGTAAACAAATTAATTTTTTATTAAATAAGGATCTTGGCTTTAAAACGGAGTCGGTGATTTATATCAATACGCCTTCTAATGTTGAGGGGGTTGAAAGCCGTGAATTGCTTGCGCAAAAACTTGAGAGCGTACCACAAATAGCAGAGGTAAGTCTGGGCGGTGGTACGCCGGTCAATGTGACTTATAGGACGCCGTTTACCAATAAGGGGAATTTTGGTGAGCGCACTACAGACGTTAATGTTGTTTTTGGCGACTCAAAATTTCTTCAGCTCTACGAGATTCCTTTAGTCGCTGGCCGATTGCCGCTTAACGACACGATTAAAGAAGTTGTTATTAATAAGACTGCCATGACTAAACTAGGTTTTGACAATCCGGAAGCTGCATTGAAACAGGTAATTAATCCAGACCAATCGCCGCTAACCATCACTGGAGTGATGGAAAACTTTCAGAACGGCTCACTAAAATATGAGGTAAGCCCTATGGCGCTTACTGGTGATTTGTACCGTAAATATTTCACGCAGTTCTCCACCATTCATGTAGCGATAAAACTTGGGTCAGCCGACGATATGTCCGTTGCAATTAAAAACATTGAGGAGCGCTTCAGCGAGGTGTATCCAAGCTCAAACATCAAACTGAATTTTATGGATGAAACCGTTGAAAACTTTTATAACAAAGAACGTAGCATGTCTAAATTGCTCAATTGGGCAATGGGGCTATCATTACTGGTTAGTTGTCTGGGATTATTGGGACTTGTAATTTATAATACAGAGCGTAAGGTCAAGGAAATTGGTATAAGAAAAATTTTGGGCGCAACAATAGCCCAAATCAACTTACTGCTCTGTAAGGATTTTCTTTGGTTAGTTGTCATTGCTTTTGCAATTGCAGCACCAATTGCTTATTTGGGCGTTAACAATTGGCTTCAGGATTTTGTGGTAAAAACAGAAATGAGCTGGTGGATTTTTGCTGGTAGCGGACTTGGAATGCTTGGCCTAGCTATCATCATCATGAGTTTTAAAACCATAAAAGCCGCCATGGAAAATCCCGTGAATAATCTTAAAATTGAGTAATAATTTTATTAGCTGAGGTTGTCTTATCGCTTTTTATTTATCAAAATTAGAAAGCGAGACATCCAAAAAAATTAAAAATCATGTTTAAAAATTATATTAAAATCGCTTTTAGGAATCTTTGGAAAGAACGCACCTTTACTTCGTTAAATATCATAGGATTGACCGCTGCTTTCGGGGTGGCGATATTACTGACAATGTATGCTGCTTTTCAATTGTCATTTGATAAATTCCACGAAAATAATAATAGAATTTTTCAGGTTTACAATCAAGTAAGTACTCCCGATGGACTGCAAAATGACACCTCGCATTCAGAACCATTTGCCCCAACCCTAAAAAATGAGGTCTCGGGAATTGAACATATTGCTCGGCATAATGGCAATAGCATATTGTTAAGCACGGGCGATAAACAATTACGCATGAGTGCAGCCTACGTGGACCCTGAATTTCTGGACATTTTTACATTTCCTATTCTAAAAGGAAATACCATCAATCCCATTGATGACGAATCGTCCGCTGCTATAACCGAGCATGCAGCGAAGAGAATTTTTGGTAAGGAATCTGCCATTGGTAAAACCGTGACTGTTTTGACCGATGGTAATGAAAAACCGTTCGTAGTTACTGCGATTATAGAAGATTTCCCTACTACCAGTTCACTTGGTTTTGATGTACTATTAAATTTCAAAAGTCAACCTTATAGTCAATACGAAAGAATCGTAGGCAGATGGGATATGGAAAATCATGAGGTTTATGTAAAGCTTTCGGAAAATGTTGATGTAGTAGATTTTGAAAATAAAACCGTTGCCTTTTCAAAATCACACTATGAGGAAGATATGGCAAGTGCCAAGCGAGACGGGGCTCAAGCTAATGCCAACGGAATTTATCGGCAAGTAAAACTATTGCCCATTACAGACGTGAGGTTTGCTAATTTTAATAAAGAATTTGTATCTACAAACAGAACAATGCCCTATTTGGTAATCGGTATTTCGCTACTCATTATAGGTATTGCCTGTGTCAATTTCATCAATATGAGCCTAGCCAAAAGTTCACAACGCTTAAGGGAAATTGGCATGCGTAAAACGCTTGGTGCAAACAAAGCCCAACTATTTTTTCAATTCTGGGGAGAAAGTATAGTTATATTTTTAGTTTCTATCGGTTTTGGGTGCTTCCTATCCTGGTTGCTTCTGGATTCATTTAAAACTTTGTTTAGAACTCAAGCTACATTTACAGCGCTAACCAATGCAGAAATATTAATTATGTTGGTTCTTGGTGTAATTACCATTACACTCATAGCGGGAGGTTATCCAGCCTTGATGCTGAGTAGGTTGGGTACTCTTCGGAGTTTGAAGGGAAAACTTGAAAATAATGGTAAAAACAGGGTCAGGAACGTCTTAATAGTCTTTCAGTTTGGGATTGCTATTTTATTGATTAGCGGTACGCTTGTACTTTGGAATCAAATAGATTATCTAAAAACCAAGGATTTAGGATTCAATAAAGAACAGGTCATTGCATTTCCGTTAAACGGAAAGATGAATGATAAAAAGGCGATGGGCCTCTTGAGGAGTAAACTTGAAAACCAACCTAATATCTTAAGTATAACCGCCTCGAGTAATATTTTAGGATTGGGAAAGGACGGTTCTAGAACAACCAGTGTTATCGGGTTTGATTATAAAGGAAGAGGGGTGGATACGCATATCATAGTCGTTGATGCCGATTACATACAAACCTTGGATTTGGAACTGGTGGAAGGACGAACGTTTAGGGAAAACATGAAAAGCGACAGTATATCGGTTATCATAAATGAAGCCATGGCAAGACAGCTTGCTGAAGACAATGTGCTCAATGAAAAATTACCGTTTGCTGAGTCGGTTGGGTATCCTATTGTTGGCGTCATTAAAGATTATAATTTTCAACAGTTAGACCGAAATATTGCACCGCTTACGTTATTCGCTCATACAGACCAAAAACTTCGGAATGCCTACATAAAAGTCGCTTCAAATAATCTAGAGAATTCTTATGAAATGGTTCAAAAGGCCTGGGCTGAAATAGAGCCTAACGCAGAATTTCAAGGTTCATTTTTAAATGAAAATATAGAGCGTACCCTAAGAAACGAACGCACTATGACAACCATGGTTGGTAGTGGCAGTATTCTAGCCATTGTATTGAGTTGTATTGGTTTATTTGCGATGTCTTTATTGATTGTGGCGCAACGCCGAAAGGAAATCGGAATTAGAAAGGTGGTGGGCGCAAGTGTTTCTGCAATTACCGTGTTATTGACTAAAGACTTTTTAAAATTAGTAGGAATTGCCTATTTAATTGCAACCCCAATAGCTTGGTGGGCCACTTCAGAATGGTTACAAAGTTATCCCTACAGAATGGAGCTAAATCTCTGGATTTTTCTCGCCGCAGGTGGTTTGGCATTGGTAATCGCAATCCTAACCATTAGCCAGAGAACAATTAGTGCTGCGATAGCGAACCCTGTGAAATCTTTAAGAACGGAATAAAATTCGAAACCAAAACCAAAATGAAATGAATTTCTGGAGTAAGAAATAGTGTGCAGAGGGTTGAAAAAAGTAAGAAAAAAGTAGTCTGTACAAGTTTTTTGATAGTTAACTTTTAGGTCTTTGTTCTTACAGTGAAGCGGTCTTGGTTCTAAAAATATGACTACTTAACAACGATTATTTGATATATCAAAACTATAATTCATATATTATTATGATTCGAAACTATCTAAAAATTGCGTGGCGAAACATCCTTAAAAACAGGGTGTTCTCACTTATCAACATCATCGGCTTGACCATAGGATTAAGTGCTGCATTCGTGATTGGTTTAATGATTTACTACGATGCCACCTTCGATAAGTTCCATAAGGATGGCGACAGGATATATAGGGTTGTAACCGATTTAGTAAGCCCAGAGGACGTTTGGTCAATCCCAGGGGTGACTTTAGCGATGGAAGAGGCCCTCGACAATAATTCCAATTTTGAAACCGTTAGTGGATTTTATACTGAAAGACCTGCCAAGGTTGAAAACCGAGAAGCTGATATTAAACTGAAATGGCCTGATTTTGTCATTTTTACAGACCCAGAATACTTTGACATTTTTCAATATGATTTTGTGTCGGGTAAATCTGCCCAGGTCTTATCTGAGCCAAATCAGGTCATTCTAACCGAAAGTAGAGCTGCCGATTATTTCCCCAATACTACTGCTTCGGAAATCGTTGGAAAAACTTTAGTTTATAATGATTCGATTAATGTTACCGTAGCCGGAATTGTTAAAAATTTTGAAGAACGAACCGATATTGTATTTCAAGAATTTATTTCAAAACCCACGGTATTACAAACCCGTCTGCGAGATAATTTTCTGAATAAAAATTGGGATAATACTAACTCAGCATCGCAGTTGTACGTTAAAATTTCAAAGGCTGCGAATTTAGATGCTATTCAAAATCGTTTTGACGCATTAGCAAAAGAACATCGGAGTGAAGAAGCCAAGAAATACGGCGATAAACAGATTTTTAAGCTACAACCTTTAGCCGATATTCATTTCAATGAAGATTACGGAATTTATGATTGGTCAAGGTCGCAGGCTAGTAGGGATTTGTTATTAAATTTAGGTTTAGTTGCGCTGTTTCTTTTGTTACTTGGCTGTATTAACTTTATCAATCTAAATACCGCTCAAGCGACTCAGCGTGCAAAAGAGATAGGCATACGCAAAACACTAGGCAGCTCAAGAAAACAACTTATTGGTCAATTTATGGGAGAGACGTTTTTGCTGGTCATTATTTCAGCGATACTCTCCGTTGCGTTATCCAAATGGTTGATTAAGGTGTTTTCAGATTTTGTGCCAGAAGATTTGAGTTTTGACTTATTTGGGACACCAATCATAATTTTCAGCATAGCGCTATTACTCATAATGGTAACCTTTTTATCAGGTTTCTATCCTGCGCTTGTGCTATCACGTTTCAATACAGTTTCAGTATTGAAAAATAAATTAGGTGCTGGTGAAAAGAAAGTAGGCTTAAGAAAATTTTTGACCGTATTCCAATTTACAATCGCTCAAGTATTCATCATTGCTACCTTATTGGTCGGGAAACAAATCAACTATGTCTTGAATAAGGACATGGGCTTTAAGACAGAATCTATTGTCTCCGTTTTTCAGCCTAGGGCAGAGCAGGAGCTGTCAAAAAAAGAACTTTTTTCTGAAAAGTTGAATCGTATTCCGCAGATAAATAAAATTAGTATTGGTGGGGTTCAACCAGCTTCTTTTAACACGAGTTCATCAACCCTATCTTATACCGACGGCGAAAAGGAAATCAATACTGAGTTGCAATTTATTTTTGGGGACACCGAATACTTGAATCTATTTGAATTAGAACTCCTCGCTGGTCGAGTCTATCGAAACGATACCATAAAGGAAATTGTCATTAATGAGGCCTCACTCAAAACATTGGGTTTTAAATCTTCAGATGAAGCGATAAACAAAACAGTAAAAATTAGCGATGATAATGTAAATATTGTTGGTGTGATGAAAAATTTTCATCAACGTTCACTAAAAACAGACATCAAGCCTATGGCGTTAAGAGGTGATTGGTATAGACCGGATTGGAGTCAATTTCAAGCCGTACATCTGTCTCTTCAGAATGTTTCCGAAGATAATTTAAGCGAAACGCTCTCTAGAATAGAAGAGGCTTACAAATCAGTTTACACCGAAGTTGACGATTACCGCATCGAGTTTATGGATGAAACCGTAGCGCGATTTTACAATCGTGAGCAAAAGGTTTCAAAATTGTTGAACTGGGCAACCGGGCTTTCTATTCTAATAAGCTGTCTGGGCTTATTCGGCTTAGTCATTTTCACGACCAACCGACGGGTTAAGGAAATAGGTGTACGAAAAGTTCTTGGTGCAACGCTTATCCAAATTAATATGTTACTGTGCAAGGAGTTTTTAGTGCTTGTTGCCATTGCATTTTTAATTGCGGCACCCTTGGCTTGGTACGGGATTCACAATTGGCTCCAGGATTTTAGCTACCGAACAACAATTAGTTTTTGGGTGTTTCTTGGTGGTGGTGTGGCCATGATAGTGTTTGCGCTTTTGGTAATAAGTGCTAAGACCTTGCAGGCAGCTAATGCGAATCCTGTGGACTCTTTGAGGGCAGAATGAGCTGTGAAATCAAATTTGCCTGCCTGCCGCCGTGCCTGTTGGCAGGAAGCAATTGCGTTGGAAGGAATTTGAACTTGAATTTGAAACTGTTGGATTTTTATAAAGTATTTTCTTTAAAATAAAAAATAGCGCGAATCAGTAATGTCTGTATCACCTATCTCTCTGGTAGGCAGGTCAGTGTTCCGGTAAAGGGAAAAGCATATAAACTTACTATCGTTCTTTACTGTTCGGTTTTGGACAAAAAGTGTA
>Ga0207419_1001890_pt1 | contig 14754 bp, 13 predicted proteins | sample ElkSloMetagenome_4_FD_184723 | JGI IMG/M metagenome (GOLD analysis project Ga0207419, IMG submission 184723) | Hot spring microbial communities from Elkhorn Slough, Monterey Bay, USA - MD2A (version 2) | ecosystem: Environmental > Aquatic > Marine > Intertidal zone > Estuary: Microbial mat ...
TTCACACGAAAATCAATTATCGATGTTTCAGCGTCTGCGGCATTATTAACAACCTGAACCCTTGCGCTGCATGTAAGAGGGTCTAGTTCTGTAATTGCCATTTCAAGATTTCCGGTAGACCCAGCGTAACCATCCACTTGCAGATAATAAGTTTCTCCTGGAGTGAGGCCACATAATGTCAGTATTGAAGCGTAAGGATTGGGAGAATCACAATCAACTGAAGTATCGTAATCGTCATTTGCACCGATTAACACATATGACCCATAATCCGAACAATCTTCAACTTCCCAAACAGCTACCTGTGTGTCAAAATTTGTACCAGCTAAGCAGGTACTTACTTCAACAACTCCTGAAGCAGGGGCAGTGAAGGTATACCATAAAGTGTTTTGTAAAGTACCTAATTCGCCATCGCCATCACACCAGGTAGTTGAAGTACTGCATCCCCCATCGGGAGGTGCAACTTCTCCTTCATCAACAGTTGCACCAGAATTTCCACCTTGAATGGATTGACCATCAGCTTCAATATCTAAGGCATCGCAAGGCGAGTCATTAACAGAAAATATACCCAGCTCAATAAGATTTCCACCAGATGGCAGTGCGACCCACAAACCAAATTCCGGTCCGTTCTGATTGTCAAATGGAGACACAAACCCTGAAGCCAAAACTGAAATAGCTGAATTCTGTAAGCCGGCGAGACTCAAGGGAGCGCTGTAAGTGGCCACTTCAGAGCCATCACCTTCATTTATCAACTGTAGAGCATAGTTGTCTGTAGCAAGCTCCAGGTAACCTTGAGCTTCTCCATAGCTTATATTTTCTACTAGGCCGTCAACCGGCACTGTAACTTCGTTCACTGTCACCGTTGGGGCATCAGTAGAACTATGCAGTACAAGTACGTCTGTATTTCCATTTTCAGCAGCGCCTTCGCGTGCACTTTCAATTACCCTTAATTGAAAAGGAGCGATTAGTGGGTCAGGGTTATAGCCGACTTCAGATATTATCCCTTCAGCTACGAGAATATACTTTTGATTAGGCTCCAGCCCGCCTGTAAGATCTAAGGTGTAAAGCGGATCTGAATCGTCTATACTTTCAGAATCATTAACTGTGATTACCGTGGGATCTTCAATAGACAGGGCAATAAAAGGAGTGGCCGTTCTGAATGCGAAATCATCGAAAATGGGTAAAAGCTCTCCGTTAATTCTTACATCTACATTTTCAGCAGCCATGTCTGCGCAATTGTGAATTACCTGTACCTGGGCATAACTTTCTGTACTCAATTCTACCAGTGGACCCCCGGCCGGCAATGCTACCCAAAGGCCAAAGCCATCTCCATCGCTATTAACGGATGGGTCTAAGAAACCACTGGCCAAAACTGTAATTGCTGCATCTTCAAGCCCCAAATCAAGCAAAGGTGCTCCATAGTTCTGAACTGTAACTCCATTCGTTGTTTCCACTTCCAATACGTAATTGTTAGTTGGCAAAGAGATATACCCTGCAAATTCTGAGTATTGGAGCTCTGTAACCAAGGACGCACCAATTACTGGTTCATTGACATTAACGTCTGGAGCATCGGTTGATCCGTGATAAACTAGCACATCAGTAAAGCCGGCTTCTTGCGCTGACTGCACGGCCAAAGGAAATAATTCAAGAGAAAAAGGGCTTAGTGGATCGTAGCCGGAAGCGGAAACGATTCCACTGGCAATTGCAATGTAATTCACTCCTGGGTCCAGATTTACATTTTGGGAAAATAAGGGGTCTGAATCATCTGTGCTTTCGGGATCGTTAACAGTAAGCTCAATGTCCTGAGCAGCCGGTATTTCAAGAAAGGCCGTAGCACTTCTAAATGCCAGGTTGTTTAGAGATGGATCAGCTATAGCACCATCCACGCGAACATCTACTTCTGCCGCTACGAGATCTGCACTGTTGTGTATAATCTGAACCTGAGCCGTGGGATCTAAATCTTCTGAGATTGTTATTTGGAAATCCTGGTCTCCCGGTGTATCACCAAACTCATCACCGGATACGTGAACTTCAATCGTCTGATCGCCTGAAAGGCCTGCATCGAAAGTAGCATTTACGCTAAATTCATAAATGCTTCCCTGTGAAGTAATTCCACCATACTCATTGTCGTTGTCTCCCCATGACACGGTTTGTCCAACTATTCCGTTAAAAGGCTCCGGGGCTCCCCCGGGATCAAAAGCAGGGCCAAATACATCGTCATTTGACACACCATTAAGGGTGATTCCTGAAGGAAAGGTCATTGAAACAGAATCAGCATACTCAAAATCTGTATTGCTTATTTCAAAAGTGAAATAAACATTATGGGTAGCTCCAGGTGCATATCCATTCTCTGCAATTGCAAGGACTTCTATCTGTTTCGAAGTACCCTGAGAAATAGGAGGTTTATTTCCTATTCTTTCTTTGGATTTCTCTGGTTTTGGATTAAAGCTACTATAAACCTGAGCTGTTCCTGTGCTCGTTCCAAGTACGAAAAATGCAAACAGGCAGTAAATAAGGTGATTTTTGATCATGGGAGTTATTCATTGAATACGCCCCTGAAAGTAGTCTTTTTACGAAAACAGGCACTACTCTCCAAAATTTTTCAGAACAGCCTGACTATTCAAAGCTCCCAAAGAGTAAATTTATCCGTCCAGAGATGACTTATATGTATCAAGGGCTCGCTTTCTGGCTGCCTTATGCTCTACGATCGGTTCCGGATAATCTTCAGTTCCGAATTCTGGAACCCATTCCTTGATGTATTTTTTTTCCGGATCGAATTTTTTGGTTTGAAGGTATGGATTGAATACCCGGAAATAAGGCGCCGCATCGCATCCGCTTCCAGCCGCCCATTGCCAACCCCCATTGTTTGAGCCCAATTCAAAATCTAAAAGCTTTTTCGCAAAATAAGCTTCCCCCCAACGCCAATCTATAAGCAGATGTTTCGTCAGGAAGCTTGCTGTAATCATCCTAACTCTATTGTGCATGAACCCTGTTTCGTTGAGCTGGCGCATGCCGGCATCTACAATTGGGTAACCTGTTTTCCCATCGCACCAGGCCTTGAACTCTTTCTCGTCATTACGCCACTTAATGTTGTCGTACTTCTTCTTAAAGGCGTTTTCTATTCTATCGGGAAAGTGCCAGATAATGACCTGATAAAAGTTTCTCCAGATCAATTCATTCAGCCAACTATCGCTGTGGTGAATCCGGGCCTTTTTGGTAAGGTGTCTTATACTAACTGTTCCGAACCTTAGGTGAACACTTAATTTGGAAGTTGCTTTTTCTGCTGGTAGATCTCTCTTATCGCTGTATTCATTCAGTAAAGTAGCTTCTACTTTTCTATCCGGAACCTCAAAGTCTACTTCTTTAAATCCCATAGACTCCAAAGAAGGCATGTGTTTAGCTTCAAATTCTTTAAATGAATCAAAGTATTCGGAAGATGGATACGGATCGGACATAGTATTCTCATAATTGTCCAGCCATTTCCGGCTAAAAGGAGTATAAACTACATACGGATCTCCATCATCTTTTAAGATCTCATCACAATCAAAAATTACCTGGTCTTTAAAATCAAAGAACCCCGATCCATTTTCTTTCGCAAGATTCGCAATTTTGGTATCTCTTTCTCTCGCATAGGGTTCATAATCCCTATTTAGATAAATCCCTTCTATTTCAAATTCATTGAAAAGGTCTTTCCAAACATTAAGAGGCTTTCCATATCTCACAATAATATCTGAACCAAAGCTTTTGAGATCTTTTTTGATCTTACTCAGTTCGTCGTGCAGAAACTGTAACCTTTTGTCTTCTTTCTCTTCCAGTTTATCAAGAATATCCCGATCAAAAATAAAGAGCGGTATAACTGGCTCATCACTTTTCAAAGCTTCATACAACCCGTGATTATCTTCAAGCCTAAGATCGCGCCTAAACCAAAAGAAGTTTACTTTTCCCATTACATTTTTATTTCTAGAGTTGGTTCGCCTGGTCTTGCATACTCAAATCTACGGGGACTAAGCACTTTATGATAACCATCTAGAGATGAGATCGCAGTCACATTGGCTTCGCTCAGTTTGGGATATCCATCTTGGTGAAGCTCAAGGCCGCTGGCAACAACTAATTTAATCTTTCCAATAATCATGCGGGTTGCGTTGGACTTGATTTCAATTTCCTCAACAAATTCACAACCTATACCTATAGGTGCGTTTTCTACAAATGGCGCATAAAAATCATTAATGTATGAGCAGGAAATATCACATTCGTCAAACTCTGAAACATCCTTTGCGTATTTGGCCGATGTAGAATGAGCCTGGCTGGCCATCTTGTCTGAGATAGCATTCACAGTAAAAAAATTCGTGCTCTTTATATTCTCATAAGTGTTTCTGGGCACCGTAATTGGCCGTGTAACAAACCCAAGATATGGTGGATGAGAGCCTATGTGAACAACAGAAGAAAAAACCGCTAAGTTTTCAATTCCTTCAGCAGACTTCGTACCTATTAGATTAGCTGACTTGAATCCTGTAATTCCATTGACAAATTTGATACGAAAATACTTATCGAAAGACTCAATATCCTTGTCTGTATAGATCTTCATATATTCTGCACGGAAGACATCCCTCCATCCACTCCGATAACCTGCCCTGTAATCCACGACGATTTGGAGCTAAGTAAAAAGGCCGCCATTTCTGCGGCGTCTTCAGGCTGCCCATATCGTTTTAGCGGATGCCTTTCATTGCTAGCTTCTCTTTTATTCTCTGAGTTTAAAAGTCTTTCGGCCATGGGGGTATCTGTTAAAGCCAGAGCTACTGAATTAACTCTAATTGAAGGTGCCCATTCGGCGCTTAATGCTTTGGTAAGCCCTTCCACACCGCCTTTAGCAGCAGATACCGTTGTATGAAAACTAAGCCCTTTTTGCGCCGCTACTGAACTGAATAGCACAACGGAAGCCTGGTCAGACTTTTTAAGTGCCGGCATACAATTCTGAAGTGTATTCACAGCTCCCAGGAGATTTATTTCAAAATCATTCTTGAAATCTTGAAGTTTTAACCTATGAAAGGGCTTCAGGTTGATGCTTCCTGCGCAATAGGCTACGCCATCTAATTTCTCAGGTAAAAACGACCAATCTGCATCGCCATCGGTCACATCTCGATCAAATGGATGCACATTGGGCTCATCAGAGATTCTATCTGAAGCTTTTCTGGATACAACGTAGACGTCATGTCCGCCCGAAGCTAAAATATTTGTAATTGCTTTTCCTATTCCCGTAGATCCTCCTACGACTAAATAATTCATAAGCTTAGCTGAGTTTTTCAATTTCTTTCATGACCTCATCTGCTTCTGCCATGAGCTTGTCGGCACGAGCCCTGTCAGTATGTGAGAGCCTGTGAGACTCTTCCAGTAACTTTCGATACTTCTTCTCCAACTTTTCTTTTGGAGATTTTCTTGAGAACAATCCCATTAGTCTAGATATTTAAATAATTCTTGTTTACGCTCTTCTTGCTGAAACGTTCCGTGGTAAGAAGAAGTTACTGTGCTGCTTGTCTCATCTTCCACGCCACGCATCGATACACACATGTGTTTTGCATCTATGATCACCGCGACATCTTCAGTTTTGAGAATTTTTTTCAGCTCATTCGCAATTTGCACAGTCAAACGTTCCTGGACCTGCGGCCTCTTTGCATAGTATTGCACAATTCTATTGATTTTGGAAAGTCCAATTACGTTTCCGTTTGAAACGTAGGCTACATGAGCAACTCCTATAATTGGCACAAAGTGGTGTTCACAGAATGATTTTACCGTAATGTTTTTCTCAACCAGCATCTCTTTATACTTGTACTTGTTGTTAAAGAGAGCCACTGACGGCATGTTTTTCGGGTTGAGACCGGTAAAAACTTCCTTTATATACATCTTAGCAACTCTTCTTGGAGTGCCTTTGAGTGAATCGTCGGTTAAATCCAATCCCATGGTTTTCATAATTTCTGCGAAATGATGCTCTATTCGTGCAATTTTTTCATCATCACTGAGCTCAAATGCATTCTCAACCATGGGTGTTTCCAGGGCCGTTGAAATGTGGTCATCACCAATCATCTCAGATATGTCAATATCATTAGCCTTCACATTCAACGAAGTTCCGTTCGGTTTCATATAGTCTTACTTTAAGTTCTAATTCTGAGCTAATCACAGCTCTTAATGTATTCCAAATAACAGCCGCTATGTTCTCGGCGGTAGGGTTTAGATTTTTAAAATCTTCCGTATCCAGATTTAAATTTTTGTGGTCATACCGATCTTCAACGTGCTCCTTAATTAGGTCTTTCAATACTTTCATATCAATTACATACCCTGTTTCAGGATCTATCTCACCTCTAACAGAAACTTCTAGTTGGTAATTGTGACCGTGGTAATTCGGGTTGTTGCACTTTCCGAAAATCTCCTGATTTTTATCGTCAGACCAATTCGGATTGTGCAACCTGTGGGCAGCATTAAAATGTGCTTTTCTAAAAACTGTGATTTTCACGTTCTTTCTTATTATGATACGGTGCAGTTGTAACACTGCGAATTTTTATTTGTTGAAAATTACCTCTCCAGATTGACTATTCTTCCCAATAAGATCAAGTAGAATTTTAAACCACGGGGTATAGAGATGCGGTGTTTTCGCTACACTTGACTGGACTTCAGCCAGCCTTACATATTTCCAATCGCCAACTTCTTCAGGATTGGGATCTGGTTTAACATCAGAATGAGCGTAATAAACATGGTCAAGCTCGTACTCTGTTAATCCATTGTCAAAATCAGAGCGATAAATGAAGTGAAATGCTTTCTTAAAATAGGGGATGTCAAGCCCCATTTCTTCCTTTAAACGCCTGCTCAGTCCTATTTGAATATCTTCTCCTTCTACTTGATGAGAGCAACAAGTATTCGTCCACAAGCCCGGCGTGTGATATTTCTTGGCCGAACGTTTTTGCAATAACATTTCGCCCTCAGAATTAAACACTAAAATTGAGAAAGCCCTGTGCAATAGGCCCTTTTGATGGGCTTCTATTTTGGGCATTAATCCAATGGGGTTATCTTCTTTGTCAACGAGAATTACTTGGGCACTCATCAAAGCAAATTCAGACTATGCCGAACATAACTTCCGGCAAATAGAGCAGCTTTCCTTTTATTGCTGATCCTTACTCGTTGACTCAGTATACTTTGAACAGGTATCTTCTTAATTTTTCTGAATAACTTGTAGTAGTACACATAAGCAACGAAGACTCCCAATCTAGAATCTTTGGGAAGTTGTTTGATTCCTTCATAGCCTATTTCAAAATCTTTCTGGATATCAGCTTCTATTTCTTTCTTTACTTTCTCGTCGAATTCATCCACGTTTACACCGGGAAAATAAGTTCTTCCCAGCCCTTTGTAGTCCATGTGCAAATCTCGTAGAAAGTTTATTTTCTGAAAAGCTGAACCTAATTTCATAGCGTAGGGTTTAAGCCTGGCATACTCAGTGCAATTACCACGAAGAAAAACACTTAAACACATCAACCCTACTACCTCGGCAGATCCCAGAATATATTCATCGTACTCATCTGCATTGTAATCATTTTTGTAAAGATCCATCCGCATACTTTTCAGAAATGTCTCAATACATTCATGGTCTATATTATAACTGCGAACAACTTGTTGAAAGCTATTCAGGATAGGGTTCAGACTAATCCCCTCTTCTATGGCCTTATAGGTATCTTTTCTGAATTCAGACAAGAGCTTTTCCTTATCAAATCCGTGGAAGGTGTCTACTATTTCATCAGCAAACCTTACAAAACCATAAATTGAATAAATTGGGTCTCTCAAGTCTTTAGCTAGAAAACGTATTCCAAGCGAAAAAGAAGTGCTATATGATTTCGTGGTAAGCTCACTGCACCGAACAGATACTTCATCAAATAATTTTTTCATTATAGATTTGATTTGATGATTTGATTGGCAACGACTTTACCTGAAATAAGGGAAGGAGGTACTCCCGGACCGGGAACTGTAAGCTGACCGGTGTAGTATAGATTTTTCACTTTCTTATTCTTTAGCGAAGGTTTCAGTATTGCGGTTTGCTTTAAAGTATTCGCCAAACCATATGCATTTCCTTTGAATGAGTTGTAATCTTTAATAAAATTACTGCACCCAAATTCTTTCTTGTAGATAACGTGTTCACGGATGCTTTGGTTTAATCTGCGTTCCATTCTATCCATTACCATATCAAAATAAGAGTCCAGTATCTCTTCGTCTTCAATCAATCCTGGAGCTGTGGGTATTAAAATAAAAATATTTTCACAATTATCTGGAGCCACTGAAGGATCAGTTTTAGATGTAACAGAAACATAAAACAAGGGATCCTTTGGCCAGGCCGGAGTTCCGTAAATTTCTTCAGCGTGTTGATTGAAGCTTGTATCAAAGAAAAGGTTGTGATGCTCTAAACCGTCTATCTTTTTGTCAAGACCTAGATAATAAAGTATGCTTGAAGGAGCCATCGTACGATTTTCCCAATATTCCTTACTGTAATTCCGCAAGTCAGAACTCAACAACTCTTGCTCTGTATGATGGTAATCTGCTCCACTTACAACTACATTCGCCTTCATCTCGGTTCCGTTTACTTGAACTCCAATTGCAGTGCCGTTGTCAGTAATTATTTTTTGCACGGGCGATGAAGTATGGAATTTGACTCCTAGCTCTTTTGCCAGAGCGACCATTCCTTCAACAATCTTATGCATCCCACCGTCAGGGTACCAAGTACCCAATTTGATATCAGCGTAATTCATCAAACTGTACAGCGCAGGCGTTTTACTGGGTTTGGCTCCTAAAAAAAGCACGGGAAACTCCAGTAATTCAATCAGATAAGGATGCTTAAAATATTTTCTTACGTGACTAGATAATGAATTGAAAAGTTGCAGTCTTAATGCTCCCGAAACTACACGCCAATCAGCAAATTCGGTTAATGACAGACCGGGCTTGTATACCAGGTCGTTAATCCCCACTTCGTATTTGTATTCTGCTTCCTTTAAAAACTTCTTCAGCCCCTCACTACTTCCCTTTTCATACTTCTCAAATAATTCACAAAGTTCATCGAACGATGCAGGAATATCCAACCTTTCATCTTTGAAAAAAACGCTGTACGAGGGGTCAAGCCTTTTTAATTGGTAATAGTCTTCAACTTTTTTGCCAAAACCTTCAAAATAATTCTCGAATACGTCTGGCATCCAATACCAGCTGGGACCCATATCAAAAGTAAAGCCTTCGGCAGTGAACTTTCTAGCCCTCCCGCCAAGACTATCATTTTTCTCAAATACATCAACATTATATCCTTCTGAAGCCAAGTTTGTAGCAACAGAAAGTCCGGCAAAGCCGGACCCAATGACAATAGCCGATTTCCTGCTCATTCTTATTTATAGTCTGAAAGCTGAAGCATCAGTTTTTTTCTGGCAAGGAATATACGACTTTTTATGGTTCCAATAGGAAGGTCTAGCTTTTTAGCTATCTCTTTATACTTGAATCCTGTGTTATACATCTGAAATGGGATTCTGTAATCATCTTCAAGAGATTCAACTACTTTACTAATTTGCTTGTGAGCATAAACACTGTCTGGGCTATGTGTACCTTTCCTGGAAGCCGCTGTGTTAATGAAGTATTGCTCATCCGTTCTATCAATAATAGTATTCGCGCGAACAGCTTTTCTGTAGTTATTTATAAACGTGTTACGCATTATAGTATACAACCAAGCTTTAAGATTTGTGCGAGCTTGGAACTTATCGCGATAAGTAAGAGCCTTTAAATATGTCTCTTGCAAGAGATCATTGGCTTCTTCATCGTTATTCGTAAAACCATATGCAAAGGACTTCAAAGATCTTTGGTATTCAATTAGCTTTTGATCAAAATCATAAGAGCTCATATCAGCAGGTATTTATTGTTTTGTTTAACAAATATACTAAATCATTAAACATAACCAAATAAATATAGGTGCTAAGACTCCCAAATTACAATACGTAATCCATAAATTCTATAGTATATCCTTGATATCAAGGCACTTACAAGTGTAATCGTACTGTTTAGGAATTATACAAAAAGACTAAACAAAATTATTTGTCTAGCATCATTTTGAATTCATCAAGAGTTTTGTTGATGATGAGATTTGGATGGGAAAGCAAATTTTCCGTGCTCTCAAATTTGTTGGAAAGAATAATCGCTGTATCCGGAAATTTCTTGACGATCGAATCTAATAAACTGTTCACATCATCTGTTGATGCAGTAGACATTGTTGATGTAATAATGTAATCTGCCGGATTCTGTTTATTTACTGAAACTACATCTTCAATCGGAACGGACTGTCCTAGGTAAATCACTTTATGTCCAGCCTTTTGAATAATATAGCTGTAGAATAATAGGCCTAACTCATGAAGTTCTCCTTCAGGCAGAAATAACAGAAACCGTTTAGGGTTTTCTTTCACCATCATACCCTGGCTATCTATTGCCACTATGAGTTTTTGTCTAATCAGGTTAGAAATAAAGTGTTCCTGCGCAGGGTTGATAGCTCCTGCCTGCCATAGAATTCCTACCTTTTTAAAAAATGGATAAACGATTCTCAATAAGGTTTGCTCGAAGCCTAATCTAAGGGTGCAATTGGCCAATATTTTTTCAAAGCGACTTTCATCTACTTCAACCATGGCAATTACTAGACTCTCAACTTGAATGTTTTCTTCTACATCCTCATTGCTTATTTCTAAAACCTTTTGATGGAGCTCATCCGCAGTAAGCCCAACTATTTTAGAAATCTTTACACCGTAATTATTGAGAATAGCAACGTTGAGTATTTTTTTCAGCTCTTCGTTTGTGTAATAGCGGATATTGGTATCTGTTCTCTTGGGTTCTACGACACCGTAGCGTTTTTCCCATATCCGAATAGTATGAGCCTTAATACCCGATAGGCGCTCAAGATCTTTTATGGAATACATACCCTTCATTTCTTTTTCTTCACTCATAAAACAAGCGAAATGCCGACGATGTTTAACTCATCTTAACTTTCGTTAAACAAAAGTACAATATTTAAAAATAAGATTCCATCTTATACAGGCTATTAATTTTGTAAGTACTCAATGGAGCTTCAAGAAAAAATAAAAATGTTGCCCAACAAGCCCGGTGTCTACCAATTCAAAGACTCAAACGGGAAAATTATTTATATCGGGAAAGCGAAAGTTTTACGCAATCGGGTAAGTTCTTATTTCAACAAAGGTGGTGGCCACTCGGGAAAGACGCGTGTAATGATTAAACACATTAGTGACTTTTCATTTATTGTGGTAGAATCAGAGCTTGACGCCCTTCTTCTTGAAAATAATCTTATCAAGGAGCACCAACCCAGGTACAATGCACTGCTCAAGGATGATAAAACGTTCCCCTGGATTTGCATTAAAAACGAACGATTTCCACGCGTTTTCTCAACTCGGACCAAAATTGAAGATGGTTCAGAATATTTTGGCCCGTATGCTTCTGTCAAAACCATGCGCACCTTGTTGAACCTAATCAGACAACTCTATAAAATCCGCACGTGTAAGTTTAATCTCAGTCAAGAAAGTATTGAAGCGGGTAAATTTAAGGTCTGTCTTGAATATCACATCGGCAACTGCCTTGGGCCCTGCGAAGGCATGCAGAGTCATGAAGACTACCTTTCGCAGATTGATCAGATAAAGTCAATTATTAAAGGAAAAATTCGCGACGTGATTTCGGTGCTAGAAGAACGGATAACTTACCACTCAAAAAAACTGGAATTTGAAGCAGCCCAGACCATAAAAGAAAAGCTTGAAATACTAAAAAGATATCAGGCGAAGAGTGCCATCGTGAACCCATCCATTTCAGACACAGAAGTGTTTACCGTTGTGGCCGATTCTAAAAATGGCTATGTAAATTACATGAAAGTAGTTGATGGGGCAATAGTGAGGAGCCGGACACTTACAATAAAGAAAAAACTTGAAGAGGCGGACAAAGACCTTCTGGCTCTAGCTATTTCTGAAATAAAATCTGAACAAGGCGAGTTATCTAAAACCCTATTAGTATCTGAGAAGCCTGACTTTGAGATGGAAGGATATGATTATCTCATTCCTCAAAGAGGAGACAAGAAAAAACTCGTTGATCTTTCTCTTAGAAATGCCAAATACTTTATGCTGGATCGGCAAAAGCAAAGCAAATTTACCAATCCGGAAGAACACACCGAGAGAATTCTGAATCAGATAAAAAGCGATCTACGCCTGAACGAATTGCCACGACATATTGAGTGCTTTGACAATTCTAATTTTCAGGGCACAAATGCCGTTGCAGCCTGCGTAGTATTCAAAAATGCTAAACCGAGTAAAAAGGACTACCGCCACTTCAATATAAAAACCGTTGAAGGCCCTGATGATTATGCCAGCATGCGCGAAGTGGTATTTAGAAGGTACCGAAGACTAAAGGAAGAAGGAGAAAGCCTGCCGCAGTTGGTGGTAATTGATGGTGGTAAAGGACAACTCAGTTCAGCAGTTGAAAGTCTGGAGCAATTAGGGCTCAGAGGGACAATTGCTATTGTAGGAATTGCAAAAAGACTGGAAGAAATATACTATCCGGAAGACCCCCTACCCCTGCACTTGGATAAAACTTCAGAAACCCTGCGCGTTATGCAGTATCTGCGTAACGAAGCTCATAGATTCGGTATAACACACCACCGAAACAAAAGGAGTAAGTCTACTTTCAAGACAGCCTTGCAGGACGTCCCGGGGATAGGAAAGGCCACTTCTGAGAAGTTACTATCGGAGTTTAAATCTGTGAAGCGCATCCGCGAAGCTTCACAAGAAGATTTAGCAAAGATTATAGGAGAATCAAAAGCTGGAGCGGTAAAAAAATGGTTAGAGAATTCTAATTAAGAGAGTTGGTCTGCCAGTATTCTAATTTCAACTACTGGTGAAATACGCTCATAAATAATATTGTATACCGCCTGAGCTATGGGCATTTCGACATCTAGCTTGGTGTTGAGCATATATACGCTATCTGTTGCATAATAGCCCTCTGCTACCATATCCATTTCAAGTTGAGCAGCCTTTACTGAATACCCCTTACCAAGCATATAACCAAAGGTTCGATTTCTGGAGAATTTTGAATAAGCAGTAACCAGAAGATCGCCCAGATATGCGGGCTCCTTCACATCTCTATGAAAGGGGTTTACCTTATCTAGAAACCGCTCCATTTCAATAATCGCTGCCGAAAGAAGAATTGCCTGAAAATTATCGCCGTAACCCAAACCACCGCAAACCCCTGCTGCTATGGCATATATATTCTTTAGGATCGCCGCTATTTCAGCACCGAATAGATCTTCAGATGTACTGGTCTTAATGTACCGGGCGGAGAGCATGTCAGCCATTTCCTGCGCGTTTTCTTCGTCCATGCATGCTATCGTCAGATAAGATAATCGCTCCATGGCCACTTCTTCAGCGTGGCAAGGCCCACATATTATCCCGATATCGTCATAAGGAACCCCGAATTGCTTGTGAAAATACCTGGCAGGTATAGATCGTATATCCGGAATAATACCTTTTATAGCCGAATAAACGCGTTTGTTTTCAAAATGCTCTTTTGTTAAACCTTCTAGCGAAGCACTCACAAAGGCGGAAGGAACAGCCACAATAAGTATGTCTGATTTCTCCACGATGTCCTCAACATCTGAACTCAGATAAATCTTATCTATATCAAACTCAACCGCCCTGAGATAATTGGGGTTGTGGTGGTAGCGCTTGAAGTAGTCTACTGCATCGGGATTCCGCATCCACCAGTTTATTCCATCGTTTTTCTCCGACAGGATTTTTGCAAGTGCCGTGGCCCACGAACCACCACCAATAACGCCTATTCTATTGTTTCTAGCCATGAAATAAGAGTGCCTAAAGATAGAAATGTTCTTAGATTCGGCCTGAATTTGGAATTTCCTCGAAAATGAGAAATACTTGTCTGATTTCGCTGATAATTTTACTAATCAGCATTGGGTGCTCCAGAAAAAAAGAACACGGTGAGCGATCAGAAAATGCATTTTCTGACCCAATACTAAGAGAAATCTATCAAGTTGCCGATGAGCGCAATGTTGAAAAGCTCTTACCCTATTTTGATCACGAAACCGCTGCATACCGAATGGCTGCAGCTCGCTGTGCCGCGTCTATGACTGACAGCTTGTTCATTGAGAGCCTATCAGACCTGCTTAAAGACCCTATTCCTTATGTAAGGCTACACGCGGCATTCGCTGTGGGGCAATACAGGGACTCACTTTGGCTTCCGGATCTGGAGAGGGCAATCAAAAAATCTACAATCCCGGAAATAAAGGCCGAAGTCCTCACGGCCATCGGGAAATGCTCAAATCGCAAGGCTACTGAATACCTGATGTTCCATGAGCCCAGCACAGCCATTGAAGAAGCAGGAAAGATCTGGGGTACCTACTATGCCATGCTTCGCGGAAATCTTCACACAGAAGATTTGAGAATAATTGTCGCACACTTAAGGTCGAAAGAAAGAGAAACCCGACTAGCAGCTGCCCATGTTATATCGAGGCAAAAGGAATTTTCACTAAATGACTATCAAAGCGATATTCTTGAAGCGATTGAAAACGAAGGAAGTGGAGAAATCCGCGCTGTTCTAACACGCTGTTTTAAACACTTGGGTGAAACTTCCGAGAAACTACTGGACCTTGCCAGATCAGATATGGACTCGCGCGTAAGAGCTGAAGCCATTAATGCTTTT
>Ga0207419_1001891_pt1 | contig 14752 bp, 10 predicted proteins | sample ElkSloMetagenome_4_FD_184723 | JGI IMG/M metagenome (GOLD analysis project Ga0207419, IMG submission 184723) | Hot spring microbial communities from Elkhorn Slough, Monterey Bay, USA - MD2A (version 2) | ecosystem: Environmental > Aquatic > Marine > Intertidal zone > Estuary: Microbial mat ...
ACATCGAAACATTTAGTCGGTCAGCCTATTTTCAAACAAATACTTGATCTGATTCCCCGAAACAAGTTTAACCTGCTGGTAAGCAAGCATAAGTCGGATAGGTATTACAAGACGTTTGATTCCTGGACACATCTGATGACGATGCTCTTTGGGTTGTTGAGCCGATGCGATTCGATGGGAGAAATATGCGATGGCATGCAATCCATGGCCGGAAAGCTCAATCATTTAGGCTTGTCAGCAGTTCCGGCAAAGAGCACTGCCGGTGATGGATTGAGAGGAAGGGATGACTTGGATGAAGAAATAGAGGATTACTATGAAAAACCAATTGAACGGATTCAGGATGAATATTTAACAATGAATGGATTTAAAAAAAAAGCCAGTATTGTTTTAGATAGGCTATTTTCAAAAAATGTTGATTCCGAAATTTCCGGAACACCATCCGGATTGAAATTTTCATAAGGATAAAGACTTAATTTCTATTTGCTTAAACGATTCATTTGAGAACGTATTGGACAGGTTAACTTTTTTTAATAAGGACTCAAACCCGATAACTGTAAGTCTTGACGAAATAGAAAGAAAGAGATATTTTAAAGAGATTAGAGCTGATTATAATTTTTTTAAGGACTCATACAAAAGAGCAGATTTTCAGATAAATATAGAAGATGTGAGTTTAGATAATATCCCTGAATTGATTTTAAAAACCATAGGAATGAATAAATAATTGCAGCTGCCAACATCATTATCAAATTGGCTACATTAGGTAACTAATGTCTTTACCAGATTTCTCCAACATGCGAATTGGTAACAAGTGCTACTGATCGGGTTTAGACTTCTGCTTTCGGGTACAAAGGATATTTACCTAGTTCCGGACTTTTTATAAGTCTTTCATAATAAAAATGTTTAGTTTAATTTCCTGTAATTTACTAATTTGCAGTCAGTTTAACTCTTCACCATAGGTGTTCGGTTCAACACTGTATATGAAATCATAGCACCCTGCGGGCCGCTACGCTTCATATACTCACCTTTACCATTTATTAAAAAAGCATCGACTTACCAAAAATAAACTGAGTAGACAATAAATTTGTACTTTTGTTAAAGATGAAAACAAAATGACAGAGTTCAGAGAAAAATATATCAACCCGTTCACCGATTATGGTTTTAAGAGGCTTTTTGGCGAAGAACTAAACAAGGACTTACTGCTGGACTTCCTTAATGAACTCCTAAAAGAAGAACAGGGCGAAATTACCGAGCTTACCTATCTGAAAAACGAAAACCTTTCAACAACTGAATTGAACAGGAAAGCAATTTTTGATTTATACTGCACAAACGAAAGAGGCGAAAAATTCATAGTTGAACTACAAAAAACAAAACAGAAATTTTTCAAGGACAGAACGGTTTATTATTCGACTTTTCCGATAAGGGAACAAGCAGTAGTAGGAAGTGAATGGAATTTTGAGCTTAAAAAAGTGTATACCATTGCAATACTCGACTTTGTATTTGACCATGATAAAAGCCAACCTGAAAAGCTACGTTACGACGTTAAACTGAGCGACATCCAAACAAAAAAAGTGTTTTATGACAAACTGACTTTCATCTATTTGGAAATGCCCAAATTCAATAAATCGGCAGAAGAACTTGAAACCAGATTCGACAAGTGGCTGTATGTGCTGAAAAACCTACACAAACTTGACCGAGTTCCTGAAAAGCTCAAAGAAACTATATTCATGAAATTGTTTGAAACAGCCGAAATAGCAAAATTCAGCCAGTCAGAATATCAAGAATATGAAGACAGTCTAAAATATTACAGAGACATAAAAAATTCGTTAGATACTGCAAAAGAAGAAGGAAAAGAAGAAGGAAAGATCGAGGTTGCTAGAACAGGTTTAGAGGAAGGTTTAACGGTTGAAATTATAATGAAATTGACTGGGTTGACCAAAGACGAAATTGAAAAACTCAAAGAATAACAAATGGTAACAATTAAGCTTCAATAACGTGCGGTAGGGCCGCACTTATTTAAGCTTGCTGTTGAACTTAACCGTCGTCACCACCGCAGCTTCACACAGCACAAAATTATGGGGATTCAATAGAATATGGGTATTCAATAGCATGAGGTTGGTGGTGCCGCTTGAAGATTACAACGAGTGCTTGTGCCAGTTGAATTATCAATGGCTATTGAGTATAGAAAAAGTGAAATTCTGACTAGTGTTATATATTAATCGTAAATTGACAAATACGATCGTTTTATTTTAACTCTTGATTCTCTAATTGTATATTGCCAATTAATCTTACTGATTTTAGAATTGCGGTCATTTTGCTATGCTTTTACTTCTCTTTTGATTTCGTCTATTGTGGAAACATGTCAATTTATACGAACAAATACATGGGTGAACTACAAATATTTAAGTCAGTGATAATGGGCAGGAGAACCTACGAATTTGGTTTTGCTACAATGCAGATTAAGGCATTTTGTAGTTAGTTACAAAACTTTACCTGTTCATCAGTCACCAATTAACAACTTCTTTCAGTAGTTCCCCCACTTTATATAGGTCTCCAGGTCTTTGTCACCACGACCCGATAAATTAATGATCACCACATCCTCAGAATCTAATTTCATCTTTTCCAGCACTGCCAGTGCATGAGCCGATTCAATGGCAGGTATTATTCCTTCAAGCTTGCTAAGTCTAACCCCGGCTTTCATGGCTTCTTGATCAGTAGCATTCATATATTTGGCTCGCTTAGTTTCAAATAGATGCGCGTGAATAGGTCCGGTGCCAGGATAATCAAGACCGGCAGAAATTGAATAAGGCTCCACAACCTGTCCATCCGGGGTTTGCATAAAAATTGTTTTACTGCCATGTAATACCCCTGTTTTGCCTAGTATAGTAGTAGCGGCTGATTCTCCTGAATCTACACCATGGCCCGCGGCTTCCACTGCAACCAGTTTTACTTCAGGCTGGTTTAGGTAGTGATAAAAAGCACCGGCGGCATTACTGCCACCACCAACGCAGGCGATTACGTAATCCGGGTTTTCCCTACCTTCCTGTTCCTGCAGTTGCCATTTCATTTCTTCACTCATTACCGATTGGAACCTCGTAACCATATCCGGGTAGGGGTGAGGGCCAATAACAGAACCGATAATATAATGAGTATCCTTAGGGTTATTGATCCAATGTCGCATGGCTTCATTGGTGGCATCTTTTAAGGTTTGGCTGCCGCTTTCTGCCGGTACTACTTTAGCACCCAATATTCGCATACGCTCCACATTTGGTTTCTGACGTTGCATGTCTACACTGCCCATAAACACTGTACATTCAATACCCATTAGTGCACATACGGTAGCGGTAGCCACACCATGCTGGCCGGCCCCGGTTTCTGCTATGATCCGTTTTTTGTTGAGTCGCTTTGCCATGATTATCTGGCCGATCGTATTATTGATTTTATGTGCCCCGGTATGGGTAAGGTCTTCTCTTTTCAGGTAAATTTTAGATTGATATTTTTTAGATAATCTTTCTGCCAAATAAAGTGGTGTAGGGCGCCCTACGTAATTTTTTAGCAAATATTGAAACTCTTGTTGAAAAGAGTCTTCATGCATTATTTTAAGATAATTTTCCCTCAATTCATCTATGTTGGGATACAGCATTTCCGGGATGTATGCCCCACCAAAATTTCCATAATAACCTCTGTCATCTACCTCATAAGACACCATATTTTTAATCTTTTATATCTTCAACAAATTCTTTTATTTTATCTACATCCTTGTCAGCGGGCGAAACTTCAAACTTACTATTGATATCAATAGCAAACAGATTGTTGAGCTTTAGTTGTTTTATTAATGCTACATCTTCAGGTGCAATTCCTCCACTAAGGAAAAAAGGATGATGTAAATGGTAATTTTTTAATACTGTCCAGTCAAACTTTTTACCTGATCCTCCTTTCAGCTTTGTTTTAGTATCAAACAGAAAATAATCGGTAAATTGTATGTAGGGTTCAATATTATTAAAATCAAATTGCTCGTCTACAGCAAAAGCTTTTATCACGATTGTATTTCTTTCTTTAATCGCGCTACAATATGCCGTGGTCTCGTTTCCGTGCAATTGAACCGCGTCCAAAGGTACCTGAGCAATTTTTTGCATTAACCAATGAATGGGTGCATCTACAAATACACCGGTTTTTTTTAAATCATTTGTACCGGCTGAACAGGTAAAATTGTCTCCCACGTATCGGGGAGATTTTGGATAAAAGATAAAGCCTATCCAGTGCAGTGGCAATGCTTGCAATCGGGTTATTTGTTCTGGTTTTCTCATACCACAAACCTTAATTTGCACTGGATTGCCCATTAAATTTTTTCTTTTAAAGTTTCTAGTTTTTCAATTAGTGCTTCACATTTTCTTTCCGGGCGGCTATCCATCATAAAATACTCACCGATCAAGAATCCGCGAAATCCATATTCCCTCAATTTTATAATAGCCTCCGGGTTGCTTATACCACTTTCTGAAATCTTCACAAATTCCTTCGGGATATTTTGGCTTAAATTCATGGAAGTTTCTATACTAACTTCAAATGTTTTTAAATTGCGATTATTAACGCCTACTACATCTACAAATTGATTAATGGCGGAAAGCTCATCCGAGTTATGAATTTCCAATAATACCTCAAGACCCAGTTCATGCGCCTTTTTTGCTAGATTTTCAACTTCTTCTTTTGTGAGTGCTGCGGCAATAAGCAATATGGCATCGGCCCCTATCGACTTAGATTCAAAAATTTGATATTCATCAATAACAAAATCCTTACGAAGAATGGGGCAGAAGTTGAATTTTCGGGCAATTTTTAAATCCTCATTAAACCCACCAAAAAATTCAGTATCCGTTAGCACTGACAAGGCAGAGGCACCGCTTTGCATATAGCCAATGCTGGTTTTTTCTACCGATACGTAAGGGTTGATCATTCCTTTACTGGGCGACTTCCTTTTAATTTCGGCAATTATCCCTGTCTTATCATCACGTAGCAAATATTTCTTTAACGAAAGTGGCTGTGTTTCATAAAATATACTTTTTTCCAGCAGTTTTACCGGGAACAAACTTTTTCTCTCTGCTACTTCTTGCTTTTTATGAGCAATTATTTTATCCAGTATATCCATTAGTTACTATTATTTTTGAGAATGTTCAATCATTTTTTTAAATACTTCCAATGCATTGCCAGAAACAAGTGACTCTTTGGCCATGGCAATTGCTTCTGGTAAATCTACATATTTACCTACTTGAATGGCCATGGCAGCATTGGCTATCACGGCTTCATTTTGAGCTTTGGTACCCGCACCTTGCAAAATATTTATAAATATTTCGGCGGCCTCTTCCACTGAATTTCCACCGGCCAAATCTTGTTCCTTATGTCTGGAAAGTTGTAAGTCTTCAGGGTTTAGTATTTTTTCACCTGATTTGGTAATGGCTTTAAATCCTGCCGTCAGAGATATTTCATCATAACCATCGAGCGAGTGCAAAATCACAAAGTCTTTATTCAACTGTTGATATAGATAGCCGTAAAGCCGGGCTAGCTCCAGGCTAAAGACGCCCACCAGTTGCTTATTAGGAAAGGCCGGATTTACCATTGGTCCAAGCATATTAAAAAATGTTTTTACTCCCAATTCTTTACGTATGGGTGCCACATTTTTCATGGCTGGGTGAAAAAGAGGTGCATGTAAAAAGCATATGCCATTCTCTTCCACGCTTTGCTTTAATTTATCAACGTCATTAGTAAACTGATAGCCAAAATGCGCCAGCACATTGGATGAACCACATACAGATGAAACGCTGTTGTTTCCGTGCTTTGCCACCGGCTGTCCGGCACCGGCAGTCACAAACGAGGCAAGTGTCGAAATATTGAAAGTATTTTTACCATCGCCACCTGTTCCGCATAAATCAATAACGCCATAAGGCGAAAGATCTACCGGAACACATAATTCCAGCATAGCTTCCCGGAAACCCTCTAGTTCATCAACCGTGATACTGCGCATAAGATATACCGTAAGAAAGGCCGCCACTTGTGAATTGTTGTACTTGCCCTTGGCCAGGTTGATCAGAATTTCTTTGGCAGTAGGTTTATCCAATGATTGATGTTCAAATAAGCGATTCAGTATTTCTTTCATTTTCAATTTAGCTGTTTAACCAGTTTTTTATCATTTCCATTCCGTGTTCGGTAAGTATAGATTCAGGGTGAAATTGCACCCCTCTCACATCATAATGCTTGTGCCTTAATGCCATCACATTGCCATGTTCATCCATAGCCGTTATTTCTAATTCACCAATTACGCTATCTGGTATTACGGTCCAGCTATGATACCGACAAACCATAAAATCTTGAGGTAAGTCTTTAAAAAGTGGTTCATTATTTACTTTTACCATATTTCGTGTAGCTACTCCGTGTAGTACTTTCGGCATGTTTAATAACTTAGCACCATAAGCTTCAGCAATTGCTTGGTGACCCAGGCAAACACCTAAAATGCTTTTTTCTGCTCCGTATTTTTTTATTAGATCGGGCATAATCCCGGCTTCTGATGGTATGCCTGGCCCTGGCGACAGCATGATTTTATCGTATTTATTCACATCTTCAAGTGTAATCCGATTGTTTCGGTGCACGTGAAGATCGGTATCGAAACCAAGGTCCCGGATAATATGCACAAGGTTATAAGTAAATGAATCATAGTTATCCAACATTAAAATTTTCATTGTTAATCCTCTTTCTCTTTTATCCTTTTAACTCCTCTGCCAATACCAGCGCTCTTCGCAAAGCCGCCAATTTATTGTTAACTTCTTGTAACTCACTTTCAGGGTCTGACTTGGCCACTACACCAGCGCCTGCCTGAAAAAATAAAGTATTATCTTTACTTAAGAATGACCGGATCATAATGGCATGATTAAAGTCGCCATTAAATCCCATGAAACCAATAGCCCCGCCATAATATCCGCGGCGCATGTTTTCAATTTTATTAATTAATTCCATTGCTTTATATTTAGGCGCCCCGGATAAAGTGCCTGCCGGAAATGTATCTGCCACCAGCTGAACCGGTGATACTTCTTTTTTCAACTGTCCGCTCACTTTCGAAACCAAGTGTATTACATGAGAATAATATTGCACTTCTTTAAAGGTAACTACATCTACTTCAGTGCTATTGATACTTAAATCATTTCTGGCTAAATCAACCAGCATTACATGCTCCGAGTTTTCTTTCGGGTCATCAGCTAACTGTTGAGCTAATACTCCATCCTGTCTATCATTTCCGGTTCGTTTAAAGGTGCCGGCAATAGGATAAATATTGGCTATGCCATTTTTAATTTGAATTTGGGCTTCAGGCGAAGATCCAAATATTTTAAAGTTTCCGTAATCAAAATAAAACAAGTACGGTGAAGGGTTGATGGATCGTAAAATGCGGTACACGTTAAATTCATCGCCACTAAATGATGTTTGAAAGCGGCGACTGAGTACAATCTGTATAACATTGCCCAGGTGACAATGCTCAATGCCTTTTTTCACCATTTCTATATATTCTTCATCTGTTACATTGGACTTTTCCTGTTTGTCAACTTTAAAAGAATAACTAGGGAATCTGCGACTTTTGATTAACTGGACTATCTGATCTACTCCATGTTCGCTTTCTTTACCTTCCAACTGATGTTCAAATACATGCAATTCATTTTTGAAATGATCTACAGCAACGATAAAGCGGTAGGCACTGTAAAGGATATCTGGTATTTGATATTCGTTGTTTTTATTTTTACTAAAATCTATATCTTCGTAAAAAGTAACGGCATCGTAAGACATATAGCCAAACAAGCCATTTTGTATAAATTTATATTCATTTTCTGGGGCTTCGAAAGAGGATACAAATTCTTTTAATAAATCTAGTGCATCGGACTTATTTTCTAAACCTATTTTTTCGGTTTTATTATCAGGATACTTAATAGTTACTTCCTTTTGATTGGCACTAAAAGTGGTGATAGGTTCAAAGCAGATGTAAGAATAACTATTTTCAGTACCGTGATAATCAGAACTTTCCAGTAAAATACAATTAGAAAAATGGTCACGCAAGTTGAGGTAAATGCTCACTGGAGTAACGGTATCGGCCAGCAAATGCCGATGATTAGTGGTAATTTTGAATTTTTTCACTCTGATGTTTTTTTACAACTCGATAAAATAAAAAAAGGCTCGCCATATGAACAGCAAGCCTTTATCTATATTTTTTAATACATACTCTTGCCGTTCACTTATAAGATAAGTGCCACCACCAAGAGATATTTATATAGTTTCTTTTCATAATTTTGACCAAAGATAATGATATCAAATTTTAATTTGCAAGCAATTCTTTAAGAATTTTTAATATCATAATAAATAATGTATTCATGTAGGGAAAGCAATTAAAATTGAGTTGGAAGTAACTTGGTTTTCGCCTTAAATTTGCCGTTCAAGGTATTGACCTAAATATAATAATCAGATATTTTTTTAATTTAAATAATGAACCTGATTTTTTCGATACTCACGAATATGTTAGTTGTAGATTATGATATCAGCAGGTTCAGATAGGAACATCAGGATATGAACAGGGAGAGGACAATTTTACAGATTATGAAAAAAATTTATTTGTGTATTTCAATGGTTTTGGTCTCACTTCAATTATTTGCGAATTCAAATAATTATCCATCTGATTCTTTCAAAGTAAAACAAACAACTTCTCCTTCTCTGTCTTTAGAAGATTGCCTTATTATTGGATTGGAGGAAAACCTTGAATTGAAAAATCAGCGAATAAATGTAAAGCAAAGCAAGATAAGAAGAGAGATTTATAATAGATCTTTAATATTTCCTGATGTAAATTTAAGTGGATCATTATCCAATATTTATGAAATTAATCAACAACCTAATATACGACCCTCCATTAGTGCTTTTACTAATTTTACTTTATTTGATTGGGAAATAGGCCCCAGGAAAAGGAAATTTAACAATTTTATTTTACTCAATAAGTATTTTCGTGATGCCGAAGCCTCAGATTTGCAAAGAGATATTGCTGTTGCTTACATCCAGGCCAACCTTGTAAGGAAAAAGCAAGATATAATGTTGGAGCAATTACTTGAACTCGATAGTTTGTACGAATTAAGCTTAGCCACTGAAGATAATCCTAACATTAACAATGAGGCCATAAATAGATTGATAGACAATATTGAGCCTTTGCAAGAAACAATAAAAACCCAACTTAAAGGACTAGAAACAAATTTTGATGATAGGATAGGTCAATTAAATAACTTGATGAGTTTGGATAACTCTCACAATTTCAAACTTGCTGATGAATTGCAATTATCAGATGTAATTCTTGAGAATGAAAATGACTTTATTGAAAGATTAATAGAAGAATCGATTAAAGTACGAACAACGGACGACAATTTGCGCAAGCAAAACCTGGAAGAGGATATGAAAATTGTCAATTCAGTTTTCTTTCCGGAATTAGGGGCCGGGTTTAGTTACCGGGATAACTTTGAAAATGATTTTCAAGCTTTTACCATCGACCTTAGGATAAACTACAACGTTTATGATCCTAATGCCAAGCGTAGAAAGGACCTGGCGCGTTTAGATATTGAGAGCATCAACAATTCAATATTAGATAATAAACGTAATATCGAAAGAGCCATTAGGGGCAATTATAACAAGTCCAAAGAATTTCGCAGCCAGGTGCGGCCCAGTTTGGTGCAGGCTCAAAGAAATTTGTATGTGAGCAATCTGAAGGAGTTCTTAGGGGGTAACATGATCACGGTAAGTGCCACCGATGTGATCAATTCGTTTAGAGACTACTATGAAGTAAGGAATAATTATTATGAAAATATTGCCGGTTCAGAAATTCGCAAAGCCAACATACGCTTTTACCTTATGGATTTTGTCTCGCCATTTGCTGATCTCGGCACCAGACAATACGTGCTTGAATAGATAATACTTAAAAAAGATCTTTTTGATTGCCATATTCATCCACACGGTAAAAAGCGTCTCCTTTGATCAATAGTCCCTCGGGTTGTTTTTTTAAGGGAACATCTATAGCAATGAGCTTATTATTAAATAGAGGTGTTAATTCTTTAACTTCTGTATGAGCAAATATCAGCTGTTTTATTTCAAATTTATCTAGCAATAAATCAATATCTGATTGTGTGGCTTTATTTACACCTTCCCAATACTGCATGTATCCTCTGTACCACAGGGGGCTATTCGGGGCCATCAGAAATTGAGAAAAGTCCGATTGGCTCAGCTCTTCGCGACCTTTATTATTTATTTCTTCAATTGATAAATTTATTTTAGGGTCTATTCCTGCATGTACAAATAAATAATCATTAATTGATACAGCTATATTTTTTTGCCTGATCCAGCAACCCAATACTGAGTCGTTTGCAAAGAAATCTTTATAATCGCTTAAAAAATTGAATGATAGCACGTTGTATTTTTGATGTAAGTAACGATGATCGCCAACCAGAGACATAATTTCATGATTACCCCATAAATAATGAACTTTCCCACCCACTAGTTCAGCTTGTTGTTCCAGATGATAAACTAGCCAAAGACATTCGGTTACTTTACTCCCGCGATCGAAAATATCTCCACAAAATACCAGGTGGCCCTCTCCGAAATTCCACGAAAAGTTTTGATCGATGATTCTATTACTTAGCAATATCTTTTTCAAAATATCGAATTCTCCATGAATATCGCCAATGGCAAATATTTTATCTACATTAGAGAATCTACTTGCCGAAGGTTCAAATTCTTTTTGTAAGTCTACGGAAATTGATATTTGGTCAAGCTTGATATTGATGTTAGGTTGTTCCTTTAGGTTTTTATGTAGTTTTTCTTCCTGAATACTATTGTTTTTCTGAACAAAATAAACCTCTTCATAGTCTTGTTCTGATTGCCAAAATATATAAGGTCCTTCTTTCATAAAGCGTTAAATTTAAAAAAGGAATGAGTAACCCTCATTCCTTTTACCTTTTACCATTACAAGGCACTAGAATTTAAATGATGATTTGTCAATCACTTTATCTACAATTCCATAATCAACAGATTCTTTTGAATCCATCCAGTAGTCTCTGTCAAAATCTTGTTGAATTTTTTTAACTGGTTGGCCACAATTCTCTGCCAAAATTTTAGCCCCCATTTCTTTGGTTTTTATAATTTCTCTGGCTCTAATTTCAAGATCACTGGCTTGTCCTTGTATCATTCCAATACTAGGCTGGTGGATCATAACTTTGCCATGAGGCCAAATAAACCTTTTTCCTTTTTCACCGGCAGATAATAAAATAGAACCCATAGAAGCTGCCAACCCCATGCATACGGTTGCAACGGGAGATGAAATCATTTGCATGGTATCATAAATGATCATACCTGATGTAACTACTCCGCCAGGGCTATTGATCAATAACGTGATTTCTTTTCCCGGGTCCTCTGCTTCAAGATACAATAATCTATTTACTACTGATCGTGCTGAGTCGTCTTCTACTACACCCCAAAGAAATACCTTTCTTTCTTTCAGGAATTTTTTATCAAATTTACTTCCGCTTATATTATCAATTAGTTCTTTCAATGGCTTTTCTTCTTCTTCAAATTTCATCATTATAAAAATACGTTATTTATTAAATAGAATAAAATGTCATTAGGTTTAAAAATTCTCTTTTATTACGAATTTGAAGCCACTAAGTTATGGTATTTTGCCTAAAAATGGAATATAATCAATGGTACGTTTTATCTTTCTTTTCCATAACCGCCACCTCCCGGAGTAGCTATATAAATACGGTCACCTGCTGCTAAGCTAATGCCATCTACACCATTAAGTTCTATTTTTTCACCGTTTGCTTTTACCACCCATTGTTGGCCGGGCAATGCATCTTCACCTCCAGCCATTCCATAGGGTCTTTTTTTTCTATGTTGAGAAAGCAAAGACAATTGCACGGGTTCAAGAAAGGTAATTGCTCGTAATATTCCATTGCCGCCGCTCCATTTGCCTTTGCCTCCCGAATCTTGCCTGATCGACATTTGTTCAACCCTTACCGGATAGCGCAGTTCCAGTATTTCCACGTCTGTAATAGCAGTATTGGTCATGTGTTGATGTACAGCATCAGCACCTTTAATTCCATTGCACGCGCCGCTACCACCACCAATTGTTTCATAGTAGCCAAATTTATCATTGCCAAAGAGTAAATTGTTCATGGTGCCCTGGCTGCAGGCAGCTAATTTGAAAGCCTTGAGAAGAGTATCCGTTAGTCGTTGGCTTGTTTCCGTATTGCCCCCTACTACCGCAGGACATTTATCTATAGCTAAATGGAGTGGAGGGTTTAAAAACCCAATTGGTAGTTTTATTTTCACATTTTCTAAAATACCTTCATTGAGCGGAATATTTAGAGCTTTATTATCAGGTAATTCATTTAGTAATAGTCGAAGCACATAAATGATAGCACTATTAACAATTGCAGGTGTAGCATTGAAATTACCGTGATGCACTCCACTACTACCGGTAAAATCAAAAATTGCTTGTTTAGCACTGATGGATATTTTTACCTTAAAACAGGTACCATCATCAAGGTATTCCGTTGCTTGATAACTTCCTTCATAAATTTCAAATATTTGTAGCATCATCTCATTGCTATAGTGCCTGATTTGCTGCATGTAGTATTTTAATTTGTTGGCTGAGTAGGTGCTTGCCAAATTTTGCAAAGCAATAATGCCATTTTGCAGGGCTGCTAAACCGGCATTTAAATCGGCCATATTTTCAATTAGGGCCCTGCTTGGGTAGCGGGAATATTTTAATACATCTTTAATTTTTTCCCATTGAGGCTCCCCGTTTTTAACTAAATATTCTGGCGAAATTACCACACCTTCCTCCTGCAAATTTTTTGCATCAGGGGGCATAGAACCGGGAGTTTTACCTCCCAATTCGGCATGGTGAGCTCTATTTGCTACATAACCAATTAGCGTTTTGTTACGGGAATAAACAGCAGCAAGCAAAGTAATATCCGGTAAATGAGATCCCCCATAACCTGGATGATTAGTTATCACTACATCTCCGGGTGCTAGTGTTAGTGTCTTTAATACAGCTCGTAGGCAAACTCCCAGGCTACCTAAGTGTACCGGAATGTGGGGCGCGTTAACTACCAGGTACCCATTGGTGTCTAAAATGGCTGTAGAGAAATCCAGCCTTTCTTTTATATTGACAGAGAAAGCAGTTCTTTGCAACATGGCCCCCATATCGGCGGCAATAGATTTGTATCGATTGGTAAATAATTCCAAATTAACAGAATCCTCCTGACTTAACTTATGATCCGTGTTTTCTGCAGATTTTGTAGCAATATAGAAAGCAGGTGAGGCTACAGAAAATTCCCAGTTTTCTGTTATAAAAAACACGCTGTAACTAGCGCTAATTAATGCCGGGCCAATAATATGGGTGCCAATTTTTAAAGTTTTAAGGTTAAAAACAGGCACATTTTCCCAGTTATCTTTAAGCCATATATTTTCATATCGATCCGGCACCGGAGCTGAAATAGATTTCACTTCAAATGAAGCTTTTTCAGGATTTGTTTTACTGGCGGCAATTACTTTTAATGACTCTACTTCAATAGTTTTATCAGTGATCCAGTGGCCGTAAAGCTGTCTATATTTTCGCTCAAACTCCGCGGCTAAATTATTACAGTCGTCAATTTCTAAGGTATTGTCCTGCCCTACAAATCGCAAGTACCAGCTTATTTTCTTTAAAGTTGTTTCTTCTTCGGGTATTCCTTCGGCTAATAATGCTTTGCTAGCTAGCGCTGAAGTTTGATTAAGAAGCTGTTGCTTTTTTAATAGTACCTCCTGCAGCGAAGCCAGAATTTGCGTTTGAGCTACCCTTTCTATCTGTGCTATGCCCATTCCATAGGCACTCAATAAACTTGCATCTTTAGGAAATATGATCTTGCTTATGTTGAGCATATCAGCTACATCACAAGCATGCTGACCACCAGCTCCGCCAAAACTAACCAGTACATGGTCGTGAATTTGAAAGCCTTTATTGACTGAATTTTTTTTAACTGCCGCGGCCATCTTTTCATTGGCAATTTGTAAAAAGCCCGCCAATACTGCTTCCCTGTTTTTTTGAGCTGGATATGTTTTTTTAAAAGCCTCTTCGGCTTTATTTCTGGATATTTTGAAGGTGAATTGTTTATCATCTATGCGGCCCAAAAGCAGGTTTACGTCGGTTATAGTCAAAGGCCCACCGGCACCATAGCAAGCTGGTCCTGGCCAGGCACCTGCACTTTCTGGACCTACGGTAAATTTGTGACCGTCGTAAACGCATATTGAACCTCCACCGGCAGCTACTGTTTCAATTGACAAGCTTGGGCTTAATAGAGATGCATTGCCTACTTTGGTTTCAAAGCTATAGTCAAAACCATTTTCATATCGAGCCACATCTGTACTGGTGCCACCCATATCAAATGTAATTATTTTTGAAAAGCCTGCTGATTTGCCTATAGACACGGCTCCAACCACTCCTCCGGCAGGACCACTTAATAGGCTATCCTTGGCAGCAAAAAATTGACTATCGTATAAGCCTCCAGCACTAGACATTACTTTTAGTGAACCATGACTGATTTTGGATTTTATATTTTGTAGATATGTTTCTATTACCGGTGCAAGATATGCATTGATTACCGCGGTAGTAGCTCTTTTGAGTATTTTAATGGCCGGTGCTATTTTCTGTGAGACAGCA